>JAEEGJ010003816.1_pt1 | contig 54599 bp, 52 predicted proteins | sample 8958761 | NCBI WGS metagenome assembly JAEEGJ01 (sample SAMN16246546, study PRJNA631951) | gut metagenome | biome: gut microbiome; feature: rumen; material: RS-attached | host: Bos | place: Iran: Karaj | collected 2018-10
AGATCGAGGGCCTGGGTACGTTCTACACCACGCTGGAGTGCGTCAAGGGCGGCGCTGTGAGCAAGGACAAGTTTAACATCCTGAAGGACGTGAAGGGTCTGCACATCCGTTTCCTGCCTGAACAGGAACAGGAGCAGAACATCTCAAGCCGACAGTTCCTGAAGCAGGCCGAGTTCATCAACGTGGATAGCCTCCTGCCGAAGGAGGAGGACGGAACCACGGGCAACGGGTCTACGAACTCAGGAAACGGTGGTTCGCAGAGTGGCAATGGCGGCAGCCAGAGTCAGGGCGGTAACAGTGGCTCGCAGAGCGGTGACCAGAACCAGGCGACCAGTTTCGCACTGAGCATCACCAAGAGCGGCAGCGGTACCTCGACCGTGAAGAACGACAGCGAGGAGACCATCAACAGTGGCGACTCACTCGAGAGTGGTGCGAATGTCTACATCGCAGTGACTCCAGCCGAGGGACAGATCCCGACCGCAACGCTGAACGGTTCGAACGTCTCCCTGACTGAGAACGACGGTGAGTACGTAGGTACGTTCCAGATGCCGGCACAGGCCTCAACGCTGGTAATCAACTCGGGCAGCGATGCCGAGGAAGGCGATCAGAACTGATTCTGGAGTAATTAATAATTAATAATTATGATTACTCTGCTATGAAAAGGAATCGGATTATTGAGATTGCGGTGAAGATGATAGTAGCTGCGCTCACGGCATTCGTCACAGCGATAACCACGACCTCGTGTATGGGGCATGGACCGATTGTGTTCTAACGGGCGATTTCGCTCTAGGAGCGAGGCGAATCACAGGGGACAGGCCCCCTGATCGCCGCAAAGCTCTGATCATTGGGCCAGTCCCCATGATTCACCCAGTCCCCATGATTCACCAAGAACCCTCGTCAGGCGACTGGCGAGGGGCTTTTTAATTAACATAGATTGCCTTTTTGGGTGTGAAGCGATTATTTTTATAAAATAATGTGCGTAATTGGATTCTTTTTTGTACCTTTGCACCTTGATTTAAGAATATACAAGACATTAGATGGATACAACAGCAATTTTGCTCTTACATTGCCCCGATCAGCAGGGCATCATTTCGGAAGTTACGAAGTTTATTACGGACAACAAGGGAAACATCGTCTACCTCGACCAGTATGTGGACAAGGTAGAGGGGATGTTCTTCATGAGAATAGAATGGGAGCTCGACGGATTCCTGATCCCGCGCGACAAGCTTTACGACTACCTCACCACGCTCTACGCCCAGAGGTATCAGATGAAGTTCTCGCTCTACTACAGCGACAAGCGTCCGAGGATGGCCATCTTCGTGAGTAAGATGAGTCACTGCCTCTACGACCTGCTGGCACGCTGGAAGGCAGGCGAGTTCAACTGCGACATCCCCTGTATCGTGTCGAACCACGAGGATCTGCGCTACGTAGCCGACCAGTTCGGCATCCCCTTCTACGTGTGGAGCATCAAGAAGGACCACTCGAACAAGGCCGAGGTGGAGGCCGCCGAGATGGAGCTGCTCAAGAAGGAAGACATCTCGTTTATCGTGCTGGCGCGCTATATGCAGATCATCAGCGACGAGATGATTGCCGAATACCCCCACCACATCATCAACATCCACCACTCGTTCCTGCCCGCCTTCATCGGGGCGAAGCCTTATCACCAGGCCTACGAGCGGGGTGTGAAGATCATCGGCGCCACGAGTCACTATGTGACGGCAGAACTGGATGCCGGTCCGATCATCGAACAGGACGTGACGCGCATCACGCACAAGGATACACCCGAGAGTCTCGTACTGAAGGGTAAGGACCTGGAGAAGATTGTGCTGTCGCACGCTGTCTCGAAGCACATCCAGCGGAAGATACTGACGTATAAGAATAAGACGATAATTTTTAGTTAAGGAGACAGGGAGACAAGGAGTTCAAGGAGTTCAAGACAAATGAATGTTGCGATAGTAAAATATAATGCGGGGAATATCTATTCCGTCATCAACGCCCTGAGGCGGATGGGGATCGAACCCTTGCTGACGGACGATGCAGAACTGCTGAAGTCGGCCGATAAGGTGCTGTTTCCCGGACAGGGACACGCCGGCGAGGCGATGGACTACCTGAGGGCCCGCAGGCTCGACGAGGTGATCCGCGACCTGAAGCAGCCCGTGTTCGGCATCTGTGTGGGACAGCAGCTGCTGTGCCGCCACTCGGAAGAGGGCAATACCGACTGCATCGGCATCTTTGATGCGGAGGTGAAGCGGTTCCTGCCGCAGAGGCACGAGGACAAGGTGCCGTGTATGGGGTGGAATGAATTGGATGTAAGATGGAAGAAGGAAGATGGAAGATGTGAAGGCGTTGACCCGCTGATGGAGGGTCTGGGTGAGCATCCGTATGTGTACTTCGTACATTCGTATTATGTTCCGGTGTGCCAGGAGACCATTGCCACAGCCGACTATATCCTGCCCTACTCCGCCTCGATGCACAAGGACAACTTCTACACCTGCCAGTTCCATCCGGAAAAGAGCGGCAAGGTGGGCGAACGAATCATCAAAAACTTTATCGACTTATGATAGAACTGATACCCGCCATAGACATCATCGGTGGTCAGTGTGTGAGACTGACCAAGGGCGACTACGACCAGAAGACGGTCTACGGCGAACCGCTGGATATGGCCCTCGAGTTTGAGCGCATCGGCTTCCAGCGTCTGCACGTGGTGGACCTCGACGGCGCAAAGTCGAAGCACATTGTGAATGAAGAGGTGCTCCGTCGTATCACGACAGAAACCCAACTCGTGGTGGACTTCGGCGGCGGCATCAAGACCGACGAAGACCTGAAGAAGGCCTTTGCCGCAGGAGCGAAAATGGTGACTGTGGGCTCGATCGCCGTGACTCAGCCGCAGCTGTTTATGCAATGGCTGGAGAAATACGGTGCCGACCGAATGATACTGGGTGCCGACGTACGACACGGGAAGATCAGCATCAACGGCTGGAAGGAAGACTCGAGTGAGGACCTCCTACCCTTCCTCAGGAAATACATCGACGCCGGCGTGAAGAACGTGCTCTGTACGGAGATCTCGAAGGACGGCACGCTGGCAGGACCAGCCATCGACCTCTACAAGGAGGTGATGGAGGCCTACCCTGAGCTGCACCTGATAGCCAGCGGCGGCGTTTCGTCGAAAGAAGACATCAAGGCCCTCGACGCTGCCGGCATCCCTGCCGTCGTGTTCGGAAAGGCCATCTATGAAGGTCGTATCGACCTTCGGGAGTTAAAGGAGTTAGAAGAAGATAGAAGAAGTTAGAGGGAGTTAGAAGAAAATGGGACTAGCTAAGAGAATAATACCCTGTCTGGACGTGAAGGACGGTGAGACCGTGAAGGGTACCAACTTCGTGAACCTGCGCTCGGCGGGCGACCCCGTGGCGCTGGGCAAGGCTTATAGCGAGCAGGGTGCCGACGAACTGGTGTTCCTCGACATCACCGCCAGCTTCGAGGGACGCAAGACCTTTACGGAGATGGTGACCCGTGTGGCTCAGGAGATCAACATCCCCTTCACCGTAGGCGGAGGCATCAACGAACTGGCTGATGTAGAGCGACTGCTCTATGCCGGCGCCGACAAGGTGAGCGTGAACTCCGCCGCCATCCGCAGACCGGAGCTCATCGACGAGATCACCAACCGCTTCGGCTCGCAGGTGTGCGTCTGCGCCATTGACGCCCGGTTCGATGCTGACGGCTGGCACTGCTACCTGAAAGGCGGTCGCGAGCGTACGGAACGCGGACTCTTCGAGTGGGCCCATGAAGCCCAGGAGCGTGGTGCCGGTGAGATACTCTTTACGTCGATGGACCACGACGGTGTGAAAGAAGGCTATGCCAACGAGGCACTGCGCGAACTGGCCGACAACCTGTCGATCCCCATCATCGCCAGTGGCGGAGCGGGTAAGAAGGAGCACTTCCGCGATACCTTCATCGAAGGACACTCGGATGCCGCCCTCGCCGCCAGCGTATTCCACTTTGGCGAGATTCCGATTCCAGAACTGAAGCAGTACCTGCGCGAAGAAGGCATAAATGTAAGGATATAGTGAAAAGTGAATAGTGAATAGTGATATGAAGATAGATTTTGAGAAAAGTGGCGGGCTGGTGCCTGCGATAGTACAGGATGCAGAGACAAAGAACGTGTTGATGCTGGGATATATGAACGAAGAGGCCTACCAGAAGACCATCGAGACGAAGAAGGTGACCTTCTGGAGCCGTTCGAGGAACTGTCTGTGGACCAAAGGCGAGACCAGCGGCAACTTCCTCCATCTGGTGGACATCAAAGTGGACTGCGACAACGACACCCTGCTGGTCAAGGCCAAGCCCGACGGTCCCACCTGTCATACAGGTACAGACACCTGTTGGGGCGAGGAGAACAAAGGAGGAAAGCGGAAAGAGAAAGGTGCACTCGCATTTCTGAGTGAGTTGCAGGACTTTATCGACAAGCGTCATGAGGAGATGCCCGAAGGCAGTTATACGACCTCGCTCTTCAAGGACGGCATCAACCGCATCGCACAGAAGGTCGGTGAAGAGGCCCTTGAGGCTGTCATCGAAGCCACGAACGGCAGCAAGGAGAAACTTGTCTACGAAGCTTCGGACATGATCTACCACCTCATCGTGCTGCTTACAAGCAAGGGCCTGCGTATCGAAGACGTCGCTGAGGAACTTCAGAAGCGTCACGATCCGAACTGGGACAAGAAACGTCGCGAAGCAAAGGCAAAAGGCGAGATGGAATAGTGAAAATCGCGATTAAGCGAGAGCAGAGCCGAATGAATTCGAGCTATGCCGAGCGTGAGCGATTTAGACGAAGTCAATATTGAAAAGTGAATAGTGATGCTGATCAGTTATAAGAAAGCGAATATTTACCAGCGGCACGGCATCCGCGTGCTGAAGGACGTGAACTTCCAGGTGGAGGAAGGACAGTTTGTATATATCATCGGACGCGTAGGTTCGGGAAAGACCAGTCTGCTGCGAACCCTGTATTTCGAACTGGACATGGAGGAGGCCGACGAGGCCAAAGTGTTCGACTACGACCTGCTCAACCTGCGACAGAAGGACATCCCCGGTCTCAGACGACAGATGGGCGTCGTCTTCCAGGACTTCCAGCTTCTGGGCGACCGTACCGTATACAAGAATCTCCAGTTCGTGCTGAAAGCCACCGGCTGGAAGAAGAAGGACGAGATAGATCAGCGCATCAACGAGGTGCTGAGCGACGTAGGCCTGCAGGACAAGATCGAGAAGATGCCCCACGAGCTCTCGGGTGGCGAGCAGCAGCGTGTGGCCATCGCACGGGCCATCCTGAACAAGCCGAAACTCATCATCGCCGACGAGCCGACAGGTAATCTGGACCCTGAGACTGCCGAGGACATCACCAAACTCCTCCGCAAGATCTGTCAGACGGGAACCGCCGTAGTCATGTCGACCCACAACATGCCGTTGCTCGATAAATATCCGGGCGTCGTATTCCGTTGCGCCGGAGGCAAAATGGAAGAGGTGACCAGCGACTTCAACCAGATACAGCTGGTGGATGAGCCAGACACCGACGAGATCATCGTCAGATATTCAGAAAGAGAAGAAATTTAAAATATAAAGCATATGAAAGTCATGAAATTCGGCGGTACATCCGTCGGTACCCCACAGAGAATGAAAGAGGTGACAACTCTTGTCACCAAGTCTGGTGAACCCGTGTTCGTGGTACTCTCCGCGATGGCTGGAACCACAAACTCACTGGTCGAGATATCTGATTATCTCTACAAGAAGAATCCCGATGGTGCGAATGAGGTCATCAACCGAATGGAGCAGAAATACATGAAACATGTGGACGAGCTCTATTCTACCCAGGAGATGAAGGATACAACCACCGAGTTCCTGAGAAGTGAGTTTAACTATCTCCGTTCGTTCACCAAAGAACTCTTCACCTCGTTTGAGGAAAAGAGCATCGTGGCACAGGGTGAGATGATGTCGACAAACATGGTCGTGAACTACATGAAGGAAATCGGCATCAACGCCGTACTGCTGAATGCCCTCGACTTCATGCGTACAGACAAGAACGCTGAACCCGACCCCGTATATATCAAGGAGAAACTCAATGCCATCCTGGCAGAGAACGAAGGCGCACAGGTGTATATCACACAGGGCTTCATCTGCCGTAACGCCTATGGTGAGATAGACAACCTGCAGCGTGGCGGTTCAGACTATACGGCCTCGCTCGTGGGTGCCGCCATCGGCGCTGAGGAGATTCAGATCTGGACGGACATCGACGGCATGCACAATAACGACCCGCGTGTGGTGGAGAAGACCGAACCCGTTCATCAGCTGCATTTCGAGGAGGCTGCCGAGCTGGCTTACTTCGGTGCCAAGATCCTTCACCCCACCTGTGTGCAGCCCGCGAAGTATGCCGGCATCCCCGTACGCCTGTTGAACACGATGGACCCCGATGCAGAAGGCACCACCATCAGCAATGCAACGGAATACGGTAAGATCAAGGCCATCGCCGCCAAGGACAATATCATCGCCATCAAGATCAAGTCGAGCCGTATGCTCCTCGCCACAGGTTTCCTGCGCAAGGTATTCGAGATCTTCGAGAGTTACCAGACGCCTATCGACATGGTCTGCACCTCAGAGGTGGGCGTTTCCATGAGTATCGACAGCTCCGCCCATCTGGGAGAAATCGTCGACGAACTGAAGAAATACGGTACGGTAACCGTCGACACAGGTATGTGCATCATCTGCGTGGTGGGTGACCTCGACTGGTCGAACATCGGATTCGAGACGCTGGCACTTGACGCCCTGAAGGATATCCCTGTACGTATGGTGTCCTATGGCGGCTCGAACTACAACATCTCATTCCTCATCCGTGAGGAGGACAAGAAGCGCGCCCTCCAGAAACTCAGCGATACCATCTTTAACAAATAACCCCAAGACAACACAACACAGACTAATTATGGGCAAAGGAAAATTCCCCGTAGAGAAGTTGCAGTCTATTCAGACGCCCTTCTACTACTATGATTCTGAGGTGCTCAGACAGACACTGCGCACCATCAATGAAGAAGCCAGCAAACATGAGAACTTCGTGGTGCACTATGCCGTCAAGGCCAATGCCAATCCGAAGATCCTGCGTATCATCCGTGAGGCCGGACTGGGTGCCGACTGCGTCAGCGGTGGCGAGATAGAAGCTTCGATCAAAGCCGGATTCCCCGCCTCAAAGATCGTGTATGCCGGTGTCGGCAAGGCGGATTGGGAAATCAATCTGGGACTTGACAATGATATCTTCTGCTTCAATGTGGAAAGCATTCCGGAGTTAGAGGTCATCAATGAACTGGCTGCGGCCAAGAACAAGGTCGCTCGCGTGGCATTCCGTCTGAATCCAAACGTCGGTGCACATACGCACGCCAACATCACCACCGGACTTGCAGAGAATAAGTTCGGCATCGCCATGCGAGATATGGAAACCGTGATTGGCGAAGCCGAGAAATTGGCCAACGTGAAGTTTGTGGGTCTGCACTTCCATATTGGATCACAGATTCTGGATATGGGCGACTTCGAGGCACTCTGTAATCGTGTGAACGAATTGCAAGACAGACTCGAGCGGCAGCGCATCCGTGTGGAGCATATTAACGTCGGCGGTGGTCTGGGAGTTGACTACGAACACCCTAACCGTCTGCCCATTCCTGATTTCAAGGACTACTTCAACACCTACGCCAAGAAGTTGAAGCTACGTCCGGGTCAGACGCTCCACTTCGAGTTAGGTCGGGCTGTCGTGGCACAGTGTGGTTCACTTATCACGCGTACCTTATATATAAAGGAAGGCGCCACGAAGAAGTTTGCCATCGTCGACGCGGGGTTCCCGGACCTTATCCGTCCTGCACTGTATCAGGCTTATCACAAGATTGAGAATATCACCAGCGAAGAACCTATGGATACCTACGATGTAGTAGGTCCCATCTGTGAGTCCACAGACGTCTTCGCCAAACAGACAGACATCAACCGCACCCATCGTGGCGACCTGATAGCCATTCGCTCTGCCGGAGCCTATGGTGAAATCATGGCCTCACAATATAATTGCAGGAAGTTGCCTGTGGGTTATATAAGTGATGATATTTAACAGAACAAAAGAATGACAGAAACAAAGTGTAGATTCTCCGTCATCATGACGGTTTACGACAATGCCGAAGAGGTGGAGCAACACCTCCAGGACTTTCTCACCCAGGACTATGAGCCAGGCTATGAGGTCATTGTCGTTGATGAATCTTCTACCGACCATACAGACGACGTATTGAAGCTGCATAAGCAACAGTATCCTCAACTTTACAGCACATTTCTCCCCAAGCCGAATCTGAATGTCACCCGACGGAAATTAGCTTTAACGATAGGCGTTAAAGCCGCTAAATATGAATGGGTTATATTCTCAGATATCCACGCATTTCCACCCTCTGCTACATGGTTAAGTGAGATCGCAGAATCCCTCGACAGCAGAACAGACATCCAGATAGGCTATTTCAAAAAAGGAACGATCTGTCTGCAGGCATTCGAGGACATCACACAAGCCAGTAGTCTGATCAGGAAGGCAGAAAGGACACGTGCTGACGGACATCATGGGAAACGTCTGAAATATCTCCGTGGGAAATACGACTTTATCGTAGTCCGCGCGGATAAAGCGCACGACGTGCTGAAATTCTACGAACAAAAGATCGGTCTCCGTCAACTTCTGGGACTGAGATTGAGTGTGATGTGTCATAACCTCAGATAAAGCCGATGAAGATCCTGCACATCTATCCCCCAAACGATGAAACGGTCGCTCGCCATGTAGGCTTGTTGACAGAGGGACTATGCCATAGTGCCGATGTGCAGACTGTCACGTCACTCAGCGAATTCAAAAGCCGGATCCAGCAATTCCATCCCGATATTGTCCATTGTCACGGATGCTGGCAGTATTTCGTCGTCAGCGCTGCCCATACAGCCCGGAAACGCGGAAGCCGCGTGGTGCTCTCTCCACACGGACAGTTACAGCCCTGGGTGATGGAGGAAAAATCCCTGCAGGAGAAACTCCACAAGACCTTACTCTGGCAAAAGCGTAGTGTGGAACAAGCCTATGCGCTGATTGCCTTTGGCAAGATGGAACAGAAGCATCTTCAGCAGTTGAAATGGAATCCTCGTATTGAAGTCATTCTGAACTCACTCATCACCAATAGCACGACATCACAGGAGATGTGCAGCCAGACCTATGCCGTCTACCAGAAAGTACTCGACTCCAATACCCTTGAGCAGATGGACGAGCATACGCAGGACATGCTAGCCACCATTATCAAGTCAGGCACCTTAGGCGATGCGAGATGGTGTCAGAAGTCAGAATACAGGGATCAGGAGATTGACTGGCGACGGATGCTCATTTATGCCGAGCACCAGAACATCCGCAACTACGTGGACTATGGCATCACTATCCTCGGTCTCTCCGCCCTCAGTCTTGACACCGAGCATCTGCCCGCCTATTTCCCGGAGAGCTATCAGCGCCCGCGGTCCATCAAGAAACTGATCGGCGACTATAAAGGCGACGAAACCGACTATCTGCTGCGGATGATCCGCCAAGTAGAGAAGCAACCCCTCATGCTCCATCTTATCGAACTGTCCCGTGAACTCTATCGCGAGAGTGTCAACGACGATCGGCTGAAGGAAGCCCTAGAAGAGAAAGGATTGACTAAATACGCCTCTCGTCTGATGCAGGTGCTCAGTGAACAAACGCTACTGGAGGAAGGTTTCATGCCCCTCGACCCCCTCGATGACAGAGGAAGCCAGCAAATCAGAAACAGTATCAACAACCACTTAAAGATATGACATTTTCTCATCATTACACCGAGACAGACAAGCACTATCTGCAGTTGCTTTCGCAGTCGTTTCCCACGATAGCTGATGCCGCCAAGGAGATTATCAACCTGGAGGCCATTATGAACCTGCCCAAAGGCACAGAACATTTCCTGGCCGACCTTCACGGTGAGAGTGAGGCCTTCCAACATGTGTTGAAGAATGCCTCGGGAAACATCAAGCGAAAGGTTCAGGAACTGTTCGGGAACACCATCCGGGAATCGGAAAAGAAGGAGTTATGTACACTGATATACTATCCGGAGCAGAAGCTGGAACTCATCAAGGCACAGGAAAAAGATCTCGATGACTGGTATCGTATCACCATTCACCAACTGGTGAAAGTCTGTCGTGATGTCTCATCGAAATATACACGTTCGAAGGTGCGTAAGTCGCTGCCAGAAGACTTCTCCTATATCATTGAGGAACTGCTGCATGAACGTACCGATGATATCGACAAAGCCGCATACGTTGCCGTTATTGTCAATACCATCATCTCTACAGGCCGAGCAGATGATTTCATCTGTGCCATCTGTAATGTCATACAGCGTCTGGCCATCGACCAGCTACACATTCTCGGCGACATCTACGACCGAGGTGCAGGCGCCCATAAGATTATGGACACCCTGCGGCAGTATCATTCCTGGGATATTCAGTGGGGCAATCACGACATCCTCTGGATGGGAGCCTCTGCAGGGAATACCGCCTGTATCTGCAACGTGCTCCGCCTCTGTCTGCGCTATGCCAATCTGGCCACTATCGAGGAGTACGGCATCAACCTCGTACCACTGGCCACATTTGCCCTCGAAGTGTATGGTGATGATCCTTGCGAGGAGTTCATGCCCCATCTGTTGCCTGGCAACAACATCGATGAAAAAACCCGTCAGCTGACGGCGAAAATGCATAAGGCCATTGCCATCATGCAATTTAAGGAAGAGGCAACCATCATCGAGCGGCATCCTGAGTGGCAGATGGAAGACCGTTGTCTGCTCAGTCACATTGACTTTGAACACGCTACATGCAGAATCGAAGACAAGGACTACGAGATGCTGAGCTGTAATTTCCCCACGGTTACGTCGTCAAAACCCAACACACTCACTGCCGAGGAAGCTGGACTCATGCAGAAATTGCGCCATTCCTTCCGCATCAGCGAGAAACTTCATAAGCATATCCGCACCCTACTCTCTCATGGCTGTATGTATGCTGTCAGCAATTCCAATCTGCTCTTCCACGCCTCAATACCGTTAAACGAAGACGGTTCGCTGAAAGAAGTGGAGATATACCCGGGCAAGCGTTACTCCGGCAAGGAACTGATGCACAATATTGGCATGCTGATCCGTGCAGCTTTCCAAAACGCTTCTACGAGCGACGAATATCCACGCGACTATGCCCGCGACTACTTCCTCTATCTCTGGTGTGGTAAGGACTCTCCCCTTTTCGACAAATCGAAGATGGCCACTTTCGAACGTTATTTCCTGAAAGACAAGGATACTTACAAAGAAGAGAAAGGTAACTATTTCAAGCTACGTGACTCAGAAGAAGTCTGCGACCGTATCCTCGATGCCTTCGGCGTGAAGGGAGAAAACCGGCATATTATCAACGGTCACGTTCCCGTTCATGCGTCAAAGGGCGAGAATCCCGTTAAGGCTGGTGGTAAACTTATGGTCATCGACGGTGGATTTTCAGAAGCCTATCACAACGAGACAGGTATCGCCGGCTATACGCTGGTCTATCACTCCAGAGGATTCCAGTTGGTACAGCACGAGCCCTTTACCTCAGCCCGTGATGCTATCGTCCGTGAGACCGACATCAAGTCGAGCATCCAGATTGTGGAAATGTCAACTCACCGTATGCGAGTAGCTGATACCGACAAAGGTGAAGAACTAAGAGCGCAGGTAGCTGACCTGAAGGAACTGCTTTATGCCTATCGTCACGGTATAATAACAGAGAAACGACAATAATAGTCTGGAACCTAAAGCCTCGACAATCGGAGAATACGGGTGGTAGAGGAAGTCACGCGATAACGGTGATCCGTTCGGAGACCAACGAGCCATAGAATGTGACCAGAGGCATCTGTGACAACCTGTTGACGTCGTTTCTCCAGAAGATTCAGTTTCCTGTCGGTAAGGAAATCTGAAACCAGTTTGCAACCATTCATACCGAAAGGTTGAAAGCAATCACCCGTCTGTACCTGACGAACAGTAAGAGGAAAAGCAATTGTCGACGCATCAAGGGTCGCTATGTCAGGCTCCTTGCTGATAGCATCAATGGTTCCATCGAACAATTCAACACGAAAAACAACGGAATCATCGAGACGATAGTTTCCTGGTTCAGGAATTATAAGCGGTTTCATCGGTGATTGAACAGGCGCAACAACCAATGTCTCACGATCAATGAGAAGGGAATGGGTCGGAGAAGTAAATTCGCGACCATAAGGCCCTTCAAGATGCGATAGAATGTCGGATATCTGCGTACGGTTAAAGCCGAAAGGCGTCAATAGCTCGTGAAGCAGACAGAGGGGTGAAGGAACGGATCTGAGAAGAGAAACACGAAGCGTGAAAGGTAAGTCCTCACTATCAAACTGTTCTCGTTCCTGAGCAATCTCCGCAGTATAGACTTTCTCTGCCTCAGAGAGATAATAAGCAGAACGTGCGAGATTTTCTGCTGTTCCAGGTTGGATTTGTTCCATCAAGGGCAATAGCTGCAGACGAACCTTATTCCGAAGGACATCAGGCGTGAGATTCGTGGAATCGGTAACATACGACTGACCTTGAGACGCAAGCCACGCTAGGATCTCCTCACGGCTGACATCAAGCAACGGACGTACAATATAACCATTTTTAGGGCGAATACCCGTCAGTCCATGAATACCAGCACCTCGCATAAGGTTCATCAATAACGTCTCATTGGCATCGTCACGATGATGGGCTACACAGACTGCTTCTGCACCTATATCCTGACGTAACTGCTCGAAATAACGGTAACGAAGTTCACGGGCAGCCATTTCAACACTTACTTGATGTAAATTAGCGTATTCTATTGTGTAAAAGTGAATTAAGTGAAGAGGTATATTCTCTTTCAGACAGAAATCCTGAACAAATTCCTCATCACGGTTGGACTCCTCACCCCGCAAATGAAAATTACAATGCGCTGCTTCAATATGATATCCAAGTCGCTTCAGAATAAGCAGCAAAGCGACACTGTCGGCTCCGCCGCTTAGTGCCACCAGCTGTAAACTTTCGAGGGAAAGAAGCTGATGTTTCCCGATAAAATCGGAAATTTTATTCAACATAAAGTACGAGTCCTTTGAGATATTCGCCCTCAGGATGATAAATATTGATAGGATGATCAGCTGGCTGATGCAACTGATGCAGGATGCGAACTTTACGATGAGCCATAGCAGCAGCCGTGAAAACCGCATTCCTGAAATGATCCTTTGTCACCACCTGTGAACAGCTGAATGTAAACAGAATACCACCAGACTGAATCTTCTGAAACGCTTTCTGGTTCAAACGGGTATAGCCCTTCAGAGCGTTGTGTAATGCTCCCCTATGTTTGGCAAACGCTGGAGGATCAAGAATAATAAGGTCATATTGATCACCCATCTCCTCAAGATACTTAAACGCATCCTCACAAAAGGCCTTATGTCGCTGGTCATTAGGGAAATTCAACGCCACATTACGATTGGTAAGTTCAATGGCTTTGGCACTACTGTCGACAGAATGGACCAACTTCGCCCCACCCCGCATAGCATAGAAAGAGAAACCACCCGTATAGCAAAACATATTCAATACACGTTTGTCACGGGCATATTGTTCCAAAAGAGAGCGATTCTCGCGCTGATCGACAAAGAAACCCGTTTTCTGGCCACGTAACCAGTCGACATAGAACATCAGTCCATTTTCAACAGCCGTATTATCGTCAGAGCCACCATAGATAAAGCCATTCTCCATATCATCAAGGAAAGGCAGGGTGGTCTCACTCTTATAATAGACATTCTCTATACGACTGCCCATCACCTTCACCAGTTGTTCGGCAATCTGAACACGACTCAAGTGCATACCTATGCTATGGGCCTGCATGACAGCAGTCTTACCATAAATATCGATAATCAGTCCAGGCAGATGGTCACCTTCACCATGTACCAGACGATAGGTATTGTTGTCCGGATTATCGGCAATACCGATGGAAACGCGCATTTTCAGAGCCGACTCCAGACGAGCGTACCAAAAAGCGTCGTCAATCTCAACCTCACGGAAGGAGAGAATACGAACTGCAATAGAACCGGCCTGATAGTGTCCGACAGCCAAGAAACCGCCCCGATTGTCAGTCACGCGTACCACTTCACCTTCTTCAACCGGACCATCAATCTGTTGGATGGCACCCGAAAAGACCCAAGGATGGAAACGTAACAGACTTTCCTCCTTACCTTTTTTCAGCTGCAAGTTTTTCATATAACTCGAATTCCTCTTCTACTTCAAGTTCTGTCTGCGCATCACGCAGAATATAGTCACCAGTTTCTTTCAGTCGCATCAACTCTTCATAAAGCATAATACAGGCCCATGCATCGATTGCGGCATACACCTGCTGGGCAGGTTTCAAGACGTCACGTTCCCAATTGGAAAGGCGTTCGGTCTTGCTAATACGTTCGCTGAAGAGATTCGCATATAGCTTCACCAGACTCATGTCTTCTACACCTATCTCCTTCATGTGGTCTTGAAGATCGATGAAACGACCAGGCTTAAATTCTGCCAGATGACGAAGACTGTTGATGTCATCGTGCCAGGAGAGTCCTATCTTCGGGACTGTTGTATCTTCCAGCAAACGGATAATGGCAGGTGTCATCCCAGTATAGTTCAGGCGGAAAAGAAAACAGTTATGATGAGTGGCCACTTGAAGGAGTGAACACTTATATTGCTGTTTTTTGGAGAATGCAGGCCGTGTTTCTGTATCGACGCCCAAAATAGGCATCGAGAGCAGATAGTCGACGGCTGACTCAGTCTGTTCTGGAGACACAATGACGATAATCTTATCTTCGTAAGTGACCCTTGGCAAATCAGCAATCCACTTCTTTTCGAACCTATTATAGATGATCTTTTTCATTATCAAGGTGCAAAATTACAAAAAAAACAGTAAAATATGATGAAATATGGGATTTTTCCGCTACTTTTGCACGAAAATTGAAAATTACAGACCAATTATGGCAAAAAAGAAGAAAGTTACAAGAGAAAAGCCTGCCTCCGGTTTTATGGATGCGTTGGGCGTAAAACACATATTCAACAATGAGATCATTTGGATCTTCTTGGGATTAATCATCGTAGGTGTTGCCATCTATTTCGGCGTATCTTTTGTTTCCTACCTTTCAACAGGTGCTGAAGACCAGAGTATGATAGAAGATGCCCGTTCTGGAGAGTTGATGGATCAGAATATCACCTTTGCCAACACCTGCGGGAAACTTGGGGCCTATACGGGTTGGTACTTCATCAAACGTTGTTTCGGATTATCAGCCTTCATGATACCAGCTTTCTTGATCTTGTTGGGTGTGCATTTGGTCAAAGCCTATCGCGTGAATCTCTTGAAATGGTTTATGGCGATGATGGTGCTAATGATTTGGGCTTCCGTCACCTTTGCCAAGTTCCTGTCGCCTTTCTTCATCGACGCATGCTACAATCCTGGCGGTGATCACGGTTTATACATCTGTCAGTGGATAGAAAACCTGGTGGGCACCCCAGGCTTGACAATCCTGCTGATTCTCACGGCACTTGCATTCCTCACCTATTTGAGTGCAGAGACGCTTTTCGTCATTCAAAAGATCCTGAACCCGACCAAGTTTATCAATAAGGTAAAATTCAAGGTTACCATAGGAAATTCTGAAGAACCTGATAATCAGGACGCTGTAGAAGAGAAACCTGTGTTTGACAATCCCGCTCCACAGACTGTGTTGTTTAGGGAAGACGGAAATAATATCATAGAAGATAATGGCTATGAACAGGATGATCCCATCGGGCCTGAGAAGCAGAAGAAACCTGCCGGAAGGAAGGAGACCTCAGAAACAGGCTTTAAGGTTGAAGTTGCAGAAGGGGACGAGACGGCTGATGGTAAGACTCTAGCCGAATCCATCGATAAACTGGAGCCCTACGACCCGAAACGCGACTTGGAGAACTACCACTACCCGACACTTGACCTGTTGAAGAAATACGATAATGACGGTAAGCCATATATTGATATGGTCGAACAGACGGCCAACAAGAATCGCATCGTTGATGTGCTACGTAGCTTCGGTGTAGAAATCTCAAGCATCAAGGCTACTGTTGGTCCAACGATTACTCTTTACGAAATTACATTGGCCCAAGGCGTACGCATCCAGCGCGTCCGTTCGCTTGAAGACGATATTGCGTTGACACTTTCTGCACTCGGTATCCGTATTATCGCCCCTATGCCTGGTAAGGGTACGGTTGGTATCGAGGTGCCAAATGCCAAACCTTCGACGGTATCGATGGAATCAATACTGAACTCTAAAAAGTTTCAAGAGTCGAAGATGGAACTGCCCTGTGCCATTGGTAAGACGATTACCAACGAAGTATTTATGTTCGATCTGGCCAAAGCGCCACATCTGCTCGTGGCAGGTGCTACAGGTCAAGGTAAGTCCGTCGGTTTGAATGCTATCATCACCTCTTTATTATATAAGAAACACCCCGCAGAATTAAAGATCGTACTCGTTGACCCGAAGAAGGTGGAATTCAGTTTCTATGAGCCTATAGCCAACCACTTCTTAGCCAAAGTACCTGATGATGATGCTGATCCGATTATCACTGACGTCACCAAGGTGGTTCGTACGTTGAATTCACTCTGTAAGGAGATGGATTCGCGCTATGACCTGTTGAAGACAGCTCGTGCCCATAATATTAAGGAGTACAACCAGAAGTTTATTGCTCGCCAGTTAAATCCCAATAACGGTCATCGTTTCCTCCCCTATATCGTAGTTGTCATCGATGAGTTTGGCGATCTGATTATGACCGCTGGTAAGGAGGTAGAACTACCTATCGCACGTATTGCACAGCTGGCCCGTGCAGTGGGAATCCACATGATTATTGCCACCCAGCGTCCTACCACTAACATTATCACCGGTACCATCAAGGCTAACTTCCCCAGCAGAATAGCCTTCAAGGTTAGTGCAGGTATTGACTCGAAGACCATTCTCGACCGCACAGGTGCTCAGCAGCTGATAGGTCGTGGTGATATGCTGGCATTGGTAGGAGGGTCAGAACCAGAACGTGTACAATGTGCTTTTGTAGATACGCCAGAAGTTGAGCGTATCAACGAGTATATCTCAAACCAGCAAAGTTACAATATGCCGTTTGAATTACCAGAACCTGATATGCCCGAAACCGACATGGGTGATGGTGGCGAGAAGGATGTTGACATGCAACATCTTGACCCGTTGTTTGAGGATGCAGCCCGTCTGATTGTCATTAACCAAAGTGGTTCGACATCGCTTATCCAACGTAAATTCGCCATCGGATACAATCGTGCAGGACGACTGATGGATCAATTAGAAAGAGCTGGTGTCGTGGGAGCTGCTATGGGTTCTAAACCCCGTGAGGTGATGATACAGGATGAAACGAGTTTAAATAATCTCTTAAATAATTTAAGATGAAAAAGATAGGATTTATTACCATGATGCTTTTACTCTGTGTGGGAGTACAAGCAGAGGGTGCAAAAAGCATTCTCGACAAGGCTGCTGCAACGGTTAGTAACCCTAATGGTGTGCAGGCCAATTTTCAGATGATCAGCAAACAATACGGCTCTACTTATGGTTCCATTTCCATCAAGGGACGTAAGTTCCACGCATCCACACCGGAAGCTATCGTATGGTTTGACGGCAAGACCCAGTGGACCTACATGAAGAATAACGACGAGGTGAATGTCAGCAATCCTACAGAGGCAGAGTTGCAAGCCATCAACCCCTATAATTTCATCAACATCTACAAGCAGGGATTCAAACTCTCTTCAAAGAAAGTCAACAATTCCTATGAAGTACATCTGAAGGCAACTGACAAGAAACGTAAGATTCAGGAGATGTATATTATCGTCGACCAGCAAAGCTATCGTCCCACTCACGTAAAGATGTACCAGAACGGCAAGTGGACAGTATTGCTCATTAGCAGTTTGAAATCCACTTCACTCAATGATGGTTTATTCCAGTTCAATGCAAAAGACTTTCCCCAAGCAGAAATCATAGACCTCAGATAAGACACAATGAACAAGTTAGAGTTATTTAAGATATTACATCAACACATCAAACTCAGTGAGAAACGCAGTCCTGTGTTTGAACAGAACAAGTGGGCAAAAGGTGTGGTATACTTTCTCGCTGCCCTATTCATTTTCTACCTTATTCTCTACGGAGGTATCATCGGATGGGCTGCCGATGGCGAGGCAGGTACAATGATTGCAGCAATGATCATTATCTTGCCGATTGATTTCCTATTGCGTTTCATCTTCCAGTCGACACCTGCCATGATGGCAAAACCATATATACTACTACCCATCTCCCGTTATAGCGTGATGGAGTGTTTCCTGGTGTCGTCACATTTCAGCGGCTACAATTTCCTGTGGCTGGGAATGTTTATCCCCTACTCCATCATTCTTTTCTTCTCTGGAGGTTTTTGGGGGACAATTTACGTGCTTTTGCTCTCACTCCTGCTAATCATTCTCAACAGTCAAGTATATCTCTTTTTCCGTACGCTAATCAATAGGAATGTCTTATGGTTTGTACCCGCCGCACTACTTTATGCGATACCATTCATTCCTATGCTTTTCAAACCCTCTGCCAAAACCTTCGAGAAAATCTTCGAAACAATTCAGCAGACGGGTACAGCCTGGTGGATGTTGCCACTGATCCTTTTGTCCTTAGTGTGTGTGTTCTTTATCAACCGCCATTTCCAGTTCAAATATGTCTACGAGGAGATTTCGAAGAAAACAGAGAAAGCATTAAAGAAGGTGTCGCAGTTTAAGATGTTTAACCACTTTGGCATCATGGGCGAATACCTGAAGATTGAACTGAAGTCGAACCTTCGTAACAAGACCATGAAGTCACGTTGCATTATGAGTCTTGTAATGGTATCCGTCTTCTCTGCTATTATTGCCTACACTTCAATCTATGATAATCCGATGATGATCAACTTCTGGTTGCTCTATTGCTTCGCCCTATACAGTATGACCACACTCATTAAGATTATGGGACAAGAAGGCAACTACATTGACCTGTTGATGACGCAGCGTGAGAATATCCTCTCACTTCTCAAGGCCAAGTTCTGGTTCTATTGCTGTGTTCTTATTGTACCATTTATCATACTGTTGCCTGCTGTCTTTACGGGGAAATTTACTATTCTTATGCTCTGTGCCTATATGTTCCTTGTAGGAGGCTGTATGCACTTTATTATTTTCCAATTAGCTGTCTACAACAAGCAAACGCTCCCGTTACAGTTGAAAATGACTGGTAAGGGTAATTACGAAAACGGTATACAAATCGGCATCGAGATGGCCATTATGCTTGTACCAGGTATTATCCTCGGTTTAGGCTACTTAACCATAGGCCTGACAGCTACTTATATCTTTATGTGTGTTTTAGGCATTTGTTTTATTCTGACAAGCAATCTGTGGCTTCGTAACATCTACACAAGAATGATGAAACGGAGGTACGAAAACATTGAAGGATTCCATTCTACCCGTGTATAAATGACAAAAAAGACCGTTATAATGGTCTTTTCCACATAAAATGCACTTTTTTCGAAAGAAAACTCAGAAAAAGTTTGGTAGAATGAAGAAAAGTGAGTACCTTTGCACCCGCTAAAGAAAAATGATGCACCCGTAGCTCAGTTGGTAGAGCACCTGACTCTTAATCAGGGTGTCCAGGGTTCGAGCCCCTGCGGGTGTACAAAAGAGGAGGCAAGCGGTCCTCCTTTATTTTTGAAATGATGATGCACCCGTAGCTCAGTTGGTAGAGCACCTGACTCTTAATCAGGGTGTCCAGGGTTCGAGCCCCTGCGGGTGTACAGTAATTGGTTCGCCGATATGGCTCAGTTGGTAGAGCAACGCATTCGTAATGCGTAGGTCCCCGGTTCGAGTCCGGGTATCGGCTCCTAAGGAAAAAGCATTGGAATCAGGATTCGCGGAATTAGCACATCGGTAGTGCACGGGCTTCCCAAGCCTGGGAGGCGGGTTCGATTCCCGTATTCCGCTCCAAAACAATAAGAGGTTCGCAAATGCGAACCTCTTTCGTTTATCTAACCGTCATGTGAAAACAGCCTTGCTTCACCTCATACTTGATATAGCATCGGCCCTCTTCACGCTTATCACGAAGCACCTCGGACAGCACCCATTTCAGAGTATCGTTCCTCACTAGTCTTCGCGCTGGCCCATCAGGGTCTTCCACCGTCTTATAGCGGTTATAGCAGATATCAAAGGTTGTACCGTACAGGTGGCATGAGTTTTCTGTGGCATTACCATTCCGCCGACGCAGTTTCACGACATCCTCCTGAGAACGTAAGACACTAGTGACAATCAGTTTATGAAAAGGAACACCTTTCACATAAAGACTGTCATAAAAGGCCTGTCCAATATCCTGAAGAAGAACAGCAGCCCGAGGCACCAAGTATGGGATGCTGGAATATAAAGGGTCTACATGATAATAAGGACTCTGTCCTATATAGACCAATTCACGTTTCCTCGACTCAGCATCTTCTCTGTCACGCACCGGACTTACACCCCATTTCTGTGCAGCCACCAATTGTACGGCATTGGTATCAGGGAAGGACTCTGTATAGCTGGCAACGGAACGTATGCGGTGATAACTCTGGTCTCTTCTGAACTGTCCTTGAGCACGACGTATATCCTTGGTACAGGCAATTTCCTCTGCAGGGAGGATGACGTACTCTTCTTGTGACCCGGCGATGGACGGGAAAGCCCAGCGGATGCAAGCCAATAACAGCACCACAGCAAAAAACCACATCAAGTAGGTCTTTTTTGACAGTTTATTCGGTAATTTCTTCATTTGGGGTGCAAAGTTAGTAAATTTTTCATCGAATTCTGCGTAATCTGTGGCTTTTTTTGTAATTTTGCACGCAAAATATAATTTGTACACAAGTTGATAGAGAAGCATATCGTATTAGAGGATATTGACCCAGTAGTTTTCTATGGAGTCGGTAATGTGCATCTGCAGATGATACGGTCGTTGTATCCGAAGTTGCGCATTGTAGCCCGCGACAACGTGATTCGCGTGCTAGGCGATGCTGAACAGATGACCGCCTTCGAGGAGAGTGTTGAAAAAATACGCAGTCACGTCCTCCGCTTCAACGCCTTAAAAGAAGAGGATATCCTAGATATTATCAAAGGTCATAGAACAAAGGATGATATCCCTGATGGTGTAATCTGTTACTCTATGTCTGGACGTCCTATTAAGCCACGCAGCGAGAACCAACAACGGCTGATAGAGGCCTACGAGAAAAACGATATGGTGTTTGCTGTAGGACCCGCAGGAACAGGAAAGACCTATCTGTCAATCGCTCTTGCCGTGAAGGCACTAAAGGAGAAAACGGCTAAAAAAATCATCCTCTCACGTCCTGCCGTAGAGGCTGGAGAAAAACTGGGATTCTTACCCGGTGATATGAAAGACAAAATCGACCCTTATCTCCAGCCGCTTTACGATGCACTTGAAGATATGCTGCCACAAGTGAAGCTACAGGACATGATGGAGAAGAACGCTATCCAGATAGCGCCACTCGCCTTTATGCGCGGCCGTACGCTGAGTGATGCCGTTGTGATCCTTGATGAAGCTCAGAATACGACACCAGCACAAATTCGTATGTTTCTTACCCGCATGGGCTGGAACACGAAAATGATCATCACAGGCGATATGACTCAGATCGACCTACCCCATTCTCAGAAGAGCGGACTTATCGAAGCCCTTCATATATTAAACAATGTAGAAGGTATCGGTGTGGTCAACTTGACAGGTAAAGATATCGTACGCCACAAACTGGTGACCCGTATTGTCAATGCCTACGAAGAATTCGACAAAGAAAAAAATATTAGCAATGAAAGCATTAACAAAGACTGATTTCCATTTTGATGGACAGAAAAACGTTTATCACGGCAAAGTTCGTGATGTGTATAACATCAATGACGATTTGATGGTGATGGTCGCTACTGACCGTATCTCGGCTTTCGATGTGGTATTACCGAAAGGTATCCCATTCAAGGGACAGGTGCTCAACCAGATTGCCGCTAAGTTCCTAGATGCCACCACAGACATCTGTCCCAATTGGAAACTTGCAACCCCAGACCCGATGGTTACCGTTGGTCTGAAGTGCGAGGGTTTTCGTGTAGAGATGATAATCCGCTCAATTCTCACTGGCAGTGCTTGGCGCGAGTACAAAAATGGTTGTCGTGAGTTGTGCGGCGTAAAACTACCCGACGGAATGAAGGAAAATGAACGTTTCCCAGAACCCATTATAACTCCAACAACAAAAGCTGATGAAGGGCACGATATGAACATCTCAAAAGAAGAGATTATCGCCCAAGGTATTGTTTCGGCAGAGGACTACGCAGTGATGGAGGACTACACCCGTAAGATCTTCGCCCGTGGACAGGAGATTGCAGCAAAACGTGGACTTATTCTTGTCGACACCAAATATGAGTTCGGAAAACGCGATGGTAAAGTATATCTTATTGACGAAATCCACACCCCGGACTCTAGCCGTTACTTCTATGCTGACGGCTACGAGGAGAAATTGGCCAAGGGTGAACCACAGCGTCAGCTCTCGAAAGAATTCGTGCGTCAGTGGCTCATCGAGCACAACTTTATGAATGAACCCGGACAGGTGATGCCTGAGATTACCGATGAATATGCTGAAAGTGTCAGTGACCGTTACATAGAGCTCTATGAACATATTGTAGGCGAAAAATTTGATAAAGCGACAGAAGCAGATGACATTGCTGCACGTATCGAAAAGAACGTCAGCGTCTGGCTGAATAATAGATAAAAAGACTTGAGATGTATCAACAAGAGACGATTAAGCCTTATAACAATGGTGAGAAAACCACGCAGGTGGAGCAAATGTTCGACAACATCGCGCCCACCTACGATACGCTCAACCATCGTCTCTCGTGGGATATCGACCATAGCTGGCGCAAGAAGGCCATCCGTCAACTCGAACCGTTTCATCCACAAACGATGCTCGACATCGCTACAGGTACAGGCGACTTCGCCATCCTTTCGGCAGAGATGCTCCATCCACAACGTCTTGTCGGAGCCGACATAAGTGAGGGTATGATGGAGATAGGCCGACAGAAGGTGGCACAAAAGGGGTTACAGGACATCATCTCTTTTGCCAAGGAAGACTGTCTTTCCCTAAGTTACTTAGACGAATCCTTCGATGCCGTTACAGCAGCCTTTGGTATCCGTAACTTTGCAGACTTAGACAAGGGACTCTGTGAGATGTGTCGAGTGCTCAAAACCGGTGGTCACCTGAGTATCGTAGAGCTGACTACACCTGTCAGCTTCCCAATGAAACAGTTTTTCCACATCTACTCGCATTCGGTCCTCCCCATCTACGGACGCATTATTTCAAAAGACACTAGCGCCTATTCTTATCTGACGAAGACCATCGAAGCCTTCCCTCAAGGTGAACAAATGGTTGAAATTCTAAAAAGGGCCGGTTTCCGAGAAGCTATCTTCCGGCGCCTCACTTTCGGTATATGCACAATGTATTTTGCAACCAAATAGTTTACAAATATGGACAAGTATGGACTGATAGGTTATCCTTTAGGGCATTCGTTCTCCATCAGCTACTTTAATCAAAAGTTTGCAGATGAGAGCATCAATGCTAAATATGAGAACTTTGAAATCGCTTCAATCGACATGTTGCCGGAGATCATTGCTAGGAACCCCAACCTCAAGGGACTCAACGTAACAATACCTTATAAGGAGAGAGTCATCGATTTCCTTGACAGCATCAGCCCTGAAGCCAGAGCTATTGGTGCCGTGAATGTAATCCGCGTAACAAGAGAGGGAAACAAGACCTTGTTGAAAGGTTTCAATAGTGACGTTATAGGATTCACGCAAAGCATCGAGCCAATGCTTGATAAAAAATGGCACAAGAAAGCGCTGATCCTAGGCACTGGCGGTGCCTCAAAGGCCATCAACTTCGGCCTGAAGTCGTTAGGATTAGAAACCGTCTTCGTCAGCCGATATGAACGTCCAGGAACCATTCAGTACAAGACCATCACACCCGAGGTTATCAATGAGTACAATGTCATCATTAACTGCACGCCCTTAGGCATGTTCCCGAAAACAGAGGAGTGTCCAGACCTACCTTATGAGGCTATGGACAGTCACACAATTCTTTACGACCTCATTTACAACCCCGATCAAACACTGTTTATGCGTCGTGGTGCAGAATATGGCGCTGATGTCAAGAATGGTCTTGAAATGCTCCTATTACAGGCCTTCGCCAGTTGGGAGTTTTGGAATGGAAAAGAAAAATAAACCACAGATATAGTTAAGATTATGAGTGACAACAGATATATGTTGAGAGGCGTGAGTGCAGCTAAGGAGGATGTGCACGCTGCAATAAAAAACATTGACAAGGGTATATTTCCACAAGCCTTCTGCAAAATTATTCCCGATATCCTAGGAGGTGACCCAGAATATTGTAACATAATGCATGCCGACGGCGCTGGAACCAAGTCGGCTCTCGCCTACATGTATTGGAAGGAGAGCGGTGATCTATCTGTATGGAAAGGCATTGCACAGGACGCCATTGTAATGAACACCGACGATCTGCTTTGTGTGGGTGCCGTCGAAAACATCCTAGTCTCCAGTACCATTGGACGTAATAAGATGCTCATCCCAGGCGAGGTAATTTCGGCCATCATTAATGGAACAGACGAATTGCTGGCCGAGCTCCGCGAAATGGGTATAGGCATATGGCCTACGGGGGGCGAGACGGCTGACGTAGGCGATCTCGTGCGCACCATAATCGTCGACAGTACCGTGACCTGCCGCATGCGTCGCGCTGATGTCATTGACAATGCAAATATCCGTCCTGGAGACGTCATCGTTGGTTTGTCGAGCACTGGACAAGCAACGTACGAGAAGCGATATAACGGCGGTATGGGTTCCAATGGTCTTACATCAGCACGTCACGATGTATTCGCTAAATATCTGGCAGAGAAATATCCGGAGAGCTTCGACCACGCAGTACCTGATGAACTAGTTTATAGCGGGAAATACCATCTAACTGACAGCATTGTTGGTTCTCCCATTAATGCCGGACAGTTGGTGCTCTCTCCGACTCGAACCTACGCTCCTGTGATAAAGAAACTACTCGATGAACTACGTCCAGTAATTCACGGTATGGTACACTGCACCGGTGGTGCCCAAACCAAGGTGTTACACTTTATCGGTGAAAACTGCCGCGTGATAAAAGACAATATGTTCCCTGTTCCACCACTCTTCCACGCCATCCACGAGTGCTCGGGCACCGAGTGGCGCGAGATGTATCAGGTGTTTAATATGGGGCACCGCATGGAAATCTACGTTCATCCCGAGATAGCTAAGAAGGTTATCGACATTTCAAAGAGTTTCAACATCGATGCACAGGTTGTCGGTCACATTGAAGAAGGGCCACGTAGCCTGACCATCATGTCTGAATTCGGTGAGTTTAATTACTAGCTGTAAACAAAAATCTACAGATATAAACAGATAGAGGGACGTATAACAACTTACGTCCCTCTAACATTTATACTATGAAACAATTATTCGAGGCCAAAGAGTAGCTTTAGGCCACCATCAACACCAGAGAACCCCATGAAAGCCAACGAGAGCAATCCGGCAGAAAGCATGACAATAGCCATACCTTGCATCCCTTTCGGGATCTTCACTAGTTCAAGCTGCTCACGCATGCCAGCAAATACCGTCAGCGCCAGACCGAAGCCGATGGCCGTCGAGAAAGCATAGACAACGGATTGCAACAAGGAATAGTCCTTTTGTATGACGAGGATGGCCACACCGAGCACGGCGCAGTTCGTCGTAATCAGCGGCAGGAAGATGCCCAAAGCCTGATAGAGCGCAGGTGACACCTTCTTCAGAACAATCTCCACAAGCTGCACCAGCGAAGCAATCACCAGAATGAAGGCAATCGTCTGCAAGTACTGCAGGCCGAATGCATCGAGCACGTAACGCTGCACGAGCCAAGTAACAATAGTAGCCAGCGTCAACACGAAGGCGACAGCGGCCGACATGCCCAGCGAGGTGTCAATCTTCTTGGATACGCCAAGAAACGGACAAATGCCGAGAAACTGTGACAACACAATGTTGTTTACAAAAATAGCGGAGATAAAAATCAGAATGTATTCCATATCTTAAGCGTTTCTAAGTTTGTTGACGATAGCAATGAGAAAGCCCAAAGTGATGAATGCTCCTGGAGGCAACACGAAAAGTAGGATATTGTAGGTCTCGGGCAGCAACGTCAGGCCGAAGACCGAACCGTTGCCCAACAGTTCACGACATATGCCCAGTAATGTCAATCCCAACGTGAAACCCAGACCAATACCAATGCCGTCGAACAATGAGGCAACGGGACTCTGCTTCGCAGCAAAAGCTTCTGCACGCCCGAGGATGACACAATTGACAACAATCAATGGAATAAAGAGACCTAGGGAGGCGTCAACGTCGGGCAGATAGGCCTTGATAACCATCTGCAGGATGGTCACGAAAGCTGCGATAACGACGATGAACACAGGGATACGCACCTTATCGGGCGTTACCGACTTGAGGCATGAGATGACGAAGTTGGTGCAAATTAGTACAGCCATCGTAGCCAATCCCATCGACATGCCATTCATAGCAGAGGTGGTTGTAGCCAACGTGGGACACATACCAAGCATCAGGACGAACGTCGGGTTCTCCTTGATGATACCATTCTTGATGATTCCTATATAATTCATATTCGTGATTTCGTTATTACATGATGACGTTATTTCGTAGTTTGCTTCGTGGCACCAGTCTCAGCGTCAGTAGGTTTCACTTTATAAGCATTGTATGCATTATTCACAGCCAAGAGGAAAGCACGGCTAGTAATGGTAGAGGCTGTGATAGCATCAACTGTACCACCATCCTTCGATACAGTCAGCGGCTGCGCTGGTGTCTGGCCGATGATGTCGCCCTTCTCGCCCTTCTGGAACCATCGGTCAGCCTTGGCCCCTAGACCTGGAGTTTCGGCATGCTCTAACAGCGTGTAGCCAAGAATCTCGCCTTCGCTGTTAAAGCCAACGAGAACCTTCAAGTCGCCACCGAAACCACCAGTAGTCGACTCAACAGCCGCGCCAAGTTCTTTGCCAACCGGATTGTTTACCTTATATATAATATACGTGAGTTCCTTACCCTTCGCATCTGTCTGGCGTACCGTATCTGTCTCAGCCACGACCACCTCGTCACTGACCATCACCGTCTTGATACCATCAGCCAGCGCCTTCGCCTTCTGGTCGGCAATAGGACCCTCAGTCAAATGGTTCACATAAGCCAGGATGCCCCCCATGACGATGGCCACACCCGTGAGCACCAGCACCATATTTGTCAATGTAGATTCAAGTTTCTTCATAACTTTAGTTTTACAATTCATCAATTCTTCACCACTTCTCCAAAACGCTTGGGTTTCACATAATTATTTATAAGCGGCGTGAACGCATTCATAATGAGAATAGCGAACGACATGCCCTCAGGATAAGCGCCCCAATTGCGGATGATAACAGTCAGCACACCAATTGAGACACCGTAAATGAGTTGGCCTTTAGGCGTCATCGGACTTGTTACATAGTCTGTCGCCATGAATATGGCACCCAGCATCAGACCACCAGAGAGGATGACCACTGTCGGATCTGCATAAATCGGGTTGGCCACATGAAGCAGCGAACTGAACACGAACACCGTACCGATAATTGATACCGGAATGTGCCAAGTGATAATCTTACGCCAGAGCATAAAAGCGAGTCCAAGTAACAGCGCCAGATCACACACTTCACCGATAGTACCTGCACCACCGTTCAGCGAGAAGTCGGCAAAGAGCAATTGGAAAGCGTCGGGTAACTGAGACAGCACATTCATATCGCCCTCCTTAATGGCCTGCTGCATCAGCGACAGAGGCGTAGCGCCCGTCACGGCATCGGTGTATTTAAGCCACTGACCAGGCAAGGGCCACGATGTCATTTGTGCGGGGAAAGCAACCAACAACGCGCAACGGCCTACCAGAGCAGGGTTGAAAATATTGTTACCCAATCCGCCGAAAGTCATCTTAGCTACACCAATAGCGAAGAGTGCACCTATAAGAATAATCCAGATAGGAAGGTTTGACGGGAGGTTCATACCAAGCAGTAGGCCTGTCAACGCAGCCGAACCGTCGAGAATTGTATTGCGTTCGTTTTTGAGGATATATTTATTGATGGCCCACTCAAAGAAGACGCAGGCGGCCACACTCGTCAGACAGACAATGACAGAACCCAGGCCGAAGAAGTAGAACGACACGAGTAGTGCGGGCATCAAAGCGATGATTACACCATACATGTTGCGCTCCACAGAGTCGATACCGTGGGCGTGCGGCGAAAGTGATACTATAAGTTTTCCCATATTATTTCTTTGCATTTCGATTTCTGATAATTCCCATGACGGTAGCTTTACCTTGGCGGATGTTGTCGAGCAACGGGCGGTGGGCAGGACAGGTAAACTGGCACGAGCCACACTCAATGCAGCTGACAATGTCCTCACTCTCAGCGCGCTCCCAGTTCTTTACCTCCGAAAGTTTTGCAAGCAAATAAGGCTCTAAACCCATCGGACAGGCTGAGACACACTTCGCACAGCGGATACATGGCTGAGGGGCCTTGCGACGGGCCTCCTCGTCGGAGATAATCGTCACGGAGTTGGTTCCCTTACAGATGGGCACCTCAACGCTTGTCAGGGCCTTACCCATCATCGGACCACCGGCGAGCAGTTTGTTGTCGCCCTCGGGCATTCCGCCACAAGCGTCGATGAGATCCTTCATCGGGGTTCCCATACGAACGAGGAAGTTGCCAGGATTGGCCAGTCGTTTACCCGTGACGGTAGTGTAACGCTCGAAGAGAGGCTTCCGCTTCATCACGGCCTCATAAACAGCGAAGGCTGTGCCAACATTCTGTACGATGGCGCCAACGTTAACAGGGATGGCAGGCGGTGCCGGTACCTGACGCTGGATGACGGCATCAACGAGCTGTTTCTCTCCACCCTGTGGATAACACTGCTTCAAAGGCACCACCTCGACAGTATAAGCTGAGCCGGAAAACTTCTTGGCGCACTTCTGTGTTAGGAGCTCAATAGCGGGCATCTTGTTGGTTTCGATTCCGATATATCCTCTAGTGACCTTTGCGCCCTTCATCAACAGTTCAAGACCGACAAGGATCTCGTCTGCGTGTTCCATCATCAGACGAAAGTCGGCGGTGATGTAAGGCTCACACTCTACGGCATTGATAATCACACATTCGGCCTTGGCTGTTGGTGGAGGCGTCAGTTTAATGAAGGTGGGGAAACAAGCACCACCCATACCGACGACACCTGCTGCCTTGATGCGGTTTACTATTTCCTCGGGGGTGAGCTCTGGGTGAGCCTCGACTGTCTCCAGCTTATCGGAGCGATCAATGGTCTCTTCCCACTCATCACCCTCCACATTAATGATTATAACGGGCTTGCGATAGCCCGTAGCATCAATGGCTGTGTCTATCTTAAATACCGTTCCGCTGACAGATGAGAAAATCGGAGCAGAAACGAATCCTCCGGCTTCAGCGATGAGTGTACCGACCTTTACTTTGTCACCCTTTTGGACAACAGGCTTAGCTGGTGCGCCAATGTGCTGGCTCAGCGGGAAGATGGCTTGCTTAGGTAAAGCCGCAACCTTCGTTGCCACCTCGTGGGTAAGCTTATTCTCCTCGGGATGGATACCACCTATACTAAACGTTCTTGCATTCATACGGTTTCCTCCTTTTTCTTATCAGGTTCAACGTTTTCCCCAGCTGGAGATCCGTTAGGCTCAATGGAAACGGGTTTCGGAGCTGGGAAGTTTACGGCGAGAATAGCGTGCTTCGGACAAACTTTCTCACATTTACGGCACAGACGACACTTTTCGAAGTCTATATAAGCCAGATTATTCTCGACAGTGATGGCACCAAAAGGACACTCCTTTTCGCATTTACCGCAGCCGATACAACTCACAGCGCAAGCCTTCATCGCTGCAGGCCCCTTATCCTTGTTGACGCAAGAAACGTACACTCTCCGACCTTTCGGACCCTTCTTACGAAGTTCGATAATGTTGCGCGGACAAGCCTTCACACATGCGCCACAGGCCACACACTTATCCTCGTCAACCTCGGCAATACCAGTTTCGGGATTAACAATAATGGCACTGAACTGACAAACCTCCACACAGTCGCCACAACCTAGACATCCAAAACCACAAGCCGTCTCGCCAGCGCCACAAGAGTTCATGGCTGCACATGTGCGCAAACCTGCATACTCAGCAATCTTCGGACGATGCTCACACGTACCGTTACATCTCACGACAGCCACTTTCGGATCACCATTGGCTATTGCCATTCCAAGCAGATCAGCCACCTTTCCCATTACGTCGGCACCGCCCACTGGACAGTTTAGACCTTCAATGGAACCAGCATCGGCTCCTTTGACCAGAGCGTCAGCCATACCTCCGCAACCCGCAAATCCGCAGCCACCACAGTTGGCACCGGGCAGCACCTCATTGACCAGTGCAATACGGGGGTCTTCATAGACAGCAAACTTCTTGGAGGCGACAAACAGCACTAAGGCTGCAATCAAGCCTATCGCTCCTAGAACAATTACTGCAATCAAGATAAAATTCATAAACACATCAATTTGTTTTAGTTATTATTTATTTTATTCATATTCTATCTGAAACGATATCCGCTGCTGGATTTTATCACGCATGAGCCATATCATAAAATAATATGGCACAAGCGATCCTACTGCCACTAATGCTGCAAAGCCCTCTTCGTTAGTTAAGCGCAGCGTTATCAGAAGCACGCAAATCAACAACAGGAATGGTATTCCAAAACCTAGTAGCAAAGCCTTATTAGCAACATCCTTCGATGCTGAAACGATCACATTTTGTCCCACACTATATTCTGACGTATCACAACAGAACACATCGACAATTTTTACTTTAGAATCCGCCGCATTGCAGTGGCTGGCTACTTTACAAGCTACACACGCCGATGATTGGACGATGCGTACTTTAACACAACCTTCCGTAACGTTCTCGACAATTCCTGAATGTGATATCTTATTACCCATTGATTAGCTATATCGGCCTTACATGTTGCAAAGTTATGAATTTATTTTCATATATACATCATTTTTTTGAAGAAAAACCTCGTAATCGTTTGCAGTTTCATAGTTTTTTTATACTTTTGCGGCGTATTACAGATAAAAAAGATGAAAGTAACAGAACAGACCCTCCAGCAGATTGAACGTGCAATCCGTAAGATCTCAGAAAAATTCCCTGCCACCAGTGAAGCTACACAGATGACAGATATTCATCTGAGAGTCACACAGGAATCGGGTGAAATGATGGCCTTTGATGACGAAGACAAAGAACTAGACAGATGTGTTATCGAACAATGGATAGAAAACAAGGACGATGATTTCTACGAACAGATTGCTTCAATTCTTCACAAGAGTCTCGACAAACACAAGAACATCATCGAACAGATGTCTATCCTCAAGCCGTTTTCTTTTGTTCTTGAGGATGATGATAGCGAGTCTATTGCAGAACTTTATGTGGTTGATGATGATGTTGTCATTATCGACCCCGACCTCATGCAAGGACTTGACAAGGACCTTGACGATTTCCTTGACAAACTGTTAGCCGACTAAACAAACAGTATCCTTAGAAGGCTGGTTTGCCCTCATAGTCTATTTCATCATCTTGTACAAAATGGCACGAAGGATCGATGTGATAGACTTTTTGTATCTCTGCCTTGTATTTGCCTGTATAGTCTGTCAGACGGATCTCATAATCACTGGTGACAACGAAATCTTGAATCAATTTGTCCTCAGGATCAGCAATTTCGTTCTCTTTCGCTTCCTCTTTACTAGTGGCATAAAGGCATAGTTTATCTACTGGCATATAGTCGGAGTCCAACGAATAGAGCCACAACGAATAGAGATTATCGCCCTCATCAGCAGCAAGAATCATAAGACGCATACTAGCCGTTTCTGGCAGAGAAATGGCTTTAGGCTCAATTCTGCCCTCTAAACCCATATATGAAGCAAGTTCAGCAGGCACAATCTTATACTCCGGCAGATATTTTACATAATCTTCAGAATAACGGATGGGCAGCGGCTGGATATTTAGACTATCATAGAACATCTTTACGGGATTAGCATCACCGTCAAGATTGATACCCTGTGCCTTCAGACGTTCAATATTTTCCAGACGAGCAATGCTGTCAAGTTTATGCTGCATCTCCTCTGGTGACATTTGCTTATTCTTACAAGCTGACAGTGACATCACCGTTATTACAAACAGTCCTATCGTTATATTCTTCATAGCTTGACCTTCTTTTTAACAGCCTTACTCTCATTCTGCAGACGGTTAAGAGCCGTCACAACATAAGTATATTTATGCTTACCGTCTTGATAAGGCAACTTACAATATGTCGACTGTGTTATGGTCATAATCTTCGATGGGTCATTAATATCTACAGACTCACCTTTTGCAAAACGATAGACCACATATTTCACAGCCAGATCCTTCCAGTCTTTACCCTTTGGGGCTGTCCAAAAAAGGAAATAACCATCCTCTGTCCATACAGGTTTCACTTTTGACACCTTATTAGGAGTTTTGTCAGAAATAAAAGACATAGAAGGTTGAAGAGCTGGATTCCGCCAGTAATTTGTACGTAAGGCTGTACCATAGTTACCGACATTATCGACGGCGGCCTTCGCATACCACAGAACTGTACCCTTCACACCGTGCAACTGCTGATGCAAGCGCATCTTGGCAGGCAACTGATGTGAGCGCTGATCCAGAGGGTCTGCAAACTTCACTGTACGTTCAATATCTTCACCGATAATCAGCGGACGTTTAGAAGCATACTGGTTCCACCATCTGATAAGGGTTTCATAATCGGCAGCCTTGTTGCCTATCTCCCAATAAATCTGAGGGACATTATAGTCCAACCAACCATTATTAACCCATAGCAGAATATCTGCATAAAGATCATCATAGTTCTGTGTTCCATTAGTATTGCTACCAATGGGAGAACTTTTTTTGTTACGATAGATACCGAAAGGCGAAATACCAACCTTAACCCAAGGTTTTGTTTCATGGACGGTCTTATATAGTTGTTCGATAAACAAATTTACATTATAACGACGCCAGTCACCAATATCCTTAATACCATTATTATATTGTCTGAACTGTTCGGCATCAGGAATTGTCTCGCCTTTCACCGGATAAGGATAGAAATAGTCATCCATGTGAATACCATCAACATCATAGCGACTGACGATGTCCTTTACAACCTCACAGATATAATTACGGTTCTCCGGCAGACCAGGATTCAGAATAAATAAATCATCGTAACTGAAACAACTCATCGGATTACGGGCAGCGATATGGTTCGCCGCCAACTGCTTGGTAGTTTTCGTCTTCGCACGATAAGGATTGATCCAAGCATGAAGTTCCATCCCACGTTTATGACATTCTGTAATCATCCACTGCAGAGGATCCCAATACGGACTTGGTGCAACACCCTGTTTTCCTGTAAGGAAACGACTCCAGGGCTCCAACTTACTCTCATAAAGAGCGTCGCACTCCGGACGCACTTGGAAGATGATAACATTGGCACCATCCTTCTGTAACTCGTCCAACTGATATGTCAGGGTCTCCTGCATCTTCTGAGTGCCCATACCCTGAAACTGTCCATTTACACATTGTATCCATGCCCCACGGAACTCTCGTTTCATCTGTGCAGATGAAGAAAGCAGTGAGAAACTAAAAGTGATCAGTACAAGTAGTACTTTCATCAAATTCTTATCCATATCTTTATTCATTCCATAATTTCGGTTTATTCTTCCTTGCTTCTTCGAGAGATTGTAATGCCTGCTGTTCCTGCTGATACTTTTCACGCAAATGAGCATATTTCTCGTCAAGTTCATGTTCTACTGTTTGTCCCTCGTTCATCAGTTTGGCTGCTACAAGAGAATTTTGAGAGGCGTCCTTCATCCACACCACTGGTCCACCATAAACAGGAGCTATCTTCAGCGCCACATGCAACTCACTCGTAGTAGCACCACCTATCATAATAGGTATATGCATACCTGCTTTCTTCAGTTCTTCAGCGACGTTAACCATCTCTTCGAGACTTGGGGTGATGAGTCCACTCAAGCCAATCATGTCCACATGTTCTTCTTGAGCCTTTCGCACAATTTGTTCGGCAGGAACCATCACCCCCATATCTATGACCTCATAACCATTGCACGCCATCACAACGCTGACAATGTTCTTTCCTATGTCATGCACATCCCCCTTAACAGTTGCCAACAATATTTTTCCAGCACTCTTTGTTCCTTCTGTTTTTTCAGATTCAATAAAAGGTTGTAGAATCTCCACAGCCTGTTTCATCGTACGAGCTGTTTTCACAACCTGTGGAAGAAACATCTTTCCTTCACCAAAGAGTTTGCCAACGGTATTCATGCCCTTCATGAGAGGACCTTCGATAATATCGACAGCACGAGGATACTTTTTTAGGGCTTCTTTCAAGTCAACTTCCAAATAGTCTCCTACGCCCTTGACTAAAGCCTGTGAGAGGCGATCTTCCACAGAACCATTTCTTATGGCGGTCATGTCTGAACTCTGGGATTCACAAAGAGCATTCGAGGGTTTTTCCGCTTGCACTCGGTTTATCTCTTCAGCCAACGCAGTCAATTGTTCGGCAGCCCCCTTATATCGATTAAGGACAACATCCTCAATAATCTTTAGTTGAGCTCTTGGAATATCAGTATAAGTTACTTTTGTAGAAGGATTTACGATACCAAAGTCCATGCCTGCCTGAATGGCGTGATATAGGAATACAGCATGCATTGCCTCTCGAATATAATTATTGCCCCTAAAAGAGAAACTTAGGTTACTCACTCCTCCACTGACATGCGCACCAGGCAAATTCTTCCGAATCCATGCCGTAGAACGGATAAAGTCCGCGGCATAGGCATCATGTTCTTCCATGCCTGTCGCAATTGCCAGGATATTTGGATCGAAAATAATATCAAGAGGATTCATTCCAACCTTTTCCGTCAGGATCCTGTATGCACGATGGGCAATCTCTATTCTTCGCTCATATGTCGTGGCCTGTCCTCTCTCATCAAAACACATCACGACGACTGCTGCACCATAGCGAATTACATCCTCTGCATGCTCGATGAACTTCTCCTCTCCTTCTTTAAGTGAGATGGAATTCACAATGCTCTTGCCTTGTACGCACTTAAGTCCAGTCCTAATCACCTCCCAGTCTGATGAATCAATCATCACTGGAACACGAGCGATATCAGGTTCCGCTGCCAACATATTGAGGAATGTCTGCATTTCCTTCTTGGCATCAAGCAGGCCATCGTCCATATTAATATCAATCACAAGAGCACCATCAGACACTTGTTTACGGGCAATGGAAATAGCATCATCATATTTTTTCTCTTTGATTAGTCGCAGGAACTTACGGGAGCCAGCCACATTACAACGTTCACCCACATTCACGAACTGGACCTCTTTGGAAACATTCAGTAATTCAAGTCCTGACAACCACATTGTCCGGGACTTCTGAACAGGTATATGGGGATGCTTGCCATTTACCAAAGGACCATAGAGACGGATAAACTCTTCTGTTGTACCACAACAACCACCGATAATATTCACCAAGCCCTCATCAACAAGTTCTCCCATTTTTGGAGCCATGCTTTCAGGTGTTTCATCATACAATCCCATTGCGTTAGGTAAGCCTGCATTGGGATAGCAACTGATATAATAAGGTGCTTTTCTCGCAAGTTCACGTAAGAAAGGTTTCATCTGAGTGGCTCCGAATGAGCAATTCAAGCCTATCGAAAAAATGGGATAGGTACTTACACTGGCCAGAAAAGCCTCAAGAGTCTGACCACTCAACGTACGACCTGCCAAGTCACTTACTGTCACAGATAACATGAGAGGGATGATCCTCGCACGTTGTTTCATTACTCGCTGACATGCATCAATAGCACATTTCGCATTCAGTGTGTCAAAAATAGTTTCAATTAAGAATGCATCGACTCCACCTTCAAGAAGTCCATCAGCCTGCTCTACATAAGCCTCCAGCAATTGATCATAGGTTATCTCACGAGCAGCGGGATTGGTAACATCTGGAGACATCGACAACGTTTTGTTCGTTGGGCCTATAGAACCTGCGACAAAACGCGGTTTTTCTTCTGTTGAAAACCTGTCTGCCACTTCTCTCGCAACCTTTGCCCCTTCAAAAGCCATTTGACGTGCTTGATCTTCAAGATGATAGTCTGCCTGAGAAATGCGTTGACTGCTGAACGTATTTGTCGTTATAATATCTGCTCCTGCCTCAAGATAACGGCGATGAATGTCGGCAACGATATCCGGATGGCTGAGATTCAGTTCATCGGTATTACCCACTTTCCCCATCACCGCCCCTATCATCGTACCCATCGCACCGTCAAGGATAAGGATTCTCTCTTGAATGATTTGGTCTAGTCTCGTCATTTATAAACTTTCATCGCACGATCCATCTCCCGACGGTCTTCTTTTTCTTTTAAAGTCTGACGTTTGTCGTATTCCTTCTTTCCTTTACAGAGCGCTATATCCATTTTTGCCCTGCCCTTTTCGTCAATGAACACCAGAATCGGAACTATAGTGTAACCCGTTTGCTTTGTCGCACTTTCTAATTGTCGTATCTCACGTTTCGTCAATAATAATTTCCGATCACGTTTCATCTCATGGTTATTATACGAACCATAGAAATAAGGACTGATATTCATACCCTTCACCCACAGTTCACCATTAATGACAGTACAATAGGTATCCACAAGACTCGCTTTACCGAGACGGATACTTTTGATTTCTGTACCTGTCAATACGATACCCGCTGTATAGGTTTCAATAAAGAAGTACTCAAACGATGCCTTCTTGTTTTTAATTTGTACAGGACTCTTCTTTCTGAGTAGTTCTTGTTCTTTGTTCATTCAATTGTCGCAAATTTCTCCAGATGGTCATCAATATAATGTGCGATGTCCTCTGTCCATGCTTCTTCATTCTCAACAAACTTGTCATCGAGGTCATCAAACTCAGGATATCGTTCGAACAAAGCCATAAACTCTTCTTCTGAGCAATCCTTTTCAATCTCATCTCTGTACTTCAGCCACAGAGTATGACCATCATAGATCAGTTTCGAGAGATCACGTAGTCCCCACAGTCGTAATGCCTTTGCAAAAGGATTCTTGAAAATAAAGTTGCCCAGACCATTATGAATCAACTGAACGAATCCACCATCCATCAACTCATCATGAAGTATCTCCCAAGCTAACAAAGTAATCTGATCACTGTTTAGCTCAGGCATGTTCTCTGCAGTCAACTCCCCTCCGATGGCATTGTGTATAGCATCGGTAAACACACGGATAAAGGCATCCATCCCCTCCAGGGCAGCCTGCTGCAAAGCGCTGTCTTTTACGATGACCACTGTTTACTTAAATTCAAAGAGATTGATAAATCCTGTCATAGCGAAGACATTACGGATATCTGTGCTGACACCTGTGATAAACACACGATGACCTTTCGCCTTTGCATTCTTCAATACACTAAGGAAAAGACGAAGTCCACTGGAGGAAATGTATTCGAGCTTTGTACAGTCAAGTACGATGTCTTTTCCATCACTCTCCAGCAGCGGTTGCATATCTTTTTCTACACTGGGAGATGCAGCGGTATCAAGACGGCCATCGAAATACATCACGAGTTCATTGTTCTCTTCTTTTAATGTCGTTTTCATTGTTTCTTGCTATTTTGGTAATTACTTTATTAATTATATTATTCACATTATTTGTTCTTTCTGAGGGTCAAGACATTCTGTCCATCTGTATAACTATATTCAATCTCATCCATAATAGTTCGTACGAGATGAATACCCAGACCACCTATAGGACGTTGCTCCGCAGATAGGGTTGTATCAACATTCTCTGCTTTCGTTGGATCAAAAGGAGTACCTTTATCACGGAGCACAAATGTCAGTTGTCCATCTTCGCATTGCGCATCTACATGAACATCACCAACAGTTCCTGCCGGATAGGCATAGTCCATCACATTGACGACTGCCTCCTCGATGGCAAGATTCAGACTCATAGTGGTACTCATATCAACACCACATGACTCACAAAACTCCTCAACGAAGGCTGCAAGTTGTGGCACTTCCTGCACATCATTCGGCAGAATAATACTACGTTTGATACTTTGTCCCGGCATATCAATCAATTTTAACTCTGCAAAAATACATATTATTTTTGAGACTAACAAATTTATTGCCTATTTTTTGTCTTTCCAGACTGCACCTTGACGGAGAATGAAGTGAATTTTCGTTTTTGGAGACAATTGCGGCTTCTCCCATTCACCTCCAAGAATCTGGATGGTAGTCTCCTTCTTCGACGACGTCTGAACGGCAGCGACAGCATCGGAAAGGGTCAGATAATCACCCCTTCCATGAGCGTCAACAGTAATGTCTGCGTTTGTCCGATAAGCCTTGAGAAGTGGGATCTCCATACAAAGGGCATCTGCCAGAAGTTGAGCCACCCGATGAGCACCATAAACAGAATAATGGGTGTTATCCTGCTTACCTTTGGGCTCAGAAGGTTCTGTGTTAGGCAGAAACCACATATGAAGCTTCTTTGAAGCCTCCGTGCCTAAGCCTTGCTCAAGATCATGTGTGATTTTGTTGGCATCAATGAAATGACAGTTCATACGTTGAGCCACATCACGAGGCGCTTTTGCATAAAGTCCGTGAGTATCAATAAGTGAATCACCTTCAACCATTTTGACACCATCCTTATAAGTCGACGTTCGGAGCAGCTCGTCATCGGCGATTTCCGGAGCCTGAACAAAGAAATTGCGACGAACGACGCAATTCATCAATACAGGGATACCTCCATGTTCCCGTGTCTCTCTGACAAACTTCGACAAGTTATAATCGAACGTAGAGCCCGGATCTGTATGTCGGTCTGGCTGAGCCTTTTCATCATTGTGACCAAACTGAATGATCACATAATCACCAGGTTTCATTTTCGACAGCACCTTATCCCAACGGCCTTCGTCAATAAAGCTTTTGGAAGAGCGGCCGTTGACAGCATGATTATCTACGAAGATATTGTCATCAAAATAACTCTGAAGCGCCATAGCCCAACCACGTTCCTGCTTACCGCCAGAGATATCCTTGTTTGCTGCCGTAGAGTCACCTATTACAAAGATAGTTGTTCTTCTCTCAGGTACTGCAGCAGTCAGCAGCAAAACACATAGGAGGATAGTCAATGGCCTGATAAGTCTCATAAACTGATGGTCTTTATCAATTCGTCTGGTGACACGAGCGACTGCTCTCCTGTCTCCATATTCTTCAAGGTCAGCTTGCCTTCAGCCATCTCGTTCTCGCCAGCAAGTGCCACGAATGGAATCTGCTTGGCGTTGGCGTACGACATCTGCTTCTTCATCTTTGATGAATCGGGGAAAATCTCCGTGCGGATACCAGCCTCGCGAGCCTTGGCTACGAATGGCAGACAGTAAGCAGTCTCCTTTTCACCAAAGTTAATAAACAACAGCTGAGTGCCGTTGGTGGCATCCTTTGGATAGCAGTCGAGTGCATTCAGCACGTCGAAGATACGATCCACACCAAAACTGATACCTACACCCGAGATACCAGGCATACCGAAGATACCTGTCAGGTTATCGTAGCGACCACCTCCTGTGATTGAACCAATCTGTACGTCGAGTGCCTTCACCTCAAAGATGGCACCAGTATAGTAGTTCAGACCACGAGCCAGAGTCAGGTCGAGTTGGATTTCGTTCTTCAGACCAAGTGTCTTCAGTGTATCGAGGATAAAGCGGGTCTCCTCTACCCCCTTCAGACCAATCTCACTTGAAGCCAACACCTCAGCGATGGTGTTCAATTTCTCATCGTTAGTACCTTCGAGCGAAATGATAGGTTGAAGTTTCTCAATCTGTTCCTCAGAGAGACCATCCTCGCGGAGTTCCTGATTGACGTTGTCGAGACCGATCTTATCCAGTTTGTCGATGGCTACAGTGATATCCACAATCTTCTCGGCAGCACCGATGACTTCGGCTATTCCGGTGAGAATCTTGCGGTTATTAATCTTGATCTGAACGCGAACGCCAAAACGACTGAATACAGTATCGACGATCTGCATCAGCTCTACCTCGTTCAGCAACGAGTCAGAACCAACGATATCGCCATCAAACTGCCAGAACTCACGATAACGTCCCTTCTGCGGACGATCGGCACGCCACACGGGCTGCATCTGATAGCGCTTGAAGGGCAACTGGAGTTCTTCGCGATGCATCACCACATAGCGGGCAAAAGGTACGGTGAGGTCGTAACGCAAACCCTTTTCACAGAGTTTCGCTGCTAAATGGAGCGAATTACGCTCAGCCAGTTCCTCGGGTGTCACCTTCGAGAGGTAGTCGCCAGAGTTCAGCACCTTAAACAGCAGCTTGTCGCCCTCTTCGCCATATTTGCCCATCAGCGTGCCAAGGGTTTCCATAGCAGGGGTCTCTATCTGCTGAAAGCCATAGAGCTGATACACCTGTTTGATGGTGTCGAAAATATAATTACGTTTCGCCATCTCCATAGGCGAAAAGTCACGTGTTCCTTTGGGTATACTTGGTTTCATCTTGACTATAGAGATTTGACTATAGATTATAGATTTATTTGCGGACAATCGTCTGGTCGCGGTCAGGACCAATGGAAATTATCTTGATAGGTGTCTCGAGCTGGGCCTCCAGGAATTTGATGTAGTCCTTGAACTCCTTCGGGAACTGATCCTCGCTGGTAAACTTGGTCATGTCGGTTTTCCAGCCTGGCAGCTCCTGATATACGGGTTCAATGCCATCCTCGATGTTGTATGGGAAGTAGTCGATTTCCTGTCCGTTCTGCTTATAAGCTACGCAAGCCTTGATGGTGTCAAAGCCATCGAGCACATCGCTCTTCATCATGATGAGTTGGGTAACACCATTCACCATAATAGAATACTTCAGGGCAACCAGATCGATCCAACCGCAACGACGCTCACGCCCCGTAACGGCACCATATTCATGACCCAGATCACGAATCTTCTTGCCTGTTTCATCGAATAGTTCTGTAGGGAATGGACCAGCACCAACACGAGTGCAATAGGCCTTCATGATACCATATACATCGCCGATCTTATTAGGACCAATACCAAGACCAGTACAAGCACCGGCACAGATGGTATTTGAAGAGGTCACAAAGGGATAACTGCCGAAGTCGACATCGAGCATCGTACCCTGGGCACCCTCACAGAGCACACTCTTACCGCTCTTCAGGATGTTGTTGATCTCATGTTCTGAATCCACGATAGGGAACTGGCGCAGATATTCAATACCCTCCAGCCATTTCTTCTCCACCTCGGTGATGTCGTAGTCGAAGTTCAACGACTTCAGGATAGACTCATGACGAGCCTTCGCCTTGGCATATTTTACTTCAAAGTTTTCAAGTATATCTCCTACTCTCAGACCGTTACGGCTCACCTTGTCCGTATAAGTCGGACCAATACCCTTACCAGTAGTACCTACCTTATCCTTACCCTTCTGGGCCTCATAGGCTGCATCGAGCACACGATGGGTAGGCATGATGAGATGGGCTTTCTTGGAGATCTGGAGACGGGAATGGAGATCATGACCGCTGGCCTCGAGGGCCTTAGCCTCTTCCATGAAGAGATCCGGAGCCAGCACCACGCCATTACCGATGATGTTCACCTTACCGCCCTGGAAGATGCCAGAGGGAATAGAACGTAGCACATACTTCTGGCCTTCAAACTCCAGTGTATGACCAGCGTTAGGACCACCCTGAAAACGGGCAACCACATCGTACTTGGGGGTCAGTACATCGACCACCTTACCTTTTCCTTCATCACCCCACTGCAATCCGAGCAGGACGTCAACTTTTCCTTTGTTCATATCTTTTCTGTTGTTTTTAATTTCTTTATTCTCCTCAATCTGGTCATCTTGGCCTGACAAGTGCTACAAACCCCATAAATATAGAGTGAGAACCCGTCTTTACGGAAACGCTTTAGATGGACTTCGTCAATAGCATCCGTAATAATACTGGACTTTACTTCAACAACCTTCCCACAGATGGTACAGATCTGGTGGCAATGGCTCGTATTGTCATAACAAGCCTCATAGGCCGTCGTTCCTTGAAAACGATGGCGGATGACAAGCCTGAGTTTCATAAACAGATTGAGTGTGTTGTAAAGCGTAGCCCTACTGACAGGGAAATTATACTTCTCCGACAACAACTCACTCAGTTCATCCAGTGTAAAATGACCTTCTGTATTATAAATTGCCCTTAAAATCGTAAAGCGCTCGGGTGTCTTGCGATGATTGTTCATCTCAAGATAATTGTTGAGAATGCGCTCAACAGACTCTAATACAGCAAGTTTTTCACCTTTTGCCATTTATAAATCCTTGAAAACCGCACAAAGGTACAAACTTTCAAGGAAATAAAAGAGAGATAATTTATAAAAAATCTAAATTAGCACGTTTTAGTGAGCTTTTGGCAATCCTTTCATACACCAAACCCAATTCCGCAAAGCGTTGGATAGATGAATAAGCCGCCTTCCTGACGGCCAGGCTATCGCCCTCAAGAGCGACGAGAGCCTGATCGATAAACTCATTGATACCTCGCTCATTGGGTTCCTGTTTGTTCATAAACAAACGTGTGAGAATATGGAATCCGCATAGTTGATAAAGCGGCTTGTCTGTGGCAATCCATTCGTACGCCTTCTGTGGTGCGTAAGGCAGATACTGATATAAGTTAAAAGCAGCCTGCTCAGCCACTTCCTGCGATACTGTCTGTTCCATCCAAATCTCCACCACCTCAGGCAATATCTTTTCCGGAGGCATCACCATCGTGGCCAGAATCTTACACTCACGCACATCTTCCTTCCATAGAGCAATGGCCAGATCGTAGTTCTTTCCGATTTCATCAGCCTTCTCCTTCAGACGAGGAAGGGTGGCGCCCCAGTTCAACTTATACACCACGCCCTTGTCTCGCATGGATTTGGAGACGGCACCGTCCATCATCTGACGGAACGACTGTTTGATCAACTTAACCTGTTCCTTAACTTCCATCGTCTAAATGAGTGTTCCGTACTCCGCACTGTAACGAAGCATCTGGTGTGAATAACTCTCACTATAATTCACCTGCACATCACAGATTTCTCCTGACGCATCATAAACAGGCAACAGCATCGGATTAATGAAACCCTTATAAGGCGCTAGATTCAGCTTCTGATAACGTTCCAGAACTTCGGCATGCAACTCAGGATCGACCTTTACCGCATAACGTTCCACCAGTTGACGGGCTGCCTCCAGATCGCCCTCGCTCTTGATACGCTGCACCTCAGCCAACAGACGGGCTATAAGACTGCGCAACTGTGGATAGTCGGAAATCTCCAGATAAGTCTTTCCTTCACGTTTCACCAGTTTCATCGCCGTTCCATTCTCATAGCACCAATGGGCAATAAGTGCACGGTTACGCATATGGGCCTCTTCTATCTGATGACCTGGAGTGATACGAATGAGCTGGGTCATCATACCGTTCATCATATAGGTATAGTACTGCGACTGATAGGCCTTATCGTCAGGCAACAGACCTAACTCCACCAGTTTCATGTCAGCAATATAATAGAGTCCAAAAAGGTCAGCCCTCGCCTCCTCTATCGTGTTACCATAGGCCTTCAGCGCATCTGGATCCACGCCAGGCAGCAACTGCCCACTACCGTGTCCAAGACATTCGTGCAGATCGGTATGCAGGTCATCACACATATCTCCGTATTTCTCGATGATATCGAGCGTAGGTTTGTCAATGACAAACTCCTCCTTGAAACCATTGCCATGAGCCGCCTTGTTATAAGCATCGGTGATATTACTGATGGTAATACTCTTGCTGCCGTATTGTGCCCGGATCCAGTCGGCATTAGGCAGGTTAATACCAATAGCCGTGGAAGGATACTCCTCACCACCAAGCATGGCGGCACAGATGACATTCGCCGACACACCCTTCACTACTGGCTTGCGGAAACGGGGATCTACAGGCGAATGATCTTCAAACCACTGAGCGTTTCTGCTGATGGTCTGCGTACGATGGGTAGCCTCTTCATCGATATATTCCACCAGACCTTCCCACGAGCCTTTCAGTCCCAAAGGATCACCATAGACCTCGATAAATCCGTTGATGAAATCTATCGCAGAATCATGCTCACCAACCCATTCAATACAATATTTATTGAAAACGCTTAAATCGCCTGTCTCATAATATGTTATAAGAAGAGTGATAATCTCTTTTTGATATTCATTCTCTGCTACTTCAACAGCTTTCTTGAGCCAAAAGACTATCTGTCGGATGGCATTCGCATAACGTCCTTCCGACGACCACACCAGCTCCTTTATCACCCCGTCTTCTTTGACCAGCGTAGAATTCAAACCATACGATGGCGGTTCTGGATCATCAGAATGTTGCTGCTTCATAGCCGAATAGAAATCCTCCACTTCCTGTTGCGTCACGCCCTCATAGAAATGACACGCAGAAGTCTGTACGAGATCCTCACCGTTGGCCTTATTCACACGTTTGGGAAGCACGGAAGCATCGAAGATCACGGGGAAGAGTTCACGACACAGATCCTCTACAGTCTCACCCTCCCTCAACGGAAGACGTTCCGCATTCACTTGATGCAAGACCGCCCTGAGATAATCGCGACTGAACCCCGGCTCAAACTTTTCACACCCATAGTGATGATAGATCCCATTAGAAAACCATATCCGCTTCAGATAGACCTCAAGGGCCTTGAAGTCAGCTGTTTCCCTTTCAATGGACGAATCAGTCCACACCACCTCCAACATTTTACGAATGCGAAGATTGTATTTTCCATATTGGTCAAATGTAATGTCTCTCCCCGAAAGAGTAGCCTTCGCCAAATAATAGACTAGTCTTTTCTGACGAAGACTCAATTTTTCAAAGCCATTCAAACGATATCTGAGCAATTGCAAGTCAGCGAATCGCTCGTCCTGATAATTGATGTCCACGAAGATCGTCCTCCCTTATCACTCTGCAGTCTTCCTTCTACGACGACTAGGTTGCCTAAGCATGGCCGGATGCTGGGCCAGATGCTTCAGACGGTAGTCGCGGGGGGTCATACCCATAATCTTGAAGAATGACGCATAGAACGACTGACGGTTAGCAAAGCCCACCATGTCGCTGACCTCCTCCATACGAAGATTCTGGTAACGTTTGTCAACAAGGATAGACATCGCCTCGTCAATGCGGTACTTGTTCACGAATGAAGTATAGTTCATGTGGAATCTGACATTGACGATGGCAGAGATGTAACGCGTATTCGTTCCGAGATCTTCAGCCAGCTTCTTAGCGGAATAATCTTTGTCACGATACTTCTTCTGCATGACGATAATGTTCATTATCTTTTCCTGCATCTCATCCATCAGACGCGGACTTACCAGACTGCGATAAGCCGCCTCTTTTTCTTTCTTTTCTGTAATATTGTACTTTGACATATCAACGGGGATGGTTAAAGACATTATTAAATTCTGTGCAAATGTACGAAAAAATTTCAATAGTTGTACAAAAAATCTTGATTTTTTTTATAAAAAGATGAAAAAAACTCGGAAAATGTGTCACTTTTTGCTAAAATCGAGACTCCAAGAGCGGTTATCCCCAATTTTTTTTGTATCTTTGCAGGGCAAAAATCATCAAAGATGGCAAAAAAGAAAATATTATTCATCAATCAGGAGATAGCTCCTTACGTTCCCGACAACACCATGTCCCTCATGGGAAGAGACCTTTCTCAGGCCATTCAGGAGAATGGACACGAGATTCGTACCTTTATGCCCAAATGGGGAAATATCAATGAGCGCAGAGGTCAGTTGCACGAAGTCATCCGTCTTTCAGGCATGAATCTGATTATCGATGACACCGACCATCCACTGATTATCAAGGTCGCCTCTATCCCTACTGCAAAGGTTCAGGTCTACTTTATTGACAATGACGACTATTTCAACAAGCGTCAGATGGGCAAGGACGAATCGGGTGTGGACTATTCCGACAATGGTGAACGCGCCATTTTCTATGCCAGAGGTGTCTTGGAGACGGTGAAGAAATTGCGTTGGGTGCCAAAGGTCATCCACTGTCAGGGTTGGATGAGCGCCGTTGTGCCCCTCTATATCAAGACAGCCTATCACGATGAGCCGTCTTTTGCGAACACTAAGGTGGTTACCTCACTGTTCTCTGACGGTTTGGGCAAACCTCTCGACAAGAACTTCAAACAGTGTGTTGAGTTCCGTGAGGCTACAGCCGATCTGCTCAGTGAATATAGTGATGTCTTCGACTATCAGACACTCTGCAAGCTGGCCATTGCCTATAGCGACGGTATCATTCCTATCGACAAAGACGTGAACCCGGAATTGCTGGACTATGCGAAAGAAAAGAATATACCCATTTTGAAATACAATAGTGACACCTTTGCCGATGACTGCGAGGACTTCTATAATATGTTGGCCCCCGATGAGGAAGAGGTAGAGGAAGAATAAACAACAAACAGGATAAATAACAAATGAAGCTCAAATTCATTACAGCGATTGCATTTTCAGCAATGGCGATAATGTCTTGCGATGAAGACACAACTACCATTGGAGGCTCACTGACAAACAACAACGATAAGTTAGTTGTATCCACCAAGAACTACAACGTCCTGACACGTTCCGAGATTGTAGACTCCGTCTATTCCCGCGAACGTCAGTGCTATATAGGCCAGGTGAAAGACCCTGAGACCAACGCCCTGATAAAGAGCCTGTTTACGGCACAGTTCTATATGATGGAGGACATCGAAGACGATATGGCTTCCTCAGAAGACACCCTGCTCTATACACCTGACGGAAAGATTGTTGTCGACTCCTGTGTCATTCAGATCTTCCTCGACACAAAGTCCAGCTACGGCGACACACTGACGGCCATGAAACTCAAAGTGTCAGAACTCAACCGTCCTATCGAGGGAGCCGGCATCCACTACACCAACTTCAATCCCGAGGAGAAAGGCTACATCCGGAAAGACGGTCTTCAGGTCAGCAAGATGTTCACCATCCGCGACCTTGTCAGGTCTGACAGTATCCGAAATCTGATCAAGACCAACCTGACCTCTTCATCCGATAACGGCTACAATGATATGCTTCATATCAGTTTGAACAGTCCGTATACCGACAAGAACGGTGTTGAATACCCCAATTACGGTTCCTATATCATCAACCAGTATGCCGAACATCCGGAGTACTTCAAGAATTCCTATACGTTCCTTCATCGTCTCTGTCCTGGATTCCAATTCGAGACCTCTGACGGACTTGGTGTGATGACCCGTATCCAGGAAATCGATATGCTCATGTATTATCCCCACATCTTTGAAGGCGACACATTGCAGGCCTATCTGCGAACGACGTCTACGGAGGAAGTGGTACAGACCAATCAGGTTGTCAACGACCGTCAGGCTCTTCTGAATCTCGTCGAAGACAACAGCTGCACCTATCTGAAGACCCCTTCTGGCATCTATACAGAAGCAACACTGCCTGTCGATGACATCTTAGGAACACATGACAACGACTCGCTATTGTCGGCAAAGGTCATCTTCCAGCGTGAGAACAACCAGATAGCAGCGAAGGAACTGGCCTTCAACACACCGTCAAAACTGTTGATGATCGAGAAGGACAGCCTGAATAATTTCTTCGAAGGCAACAACCTTGCCAACAACACCTACGCTTACCAGACTACGTTGGCTGCCAACGCCTATACCTATAGCAACATCTCCAACCTCATCACACGCATGTATAAAAATAAAGTGGAAGGCGTGAAGGCAGATCCTAACTGGGTGTCTAAACATCCCAATTGGAACAAGGTTCTGTTAGTACCCATCGATGAGGTGACGATAGCCAACGGTAGCTCATCAAAAGGTACGACGGCCGTTGCACTGAAGCACATGATGGGTCTCACCAGTACCCGACTGATTAAAGGCACAGCCGAGAAGCCCATCACCATCGAAGTCATCTACGCTAAGTTCCAAGACTGATATGGCCGACGGATTCCTCGAGAAGCATCACGAAGACTATGAGGCCCGCAAAGCCGCATGGCTCCGCAAAAAGAAACATCTTCCGAAAGTGAAACCCAGAAATATAGAGCGCCCTGATGATGAGGCGCTCTAATTTTATCCGATAATCTTAAACTTCGCGAACTTTAGCAACAGCTGTTTGGTGCCAGCATTACGGAAATCCACCGTAGCCTTGGTGTTCTCACCTGTACCTTCAAGTTTGATCACCGTGCCGATACCAAAACGCTGATGCTCTATTCTTACGCCTTCATGAAGTTCTGACGCACTGGGTGCAGAGGCTAGCGGACGAGGTGCAACTGCATTATAGACACGTTTAAAGTTCGGGCCAAAGGGATCCACAGGCTTCTCAGGCTGGCGCGGAGGAACTGCGCGAGGCTTCGGATCTGCCTTGAACTGAGTGGCCACAGGCCGAGGGTTCTGCATCCATTCCGAGCTTCGGCTTCCACCATACGAACCGCCTCCATACGAACTGCCAAAAGGAGACTTCCCCCCTCCCGTCTCACCATGCACGTCTATCAGTTGCGGATCAATATCCCTGATAAACCTCGACGGCGTGTCATACTCCATCCTTCCATATCTGAACCTGTTCTGCGCACACGTCAGGATACAATGCTTCTCCGCTCTTGTGATTGCCACATACAACAACCGACGCTCCTCCTCCAGCTCGCGCATGGAGTTCGTACACATCGGACTCGGGAAGATATTCTCCTCCAGCCCAACCACAAACACCGTCGGGAACTCCAGACCCTTAGCCGAATGAATCGTCATCAGCGTCACCTTGTCATTAGAGTCGCCATCGTCGCTGTCCAGATCCGTGAGCAGCGCTACCTCCTGCAGGAAGTCAGGCAGATAGATCTCATCGCCCATATCCTCCTCACGTCGGCTCTCCACGAAGTCCTGCATACCACTGAGAAACTCCTCCAGGTTCTCCTGTCGTGAGATATCCTCCGGATTCCTTCCAGAATAGATATCCTTGCTGATGCCCGAGTTCATGATGATGTCGTGGCCCAGCGTGTAGGCATCCTCCGTCGCCACACGACCTATCCAGCCCTCTATCAGTTCCCTGAAGGCCTGTATCTTCGTCATCGTACCCTTGCTCACGTCCATCGGGAAAAGCACAGGTTCCTTGATCACCTGCCACAGACTCACGCCGTAGGCCTGCGCCGTCTGGATAATCTTTCCCACCGTCGTATCGCCGATGCCGCGAGCGGGATAGTTCACGATACGTTTAAAGGCCTCCTCATCGTTCGGATTGGCGATCAGTCGGAAGTAGGCGATCACGTCCTTGATCTCCTTACGCTGATAGAAGCTCAGTCCGCCGTAGATGCGATACGGGATATTGTCCTTACGCATCTGTTCCTCAAAGCTTCGGCTCTGGGCGTTCGTGCGATACAGAATGGCAAAGTCGCTCCAGTCACAATGGTCCTGCCGCCTGATGCGCTTAATGTCCTGCGTCACGATCATCGCCTCCTCCTTGTCCGAATACGCCGGCTTCAACTGCAGCTTCTCACCGTGTTCGTTCTTCGAGAAGACATTCTTCGGTATCTGCCGTTCGTTGCGCTTAATCAGCGAATTCGCCGCCTGCACGATCAACTGCGTCGAACGATAGTTCTGCTCCAGTTTGAAGAGTTTGGCATCATTATACTGGCTCTGGAAGTTCAGGATATTGTCGATGTTCGCGCCTCGGAACGAGTAGATGCTCTGTGCATCGTCGCCCACGACGCACACCTTCTGACGCTCTTTCGTCAACTGGTAGACAATAGCCTGCTGTGCATAGTTCGTGTCCTGGTACTCGTCCACGAGTACGAAGTGGAACTTCTCAACATATTTCCGTCGGATATCCTCGTGGTTTTGGAACATCACCCACGTCTGCACCAGCAGATCGTCGAAGTCCATCGCATTCGCCTGCCGGCATCTTTCCGCGTACCTTATATATATATTAGTCGTCTGTGGCCGTTTCTGACTGGCATCGTCTCTCGCCCAGGCACTCTGTGCATACTGCTGAGGCAGCAGCAGATGGTTCTTCGCCATCGAGATACGATCAGCCACCGACGAGGGCTTATAGACCTTGTCATCCAGCTGCATCTCCTTGATGATGGCCTTCACCAGCGAACGGGCGTCCGTCTGGTCGTAGATGGTGAAGTTCGAGTTAAAGCCTATATGTTCCGCCTCTGCCCTCAGGATTCTGGCAAACACGCTGTGGAAAGTACCCATCTGCAGATAACGGGCCTGCTCCTCGCCTACCAGCCGTCCTATGCGCTCCTTCATCTCGCGCGCCGCCTTGTTGGTAAATGTCAGCGCCAGGATGTTCCAGGGTTTCATGCCCTGACTCAGCAGCCAAGCCACCTTATATGTCAGCACCCGGGTCTTGCCTGATCCTGCACCCGCAATCACCAGACTCGCCCCGTCGCAGTATTCCACCGCCACACGCTGACTCTCATTCAGTTGTTCTAATATCTCTGTGTTCACGTTGCAAAGTTACAAAATATTTCCGAAACCACCAAATAATAGGAAAAACCCTACCATCGTTTAGGGTTTTCCCCTATGTTCGCAGTGAAGAATTAACTATATTCGCAGCGTGAATCACTAAAAACGTTAGGTTATGAAAAAACATCTGGTTTCAATAGCATTTGCACTCTTGGCAACGATGGTGCTTAATGGGTGTGCTTCATCACAGGAGAAGGCAGCGAAGGAGACTGAACAAGCAGCGAAAGTGAAGGCCGCACTGGCTGAACGGCATTACAAGATAGTAGTGAACTCGATGGCAGACCTGAGCAAAACCGACGAACAAAGAAGTCCGCAATTAAAGTCTAACTTTTCGCTAGAGGTGAGAAATGACTCGCTGATCTCATTTCTGCCACAGTACGGTTATAATCAGATCCTGAGTGAAGCCGGTGTAGGTTGGAGGGGACTGATACTCTATGAACCGATCAGAAGTTACCAAGAGAAACTGACGAAGAAAGGCAAACGGCATATAGAAATAAGTGTGGAAAAAGATAATGACACCTTATTATATGTGATTGAGGTGTCTGCCAAGGGTCATTCAAACATTAGTGTGCGCTCCCATCGGCGGGAACGTATGTCGTTTTCGGGTCATATGGAGTTCAGCCTTTGACATCAAGTTGCCGTCTGATCAAAACAGGATTATAAAAAAAATTGTTGATAATTTGGAAGTCTCATGAAAAGTTCTTATATTTGCAGCGACAAATAAAAAACTAAATGATATGAATGAAGAAATGATGAATCCCGGCACTGCCGGAATGACCGTAAACGAGAGTATGAAAGCCGACCTGCTTTCGACAGCAAAATGGGCTAAGTTCCTGTGTATCGTTGGCTGTATCGGAGCTGGCCTCCTGGTGTTACTAGCCATCGCGATGATTGTCTTCGGCACCGCCGCAGCCAGAATTAATCCCGCCATGCCATTTGGAGCATTTATGGGATTATTTTATCTGATCGGTGCTGCCATTTACATTTACCCCCTCATCAAGGGCTTCCAGTTCGCTAACGCCACCAAGACGGCCTGTCTCTACAACAACGAAAGTGAATTGGCCCGCGGCTTCGAAGGACTGAACTCCCTCATGCGCTACTTTGGCATCCTGACCATCATTATCTTGTCGATTTATGTCCTTGTCATCATTGGATTCATCTTTGCAGCTATTTTTTATGGCTTAGGGAATCTTTAAGACCATGCGCACAGAGCATAATCTCACAATAGGGACGATCCCTATTGTGAGATTTTTTCGTTCTTAGAAGTCCACATATCGGCGGTTGCCCTTGGGCCTTACGGCGAAGTGTACCCAGATGGTGGTGCCGCGCTTCTCGAGGATGAGCTCGTCGAAGTCCAGCTTCTTCCCGTCCGCGATGTCCAGCAGGATGCAGGCATAGCGTATCGCCTGTTCCTTCCCCGCACAGTGGATGTCTACCGCGCACCCCGTCAGATGGTTCGAGTTCTTGGCACCGCCGCATTTCTGATTCACCTCCGGCGACCTGAAACCACTATTGATCACGATGGGACTCTCCTGTGACACACAGGGACTGTCCCCTCTGTGAGCAGGGAGCTCAGCGACCGAATTACAGGGGGACTGTCCCTCGCGTGTCACCTTCCTCTGACCGTAGAGCAAATTATACCTGCTCCTAAGTTCTTCCAACCAGTTCTCACAGAGATTAATCATGTTCTCGACATGTACCCGCGAAGGGATATTCCCATCCTGCGGATGATAACTCGTTCTCGTCATCTCTCCGAGTGAAAAATGAGGAGAGAGCATTGCTTGCTTATTGATTTCTACCTTTTCCATATTTCTCGTTTCTGAAAAACCTTATGCAACTGCGTAACTGCGTAACTGTGTCGCTCGACCTATGGTCGCTTGCCTAAGCAAGAACTGCGTCAAATCATCACAGCCCCAGTTTTCTTGTACTTAGCTTTTGTGGTGCCGTTCTCCACAAACTCATCCACCTTCTCTATCAGACCGTCCTTCAGCAGACGGAATACCCTGGCGCGAGCCGAGTTGTTCTGTGTCAGACCAAAGCAGCGCATCACATCCTCGCTGGTGAAGGTTTCAGGCAGTCGGGCAAAGGCCTCGTAGGTCTTCTGGCGACGCTGCACATTGACGCTGGCATCCTTCAGCTTATTGTCGAAATAAGCCTCGGCCATCGCTCCAAAGTAGTGGCGCTGACACGCGTACTGGATGTTCACGATCAACTCTACCAAACGCCAATCCACCTCGTCCGTCTCGAATTCACCACACCAGTAGTCACCCTCCTGATGCATCTTGTCCCAATGGCGCATGACGATAAACGGTGCAGCGAAGTTCAGCCCATGATAGGCACAGCGCTTCAGCAGCATCTCATCGGCCTTCGAGTCATTCTCCTTGGCATCCTCCATACGGCGAGCCGTCCAGTCGTAGAGTTCATCCACGATCTTCTGAACGGTCAACTCGCCCTTCATACGATCCAGTTTCTCAGCCCAATCCTTCAGGCGCTCGTCGCTCTCGAAATCGACCTGGCTCTCATGCGCCATCATTTCAAAGTTCGTGGCTGGCAGAGGGATACAAGTCAGGCGAGTAGCGAGACCTGAACCAAAATTCTGCTCGTTCACCTTCTTCTTCAGGGCGATAGGTGTGCCTGTGTAGATAAAGTTCCACGTCACGATAAAGTCCTGCATGATCGAATCGTTGTTCGAATACGCCTGTCCATCCTCTTCATTGTGGAAGGCCTTCAACTCCATCGATTGCTTGTCAATCCAGGAGCCACCTTTCTGAACGGTCACAGTGTTATCCAATTCCGTATCGAACGTCAGCATGTGTAGCTGCATCGGCTGGCCATCCACCTCTTCCACCGAGTTTACCATGTCCTGAATGAACTGGGCATTAGAAGTACGAGCCGGATGGACTCGTACAATGACCTTTGGTTTCTTGGGCTTCTCCTTGTTGGCGCCTTTGGTGCGCATCTGCTCGCGATAGGCATTGATGGCATCCTTGCCCACCTTGTCAGCAGCGACAATAGGCGCAGCGAGCAGCTTAAACAATCGCGTCGCAAATGACTTTCCAGAAGCCGGATCACCAATAATTAGCGTCGAGTTATTCAGCCTGCGCAGTTCCTCAGGGCGATGATAGAACCTATATGTACACCTTGTCATCAAGGTCATCAGCAGACCTCCGCCCACAAACATCGCCGCAGGATACTGATTTCTCTTCAATCCCTTCGTGATATCCTTCAGCAGCGGGAAATCCTGCATCAGCGCCTCAATCTGCTCACCCCAATCCCACAGCCAGCGGTTGATGTCCTCCTCCGACCTATCACTCGGGCCAGGCCCCAGCGATAGGTTTTTGCCTGAGACAATCTCCTGATAGGTCTTGCCCGTCGCAGCTTTTACCGCTTCCTGCATGGCCTTGGATGGCAGCGAGCCTGCATACTTCTTTTCTTTCTCCGCGATGCAAGAGACGGCTGAGGCGACGGTCTGCGCCACGTTCTCATTGCGTTCTGCGATGATTTCTTTGACCCAGCTTTGTGCTTCGACGATTCGCTGCACGGCGGCTCTGTCTCCATCGAGCATGAGCAGCAGGTCGGTGGCAAGCTTGAGTGATTCGTTGTGACGATTACTGTCCGCGGCGCACGGCAGCCGGTCATGATAGCGCTGATCAATAATACCTTGTACATCATA
>JAEEGJ010003817.1_pt1 | contig 54590 bp, 51 predicted proteins | sample 8958761 | NCBI WGS metagenome assembly JAEEGJ01 (sample SAMN16246546, study PRJNA631951) | gut metagenome | biome: gut microbiome; feature: rumen; material: RS-attached | host: Bos | place: Iran: Karaj | collected 2018-10
GCCTACAGCCTTCTGTACGGCACCGTTCACCTCGCTGTTACCAAGCTTGGTCTTGGTCTGACCCTCGAACTGAGGCTCGGCAACCTTAACAGAGATGATGGCGGTAAGACCCTCGCGGAAGTCGTCCTGGGCTACCTCGATCTTGGCCTTCTCAATCTGCTTGCGCAGTTGATCGTCCTCGTCGGCGTACTTCTTAAGTGTACGAGCCAAGGCGATGCGGAAACCAGTAAGGTGGGTACCACCTTCGATGGTGTTGATATTGTTAACGTAAGAGTGGATATTCTCTGAGTAATCGCTGTTGTACAGCAGAGCTACCTCGATGGGCACACCATCCTTCTCAGTCTTCAGACAGATAGGGTCGCCGATGATTGAGGTGCGGTGGCGGTCGACGTAGCGAACGAACTCCTTCAGACCTTCCTTGGCATGGAACACCTCGGGCTGACGGAGATTGCCTTCCTCATCGGGACGCAGGTCGGTCAGTGTGATGGTGATACCGGCATTAAGATAAGCCAGCTCACGCATACGCTTGGCGATGATGTCGTACTTGTACTCTGTGGTGGTGAAGATGGTACCGTCGGGCCAGAACTGCTGACGGGTACCGGTCTTATCGGTGTCGCCTACGATCTTTACGTCGTAGAGGGGCTTACCCTTCTCATATTCCTGCTGGTAGATGTGACCATTGCGGAATACCTGTGACATCATGTGGGTAGAGAGGGCGTTTACACAGCTTACACCCACACCATGCAGACCTCCTGATACTTTGTAGGAGCCTTTATCAAACTTACCACCGGCATGGAGAACGGTCATAACGACCTCAAGGGCCGACTTGTGCATCTTCTCATGCTCGTCGACGGGAATACCACGTCCGTTGTCCTGTACGGTGATAGAATTGTCTTCGTTGATAGTTACTTCAATATGTGTACAGTAACCGGCCATGGCCTCGTCGATAGAGTTGTCGACGGTTTCATTGACCAGATGATGAAGTCCCTTTTCGCTGATGTCACCAATGTACATAGCGGGGCGCTTACGTACAGCTTCCAAACCCTCGAGCACCTGAATATTGCTCGCGGAGTAATTTTGTTCTTGGTTGAGTTGTTCTTCAGTCATTTCTTTATAATTCACTAATTGGTTGCAAAAACGGTGCAAATCGAATGCAGAAAGCTTGCTTTTTGCTGAGATGCAGCCCGTAATTCGCCAAATTTTTGGCAAAGGTACAAAAAAAAAGTCAGATAAACTATGTTTATCTGCTAAAAAACTACAAAAAAAGAACCGCAACCTGAAAAGATTGCGGTTTTGTTTTATAACTAAACTATAACTGATTACAGTTTGTTGATGTGCAGAGCGAGGCTTGACTTCAGGTTGGCTGCCTTGTTCTTGTGGATAACATTGGTCTTAGCCAGCTTGTCGAGCATCTTCTGTACCTTTGGATAGAGGGCTACTGCCTCGTCCTTGTTTGTCATTGCACGCAGCTTGCGTACGGCGTTACGCATTGTCTTTGCGTAGTAGCGATTGTGAAGCGCCTTCTTCTTGTCCTGGCGGATTCTCTTCACTGATGATTTGTGATTTGCCATTTTTTTAATTTAAAAATTTGAATGTTTAACTTAAAGCTTGTGGGTTTTACGCCTTTGGGGCTACCCTGGGCAGACTTTCTTCCGAAAGTCCTCTGTCACCGTTCCCGATGTTCTCAGTAGCACTGGCTGTGCAGATGACAGATTTAATTCTGTAGTCCCTAGGAGAGTCGAACTCCTCTTTAGAGAATGAAAATCTCTCGTCCTAACCGATAGACGAAGGGACCATCGCCTTTTTTAGCGGGTGCAAAATTACTGCTATTTTTCCAATCCACCAAATTTTCTATAAAAAAAATGCCATTTTACCCTCTTTTTTGTATTTTTCTGCTTTTCACTTCTTTACTTTTTTACTTTTTTCGTACCTTTGCCCACGTATGTTGACGAAAACTCAGGCCATTGTGCTTCACTCGCTTAAGTATGGTGAAACGCGTATCATTGTGGATATGTTCACCAGAAGCCACGGTAGATTATCGTTTATCGTCAATATACCGAAGTCGACAAAGTCGAAGATCAAGAAGCAGTTCTTCCAGCCCATGACGATGCTGGAGATTGAGGTGGATGTGAGGCAGAAGGTGCAGTTGCAGAAACTGTCGGACGTGAGGTTGGCCGTACCTTTCTCGTCAATCCCGTTCGATCCGCACAAGCTGGCAATCTCTCTCTTTGTGGCTGAGTTCCTGTATTATGCGCTTCGCTCAGAGCAGCGTAATGAGTTGCTTTACGACTATCTGGAGAGTAGTGTGTTGTGGCTCGACGGCAAGAGTGGTGGCTTTGCCAATTTCCATCTGGTGTTTCTGATGAGGCTCTCGCGTTTCCTGGGTTTCTATCCTAATCTGGAGCACTATCGTGCCGGCGACTATTTTGACTTGCGTGAGAGTGTGTTCATGCCTCAGCCCCCCGTGCATAGGGACTTCTTATTCCCAGAAGAAGCGGAGCGCGTACAGCTGATGATGCGAATGGACTATCCGACAATGCACCTGTTTCAGATGTCGCACCAGCAACGTAACCGCTTGCTGGAGGTGTCGTTAAAGTATTATCGACTTCACCTGCCGGATTTTCCGGAGATGAAGTCGATAAGCGTGCTTCAAGAACTCTATTTATGAGAACACGATGGTGCTCTGAATGGCATCATGTGAATCAGAGGGCGTGTCGTCGATATCGACAGCCTCGATGCTATTGGTCTGACTGTTGATGCTCTCGAGAATCTCGCGCGTGCGTTTATAAGTAGGTGTCTGTTCTACAGCGGAGATGACATCGTCGTTATCAAGATCCTCAGGGCGGAACAGGTAGATGTTCGGGCGGCGCTTGTAGCGCTTGGTGGTCCCTTCGCCGCCATAGTAGCGGTTGCGACGGTCCTGGCGCTCGGCAGCCTTTTCCTGTTCTGCAGCAATGCGGTTGAGGTCTTCCTGACTCTGCTTCTTCAGGTGGTTGCCCATGCCGTCGATGCTCTCAATGCCAAAGCCTGTGGCAAGGATGGTGACCTTGACCTTCTTACCCAGTTCGAGATCGGTGGCGAGTCCCCACTTGATTTCGAAGTCGTTGCCAAACTTGGCCATAAAGTCGTTCACGTCGTTCATCTCCTCCATCATCAGCGACTGCTGGCCGTCCTTAGAGCCTGCAAACGAGATGGACAACAGGATTTTCTTCGAGTTGAAGATGTCGTTGTCGTTGAGCAGCGGTGAGTTCAAAGCGTCTTCGATGGCCTTCTTCACGCGTCCTTCACCTTCGCCATAGCCTGTTGACATGATGGCAACGCCTCCGTCTTTCAATACGGTCTTCACATCATTGAAGTCGAGATTGATAAGGCCGTGTACGGTGATGATCTCGGCGATAGACTTGGCTGCCACGCTCAGGGTGTCATCAGCCTTGCCAAAAGCGTCGAGGACCGACAGTTCGGGGTAGATCTCACGCAGACGCTCGTTGTTGATGACAAGCAGGGCGTCGACGTGCTTCTGCATCTCTTCAACACCATCCAGAGCCTGGTCGATCTTACGGTCGCCCTCAAAGCGGAAGGGGATGGTGACGATACCTACGGTGAGGATGCCAAGCTCTTTTGAGATGCGGGCAATGACTGGTGCCGCACCTGTGCCAGTGCCACCACCCATACCGGCGGTGATAAAGGCCATACGTGTGCCGTCACTGAGCATGTTGCGGATGTCTTCAATGCTCTCTTCTGCTGCCAGGCGGGCCTTCTCGGGTTTGTTTCCTGCGCCAAGGCCTTCCTTGCCAAGCTGCAGGTGAACAGGTACGGGCGAGTCGTTGAGTGCCTGGTTGTCTGTGTTGCAAAGCACGAACGTTACGTCGTGAATGCCCTCGCGGTACATGTGGTTGACTGCATTGCCGCCGCCACCGCCAACACCAATAACCTTAATGATGCTGTGTTCCTTCTCCGGTGCTCCGAAGTCCAGGATATCTATATTCATGTTATTCTCCATAATGCTCTTGCGTTTTTATTCTTCTTCAACAATAGACTTACCAAAATTCAGAAGGCTTCTCTTGGCCTTGTTCCAGAAACTGTTCTCCTTGCGGATACGCTCTTCTTCCTCCTGCTGGCGGAGCTCTTCTTCACGCCTGATGCGCTCTTCCTCCTCCTGCTGGCGGCGTCGTTCTTCCTCGGCCTTCTGCTTCTCTGCCTCTGTGCGGATGACACCGGCAGGGATGTCAGAGGCCTGGCGCGCAGGACGCTGGTCGTTTGTCGGATGAATGGTTTGTTTCTGGCTGCCAAAGAGGTCGCCATTCGGGTCGATGGCGCTGCCAGCGCAATTGATATCGCCCTTGATGAGCAGTCCAAGTACCGTGTTCATCATGCCGTTATGTGACTTGATTTCTTCGTTGTTGGTAAGAATGGTCTGCGTAACGAACTTGGCGATTCTGATTTTCTCGATATGGGTGTGGTTCGTGAATGCCTTCTCGATATTCTTCATGTTTGAACCGCCACCAGTGAGAATGATACCACCCAGCAGTTTGTCGTAGAACTCTGAAGGAACCTGATACCATACGTTCTCTATGATTTCCTCAACACGGCCTTCAACAATCTCGATGAACTTACGGCTCTCAATCTGGCGCTCCGGGTCGATAGAGTATTTCAGTTCATTGTCAATGTCGTTGTTGTCGGTGAAGGCTGAACCGTATTTCAGTTTCATATTCTCGGCATCTGACTCCTCCATCTGCAGGGTGGCAATGTCTTTGGTGATATTGTTGCTTCCGAGGGGGATGACGGCCAGATGGCGCAGGATGTTCTTGCTGTATACGGAAACAGTGGTCGTGTCGGCACCGATATCAACAAGTGCACAACCGGAACGCTTCTCTGCCTCGGTCAGCACGCTGTCGGCCAGTGCCAGAGGTGCCAGATACATCTCGGCTACATTGATACCCGCAACTTCAAAACACTTGTTGAGATTCCTGTAGAATGCCTTGCGCTCCAGGATGTTCAGGAAATGTCCTTCCAAGTGGGTGGCCTGAATGCCAACAGGATCGAGCTGGAACTGAGGACCTACTTTATATTCCTGGACGGCAGCATCGAGGATTTCCTGATCCTGATAAGTCATATTGCGGTTAGCATCCATCAGTTCAATAACCATGTCTTGGGTGACGATGGTTTCTACGGGCAGGTCTTTAGACACGACATTCTTGACACCACGGATAGATTGTCCGCCTACACCCACGTATACCTGAGTGATCTCTGTCTTAAGTTGGTTTTCCAGTTTCTTGATGATACTGGTAAGGCATTGAGCGGTCTTGTCGATATTGTAGACCACTCCCTTGCGGATAAACGAAGAAGAATCCTCCTTGACCATAGCGAGCACGTTAATGCTGCCGTCGAGGTTCTTCTGACCCGCGATACCGGTCATTTTGGATGAACCGAGTTCAATTGCTACGATAAATTCCTTTGCTGCCATCATCTGATATATTTACGATTTACTACTATTCCTTTTCTTGCAGATAATCTGATTGTTGAATTCTACACTGATATATGAGTACTTGTTCCACCCGGCCTTGTTGAGACCGTATAGATAGAACTTACGCATGCGCTCCAACTTCTTCTCTACCTGATTGGGCAATCCGAGATAGATGATGTGATCGCCAACGCGAGGCACTATCTCCATCGAACCGTTTGGAAGAACATTGATCTGTACAACCTGGTTTTTCCAGAAGTTGTCTTGCAGAACGATTTTCGCAACCTGTGTCAGAATGCCCTGCGCATATTTGCGTGAGATATGTCCTGTAGCAATGATGAGATCGGTGACGTATCGGGTCTCTGGCATCATATTGCCGTGAGAGTCTACGTAATAGTTCTCGCCGTTGTCGGCCATCACTCTGACTACCGGCAGCCGCTGCTGGATGCGGATACATACATGACCACTTTGGGTCTTGTGGCATTCTGCCTTCTCGACAAAGGGACTCTTGTGCAGACTTTCTTCTATCTTACGCGGACTAATGGCCTGCATGGGCTGGGAGAGAGGGTAAAGGTGGTCTTGCGACAGAATGCGCTTTATCTCGTCTACGTTCAGGAAGCCTTCTACCTCGCTCTCCTCAATGTCGATCTTGACCTCCGAGCAATACGTCGCCTTTACATCAGGGCGGTTGAACGCGGTGATGGCGAGCAGCAGGTAGGCAGCGATAACGAGGTCGCAAGCTACGAGAGCAGATTTCTTCCAGTTGACGGTCATCAGTCTATTTACTTATTTCTTGCTATTTAATATCTTTACCATCTGGGGCACCTGATTGTCAAGGTCGCCGGCTCCAAGTACGACAAGCACTTCGAACTGGTGGGTCTTGATGTAGTTGAGCACCTCATCCTTCTGAATCATTTCTTTCTTCACGCCTGTCTTCAGGTTGTCATAGATGAGCTTTGACGTAACACCTTCTATGGGCTCTTCGCGAGCGGGATAGATCTCGGTGAGAACAACCTCGTCGAGCTGGCTCAGAGCCTCTGCGAAATCTTTGTAGAAGTCGCGGGTACGGGTATAGAGGTGGGGCTGAAAGATAGCGGTGATATGCTTGTCTTTGTACAGCTCACGGATGCTCTTGGCGCTTTGGTATATTTCTTTGGGATGGTGGGCGTAATCGCTCAGGAAGACAAGCTTGTCGGTCTTGATCTTGAAGTCGAAACGGCGGTCTACGCCGCCATAGGTCTTCATGCCGTATTTCAGCTCCTCGGCTGTGCAGCCGTTGAGTTGCGCCATGGCCATAGCGGCGATGCCATTCTCGATGTTGATGGGGACGGGCTGTCCGAGCTGCACATCTTTCACATTCTCTATGGGAGAGATGAAGTCGAAGACAATCTCACCATTGCCGATGCGGATGTTCTCTGCGTGGAAGTCGCCCTCGTTGAGGCTGTAGTCATAGCGGCGTACACCATCCTGCAGATGCTCCTTCATTTCCAGATTGCGGTGGATAATCAGAGCGCCTTCTGGCTGGATGAGTTCTGTGTAATGACGGAAGCTCTCGAGATAGGCCTCTTTCGTGCCATAAATGTCCAGGTGGTCGGGGTCGGTAGAGGTGATGACACTCATCCATGGGCGCAACCAATGGAAAGAACGGTCGAACTCATCTGCCTCGATAACCACGAAGTCGGAGTCGGAAAGGATGTAGTTCGTGCCGTAGTTTTTCGAGATACCACCAAGGAATGCATTACAGTCAAGATGACTCTGGTGCATGATATGGGCGCACATGGTCGATGTGGTGGTCTTGCCATGGGTGCCTGCCACACAGAGACCTTTGTGGGCTTGTGTCAGTGTGCCAAGTACTTGTGCACGTTTCTGTATCTCGAATCCGTTGTTACGGAAGAATTGCAGTTCTTGATGCTCAGCAGGTATCGCAGGTGTGTAAATAACAAGGCAAGAGGCCTTTTGCTGACAGGCAAAGGGAATCTGTTCTGTGTCTTCTTCGTAATGGATCAGCATGCCTTCCTTCTCAAGCTGACGCGTCAGCTCAGAAGGTGTCTTGTCGTAGCCTGCTACGACTAATCCTTTCTTAAGGAAATAGCGAGCGATGGCGCTCATGCCGATGCCACCTGCTCCTACGAAATATACTGCTTTAATATCTTCTATTTTCATTTTGCTAACTTGATTACTTCTTTTGCGATAATCTCTGCCGAGTCGGGTAATGCGAGTTTCAGAACGTTCTCACTTAATGACTTGAGCCAGGCATCGTCGTTGACTGTCTTGACTGCAAGTTCTAATAGTGTGTCAGGTGCATCTACATCTTTTACATAGATGGCAGCGTCGCGGTTGGCCAGAGCCAAGGCGTTCTTGGTCTGGTGGTCTTCTGCCACATTCGGACTTGGAACAAGAATGACGGGCTTGCCAATCAGGCAGAATTCAGAGATACTGCTGGCACCGGCACGGCTGATTACGAGGTCGGCTGCCTGATAGGCCGCACCCATGTCGGTGATGAAATCGGTCACCTTCAGATTCGGAATATCCTGGCCTTTCAGACGCTCGGCAATCTCTGCACTATAGTATTTGCCTGTCTGCCATATAAACTGCACGTCGGATGACTTGACGAGATCAAGATGCTGAAGGACACTCTCATTGATGGTCCTGGCACCCAGACTGCCGCCTACGAGCAGGATTGTTTTCTTGGTTGGGTCGAGGCCGAAACTCTTAACGGCTTCCTCTTTCGATATGGTGGTGTCGAGTAATGCCTGACGAACAGGGTTTCCTGTCAGAATAATCTTGTCGGCAGGGAAGAAACGCTCCATGCCCTCGTATGCCACGCATATCTTCTCGGCCTTCTTGGCGAGTAACTTATTGGTGACTCCGGCATAGGAGTTCTGCTCTTGGATGAGGCAGGGGATGCCCATGGCTGCGGCTTTGTTCAGAGTAGGACCGCTGGCATAGCCGCCAACACCCACAGCAACCTGTGGACGGAAATCCTTGATAATCTTCTTGGCCATCTGCTGACTCTTCCAGATCTTATAGAGCACCTTGAAGTTCTTAAGAAGGTTCTTGCGGTCGAAACCACAAATAGGCAAGCCCTTAATCTCATAGCCTGCTGCTGGAACACGCTGCATCTCCATGCGTCCCAAGGCTCCTACAAACAGAATCTTGGCGTCTGGGCGCAAGGCTTTGATGGCGTTTGCAATTGAGACGGCAGGGAATATGTGACCACCTGTTCCGCCTCCGCTAATGATGACTCTCAGTTCTTCGCTCATACCTTATTTATTATATTGGGTGCAAAATTACAAATTATATTTCTTTTACGGCTATTTTTGGCTCCCTTTTTTTCGCAGAACGACTAACACTGAGAATAGCACCGATATAGGCGCAGTTGATAATGGTCGAAGTTCCGCCTTTACTGATCAATGGCAGGGGCTGGCCTGTAACAGGAGCGATGCCGACGGCTACCAGCATATTGAAGACAGCCTGAACCACGAGTAGCAAAGCTAGTCCCATGGCGAGGAAGGCAGGGAAATTGTTCTCGCACCGGCTGGCAATGCGAGCCGTTCTGTATAGCAGTACGATATAGAGGAACACCACGAAGGTAGCGCCGATAATGCCTAATTCCTCAATCACGATGGCAAAGATAAAGTCGGAGAATGCCTGCGAGAGGAAGTCGCGCTCTACGGATTGTCCAGGACCCTTACCGATGATATTGCTTGATACAATGGCGATATTGGCGTGAGCCACCTGTGCATCTTTGTCAAGGTCGTACTCTTCTGGAGAAATGTCTTTCTTGTCGAGATGCTTGATAATACGGTTACGCCAAGTGACAAAGCGGTGAAAGACACCACCACCCTTGATGACCTTTGTGTCGGTGGTCTGACCATTTACCGTCTCTACCGTCTGACTGGTACTCTCTTGTGAGGCTCCAATGCTTCCAAGCGTCAATACCAGCGCAAGGAAGATGCCAATGAGGACAGTTGCTACTCCAACAAGCTTGCCCATCTGTACCATAGGCACGCGGCCGATGAACATCATGAGGAAGATGACGGCAAAGAGCAAGGCGGCAGTAGACAGGTTCTCAATACCAATGAGAGCGGCTGTGGGCACGACAATCCACAGGATATACTTGAATGCTTTCTTGTCGGCTCCTTCTTCTCTTTGCATAGCACTGAGAATCTGGGCCGTGATAAGTACCATCGTGCCCTTGGCTATCTCTGATGGCTGGAAGGTGATGCCGCCAGGGAGTGAGATGACGCGGTTGGCACCGTTGATGGATTCGCCGCCGACAAGCACCCATAGCAGGGTAAAGCCTGAGATGATAAGTAAGAAAGGTGTCATCAGCTTGAAATAACGGCATGGTATATTAAGGGTGACTACTGCCACGATGGCACCGATGATGATGGTGACGGTGTGGAAAGCAATCGGCCCGATGTAGTTCTGGCTCTTATATGTCAGGTTGCTCGAGGCTGAGAATACTTCGACGATACTGATCATACAGAGGAAGAAAAATACCATCCAGATGACCTTATCTCCTTTGAAGATGTTGCCAATCTTTTTATTCATCTCTATACCATAAACAGTAAACTATAAACTTCTTGCCAGTTCCTTGAACTGTTCGCCACGATCCTCCATGTTCTTGAAGAGGTCGAAGGATGCGCAGCAGGGGCTGAGCAGTACGGTCTCTCCAGGCTGTGCCATCTCGTAGCATGCTTCGATACATTCCTTCATGGAGTGGGTGTCGCGTACGGGTATGCCCATTCCGTCGAAGTTGTCGTGTAGCTTCTGATTGTCGGCGCCAAGATAAACGAGGCCAGAGCATTTCTCCTTGATTAACGGTTTGATGGGGCTGTAGTCGTTGCCCTTGTCTTTTCCGCCAATGATGAGGATGACCTTTGTCTTCATGGCTTCGAGCGCATACCAGCAGGCATCGACATTCGTTGCCTTGGAGTCGTTGATGTATTGGACGCCACGAACCATACATACCTTTTCCAGACGATGCTCTACGCCGGGGAAGTCGCTCAGAGACTTGCGGATCTCCTCTTTCTTGATACCTGCGATATCAGCTGCGATACCTGCGGCCAGCGAGTTGTATATGTTGTGCTTACCCGTGAGGCTGAGGCTCTCCTGTTCCATGTTAAAGGGCTCGGGCTCCTCAATCTTATACTGTCCTTCTTCAATGTAGCCAATCACGCCTTTCTCCTTCAACTCAGAGAAGGGATACTGGATGGCTTTGATGTCGTACTTCTCCAGTTCACGTTTGATGATGGGGTCGTCGGCCCAATAGATGAAAGCATCTTTCGGGGTCTGGTTCTGGATAATGCGCATCTTGGCATCAACATAGTTCTGCATCTCGAAGTTGTAGCGGTCGAGATGGTCGGGCGTGATATTCAGCAGGATGGCGATATCGGCACGGAAATCGTACATGTTGTCCAGTTGGAAAGAACTCAGTTCAATCACATAGTATTCGTGAGGATCCTCAGCCACCTGCAGGGCGAGTGAATTACCGATGTTGCCAGCCAATCCGACATCATAACCCGCATCTTTGAAGATGTGATAGATGAGCGATGTGGTGGTGGTCTTACCATTAGAGCCAGTGATGCAAATCATCTTCGAGTTGGTGTATCGGCCAGCGAACTCAATCTCACTGATGATATGAATACCTTTACCGATGATTTTCTGAATCATGGGAGCGGTATCGGGGATGCCTGGACTCTTGATAATCTCGTCGGCATTGAGAATCTTTTCCTCTGTGTGCTGTCCTTCTTCCCATTCAATCTGGTGGTCGTTCAGCAGTTTCTTATATTTGTCGGCAATCTTCGACATGTCTGATACGAACACGTCGAAACCTTCTTTCTTGGCGAGGACAGCTGCGCCGGCACCGCTTTCTCCTGCTCCTAAGATAACTATTCTTTTCATTTTCTTTTTTTATCTCATCTTTAATGTTATGATGGCCAATGCCGCTAAGATAATGGATGTAATCCAGAAGCGGATGGTGATCTTTGATTCATGGAATGGGCGATTGGGCCAGCTCTTAAAGATATAGGTGCTGGTCGCATCTAACTGGGAATCCAACTTGCGGAAGTTGTCGTGGATCGGGGTGGCGCGGAATACGCGTACACGCTTGCCTTTCCGCTTCTGGATCTTAAACCACTGGGTCTGTATGATGACACTCAGACTTTCTACGAAGAAGATTCCGCAGAGGATTGGAAGCAGAAGCTCTTTGTGGATAATGACGGCACATACACCGATGATACCACCGATGGTCAGCGATCCTGTATCGCCCATGAACACCTGAGCAGGATATGCATTATACCACAGGAAACCAATCATGGCTCCAATAAATGCGCAAAGGAAGACCACTAACTCCTCAGAGTGAGGGATGTACATGATGTCGAAATAGGAGGCATAGCCTATGTGTGATGAAACATAAGCCAATATGCCTAGTGCCACACCGACTATGGCGGAGTTTCCTGCACACATGCCGTCCATGCCGTCGTTCAGGTTGGCACCGTTGGATACGCCTGTTACGGCTATGATGGTGATAAACACGAAGATAACCCAACCTGCCGCTACCTTGTTCTTTCCGAAGAATGACATGATCTCTGAATAATTCAGATTGTGATTCTTGATGAAAGGAATGGTGGTCTGTAGTGACTTAACAGCTTCAGGTTTATGCTTTACCACTAATTCCTGATTATGCTGTTTCACGTTGACATTCTCTCTGACAACGACATCGGGGCTCAACCAGAGGGTCAAACCTACGATGAAACCAATACTGACTTGTCCTACAATCTTGTATTTGCCTTTCAGACCGTCTTTGTTGCGTCTGAAAATCTTGATATAGTCATCAAGGAATCCTAGGAATCCCAACCAGATGGTGGTGATGATCATCAGGATGATGTAAGTGTTACGTATACGACAAAGCAGAAGAACAGGTACGAGTATGCTGACGATAATGATGATGCCGCCCATGGTCGGCACTCCTTTCTTCTCGACTCCAAACGGGTCGATCTTCGGATCACGCTCGGTTTCATAGATTTTCCTACGTTTCATCCACTTGATGAACTTCTCGCCAAACCAGGCCGAGATCATCAATGAGAGAATCAGCGTCAGAATGGAGCGGAAAGAGATGTAGGCCCACATGTGAGAGCCTGGGATGTCATATTGGTCGAGGAATCTGAACAGATAGTATAACATAAGCCAAAAAATTAAGCGTTAAAGATGTCGCGAACTACTTCCTTATCATCAAAGTGATGTTTCACACCCTGAATCTCCTGATAGTCCTCATGTCCCTTGCCGGCAATGAGGATGACGTCTCCCTTCTCTGCCATCATACATGCTGTGCGAATGGCTTCTCGGCGGTCGACAATGCTAACAACTTTCTTCATCTGTTTAGCATCGAGACCTGCCAGCATATCATTGATAATGTCTTGTGGCTCTTCAAAACGGGGGTTGTCGCTGGTAATAATCACCTTATCGCTTTGTTTTACTGCTTCTTGCGCCATCAGCGGGCGTTTTCCCTTGTCACGATTGCCGCCGGCACCGCATACGGTAATCACCTTTCCTTTACCATCGAGCACTTCGTGGATGGCATTCAGCACATTCTCAAGTGCGTCGGGCGTGTGGGCATAGTCGACGATGGCTGTGTATCCCTCGGGTGAATGGATGGGCTCCAATCGTCCGTTCACACTCTTCAGTGTGCTCAGAATGACGAGGATGTCATCGGGCTTCTTGCCCAGCATAACTGCAGCGCCATAAACTGCAAGCAGATTGCTGACATTGAATTTGCCAATAAATTGTACACCTACTTCCTTGCCATTAATGTCGAGATACATGCCTTCAAAGTGACATTCGATGATCTTCGCCTTGAAGTCGGCCATCGAACGGGTAGAGTAGGTCTTGATTTGTGCCTTACAGTTCTGAACCATAACAGAGCCGTTCTTATCGTCGGCGTTGGTAATAGCGAAAGCATCCTTGTCGAGTCCGTCGAAGAAGGCTTTCTTCGCATCGCGATAGTTTTCGAACGTCTTATGATAGTCCAGATGATCACGAGTCAGATTGGTAAAGAGTCCACCGGTAAATCTGAGTCCGCCGATGCGCTTCTGGGCAATAGCATGACTGCTACACTCCATAAAAGCATACTCACAACCTGCCTCTACCATCTTAGCGAGCAGGCGGTTCAGTTCTATTGGGTCTGGTGTGGTATGGTCTGCGGGAATTGCCTCACCTTCAATGTAATTGCAGACGGTAGAGAGCAGACCGCATTTGTGTCCAAACTTACGGAACATATTATATAGTAAGGTCGCAATGGTTGTCTTACCATTTGTGCCAGTTACACCCACCAGTTTCAGTTTCCGTGAAGGATCACCAAAGAACTGGGTAGCCACCTCACCGACGCAGCCTTCAGTTGATGTTACTGCTATATAGGTGATGCCGGGCTTTCTCTCTTCCGGGAAATATTCGCAGAGCACGGCTGTAGCGCCTTGTTCGATAGCTTTTGGAATGAACTTGTGACCGTCGGTCTGTGTGCCAGGAATGGCAACAAACAGATGACCGGCTTCAATGCGACGTGAATCAATATTCACACCAGTAATCTCTACATCCATATTACCAAGGATCTCGACTACTTCTACATGTTTAAGCAGCTCGTTCAGTTTCATCTCTCTCTATACATTATTTGATTATTATTCTAATATTAATTCGCACACCATGCCCTGTCTGACGGCTGTCCCTGCAAAGATGCTTTGTGACTTCACCCTGCCTCTGCCTCTCAGTTTTGTCTTGACGCCTCTGCTTTCCATTTGGTAAACGGCATCGCGGGCTCCCATGCCTATAACATTGGGTACAATGTTCCTGGCAGTTCTCTTTTCGTTGATATTATTGCCTGCCTTCACGCCAAGTTGTCTCAGTACGCGATTTGACGCAACGACATCACCTTCCTTTACTATTGGGGTCAGAACGGAATATTCATCGTGAGCGTCTTCTACGCTTCGCTTCAGATTCTGGGCCATGACACCTTCGGAAATATGGTGGAATACCACACCGCTCATACCACCGCCTGATGCGGGAAGACCAGACTTCTTCAGGCATACAATACAACTGTAGCGTGGATTGTCTGCAGGGAAGTAACCCGCAAACGAAAGCCAGTAGCGGGTAACACCAGAGTGGTAGCCTCCGTATTGGTCAGCCACCTGAGCTGTACCGGTCTTTCCTGCCACCTTAAACGATTTTGAGCCGGCTTTCTTTCCTAATCCTTGACTAACCACATGTTCCAGAATGGTCTGCATGGTTTTGATGGCCTGGGGTTTTGCAATACGCTCTTTCAGAACAACGGGCTCAAATTCCTTAATGACTTCGCCATTCTTTACAATCTGCTTAACAAAGCGGGGTTGCATCATCTTGCCATTGTTGGCTATTGCGTTGTAGAAAGCAACCGTGTTGATGGGGGCAATCTGTGTCTCGTAGCCGATGCTCATCCAAGGCAGAGTCGTTTTACTCCAGTATTTGGCGCGATCAGTGGTCTTAGTGTCGGGCATACGAATCATCGGGGTGCGATAGCCCACCAGAGGAATCTTCAGATCTTCGTGGATGCCTACACGATAAAGGCCTTCTACATATTTTCTGGGGTTACTGCCATAGAACTTGTCGATGACATAGCTCACGCCGATGTTCGAGCTGACTTCGAGCGTTCTGGCAACGTTTATATCCTGATAACCGCCACGACGCCAGTTGTGATCTTTCATCAGTCTGCCGTGCATCTCCATGACACCGCTACCGGTATGGATTACGAAGTTCGTATCGTTGGGAATGATACCATCGTCGAGGGCTACCAGGAACGATGCGACCTTGAATACAGAGCCTGGCTCACAACGATAGCTGATAGCGTTGTTCACAGTTTCGTAATATCGTCCATCTGAACCACGCGACATATTAACAATAGCTTTTACATCGCCTGTCTCCACTTCCATCAGAATGGCAACGCCCATTTCTCCGTTAATCTCCTTCAGTTCCTCAACAACAGCGCGCTCTGCCAAGTCTTGCATACCTACGTCGATGGTTGTTACAATGTCAGCACCATCAATAGGAGAGAGAACGGGAATATCCAGGTACTTGCTAAGAATCTTACGGCGGTGCATCAAGCCGTCTTTGCCTCGGAGGATAGAGTCGAACGACAGTTCCAAACCGTATTTGGCACTATCCTTGGCTCCGAACATAGCACCGATGGTACGTTCGCCCAATGAACCGAACGGTTTGCGGCGGGCATTATATTCTTCCCAATGAAAACCGCCTTTATATACAGGCTCCTTGAAAATCGGTAATTGGCGAATCTCGCAGAAGGTGTTATAGTCGATGCGCCGTGGCCAGATGGCCCAATGGCGGGCGCCCACGGTGCCGTTCTTCTGTACCTTCTTTTTTCCTTCAAGTAGGTGTGTTTTAAACTCATTGACGCTTTTTGATGGAAAGATCTGGTTTAAGCCCAGACAGATGCTGTCTATCTTCTCTTCCCAGACAGAGTCGCGCTTGTGGCTGCCGACAGAGTCATCGGCTCCAGCCTGAAAGTCCATGTATACCTTATACTCTGGAATACTGCTGGCCATCAGCTGGCCGTCGCAACTGAGAATGTTGCCACGGCTTGGCTTTACGGTAACGCTGTCGCGTTTCAGACGGGATGCCACTTCAGTCCAATATTGCTTCTTGGCGGTCATGATATACATGGCCTTACCTACAATGGCAAAACCAATCAATGTCATGACTACTGCAATGGCAAAGTAGCGGGGCATTACTTTTTCGCTTTTGAACTTACTCATTCCGCCTCTCTTTATTCTGGTACATTAATTATATAAGGTGGCTGGTCTGCAATGTGCAGCAAACTGTCTTTGTTATGCTTCAAAGCTTCCAGTACATGGCTCTCACGGCATTTCTCAGTAAGGGTGCTTGAACTCGAAAGGGCCTTGTATTTCGCATCGAGGACTTCTTTCTCCAGCTTGTCTATGGCAATCATGTCCTGCTGACATTGGTATCTGAATGCTACATAGAGGATGGTAAAGACAACCATCAGTACGAAGAGCCAGATTTGTCGGCGAACCATGTCGGCTGTCAGGAAGTCACCACCGAGAATCGTCCTCAATGTCAAGGAAGAGGTTAGCTTGGGATCTTCTTCCTTCGCCTTCTCCTTAATCATCTGGATGGTCTTCTTGGCCTGTTCCTTCATGTCGGCTGCTTCTTCCAGTATGCTGACGCTCTCCTCATCCTGCACTTCTGGCTTCATGCTCTTGTCTTCTGCCATATTTTAATCTTAAACTCTTTCTGCGATCCTTAATTTTGCGCTTCGGCTTCGTGGGTTCTGCTGTTGTTCCTTATCTGTGGGTACGATAACTTTATTGTTAATCGACTTAAAAGGTGCCTCTATACGTCCGAAGAAATCTTGTTTTACCTTACCCTCTGCATTGCCTGCTTTCATGAAGTTCTTCACAATGCGGTCTTCTAGTGAGTGGTAAGTGATGACCGACAGCCTGCCACCTTCGCCAAGGACATCTCTTGCGCCATTGAGCATCTCTTTCAAAGCACTCATCTCGTGGTTTACCTCTATGCGCAGGGCCTGAAACATCTTGGCCATTTCTTTCTTCTCACGCTCCCGTTGAAATAGCTTCTCTGTGGCTGCCATCAGGTCGCTGGTGGTCTCTATATGTTTCTCGTTACGGGCCTTGACGATGGCTGAGGCTATTCTTCGAGCATTCTTCAGTTCACCATAGATGTAAAGAATGTCCGAAAGTTGTTCCTCGTCGTAACTGTTCAGGATTTCTGCTGCCGTCATTCCTGCCCGTTTGTTCATCCGCATATCTAGTGGAGAATCGAAACGGAAAGAGAAACCGCGTGTCTCGTCATCGAAATGGTGACTGGAAACACCAAGGTCGGCCAGAAGTCCGTCGATCTTTTCAACGCCATAATAGCGCATCCAGTTGCGGAGATATCTGAAATTGCTTCTTACGAATGTGAAACGCTCGTCATTAACGATGTTGCACTCTGCGTCTTCGTCTTGGTCAAAACTGTATAGATGACCTTTCTTGCCAAGTCTGCGCAGAATCTCCTTACTGTGTCCGCCACCGCCAAAAGTAACGTCTACATAAACACCATCGGGCTTGATGTCAAGCCCGTCGATGCTTTCCTGTAGAAGTACTGGAACGTGATATGTATCGGCAGTAGTCATCATTGGTTCTCGTTGGTATTCATGATATTCTCAAATTCCATACCGAAGTCGTCATCGGTCTTGAGGGTCTGTTCCAGGTTTCTCGGCGACCATATCTCGATGGTGTCGTCCATGCCGATAAACTGGATGTCTTGTTCTATTTCTGCAATCTTCTGCAGACGCTTTGAGATCAGGAAGCGGCCATTGCCGTCAAGTGTTACGACTTCTGCCTCTGATACAAACTGTCTGAACATCTGCTGATGTGACTGTTTCCAGGGGCGAAGCTGCTGCTTCAGCAGATCAAGACGCTGATTCCATACGCTTTCAGGGTATAGCACCAAACACTTTTGGAAAACATCCTTTCTCAGTACCAGACATTCCTCGCCTGATGCTTGTAGCACCTTGCGGAAAACGGCTGGCAGAAAGGCTCTTCCCTTTGTATCGGCCTTTGCTTCTATATTACCTAAAAAACGCATACGTACATAATTAATAGAAATCGGTTACAAAGATATGAATTTTTCCCCACTTTGCACCACATTTCCCCACTTTTTTTTATTTTTAACTTTATTTTATTGATTTAACCCCCTTTTGTGTACTAAATACATTTAAAAAGAAACTTTTTCTTCTTTTTTTTGCTCATTATTGAAAGAAATGTGCTATTTTTGCACCACGTTAGTGTTTTGAAGAGAGAATGACAACTGTAACAGAGAAAACCATTGATATCGATCAGATATTGAAAGGCAAGATGGGCACAAGGGCAAAGTTTGTACCACGCCCCTTGATTAGCTGGCTCAAGCGCATCGCTCATCAGGATGAAGTCAACGCTTTCCTGTGGGAGAGTCGCGACAAATCGGGGGTGGAATGGCTCGAGGAGTGTGTCAGATATCTCGACATGACATTGGAGATTGAGGGTAAGGAGAATCTTCCGGATCCTCAGGACGGCAAACTTTACACCTTTGTCAGCAATCATCCCCTTGGTGGAGAGGATGGGGTGGCTCTTGGGGCTGTTATCGGTAGGCATTATAACGGACGATTCCGCTATCTTGTCAACGACTTACTGATGAATCTGCCAGGTTTGGCTCCCGTCTGTATCCCTATCAATAAGACAGGCGGCCAAAGTCGCAACTTCCCTGCTATGGTGAAGGCGGGATTTGAGAGTGACAATCATATGCTGATGTTCCCTGCGGGCTTATGTTCTCGCCGTCGTAATGGGGTTATTGAGGATATACCCTGGACCAAAACTTTTATTTCTAAGAGTGTAGAGTACCAACGTGATGTTGTGCCGATTCATTTCGGAGGGCAGAATTCTAATTTCTTTTATCGTCTGGCTAATTTCAGTGATAAGTATCTGCCATTCAATCTCGCAATGCTCTATTTGGTCGATGAAATGTACAAAAACGTGCATAAGACCTTTCAAATCAAGATAGGAAAGCCTGTACCCTGGCAAACTTTTGACAAAAGCAAATCGCCGATGGAATGGGCACAATTTGTTAGAGAAAACTGTTATAAACTTTAAAGCTATAAATAAACAAAATGGAACAGGAGATTATCCAGCCAATAGACAAAGAACTTCTTAAGAGTGAGCTGACACCTGAGCGCCAACTTCGTATGACGAACAAGAGTCATAACGAGATTTATGTGATAACTGCTCACAACGCACCCAATGTAATGAAGGAGATCGGGCGACTTCGTGAGATCGCTTTCCGTGAAGCTGGTGGAGGTACGGGCAAGTCAATGGATATCGATGAGTTCGATACCTGTGACAATTGTTATAAGCAGCTTATCGTATGGAATCCTGAGGCAGAAGAAATCATTGGTGGTTATCGTTATCTGTTGGGTACCGACTGGGAGTATGACGAAAAAGGTCAGCCCATCCTGGCTACCAGCCATATGTTCCATTTCTCTGATCGTTTTATTAAGGACTATGCGCCTTTGACTATCGAACTGGGACGTTCGTTTGTTGCTCTCCCTTATCAGAGTTCCCGCATGGGTGCCAAAAGTCTCTTTGCGCTCGACAATCTTTGGGATGGACTTGGCGCTCTGACAGTTATCAAGCCCAACGTGAAGTATTTCTTTGGTAAGATGACCATGTATCCTTCTTATATCCGCAAAGGTCGTGATATGATTCTTTATTTCCTGAAAAAGCATTTCGACGATAAGGACAAGTTAATTATCCCGATGAAACCGCTTGAATTGGAGACGGACCCGAAGGAGTTGGAGGCACTCTTCAGCGGCCATACATTCAAGGAAGACTATAAGATATTGAATGGGCAGGTTCGTAAATTGGGCTATAATATTCCGCCGCTGGTTAATGCTTATATGAGTCTCTCGCCTACTATGAAACTTTTTGGTACAGCAATCAACTATGGTTTTGGCGATGTTGAAGAGACAGGTATTCTCATTGCTATTGAGGAGATCTTTGAAGAAAAACGTGTGCGCCATATCGATTCTTTCATTAAGGAACATCCTGAAGCCTTGAAAATTACGAGCGGCGCCAACAACTTGATTTATAAGGAGAACGTGGTTTGAACCTTAAAGATTTAACCTAAAGATAACATTGCGATAGGGGAGTATCTCAGAAAATCGTCGTATCTTTGCACCCGATAAAGTGTAAAAAACGATGAAGAAGGCATTGATGTATTTACTTCTGGCACTTGGAATTACTCTCGGAGTGCTGTTTGTTGGTGGAGCCGTTGTCGGCTTTGTCACGGGATTCATCGATGGATTCAATGAAAACGAATCGGGCACAACAACAACCATGAGTATCATGACAGTTGGAGGATGCTGTATGATCTTTACACTTTGTATTCTCCTTCATTGGGTGTTTCTTCATTTTGGTTTCGCGTCTTATTCAGAGGGACGTATTCCCAGAAACGTGCGTTGGAAGGTGATTATTGCGCTGATTATAGCTATGGCAGGTATGGCTTTGCTCAATTGTATTGTGTATAATCCGATAGCAGAGCCTGACGGTACGATTATTACAGAGTCGGATTCCACCGTGCGTGAAACATACAGGTGGATGAGAATTCATCCGATCTTCTCCATTTTGGTGCTGTCGGCTATTGAGGCTACTTGTAATCTGGTTATCTATGGGGCTGTGCTTCGTGAGATATTGGAATGGAAGCATCGTCCTGCCATCGTGATAACTGTTTATGGTGTTGTTATGTCTTTGTTGTCACTTCTTTACAACAGTCCGTTACTAATAGTGCCAACTATGATGATGGTAATGTTTGAGGGATGGGTCTACGAGTATTCCCGTAGCGTGATACCTGTCATCATCGGTGACGTGGTGTTTTATATCGTTATGCTTTGCCTGATAGGCACCGTTTTCGAGGGCTGGTGGTTCTTCATGGTTGCCATCTTGGTCCTGCCTGCTGTCTTTTATACCTTGAAAGCAATGGAGCCTTACAAGCCCATTGATTAACCCTCGACCAGCAATTGTAGTCCGATGCCTCGAATCGTTTTCAGGTTGATTTTAGGCTCGTCAGCTAACAGCTTTCTCAATTTATTAATGAAAACATCAAGCGAACGTGAGGCAAAGTAGTCATCCTCTGTGTTCCAGAACCGACTGAGTATGGCCTCGCGCCTCACCACATTGTTCTTATTGTCTGCCAGCAGCTGTAGAATCTGGGCCTCACGCACCGTTATAGTCTGAGTTTCTCCTGTTTCGTCGTTTCTCAACGTTGCATGATCGGCGTCAAGCGTGTATTTGCCCAGTTTGTAGTGGCTGGTCTCGTTCTGTGTCTTGAGTCCACCGCGCATTTTCATCAGAGCTTGAATATGGGCATCTAACTCCTCGGGTACAAAAGGCTTTTTCACATAGTTGTTGATGCCAAGACGGTAACCGGCTTTCACATCGTTGGGTGAGGTAAGGGCAGAGGTGAAGATGATAATCACATTGCCATCCGTCTCGCGGATACGCTCCACCATCTCAAAACCATTCATTACAGGCATGTCGATATCTGATATAATCACATCGGGATGCGTCTCTTCCCAGGCTTTTACGCCTTCCTTTCCATTGGCAGCAGTCGTTACCTCATAGCCGCCTATGATATCTTCCAAACCGGTCTTCTCAATGTAAGCCAGCGATTCGTCGTCTTCTACTAACAATAGTTTTATCATACGTTCTTGGGTATATAAAGAGTAAATTCGGAATAATTATCTTTCTCACTTGACACTGTAACTTTGCCGCCATGGGCTTTCATCACTTGATCTACGTAGTTCAGTCCAAGACCGAAACCGCTTACACCGCCTTTGCGATTCTTCTCGTGTATAGCCGCCCGTTCGAACTTGTCGAATATCACCTGCTGCTCCTCTTTCGAGATGCCGATTCCATTGTCACGAACCTTAAGTAATACATATTTGTCGGTATCTATGGTTGATATCTTGATTTCGATATTGTCTTTTGAGTATTTGATAGCATTGTCTAACAGATTCGAAATGGCCTCTGTAATATACTGTTCGTCGGCCAGAATGTTCTTTGTCTTTAAGTCGGTAGTAACCTTTAAAGGTTTTGTGGTCTTAGGTTTGGTCTTCTCTATAAGATCATCAATAATGGGCTCAAGATTGATGTCCCACTTGTTGAGTATCAGTTTCTTGTTTTCCAGTTTCGAGATGGTAAGCAGTTTGTTGACAAGTGTCAGCAGGTGTTCTGCCTCATCCTCGATAATACTATAATATTTCTCTTTGATCTGAGGCTTGTCGTCAACCTTGCCGCTATGCAGGAAGTGGGCTCCCATGATAATCGACGATAGTGGCGACTTCATGTCGTGCACCATGGCATACGAGAAGTCGTTTCTCAGTTCTGCAATCTGTTCCTGTTCCGTAATGAAGCGCAATAGTTGAAAGATGATGATGGCGAAGAACCCCAGGATAATGGCGCTGATGAGGAATAGCGGGCTCAGTTTTTGGGCTAATTCCGGATAGGGATTGTTCAGCGCCAATCGTATAGCCTTTGACTGATTGCGACGTATACTGACAGGTTTTGTCAGCAGAGACCACGATGTACTTCGGTTATTGTTCTGACGAATCACCTTCTTGGTGGCATCTATTTCTTGGATTGTTACATCGCGGTTAATGTGGGCTATGCTCAGCAATGAGTCGACAAACAGAGCCACTGTGTCAAGCGATATCTCTGACTGATATTTGCAACTTAACGCGTCGTTCATACCTTCGACCGATGAGGCCAGACTCAGATTTCCTCGTGCCTGGGGCAGACTGAGAGTGTCGCCAGTGGTTACAAATTCCGCGCGTTGGTAACTTTCATAGAACATGGCCCATGTCAACTGGTTACTGGCCCTTTCCGAGATGTCTTTCGACACAGAGCGGTAGGTCATCCACATATAGAGGGTCAGTAGCAACAATACTGCCACCGCACTAATGATTGAAACGTTTCTATACCTGTTTCTATGCATAATGGTCTTCTCGCGTCAGCCCGTCGATGGCCTGCTTTGCTTCTCTTTAATACAAGGGGCAAAGGTATAGGTTTTTCCTGAGATGACCAAATAAAAACAGAAGTTTATTATGATATCTGTATTACAGATTTATTGTAATTGTATTCTGGGTTGAGAAGGAAATAACACCATCGTAGTCTGTCCAAATCTCTTCGCGTATGGAACCGTCTCCTTCATGGATGATGACTTTTTGGCGGTTTAAGATGAGATGGTATCTTGGCATGGTGGCGTTATGAATGGTGAAGTAGATGTTTATATGACAGATGCAGTTGGCTTTACCCTCACCGTCATTCCAAGGATTTAAGACAAGTGCCCCGTCGACATCATGGTCAATATTGATGCCTGCATTGGTATAGTCGCAGTTCAGCGTGTAGTTGATATACTCACCAGTAATGGTCTTGCTATCCTTATTATAGGTGAGCTTTAACTTTGGCGCATATTCGCCACGCGTCCGAATATGATTCCCACAATCGCTATGAGACACTTTGGATAGCGAAATAGGATCGTAAATATTGTCGCTTGTAGAGCAACTGCAAAGCGTCAGTATTGCGACCATCCATAATAAGATTCTCTTTTCCATATCTTTATGATTAATAAAATAATCCCCTTCCTATTATTATAATGTGTGAGGGTGGTGAAATACTGCATCGAAGACGCTGTTTTTATAGTTTGTTAACATGGTGCTTCGGATTTAACCTAAAGATAACATTCTGATAACTTAATGCCTTTGCAACTTTTCTTACCTTTGCAACGTCAAACAGATGTAGTAACAATTAAAATATTAGAGATATGGAATCAATTATCACTATCGCAACAGTTCTCACGATGTATTTCAATGCCGCTAACGACGTGAATGCCCCCTATCTGTACAACTCAGATCTGGAGGATGGTGTGATTCACAGAATTGAAGTCTACGAGCAAAAGGCTGACAATGAAGTGTGTGCCAAGATGGAGTATCGTTACGAGTACGACGAGCAGGGTCGTCTTACCACCCGCGAAGTATTGCGCTGGGATGAGGGCCGCAAGGATTGGGTGAACGATTTCTGTCACAACTACAAGTATTACAAGAACGGCTACAACATGGAGACTTGCAAGTGGAATGCTGAGAAACAGGCTTACGACCTGCCTGCCGAGGTTACGCTTTATCGCTCTGTTGCTCCCAGTCTTACAACGGTCAGAACCTATAAAATGAACGAGGCAAAAGACAATATGTTCCTCTCAAGTCGCATGGTTGTGATGGAGCCGCTCGATAGTCGTCTGATTGCCAAACGATGATAAATCTCTCTCTAACATATTAAAAACCTTTAAATAGGTTATAGAATCCGTAGTCGATGTGAACCGATTACGGATTTTTATTTGTATCTTTGTCGCCGAATAAAACAATACAAAACAATGAAACTGATAAAAGATGAGAAATTCGGCGGCGAGCGTCCTTTGTTCGCCTGTCATGATTTACGATTGGAGAATGTAACAATCACTGATGGCGAATCTGGTATCAAGCAGTGCCAGAACATGGAAGCACACGATTGCAAGTTTTATGGTAAGTATCCCTGGTGGCATGTCGATGGCGCCTATATTGAGAATTGTTATTTTGCTATGGATTCTCGTTCTGCCATCTGGTATACAAATGATTTAGTGATGAAGAATTCGCGTATCGATGGCCCGAAGTTCTTCCGAGAAATGAAAAATTTGGAACTTGAGAATGTGGAGATTACCGATGCTGATGAGACTTTCTGGAAGGTGAATGGTATTAAGATTAAGAACGTCAAGTTACATGGAGGCACTTATCCTTTCATGTTTTCAGAGAATATCTATGTCGATGGGCTTGAGAGCGACTCAAAGTACGTGTTCCAGTATTGTAAGAATGTGGAGATTCATAACGCTAAGATTCTGACAAAAGACTCTTTCTGGGAGTGTGAGAATGTAACTGTCTATGACTCAGTGCTCGATGGCGAGTATCTGGCATGGCACTCCAAGAACGTGCGACTTGTGAATTGTCACTTGGCAGGTGAACAGTTACTATGCTACACCCAGGACCTGGTGCTCGAGAACTGTACTATTGACGCAGCGTGTGACCGTATGTTTGAGTACTCCACCATCGAGGCCGATATTAAAGGCCATATTGAGAATATCAAGAATCCTACATCTGGGCACATTATTGCCGATTCCATCGGTAGTATCACCATTGATGAGAACGTGCGTCAACCGAATAATTGTGTAATAGAAACTAGGAAATGAAGTATAATTTCGATGAAGAAGTAGAGCGCAGAGGTACGGGCTGTGTAAAGTGGGATGAAGGTCCCTCGGCTGACGTGATTCCCCTCTGGGTGGCAGACATGGACTTTAAGGCTGCCCCAGCTATCCTTGATGCCGTTAAAAGGCGTGCCGCCCATGGGGTATTTGGCTATACCGTTGTCGAGGAAGACTATTATGAAGCTATTATCTCATGGTTTCAGCGTCGCCACGAGTGGTCCATCCGGCGTGAAGAAATACTCTATACTACTGGAGTTGTTCCAGCTATGTCGGTCGCAATCAAAGCATTAACCATGCCAGGTGAAAAGGTGCTTATCCTTTCGCCTGATTATAACTGCTTCTTCTCTTCTGTTCGAAATAATGGTTGTGAAGTGCTTGAGACAGCATTGAAGCGGGTTGATGATACCTTTGAAGTAGACTGGGCCGATTTCGAAGTCAAGTGTTCCGACGAGAAAACTACTGTCTTCCTGCTCTGTAACCCCCACAATCCCTGTGGGCGTGTGTGGACTAAAGCGGAACTGGAACGCATGAATGATATCTGTCTGAAACACAGTGTTAAGGTGGTGAGCGACGAGATACATTGTGAACTTATTATGCCAGGCTACAAGTTCCAACCCTTTGCTGCTGTGAACGACAAGTGTCGTCAGAATAGTGTCATACTTAATTCTCCCTCCAAGTCGTTCAATATCGCTGGCTTGCAGGCTGCTAATATCATCTGTGCGCAACCAGAATGGCGTCGCCGACTGGATCGTGCCATCAATATTAACGAGGTGTGCGACTTGAATCCTTTTGGTCCTGTAGCCCTAAAGGCAGCCTATAACGAGAGCGAAGACTGGATTGACGAATTGAATCAGTATCTTTGGGGAAACTACTGCTTTTTGCGCGATTTCATCGAGAAAAAATTGCCCCAGTGGAAACTCTGTCGCCTCGAAGGCACCTATCTTCCATGGGTTGATATCTCTTCCATGGGCATTACCGCCCAACAGTTATGCGCCCGTCTGTTGAACGAGGCAAAGGTGTGGATAAATCCTGGTACGATGTATGGTCCTCAGACGGGCGAGGGGTATGTCCGCTTCAACATTGCCACACAGCGTAGCCGTTTGGAAGAAGCATTGAAACGTATAGCTAACATATTATGAGACATCTGCTAACAACACTTCTCCTGATTCCGGCGTTCATCTGTAGGGCTGCCGATTATAATGTTGTAGATTATGGAGCCACCAGCGATGCTGGGGTAAATAGTACGGAGGCTTTTCAGAAAGCCATTGACCGCTGTTCTGAAAAAGGTGGAGGTCGTGTTGTAATTCCTGCAGGCCTTTTCAGAATAGGAACCATTGTGCTGAAAAGCAACGTTCATCTCCATCTTGATCATGGTGCAGTAGTCTTGGGCTCTACTGATCTGAAAGATTATCGCCCGATGAAATCGAGTTATGTATCCCTTCGCACCCAGACAGAGACCATTCAGCTGATCTATGCCGATTCGGTACATAATATCGTTATTGATGGCTATGGAACCATCGACGGACAGGGGCGTGCTTTCGAGAAACAGTCTTGGAATGACGAGGGTATCACGCGCCCCCATCTCATTCGCTTTATCCAGAGTCAGGACATTACTATTAAGGACGTTACCCTTAAAAACAGTGGTTGCTGGATGCAGCACTATCTGGCTTGTGACCGTCTGCATATCGATGGAATCAAGGTTTTTAACCGTAATAACTATAATAATGATGCTCTCGATATTGATGGCTGTCACGATGTGATAGTACGAGGCATGATGGCCGATAGCGACGACGACGGCATCACGCTAAAAAGCACATCGCCTCGTCTTTGCGAGAATATTCGCATCAGCGATTGTGTGGTGTCGAGCCACTGCAATGCCGTGAAGCTGGGCACAGAGACCAATGGCGGTTTTCGTAACGTCAACATCTCTGGCATTGTGGTGAAGCCTAGTGCTGATCAGAAGGAGAAGTTTTTCGGTCAGTGGATAGGTTCTTCTGCCATCTCGCTTGAAATTGTCGATGGAGGCGTGCTCGAGAACGTCAATATATCCGATTTCACCGTCGAAGGTACTGAGTCACCCATCTTCATCCGTCTGGGCAATCGTGGACGTGGCTACCTGTCCAGTGGTGCCAATATGGAAGCCATCGTACCCATCAATCATGTGGGGCACATTGATGGCGTCCACCTCAATAACATCCAAATTCGCCATGCGGGCTCCATGGGTTGCAGTATCACTGGACTGCCTGGTCATCCTGTTCGTAATGTCTCGCTCTCAAACATATCACTCTATCATAAAGGGGGTGTCAAAGCTGATGAAATGGCACAAATCAGCGATACCATCCGCGATGAGAAAGAAAAAGCCTATCCAGAAGCCACCATGTGGGGCAACCTGCCTGCCAAAGGCTTTTTTGTGCGCCATGCTCGCAATGTGAAGTTCTCGAATATTGAGATTGTGACAGAACAACCCGATGTACGTCCTGATTTTGTGAACGACGATGTTGAAGGGTGGGGCGACCAAGGCGACGGCACCTATCGCAATCCCGTGCTTAATGCCGACTTCTCCGATCCTGATGTCATCCGAGTGGGCTCAAAATATTATATGGTGGCTTCCGACTTCCATTTCCTTGGCATGCAAGTACTTGAGAGCGATGATATGGTCAACTGGAAGTACATCAGTCAGATATACCGCCGCTTTGATGAGCCGGGATGGGATGACAACCAACACTATGCCGGCGGCTCGTGGGCACCAGCCATCCGCTATCACAACGGCCTTTACTACGTCTATTTCTGCACTCCCGACGAGGGACTTTATATGACCACCGCCCGCGATCCTCATGGCCCTTGGGCGCCGCTCCATCTGGTGAAACGTGTCGAGAGATGGGAAGATCCTTGTCCTTTCTGGGACGAAGACGGACAAGCCTACTTAGGACGCAGTCGTCGTGGCGCAGGCCCTATCATCGTCCATCGCATGTCGGCTGATGGTAAGACCTTGCTCGACGAAGGTCAGACCGTCTACGAAGGTCCTGTAGCCGAGGGTACCAAATTCCTCAAGCGCAACGGCTGGTACTACCTTATTATTCCTGAGGGCGGTGTAGGCCAGGGATGGCAGACTGCACTTCGTTCTAAGAATATCTATGGTCCATACGAGCGCCGTGTTGTTCTCGAACAAGGCTCTACCCGTGTGAATGGTCCTCATCAAGGTGCTTTGGTCGATGCTCCTGATGGTTCTTGGTGGTTCTACCATTTTCAGGAGACGCCCGTCTTGGGACGTGTGGTCCATCTGCAACCCGCCCGTTGGGAAGCCGACTGGCCACTGATGGGCGTCGATCTCGATGGAAACGACATTGGCGAGCCTGTCGCTTCATGGAAAAAACCCATTCCATCGGCTATGGTCTTCCTGCCTCAGACCTCTGACGACTTCTCTACCTCTCTTGGCCTCCAATGGCAGTGGAACCACAACCCAGTCGATACTCATTGGAGCCTCACAGCCCGTAAAGGCTGGCTCACTCTTAAGGCTCTGCCTGCCGATTGCCTGATGGCCAGTCATAACATGTTGACGCAGAAAGTCGTAGGTTATCAGAGTGAAAGTCTTACGATGATTGAGACTTCTGGTGATAATTATGCGGGGCTTTTCTGTTCTGGCAAACAGTTCCGAGGCATCGGTCTCTGCAAAGAAGGCGTTTTCATCGAAGTCGATGGGCAGCGTACCCTTGTCCAAAAGGGTCGCTTCCAAAAGCTTTGGCTCCGCGTCACCAACGATTGTCAGGCCAACAGCCACCAGTTCTATTACAGCACCGATGGACTGTATTACCAACCTGCAGGTTCTTCGTTCTCCATGCATTCAGGCTATTGGAAGGGCATCCGTGTAGGATTGTTCTGCTATGGCAACAGCGGCCAAGCCCAATTCGATGCCTTCCAGCAAAAAGTCGCCCATTAGTTTGGCAGTCCCATAAAAACTTCTTATCTTTGCATCCGAAAACCACGCGCCCTGATAGTTAAATGGATATAACAAGGCTCTCCTAAAGCTTAGTTCCGAGTTCGATTCTCGGTCGGGGTACCATGAGAAACTCACTAGGATGCAGATTTGTGATGAATGATAATGGCCGTTACAAACGTTTTGTAACGATAGTACAGGCGGCATGTAATAGAAGTACAAAAGACTTGTAATGGTGTTATAGACGGCTTGTAACAGAGGAAAGATGATATAAAAAGGCCGCAGTCCTTAGTGGACTGCAGCCCCGAGCAGTAGTATGTTCTTCTTGAAAAAGAAATTATTTACTTTGTTTCTGCGCTGTCTTCCTTAATGGTGCGACCCATAGTCAGGTAGGCTGTGGGAGCAGCGATGAAGAGTGAAGACAGAGTACCGAATACAACACCCAAAATCATTGCAAACGAGAACGAACGGATGCTGTCGCCACCGAGAATGAAGATGGCCAACAATACGATCAAGGTCGTTACTGAGGTGTTGATGGTACGAGCCAGCGTCTGGTTCAGCGAATCGTTGAACAACTGCTGACGGTCGCGCTTGCCATAGAGGCCGATGTTCTCACGGATACGATCGAATACAACCACCTTATCGTTGATAGAGTAACCGATCACGGTCAGGATGGCACCGATGAATACCTGGTCGATCTCGAGCGACATGGGCAGGATTCCCCACAGGGCAGAGTAGAGGCCGAGTACTACCAGAGCATCGAGGGCCAGCGCAACGATAGCGCCTACTGAGAAGGCGAGGTTGCGGAAGCGTAGCAGGATGTAGAGGAAGATGGCTACCAGGGCAATCAGCACGCTGATGATAGCACCATAGGTGATGTCTTTAGCTACTGAAGGACCGACCTTCTGAGAAGAGATGATTGAACCACCCTCGCGAACATCGGGGTTCTTGAAGGCGTCGACATTTGCCTGACTTACGAGGCCTGCCTTCTTCAGAGTGTTGAAGAGGATGGTCTCTGCCTGATCGTCGACCTCAGGATTGTTTGACTCGATATCCCAGTTGGTAGAGATACGAACAGTCTTACCATCGGTACCGAGGGCGATGACAGAAGTGTTAGCCTCCTGATTGGCCTTCTCACCCATGGTGTTGATGAAGGCACCGGCCATGGCCTGACGAACCTCCTCAACAGGAGTCACCTTGTCGAGGGTTACAACATAGTTGCGACCACCGGTGAAGTCGATGCTCTGGCTCAGACCGCGAACGGCAAATGAGATGCAGAACAGAATGGCGAACACGCCATAAACAACGAACGACTTCTTATAGGTGCCCATGAAATTGTAGTGGGCATTCTGCATCAGATTCTTAGAATAGCCTGTTACGAAAGTCAGGTTGGTCCACTTGTCCTTCTTCAGCATGTAGTCATAGACGATACGTGTGAGGTAAACGGCTGTGAAGAATGAGCAAACGATACCGATGATCCAAGTGGTAGCGAAGCCCTTTACAGGACCTGTACCGAAGTAGAGCAGAATGATACCTGTGATCAGTGAAGTGAAGTTTGAGTCGAAGATCGCGCTGAAGGCGTTAGAGTAACCCTTGTTGAGAGCCTCCTTAACACCCAGACCTTTCTTCAGCTCCTCCTTGATGCGCTCGTAAATCAGCACGTTGGCATCCACAGCAGTACCCAGTGTGAGTACGATACCGGCGATACCAGGCATGGTAAGAGCGGCCTGGAATGAGGTGAGGATACCCAATGTGAAGAACAGGTTGAACAGCAGAGCGATATCTGAAAGGATACCAGGAACGAAACCGTACAGCAAGATCATGTAGATCATCAGCAGTACGAAGGCAACGATGAACGAGATGATTCCCTGCTGGATTGACTGAGCACCCAGTGAAGGACCAACAACCTCCTCCTGCACGATGCGGGTAGGAGCCGGCATCTTACCGGAGTTCAGCGTGTTGGCCAGGTCTTTTGTGTCCTCGATAGTGAAGTTACCAGTAATCTGAGAGTTGCCTCCGTCAATCTGAGTCAGGATGCGGGGAGCAGAGTAAACTGCGTCATCGAGAACAATGGCCACGGCCTTACCGATATTCTGCTTGGTAATCTGACTCCAGCGGCGAGCACCGTCAGAGTTCATCTGCATTGATACAGAAGGGTGACCCATCTGGTCGAAGTCGTCCTTGGCGCTGGTGATGACATCACCCTCCAGCGGAGCTCGGCCTGAAGGCTCTGTGATTTTCAGAGCATAGAGTTCGAAAATGTCTCCCTTAGTGTCCTGACCGCCGAAGTCCTCGGCCTTAGCACCCCAGCGGAGCTTCAGTTCTGAGGGGAAAATGCGCGCAGCAATGTCGCTATAGATAATCTTGTTGATCTCGGCGGTATCGCGAGCGTTGGCATAACCAACAACAGCGAGGGTGTTGCCCTGTGTGGGCTGGAAGACAGAGAACAGAGGATTCTGCTTCTTTGCCAGCTCGGCAGCCTTAGAATCGGTAGCCTTGTTGTCCTTCTTTGCCAACTTGGCAGCGAGGTCGCCAGCAGCGACAGCCTTGGCAGTGTCGACAGCTGTCGTGTCGGCAGCAACGGCAGCAGAGTCTACTACTTCGCCGCCCTGAGCAGCATAACGCTGGTTGAGCTGAGCCAACAGCGGTGTCACTTCTTGTGAGTTATAAGTCTCCCAGAACTCGAGGTTGGCAGAACCTTGGAGGAGCTTACGAACACGCTCAGGCTCCTTGATACCAGGCATCTCGACCATGATACGGCCGCTTTGGCCTTCGAGTTTCTGGATGTTTGGCTGAACAACGCCAAACTTGTCGATACGGTTGCGGACTACGTTGAATGAGTTGTCAACGGCGCTCTGTACCTCAGCACGCAAAGCGGCCTCTACCTCAGAGTCGCTTGACTGTGTGCTCACCTTGCCCTTCATCTGCTGAGTAGCAAAGATGGCGGCGAGGGGACGGCCGTTGCCTTCCTGCTTCCAATACTTTACGAAGAGAGAGATGAAGTCGTTCTGGCTAGTCTCCTCTTCCTTCTTGGCGAGCTCCATGGCCTTCTTGTAGGCAGCGTCCTGCTTGTGGTCGGCGAGCACGTCGACTACATCGGGTACTGAAACCTCGAGGATCACGTTCATACCGCCTTTCAGGTCAAGACCCAGGCCAATCTCCATCTCACGGCACTGCTTCAGTGAGTAGATGCCCATATACACCTTCTCGTTCTTGATTGAGTCGAGGTACTCCGCACCTGCCTCCTCGCCCATAGCCGCAGCCTTACTTTCGTAATGGCGCGTTACGAATGAGAAGGAAAGGTAGAAGCAGCACACGAGAATCAGAAGCACTGCGATAAATTTTACAATTCCTTTGTTTTGCATTTTGATTTTTGTTGTTATTTATTTATTATTAATTCTGTTCGCGTACATTTTTAGCGTGCAAATATAGGCATTTTTTTACATAATGAAAAATAAATCGGCGATTTTCGCTGATTTTTTATTGTTTAGGAGCCAATTTTAGGTTGCAAATGATGGGATAATGGTCGCTTGCGTCCATTTTGTTGTCAACTGTGCAGTTGTAGGGCTTAAAATGGTCAGAGCACAGAATATGGTCGATGCGCACAAAGAAACCTTTCTGATTATATGACAAACCTATGCCACAGCCTGTTTCTTTATAACAGTCGGTAAGCCCTTGTGCAATAGTGCGACGGGAGTAGCTGATGGGGCTGTCGTTGAAGTCGCCGCACACGATGATGGGGTATTCACGATGTGCCTCAATATAGGCATGTACGGCGTCGGCTTCAGGTGCTCGTTTGGCGGCATACCGGCCTAGTTTCTTGAGTAGGAAGAAGGCTTCGGTTTTCACCGTGTCTTTTTCCATCTTGCCTCTGATCATGCGTTTGTAGTTGGCTCGGTCTTCATTTGAAAGATGAGTGCCTTCCAGGTGGTTGTTAATCACGATGACGGTATCGTCCTGTACTTTCAGGTAATAGGCTACAGAACCGTTGCCTACTGACTTGTACATGATGCGTTCCTTCTTCAGTATGGGGTATTTTGTGTGAATGCCCACGCCATTCATACTGGTGGAAGTTTTATGGAAGATGGTGGTGTCGTTATAGGCATAGATTTTCTTATACCAGTTGAATACAAATCGTCGCCAGGTGTCAACGTCTTCCTGTATACATACAATATCTGCATTTTGTTCTTCCAGGTAATGGTACACCGTCTCGAAACCATATTCGTACTTGTAGTTGCCACCATACTGACACACGTTGTAGGATATCAGTTTGATGGTGCCATCGGGCATTTCTTGTGACTTGTGGATTGGCATATAAGTAGTAAGTGGCACATAGGCGACGGCATAGCCCACAATGGGAATCCATATCTTACGCCACTTGAATGTGAGCCAGAAGAAGAGAAACACAAGATTGGCTATTAGGAATACGGGGAAGGTCATGCCCATCACCGAGAGGAGGGGATACTCCCGAGGGTCGAGATGGTCTGAATAGCCAGCCAACACCATCAACAGCACTGTTGCCACATTAGCACCGGCCATCAGGTTGATGGTAAACGACTTGAGTTTTTTAATCATCGCTCGTTGCTTGCGTCGAAGAGTTTTTTCTTCTCTTCCTTGGTCAAACTATCGTAGCCGCTTTTGCGAATCTTGTCGAGAATGGCGTCGATCTCTTCTTGATTCTGTTTCTTGCGGGCGTTAAACTCACGATCGGCCTCTTTTGAACCTCCTCGCTGAGCGTGCATATTAGGGTTACTTTGATGAGAACGTCCCTGACTGTAACGACGCTGATCGAAGTTACGCTTCAGATTCTCGAAGAATTGCTGGCCGCGATTGCGGTCGAAACCTGAGCTGGGATGACGATTCCAGTAGCGGATCATGAGGAAACCGAAAAGCATACCTCCCAAGTGGGCTGTATGAGCAACACCATCGCCAGAAGAGCCGAGGGCCGAGAAGAACTCGATGGCTACATAGAACAGCACAAACCATTTGGCTTTAATGGGGAAAGGGAAGGGTATGATGAATAATCGCTCGTTGGGGAACGTCATACCGAAAGCCAAAATGACAGCATAGACGGCACCTGAGGCACCAATGGTGGTCCAGGCATTTAATTGCTGCCCCAACTGGTGGCCAATGGCGAAGATCTCGCCAAAGCTGACGCTGGGATCCTGAGCCGAAATGGTCATATAGAACGAGCCTAACTGTGCAAGTTCCTGTAAGAGTCCGGCACCGATTCCGCATGAAATGTAATAAAAAAGGAATTTTTTGGGTCCCCAAACATTCTCTATCACGCAGCCAAACATCCAAAGACCGAACATATTACTCAGTATATGCATGAAATTGGCATGCAGAAACAGGTAGGTGACCAACTGATACAGATGGAAATCATTGGCTAGGAAGAAGTGAAGGCCGCCGATATCGGCCAAGTCGATTCCTCGCAGTTGGAGTACAAATGTTGCAAAGAATGCAATCAGGTTGATGATAAGCAGATTCTTTGTAATAGGGGGTATGCGGAACATCATATCATTTACTATTTGACTATTTTCTATTTCGTATTTTCGCGTTTTGTGCCTTAAAGCACGATTTGGGCGCAAAATTACGAAAAATATCTCTTTTTTGTATCAAAAAAAGGGCGAATACAACTATTTTTCAATAAAAAAGTAATTTTTTCTGTTTTTTTGTTGTTTCTTTAAATACTTTCTATTATATTTGCCCTGAAATTCGACTATACATTAGTTATTACTATTAATAATTCATTAAAATTATCTTAATTATGAACAAAACAGAATTGGTAGAGAAGATTGCAGCAGGTGCTGGTCTCTCAAAGGTTGACTCAAAGAAGGCTCTCGACGCCACAGTAGCAGCTATTAAGGACGCTCTCGTAAAAGGTGACAAGGTACAGCTCGTTGGTTTTGGTACTTTCAGCGTAAACAAGCGCCCTGCTCGTGAGGGTATCAACCCCGCTACAAAGCAGAAGATTAAGATTGCTGCTAAGAAGGTTGCTAAGTTCAAGGCTGGTGCTGAGCTCACTGCTGCTCTGTAATCTTTGAATTGTAATAAAAATTTAAGGGGCTCCAATTTGGAGCCCCTTTATTTTATATATATGTACCTGCAGAATTACTTAGGCTGCTTGCCGATATAGGCCAGAATACCACCATCAACATAAAGCACATGGCCGTTCACTGCGTCGGAAGCGTGAGATGCGAGGAATACTGCGGGACCACCCAACTCACTGGGATCAAGCCAGCGGCCTGCAGGAGTCTTGGCGCAGATGAACGAATCGAATGGATGACGGCTTCCATCTGGCTGACGCTCACGCAGAGGTGCTGTCTGAGGAGTTGCGATGTAGCCAGGACCAATGCCATTACACTGGATGTTGTATTCACCATACTCAGAACAGATGTTACGGGTCAGCATCTTCAGTCCACCCTTGGCAGCTGCATAGGCTGATACGGTCTCACGGCCTAGCTCAGACATCATGGAGCATATATTGATAATCTTACCCTCACGACGCTCCATCATCTCAGGAATAACGGCTGAAGAAACGATATAAGGAGCAACGAGATCGACGTCGATGACCTGCTGGAACTCGGCGCGCTTCATTTCGTGCATAGGGATACGTTTGATGATGCCTGCGTTGTTGACAAGAATGTCGATCTGGCCTACTTCTGCGTGAATCTTCTCTACGAGTGCTTTGACGGCATTCTCGTCGGTAACGTCGCACACATACCCCTTTACATTGTCAATACCAGCCTCCTTGTAGTTGTCAAGACCACGCTGCAAGGCAGCTTCATTGATGTCGTTGAAGATAATGTTCTTGATACCAGCAGCAACAAATGCCTTGGCAATGTTGAAACCAATACCGTAAGATGCGCCAGTAATCCAAGCGTTCTTACCTTCGAGTGAAAATAAATTTGCCATAATTTGTTTTGTTTTAGAAGTTTATTTTAAATCAGTAATCTTCGAAAAGTCTTGATCGCCATAGTCGAGATTCTCACCGCCCATTCCCCAGATGAAAGTGTAGTTGTGAGTGGCTGCTGCGCTATGGATGCTCCATTCAGGCGAGATTACCGCCTGTTCGTTGTGAAGCCATATGTGGCGCGTCTCTTGTGGTTCCCCCATGAAGTGGCAGACAGCTTGATCCTCGGGCAACTCGAAATAGAAATAGGCTTCCATGCGGCGACTGTGGACATGGGCTGGCATGGTATTCCAGACGCTGCCAGGGGCCAATTCGGTCATACCCATCTGTAGTTGACAGGTAGGCAGTACCTGATTCACAATCATTTTGTTGATATTGCGCTCGTTCGACATCTTAAGATCTCCCATGTGGGCCACAACAGCATCCTGCTTGGTGATTTTCCTGCATGGGTAGGCGGTATGGGCTGTGGTAGAGTTAAAATAGAATTTGGCAGGTTTCTCGGGATCATTACTGCAGAAAACTACATCTCTGTCGCCGCTGCCAATGTATAGTGCTTCCTTGAAGTTGAGTGAGAAAGTGTTATCACCAACCTTCACTGTGCCAGATCCGCCGACATTATAAATGCCAATTTCGCGTCGAGTGGTGAAGAACTCGGCTTTTAAAGGGTTAATGGCCTCGAGTTTTAAAACTTCTCCCACAGGCATGGCACCTCCAACAATCATACGGTCATACATCGAATATATCATATTTACCTCGTTTATGGCAAATACGGTATCTATCAGAAAATTACGACGAAGGCGGGCTGTGTCATAGTGCCTGGCATCCTCTGGATGGGTTGCATATCTTATTTCGTAGTTAGTTTCCATAAGCTTTAGTTGTTTGTTCTAGAGTTGGACGACTCGGATTCGAACCGGGAATGACAGAACCAAAACCTGTAGTGTTACCATTACACCATCGTCCAATTGCGGTTGCAAAGGTAGTGAAAATTTGGCATATAGCCAAATTTTCACATATCTTTCTTACTTTACTATCAGCAGATAGTAGTTCTTCTTGCCTTTCTGGGCCAGAAGATATTTACCGTCGATTAGGTCATCAGCAGTGATGGCCTGGTTCTGATCGGTGATTTTTTCCTTATTCAGAGAAACACCGCCACCTTGTACCATCTTGCGCATCTCGCCCTTAGAAGGGAACACGGGAGCTGCGGTAGTAAGCAGTTCGATAGCAGGCTGACCGAGTAGATCCTTGCTGATTTCAAACTGAGGAACGCCATCAAATACGTCGAGGAAGGTCTGTTCGTCGAGTTTCTCCAGACTTTCCTTGGTAGATTTACCAAAAAGGATATTAGAGGCTTCGATAGCTGTGTTAAGTGCTTCCTGAGAGTGTACCATAACAGTTACCTCCTCTGCCAGACGCTTCTGAAGAATACGACGGCCGGGATCTTGCTTATGCTCCTCGATCAAAGCATCAATGACATCCTTCTCAAGTGAAGTGAAGATCTTGATATAACGCTCTGCGTCGTCATCACTGACGTTGAGCCAGAATTGGTAGAACTTATACGGAGTGGTGCGGGCAGGGTCGAGCCAGATGTTACCACTCTCTGTCTTACCAAATTTTTTACCGTCACTCTTGGTGATGAGAGGGCAGGTGAGGGCAAATGTCTCAACCTCATTGCCCAATGTTCGACGGATAAGCTCGGTACCTGTGGTCATATTGCCCCATTGGTCGTTGCCACCAAGCTGCAACTTCACACCATAATGTTGATAGAGATACAGGAAATCGTAGCCTTGAAGCAACTGATAGGTGAACTCCGTGAAAGAGAGCCCATCGCGGGCTGTACCATTTAGGCGCTGCTGAACGCTTTCTTTAGCCATCATATAGTTGACTGTGATATGTTTACCAACCTCACGGGCAAAATCGAGGAAGGTGAAATCCTTCATCCAGTCGTAATTGTTGACCATAATGGCGGCATTGGGCTCCTTTGACTCGAAATCAAGGAACTTGGCTACCTGTTTCTTAATGCACTCCTGATTGTGGCGCAGGGTCTCGTCGTTAAGCAGATTACGCTCCTGACTCTTACCAGAGGGGTCGCCAATCATACCGGTAGCACCACCCACAAGAATAATGGGGCGATGGCCACAACGCTGCAGATGGCGAAGCATCATGATACCACAAAGATGTCCGATATGGAGTGAGTCGGCAGTGGGATCAGTACCTAGGTATGCGGTAACCATCTCCTTTTGGAGCAGTTCCTCGGTTCCTGGCATAATCTGTGCCAGCATGCCACGCCATTTCAGTTCTTCTACAAAATTCTTCATATTCTTATTTTTAACTTTTACTCTTTTTCTCTTCTAGGGCACAGGGTCATATCCACTACCGCCCCAAGGGTTACACCTTAATATACGCCAGATAGCTAATCCCAGTCCTTTAATGGGACCATGTTTCATGATGGCTTCTCGGGCATATTCACTGCATGTCGGCTGAAAGCGGCACGAAGGCCCTAAGAGGGGAGAAATGCACAATTGGTAAAAACGGATGGGTAGTACCAAAAGGCAAGATATGATATGAGACAGCCATTTCATGATTTTGTCGCGATGCGTTGTAGAATACTGACTACGCGCTTTTCTACCTCGTTGGTAGGACAATGTCTATCGGAAAGCCATATAAATGCAATCAGCAGTTGTTTATTTTCGGGCACATAGTTGCAGAGCAATCCTTTGTGGTGGCGGTAGGCCTCACGCACTTGGCGCTTAATGCGGTTTCTGTCGACAGCGTGTTTGAATCGTTTCTTAGGTATGCTGATCAGTATTTGTACAGGGGCGCAACCTTGACGTCGTTCTGTCTGGAGGTATACAGCTCTCAACGGAAAGGCTGCCAGCGATTGGCTATCACCTTTGCCGAAGAGCGTTTCTATCAGCAAACTGCTGACGATGCGCTCCTGTTTCTTGAAAGTAGGAGCCACCATCATTATTATTAATCTTGTGTCTCGAGCAGATAGTGCTGAAGAGCACCTGTCATTGAAGGATATTTCTCAGAGGGTGCTTCAATATCGAGGCGAAGTCCAGCTTCCTTAGCGGCTTTTGCTGTGGTGGGACCAAATGTCGCAATGGCAATTTCTCCCTGTTTGAAGTTGGGGAAGTTCTTGCAGAGTGACTCGATACCTGCAGGGCTGAAGAAAATCAGCATGTCATAATCGAACGACTTAACCTCCTCGGGTGTGAAGTCGTTGCTGACGGTTTTATACATAATGCACTCTTTGTGCTGCAACTTCTTTGAGTCGAGCAGCAGAGAGAGTTTGTCGTTATGCACGTCGCTCATGGGAACGAGATACTTCTCTGTCTTGTGCTTAACCATTGTGGGTACAAGGTCTTCTACTCGGCCTGTCTCTCCGAAGAAAACCTTGCGCTTGCGATACTGTACATACTTCTGGATATAGAGTGCAATAGTCTCTGTGACACAGAAATACTTCATGTCCTCAGGGATTGTTACTCTCAATTCCTTAGCCATATTGAAGAAGTGGTCGATGGCGTGACGTGAAGTGAATACAACAGCTGTGTAATCAAGGATGCTTACTTTCTGTGCACGGAAATCTTTGGAACTAATTGGCTCCACCTTAATGAACGGGCGGAAAATCAGTTCTACTCCGAACTTGTTCGCAATATCAAAATATGGCGACTTCTCACTAGTAGGTTTGGGCTGTGAAACCAAAATCTTCTTAATCATCTGTGTCCTAATAATTTACTTTCAAAATATTCGTGATGTCCAAGAGCCCGCCCCAAAGCAAGGCTAAAGGTATCATTTCGAGGGCACAAAAGTACAAAATAATCTGCAGAAACCACCCTTTTTGCTTAAAAAAGATGATGTAAGACTTGTAAAATGTTAGAATTTTGGCTAAAGAGAGTATGAAAATGCAGTAATTGATAGCATTTTGCATGGAAAGTTGGAAGTATGTTAGGAGTAATACCAAGGGGAACATAAAGAGGCCCTCTAAGGCTACTACGAACAACTGAGTACCTAGGAAATGTAAATTTTTCTTCTGATTAAAGAAGATATTGTTGACTATAGTATACAATATGACCTTTATCAAGAAATAGCAGACTATGACAATGGCATAGATTACTAAAAGCCCGTATTCTGATGATAGGATAAAGGTGTCAGATATAGTACGGGTGGCATAGAAAAAGAAAAGAAGTCCATAAAACAAGCTGGTAATCAGCAGGAATACCAACTGGAATTTAATTTCCGTACCCGTTTCTGTGAAACTCTGTTCTACTTTTGGAGTATAGAAAAAGTTCTTTGCCTGATGTATCATGAAACTAGAGATGCGTGACATTCCAAACATAATTAGCAGGAAGCTGCACAATAAAATGCCGGTGATGATACTATCGTTATGGAGTGCATAAGGTATTGGATCGCCGGCAACGCCAATACGACCACCACTCAACTCCGGATGATAAAGGGAGTCTGATGAAAAAAAATTCTCTCGATAATATTGGGGTAGACTGACTTCCTTTAAATCCCGAGCTACATCGTGCCCTGGTAAGTGGAGCGTGTCAGGTTGCTCACTATAATGAATCTCTGAAGGCTCGAACCACGATTGGATGGCTGAGTCTTGCTGGGCAGGTGTGGCATCTTTTGGCAATGACCGCAGCACCTGATATGGTGTCTGCGGTCTTGTCGAATGACTTGCCACCGTATCATCAACGATGGTTGATGGTAATGCGGTATGTATGCTATCCTGTGGCAGCATAGATTATAGTCCGAACTCTTTGCGAATATCTTCTATACGATCAAGTTTTTCCCAGGTGAAGAGTTCCACATCAATCTCCTTGGTTTCGTGGTAGTGACTGGTGAAGGTTTTCTTCTTTACTTCTGGTTGGCGCCCCATGTGCCCGTATGCTGCAGTCTCGCTATACATAGGCTGGCGTAATTTCAGATTACGCTCAATGGCCTTTGGACGCAGATCGAACAGCTTCTCAATCTTTTTGGCTATCTCGCCATCGCTCATCTCAACATTACTACGGCCATAGGTGTTCACGTAGATATTCATAGGCTTGGCTACACCGATGGCATAACTTACCTGAACCAGCATCTCGTCAGCGACGCCAGCTGCAACCATGTTCTTGGCAATATGCCGGGCTGCATAGGCTGCAGAACGATCTACCTTTGATGAGTCCTTGCCAGAGAAAGCACCACCACCATGGGCGCCCTTTCCTCCGTAAGTGTCGACAATAATTTTACGACCTGTAAGACCTGTATCTCCGTGAGGCCCTCCAATTACGAACTTACCAGTAGGGTTCACGTAATACTTGATGTCAAGACCAAATAGGTCAAGTACTTTCTGAGAGTGAATCTGCTGTTTGACACGAGGAATCAAAATGTTGATGACGTCGTCCTTGATCTTCGCAAGCATCTTCTCGTCCTCGTCAAACTCATCGTGCTGGGTAGATACCACGATAGTGTCAATGCGCTCAGGAATACCAGCGTCGCTGTACTGTATCGTTACTTGGCTCTTGGCATCGGGTCTGAGGTATGTCATCTCCTTACCCTCTTTTCGGATGTCGGCCAGTGTGCGCATAATCAGATGGGCCAAGTCGAGTGAAACAGGCATATAGCTCTCTGTTTCGTTTGTTGCATAGCCAAACATCATTCCCTGGTCGCCAGCACCCTGCTCGTCTTCATTGCCATTGTCGACACCGCGATTGATGTCGGCACTCTGTTCGTGGATGGCACTTAGGATACCGCAAGAGTCGCCATCAAACTGATACTCTGCTTTGGTATAACCTATACGTTTGATGGTATTGCGGGCAATAGTCTGCAGGTCAATATAAACATCACTACGTACCTCGCCCATAATAACTACTTGGCCTGTGGTGACAAACGACTCAATGGCGCAACGTGCCTTCGGATCGTATGCCAGGAACTGGTCTAATATCGCGTCGGAAATCTGATCCGCCACTTTGTCGGGGTGACCCTCAGAAACTGATTCTGATGAAAATAGGTAACTCATTCTCTCTAACTTTTTAATTATTTACAATCTGGGTGCAAAGTTACACCTTTTTTGCGGATTAGATGCAAAAAACACGTTAAAGCTACGTTAATTCTTTACTTTTGCTTGTTCCTTGGATGGTGTTCCAATATTTCGCGTCGAAGTGTCGAGGTGTCCAAATGTGTGTAGATTTCCGTTGTTCCGATGCTTTCGTGCCCCAATAGAACCTGTATTACACGCAGGTCAGCGCCGCCTTCGAGTAGGGCTGTAGCAAATGAGTGGCGTAGGGTGTGGGGCGAAATGGTCTTTTGTATACAGGCGACCTCTGCCAATCGCTTGATTATGATGAGTATCATCGTGCGTGTGAGGTGCTTGCCATACCGATTAAGGAATACATAATCCTCTTCTCCAGGCTTGATTGTCATGTGGTTACGGTCGTTGAACCAAAGCTCCAGCTCATGAATGGCTTTCTGCGAGATGGGTATCAACCGTTCTTTCGATCCCTTGCCCAGAACCCTCACGAATTCTTCTTCAAGATAGAGATTCGACAATTTCAGGTTCACTAGCTCACTCACACGCAGACCGCAAGAGAAAAGTACTTCTATGATGGCGCGATTTCTATGTCCCTCCCATTTTGAGAGGTCAATGCAGGCTTCTAGCTTATCTACCTCTGCTGTTGTGAGTACTTCGGGCAAGTGCTCACTTAGCTGGGGCGACTCCAGCAACTCTGTTGGATCATCGTCGCGATAGCCATCTAATTGTAGAAAATGGAAAAATGATCGTATTCCACTAAGAATACGACATTGTGAACGGGAATGAATGCCAATGTCGTGAAGTCCTGCAGCAAAGTATTGAAGATCCTTGAGTGTTACTTCAAGTACGCTTTTCTTTTCCATCTCCAGATAGTCGAGTAGTTTTCTGAGATCGCGCTGGTATGCGTCAAGCGTATTGCTCGACATGTTGCGCTGCAGCTTCAGGTAGCGCACATAACCTTTTACAATGTCTTTATCATTACCCATTAGGCGTTGAGCAGGCGTTTGGCAAAGTAGTTCACAGGGTACCAGACAGAAAGAAATCCAACAAGTAATACGGTGAAGAAAACCAGAATGATGTCTTCGGGATGCACACTGACAGGATAAGCATTGATAATAAACGATCCACTTGACGAGCCGAGAGCTACGATGCCGAATCGTTGTTGTGCCCAACAAAGAAACAGACCAAGGCTGATGCCGAGAATAGCACCGATAGCAGATATCAAACGTCCTTCGAATAGGAAAATACGGATAATCTGCTTGTCAGAGGCTCCCAGATTGCGGAGCGTTACCACGTCGTCTTTCTTATCAATAATTAGCATTGAGAGTGAACCAATAATATTGAAGCATGCCACCATTAGGATGAATGTCAGGAATATATAGGCAATAAGCTTCTCAATCTTCATGATCTTAAACGTGTCGTCTTGCTGCTCAAAACGGTCTTTTACTACATATTTGTCACCACAGATCTTTTTAATTTCCGTCTTTACTCCATCAAAATTGCTACCAGGTTTCAATCTCAGTTCCAAGGAAGAGAGCATTCCCTGTTGTCCGAAAATGCGACGGGCAAAGCCGATGCTGGTCAGAATATAGTTCTTATCGTATTTTGACTGCTTCACATTGAAGAGCACACCTGGTGAGTATAGTTCGTCTTCCTCGAATGCATCTTCGGGGTTCGAGATGTCGAATTGCCCCTCTCTTCGAGGAGCATAGATGTGGAGAGGTTCGTCGTAGGTGTAGCCTGTGCCCAATATTTCTGCTAGTCGGATGCCGAGAATGCCATAATCCATGTTAGCTGCATGCAGTCCGAATTCGCCGTCGCCCAATAGAATATCGCTAATATGTGTCAATTGTTCAAAGTTGTCTTCCACACCTTTGACCACAACCATCGCTTGGCGTCCCTTATAAATTGCCAATGCCATATCCTCCACACTCTCTGTGGCGACATCTATCTGTGGTAGTTGTTTTATCTGTGCCAGAATCGGATCGTCAGCAGCGACTGTTTTCCCTTCTGCAGGTACCACTTTTAGTTGTGGGTCGAAGTCGGTGAAGAACGATGCAACCAGATCATGAAAGCCGTTGAAAACAGAGAGGGTAACAACAAGTGCCATAGTGGCTACAGCGACACCTATAACAGAGATGCCGCTGATTACGTTGATGGCGTGTGTTGATTTCTTTGAAAAGAGATATCTGCGCGCTATAAAAAAAGGGAAATTCACCTTGTATTATTTTATTTTTTCAAGAGCTCGTCAATGCGCTCAATATAGTCCAAACTGTCGTCGATGAAAAATCTTAGTTCAGGAATGATTCTCAGCTGATTTCTTACGCGATTGCCCAATTCAAATCTGATGCTTTTGGTATTAGCGTTGATATTGTTGAGCATTTCCTCCCCCCTCTCGCTGGGGAACACACTCAGATAGGCTGTACAGATACTGAGGTCGGGTGATATCTTGGTACGTGTTACGGAAATCATCACACCGTGAGTGGCGCGAGTCTGCTGCTGGAATATCAGCGAGAGCTCTTTCTGAAGTAGTCTCGCAATTTTGTTCTGTCTTGTCTCTTGCATAATCCTATTTTTTTCTTATTAGTGTTAGCCCGTCGCGCAGAGGAAGTATTACTTGTTCAACTCTTTTGTCTTGGGCAATATAGTTGTTAAATGTCTCAATACCTTTCGTTTGGTGGTCATTGTCATAAGTGCGGTCTACTACATGTCCATCCCAGAGTGTGTTGTCGGCGATGATAAATCCTCCTGGTTTTAAAATATCCATTACCATTTCGTAACATTCGCGGTATGTGCGCTTGTCACCATCCATAAAGGCTAAATCAAACTCTATGCCAAGTTTTGGTGCTTCTATCAGTGCGTCACCTATTATGAACTCAATTTTGCTGGATACTTCACAACCCTCTATCCACGGACGGGTGAAGTCCTCCATCTCATCGTTAATTTCGAAAGTATAGAGTTTTCCACTCTCTGGTAGACCTTCTGCCATCGATATGGCACTATATCCGCTGAATGTGCCAATTTCCAAAATGTTTTTTGGACGAATCATTTGTACCAGCATCTTCAGTAATCGTCCTTGCAGATGTCCGCTTGCCATCCTCCCATGAATAGTGTGGATGTTTGTGGCTCGCCACAGCCGATATAAGTATTCAGGCTCAGGCTCTGTGTGCTGAAGGATGTATTCGTCAAGTGTCATTTAGAAACTTTCAGTGCTTCGATAGCCAAGCGGTATGAATCGAGACCGAATCCACAGATTACACCTTTGCATGCACTCGATATCAACGACTTGTGGCGAAATTCTTCACGCTGGTGCACGTTTGAGATGTGTATCTCAACAACGGGACATTTCAGACTGCGGATACAATCATGAAGAGCCACGCTGGTATGGGTATAAGCTCCTGCATTCAGCGCGATACCATCGTAGCCACCGAAGAAGCCAGTCTCCTGCATTTTGTTGATAAGTTCGCCCTCAATATTACTCTGATAGTAGTCTATCTGTACATCAGGAAACTGTTTGCGTAATTCAGGCAGATAGCTGTCGAATGACTCTGAACCATAGATGCCAGGTTCGCGTTGCCCTAGTAAGTTGAGGTTCGGCCCATTGATAATCTGAATCTTCATTTTCACCTTATTATATAATACGGGTGCAAAGTTAGTGTAAATCAAGCGAAATACAAAGAAAAATGCCATTTTTCTTTTGTTTCAGAGGTGCAGCCTAACTTCGGGACCTTTGTTTCAAAGGTATGAAAAAGTGAGAAGAAAATCGGAATTTATATATTTCTATTGAAAGAATATTTGTTAGTAAAATTATGTGTGATGATTACAATAGTGCAGATGACGGTAGCACAGAAAGAGATTATCGTTTTCACACCTTAATGGACGGTACAAACGCAGTTCGCTGGATATTATGTGACCGAGACGAAGGACTTTTACCGTGGAGTAGATCCGTGAAGAATTCTTTTGTCAACTGTCGATATGTAAATATTGGGGGAGACGAAATTAATGCATCAGCAAAAGGTCCCTAAGGTGATGTTGTCAACCTTAATAGATTCGTGGAGGAATATCTGGGCTGATTCCTTGAATCTCTCAGGATTCTCAGTTGTAAGGTAGTGGGTCTTCCCGTTTTTTGAGCAGCGCTGTTCTATCTGGGGATGACGTTCAAGGTATTGTTTCAAGCTCTTGGCCACGTATTCGCCTTGAGAAACAATGTGTACGCCTTCAGGGAGATATTTTAGAATTTTCGGCATGAGCAATGGGTAGTGGGTGCAGCCGAGGATGAGGGCATCGATTTGCGGGTCGAGCAGCATAATCTGGTCAATGCGCTTCTTGACGAAATAGTCAGCGCCAGGGGAATTAGCCTCGTTGTATTCTACGAGGGGGACCCAGAAAGGACAGGCTACACCACTTACCTGAATATCAGGATGGAGCTTATTTATCTCAAGATTGTAGCTCTCACTTTTAATGGTCCCCTCGGTGGCAAGCACACCTATATGGCGACTCTTAGTGAGATTACCAATGACTTCGGCCGTAGGTCGAATAATACCAAGTACACGACGTTTGGAATCCCACTTTGGAAGATCGTTTTGCTGAATGGTGCGGAGGGCTTTGGCTGAAGCAGTATTGCAACCTAAGATAACGAGATGACACCCCATCTCGAAAAGTTTTAATACTGCTTGACGGGTAAATTCGTAGACCACGTCGAACGAACGTGATCCATAGGGGGCACGGGCGTTGTCGCCCAAATAAAGATAATCATATTGGGGAAGCAGTTGGCGGATGCCATGAAGAATGGTTAGGCCGCCGTAGCCGCTGTCGAAGACACCGATTGGACCTGGACTACTTGAGAGCATTCTGTACCAGTTGGTTGATATCTTCACCCATTGCAGGGTTGATAAAAGGAAGTGCCTTGATGTCGGTGTCGAGGATAAAGGCGTAACCTTGCTCGCGACCGATTTTCCCAAGTGTTTCGATGAGTTTGATTCGCAATGGAGCCATTGCATTCTGCTCTGCTTGAGCTAACTCCTGACGCCCGTTCTCCTTGAAAGCGATGTTCTTAGCCATCAGTTCCTGTAATTCGGTTTGACGTTTTTGAAGAATGGTCTTTGGAAAATCGCGCTGACCTTCAAGAAAATCTTCGTATTTCTGGTTGAACTCGTCTTCTACTCGTTTGGCTTCTGCCTGATATTGGGCCTGAAGGTCTTTCATCTTCTGCTGTATGATGGCATAGTCTGGCATCGACTCCAGGGCTGCCTTATAGCTGAGAAAACCAAACCTGAAAGTGTTGTTTTCCTGAGCGAATGTACTCAGGAAAACAAACACGAATATCAAGATGCTTGCGAATCGCTTCATATTACTTCAATCCAAGCTTAGCCTTTACCTGTGCAGTAACATCAGTAGAGAGGGTTGAGCTGATGTAGGGCAGTGAGTTATCTTCCATGATGTAGACATAACCATTTGTTTGACCTACAGACTTGATTGCATCAAGTACCTTAGCCTGAATAGCCTGCATCTTTTCTTGAGAAGCTTTCTGGAGAGCTTGCTGGTTATCCTGGAAACTCTGCTGAATCTTCTGATACATATCCTGAAGTTCCTGCTGACGACGCTGCTTGATGTTATCAGGCAGTGTGGCTTGCTCCTTGTCGAAGGCCTCACCCTTTTTCTGCAGTTCATCCTGCATGCTCTTCAGGTCTGCCTCATATTGACTCTGGAGGGCTTTGATTTCTGACTCTGCTTTTGAGTACTCAGGCATAGCTTGGATGATTTCCTGAGTATTCACGTGACCGAACTTACTCTGTGCGTTGGCGGTTGTGAAACCGCAAATAGCGCAAATAGCGCAAATAATTAATTTCTTCATTTTCTTTTTCTATTGTTTTTAATTAATATGCTTGTAAAGGTTAGTAACCAAGTTTTCGAAGAACGTCTGAAGAGATGTCAATCTTGGGAGAACCGAAGATGATGCCAGAATTGCTGGCACGATCGAGTACCAACTGATAGCCACGCTGGTCAGCGATGTCCTTGACGGCATTGTAGACCTCATCCTGAATAGGCGACATCAAAGCTGTGCGCTTCTTGAAGAGTTCGCCCTCAGGCCCAAAATACTGTTTCTTTAAATCTGCAGCCTGCTTCTCTTTCTCAACGATAGCATCCTGCTTAGCTTTCTTCTGTTCTTTAGAAAGGAAGACAACCTCGTTCTGATAGTTCTTATAGAGAGTTTGGGCTTCGGTATTCAGGGCATCGACTTCTGCCTGCCACTGTTTGGAAACCTGATTTAACTGTTCGTTAGCACGTTCGTAGGCGGGGATGTTTTTGAGGATATACTCCATATCCACCACGGCAAACTTCTGTGCTGAGGATGACATGCAACCGCAAAAGGCACAGATTAAGCAGATTATCAATTTCTTCATAAGCTTCTTTCTTTTATTGTTACACTTTAAAATTCCTGTCCGAGAATGAAGTGGAAGTTGCTGCCGCCGCGTGATTGTGCTCCTGACTGGTTGGTATAAACCTTGTCGAAACCATAAGCCCAGTCGATACCCATCAGACCAACCATCGGGAGGTAGATGCGCACACCGATACCTGCAGATCGTTTCATCTTGAAGGGGTTGAAGTTTTTGGCATTGGCCCATGCATTACCGCCTTCGAGGAAGCCTAGTCCGTAAATGGTAGTGTTGCCCAACATGAACGGATAACGCAGTTCAAGTGTGAAGCGGTCGTAGGCGTAAGAGTTGTATGACGAGATGGATCGTCCATTCATCATCTCCTCATAGGCCGAAGAGTATGACAGTGAACCGTTTTCATAACCACGTAGACCGATGGTTTCCTCTGAGTAGCCGTATGAATATCCGCTCATACCATCACCTCCTACGTAGAAGGTCTCGAATGGCGAACGCTTGTCCTTGTTGTAACTGCCTAGCAGTCCCATTTCTACACGGGTCATCAGCACAAAGCATTTCTGTCCACCTGTAAGAGCAGTAAAGGTACGACTCTTGAACTTCCACTTGTGATACTCAATCCAGCGGTAAACATCCTGCAACTCGTCTTCGTAAGTTGCCGAGCTTGAGTTCTTGGCCAGATTGGCATAGTCCTTCTTGTCGAACAACGACCAAGGTGGCGTAACTGTCACCGACGCCATGAATTCAGAGCCATGACGTGGGAAGAGCTGGTTGTCGGTAGAGGTACGCGACAAAGTGAGGCCTAAGTTGATGTTGTTACAATTACCATTGTGGATATAGAAATAGCTCCAGTCGCGCAACATATAGCGTGTGTAGCCAAGTTGTGCAGAGAACTGGAAGAAATCGTCAGGCCAACGTAGGCGCTTGCCCCATCCGAGAGATGCACCGAATACTGTCATGGTCTTGTCGTCGTCGAGCATCGAATCGTAGTTCATATAGTAGGGGTTATAACCAGTATATCCGTAATTGTACATAGCATAGTTGTTGTAGAATGCATTGTTACGGTAGTAGCTGGAAATATCGCTTTGTTTGGAATAGAATGCTCCGATGCTCAAACTGTTCGGACGTTTACCGCCAAACCAGTTGGTACCATAGTTGGCACTCAATGAGCTATAATAACTACCATTGGTCTGGAAACTGAATCCAAGCTGCTCTCCATCACCATAAGGCAGGATACCACGGTGGAGTTTGTTCTTGCCGAAGAGGTTGCGGATAGAGAAGTTGTTAAATTTGATACCAACCTTACCGATAATACCCGTCTGTCCCCAACCAAGCGAGAACTCCAACTGGTCATTACTTTTCTGCTCAAGTGCCCAGTTAACATCTACGGTACCATCTTCATAGTTGGGCTTGATATCGGGAGCCACCTTCTCCGGATCGAAGAATCCCATGGAGGCGATATCACGGGCAGAACGTTGCAGGGCTTCCTTGTTGAACAAATCACCAGGCTTTGTGCGGAGTTCACGACGTACAACCTCCTCGTAAAGTCGGTCATTACCATAGATACGTACATGGTTCAAGTGAGCCTGTGGACCTTCTATGACGCGCATCTCGACATCGATAGAGTCACCATCGATATTCACTTCTACTGGCTCGATGTTCGAGAATACGTAACCATTGTTGTAATAGTAGTTACCAGCAGCATCGTCGTCTTCTTTTAATCGTTTATTCATCTGCTTCTGGTTGTATACATCGCCTCGTTTCATGCCGAGCACGGCATTCAAGTAGTCTGTGGAAACAACGGTGTTACCTACCCATGTAATATTGCGAACATAATACTTGTCTCCCTCGTCCACTTTTACATATACGTTGACATGTTTGTCGTCGAAGCCGTAGACGGAATCCTCAATGATGGAAGCATCACGGAAACCAAGTTCATTATACTTCTCAATCAATGCCTGTTTTGCTTCCTTGTAACGCTCGTCGGTGAATTTCTTCGATTTGAAGATGTTATTGAACTTGTTGGCTTCGTGAATTTTACCGAAAGCACCTTTGCCGAAGAGTGAACCCTTGATCCTTCCATCGGTAAGTTTGTCATTACCGTCGAATATAATCTGATGTACGCGCATTTTGTCTTTCTTATCGATATTAACATCGAGGACAACCTGATTAGTACCTTCTTGCTCGCGCTGGAGAATCTCAATTTCAGCATTCTTATAGCCTTTATCATCGAAATACTTCTTGGCAAGAATCTTGGCACGGTCAACGATATTACGAGTAAGACTCATACCTTTCACCATACCTAATTTTGCTTCCATGTCTTCGCGTTCAGCCTTCTTGATGCCATTATAGTTAATAGCACTGATACGAGGACGCATGCCTAAGTGTATGCAGAGGTAAATCTTAGAGCCAACGATAGAGTCTGCTGTGATACTGACTTTCGAGAATAGACCGTTGCGCCAATAGCGTTTGACGGCTTCAGTAATCTGACTGCCAGGCACTTCGATTTCCTGTCCGATAGTCAGACCGGAAAGGCCTGTAAGCACATAGTCTTCGTAGCCATCAACACCTTCAACAGCTATACCGGCAATCTCGCAGGTACGTGGTGTACCTGCGTATGAGATGTCAGGGCTTATAATCTTATCCTGAGCAGTGATGTTTAAAGGTAAAAAGGTAAAAATGCAAAAAGCTAAGACGCCTTTGATCATTACCCGTACCTTATTAATAATATTATATGTCACTTTATGATTATACTTTTATCTTATTTATTTTTTCTCTTCTTCAGCCTCTACCTGTGCTTCGGTTTTCCCAAAGCGGCGCTGGCGACTTTGATAGCTATATATGGCCTTATGAAGGTCTTCCTCCATGAAGTCTGGCCAATATGTATCGCAGAAATATAATTCAGAATAGGCGATTTGCCAGAGTAGATAATTTGAGATACGTAATTCACCTCCTGTACGGATGAGTAACTCGGGATCTGGCATGAAGTTTGTCCAAAGACGATCGTTGATGGTGTCTTCGGTAATATCGCAGATATTCAATTTCCCATCTTTTACTTCCTGTGCAATCTTGCGGGTGACTGCGGTTAGCTCTAACTTTGAAGAGTAGCTCAAAGCTACCACCATTGTCATTGCTGTATTACCTGCGGTGTGTGTCTCTGTTTCGGCCAGTTTTTTATTGACAGCTTCCGGAATGCGTGAACGGTCGCCGACAACGCGGAAACGCACATTGTTTTTCATGAATATCTCATCCTCAAGCGATGTAAGCACCAGTCCCATTAGGGCTGCCACCTCATTGGCTGGGCGATTCCAATTCTCCGTGGAGAAGGTATATAGGGTGAGGAACTTCACGCCTAAGCGGGTACATTCAGAGGTGATGCGACGTACGGCATCGACACCGGCCTGATGGCCGAAACTACGATCCTTACCCCGTTCGGTGGCCCAGCGGCCATTGCCGTCCATAATGATGGCAATGTGCTGAGGAATGCGGTTCATGTCCAAAAGTTCTTTCATATATCTTAATCTCTATCGTTATTACACGTTTTACATTTTGCAAAGAAGTCGTAAGTCAATGCTACTTGAAGAGTACTATAGCAGTCGCTGTTCTTGAAGAATCCGCTGCTCTTGATACCATAGACATCGCTTCTGCCGTCCAACTTGTCACTCGGTGTAAAGTGCATTACCCATTCTGCTGTCAGGTTCAGCCGTTGTCCGAGTTTGTATTTGATACCTGCGCCGATAGGCAGGTTGGCTGTTATACCATTCTGATCTTCTCCATAGAGGGTAGCTCCTAGCCCTACTGTGATGAAAGGTGTTAGCCGGCGTGCTCCTCTATACTCCTCTCCTGTCCCATATGCCCAGAAGTTGTATTCAAAGCGCAAGTCTGTTTCCGAAATGCGATGATTGAACTCATAGTGTTCTGTAGGATACCATGTGTTGACATCGTCAGTCGAGCCTTTAACCTTTCCTGTCCCTATATTTATGGCCACTGCCATTCGAGGGTTTAAGCGATACTTTGCGAGAATTGTTCCGTAAGACTGCATTCCTTTAGTAAGGCTGCTATTAAAATCTCCTACGTAGGTTATCAATCCGAGACCTGCACCCAGTTCCATCCTGTATTCTGGCTCTTCTTGAGCATGTGTGGCTATTGAGAGTGCCACCATGAAGATACCTACTATAAATTTTCTCACTCTATTCTATCATTTTGCCTCGCCACACTTCACCAGTATCCTTACCAACAAGCCATAGATAACCGTTTTCGTCGGTTGTGGCAATGAGGTTATAGGTCCCGATTTCATGGGGAAGGGTGTATGTGTATGTTGTTTTCCAGGTGAGACCCTGGTCGCGACTCACGTAGATCTTGCCGTCGTTACCAATGGCGAGAGCCTTGCCATTGAAATATACAAGGTTTAGGTTTTCCATTTTGGGCAGATAATATACATTGTTGCTTTCTACAGGCAGAAATACCCATTTAGAAGGCTGACTACGGAAAGAAAACTCGTTAATCTTACGCCATACTACGCAAGCTTTGTCGTAAAGGTCGTTTGTGCCAACCAACAACTGGTAATCTGTAGAGTCATTAGCAGCAAAAGGCCATGAAGTAAAGGCGAAATTGGTGAATGGCAACAGCGAGGTGTTGTTGTCGCATTCTTCTTCTTTCCAACTTGTGCCATTGTCTTTGCTGACCATCAGCTTTCCATTGATGTTGTAGGCGTATGCTTCTGCTCTGCCTGCACCGATAAACTGCTTGAGGCCTACAGCGGCTATACGCTGTTCCCAGATTGCCTTTTTTTGGTCTATAGGCATATCAGTAAGAGATTTCTGCTCCCAAATTATCTTGCTGCTTTCAACCTGATGTACGTTAATTGTCAATTGATAAGAGCGGAAGTTGTTACCGTCCTGAGCATAGACACGAATCTCTTTTGCCTTGGTCATGTCGATAGAATCAGTGCTGCTGAAGTACATCAGAGAGTCTGTTCCTGAATTTGCAAGGTAGTTAATAACAATCGTGCCGCTATTGATGCTAGTAATGTTGGCTAGAACATGTTTTATATCACAATCAGATGGCAACGAGTCTGTATTGTATATCTTGTGCTGATACTGGTCGATAGTGAAAACAACGGGGTTTGTCAGGGTCTTCTTATATACAGAGTCAGTACCTAACGATGAAGTCGTATGTATATAACGGTTTACTACCGACAGAGAGAAGGCGCTGACGGCTGTATCACTATAATATTCCTTGTCGTTGTCGTCGTCAGAATTGAGACATGAAGTGCATATAAGCATCCCCAACGTTAGGAAACAGAGCATTTGGATATATCGTTTCATTGAATCTAATATCAATTTTGTTGCATTTTGGCTGCAAATTTACCAACAATTCCTCAAAAATAAGTCATTTTCACCTTATAATTAAAGAAAATATGCCATAATTTGACCGATTTTAAGTTAGTTTTGTTTTTCTGTCTTTTATTTTTTCATTTTTTCATTAAAAAAGAGTGTGGTATGATCCCTCACCCCACACTCTTTTTCAACGGAAATTGGCTTCACCCTCGCTTTTTTATCGAACGCTGGTGTGCATTAATGTTATAATGCTTAGCACGGAGGCAATAACAACCGCCGCCAACATGACCGTTGTTTGAAAATCTAATAACATAATCTTTACCTTAAAAATCTAACTACTAACCTAATGAATAAAGAAATAATCTCACGATTACATATGCAAAGGTAATGGTTTTTGTCGAAGCGTGCAATGAAATAAGGGTGATTTCAGAAGAAACCACCCTTTATTTGATGTAAGTCAAATTCTCTATTAGAGCTTAGGACCAGCAGCTACCAGAGCCTTACCAGCCTCGTTGCCCTCGTACTTCTTGAAGTTCTTGATGAAGCGTGCAGCCAGATCCTTAGCCTTCTCCTCCCACTCAGCAGCAGTAGCGTAAGTGTCGCGAGGATCAAGGATAGCAGGATTTACGTTAGGCAGCTCTG
>JAEEGJ010003819.1_pt1 | contig 54556 bp, 43 predicted proteins | sample 8958761 | NCBI WGS metagenome assembly JAEEGJ01 (sample SAMN16246546, study PRJNA631951) | gut metagenome | biome: gut microbiome; feature: rumen; material: RS-attached | host: Bos | place: Iran: Karaj | collected 2018-10
ATTACCGTAGCATAGGGCTTTATTGGGGTTCCGAATGTATATCTTTTTATCATTATTACTATCCTTTCACGCCACCCAAAGTAATTCCCTGTTTCATTTTGGTCTGTGCAAACAGGTAAACGATTATTATTGGAATAACCGAGATCAAACTTCCGGCCATAAGCACGTTGTATTCTGTACTATACTGGCCGTTTAATGAATTGAGGGCTAATGTAAGAGTCATTTTATTTTTGTCCGAAAGCATTACCAACGGCCAAAGATAATCGTTCCACGCCTCCATAAACGTCGATATAGCCAAAGTTGCCATAGCCGGTGTAATCAAAGGCACGATTATATTCTTATATACCTTCCATAATCCTGCTCCGTCTATTATAGCTGCTTCCATAAAGTCCTTTGGCAGCGAACGCATACTTTGAACTAACAAAAATACTCCGAATGCTCTGAAAATAGCAGGAGAAATAACGCTTGTATATGAGTTAATCAGATTCATCTTATTCATAATGATGAACAATGGAATAAGCGTAATTTGAGTGGGAATCATCATAGAAGCAAGATAAATTCCCAGTATTACATCTGCTCCCTTAAATCGTATCTTGGTTATAGCAAACGCAGCCATAGATGCAGAAAGCAAAGTAATAACAGTATATGAAACAGTTATAAAGCTGCTGTTAACAATTGCTTTTAAAAAGGGAAACAGCGAGAATACTTTTTCATATGCCTTAAATGAAGGGGCCTTTGGAACCCACTGGATAGGAAGAGCCATCAATGCTCCCTTGCTCTTAAGTGAAGTGATTATCATCCAATAAAAAGGTACCGTTACTATAACTACAAGAAGTAGAGCTATTAGATAGAATATAAGATTGTTAATAATCTTACTGCGTTTATGACTCATAATGAACCCACACTTTCTGTACCTTTAGCTGTACGATTGTAAGTATCAGAATTATGAAAAACAGCAGCCAAGAATAAGCAGCTGCATATCCCATTTCAAAATAGCTGAAGGCATATGTATATATACGTTCAACCATTACCTGCGTTGCTCCATGAGGGCCACCTTCTGTCATAATCTGTACCTGAGGGAAAAGCTGAAATGCATTGATGAGTGACATTATCAGACAATACAAAAGTGTGGGGGAAAGAAGTGGTATTGTAATTCCAAACAGAGTTCTTATCTTACCGGCTCCATCCATTTTGGCGGCCTCATAATATGAAGAATCTATTCCCCTCAGGCCTCCAAACATATATAACCCATAAAATCCCATATCCTTCCATACTGAAGCAAGAACTATTCCCGGCATAGCCCATGTAGGATTCGATAACCAATCGGGACCCGTAATACCTACCAATGCAAGTATAGAGTTAAGAATTCCATATTTCGAACTAAGCACCCATTTCCATATAAGACTGGCTGCAACCCAAGACGTCAAAACCGGGATATAGTACAGTACTCTCATTATTCCAGTACCCTTCTTATCCGTGTTTATAATCAGGGCTATAGCCAAAGAACATACAAAAGCCAAGGGAATATACAAAACCACAAAGTAAGTTACATGCTTTAATGTCATCCAAAATTCGTCAGTTCCAAGTATTTTGACATAATTTTCAAAACCAACGAAGTTGTCTGGGATTGTATGAATGGTAAATTTCTCAAGTCCGCTCCAGTTGGTTAAGCTTAAGCCAGTTGCCAAAATAATCGGCAGAAGGCTAAAAACAATCATGCCTAAAAAACTTGGAAGCATAAAAGGTGCGGCATTGGCCAACTTTTTTAATTCTTTGCGTGTTTCTTTCTTCATGATAACCTCTAAAAAAAGTGCCTGCAGCTTTAGATTGCATCTGCTGCAGGCACACATCGGGCTTAGTTCAATGTAATATTGCTCTCACACTGTGCTTGCGCATCCTTTAATGCTTCTTCGGGTGTGCATAAACCATCGGCTGCCTTGCTTACGCTTTCAGAAATAATATCTGACATCTTGCTGTAATCATTGATAATAGGGGGAAGTACAAGTGAATCAAGAGATTCAAATACTGCCTTTCTGTTATCAGGAGGAGTAATTTCAAGGTAAGGTGCAAGCGCATCCATATTGCTTAATGCAGGAAGATCCCAGCCTGCCTCAAGTCTTATTGAAGCAGTTTCATCGCTTGAAGCTAGGAATGTAAGCCATGTCTTTGCTGCTGCCTGAGCTTCCTCTGATGCAGAAGCGTTAACAACAAGTGCATTTGCAAAGAAATGTGTTGCCTTCTTAGTCTGACCGGGTTCTACGCAGATATCCCAAGCAAAATCGCAGGCATCTGTAAATGTATTAAAGCACCATGTACCTGTAGGAATCATTCCAAGTCTTCCGCTTTCGAATAAATCCCAATCGCCCATGCCGCCCATCTGATCTGGAGTGGGCTGTACATTTGTATCCTGAACTCTGTTAACAAGGCTCTCAAGAGCTGCAATATTCTCCGCAGAATCAATTGTAAATGACTTGCCGTCCGCACTTATAAGGCTTCCACCGTACTGAGCGGCAACTTTGTAGAACTCATTGTAAGTAATGGGCTGGTAAATTCCAAAGATATCATCGCCTAATGCTCTGATAGCCTTTGCTGCCTTATCAACATCTTCTCTTGTCCAATCATTTGTTGGATAGTCAATGCCGGCCTTATCAAACAAATCTTTGTTGTAAACAAGGATTACGGTTGAAAAGTTCTCCGGCAATCCGTACTGTATTCCGTCATAGTTAAATGCTCCAAGAGCAGTTTTGTTAATTGTGGAAGCGTCAATGTCTGAAAGATCAGCAAGTAATCCCTTTGAAGCATATGCTCCAAAGTTCTCGATATTCATCTCAAAGCAATCAGGTGCATTTCCACCGGAAATACGGGTCTGCATTGTTGTGAAATAATCATCATATGCGATGGTCTCAATTTCCACGGTAATGTTAGGATATTTCTCATGAAATGCCTTGTACATAGAATCGAGGGTTGCCTCATTACCACCTGATGCATTAAAATTAGCGTATGTGATTGTGATAGCTTCAGAAGTGTCTGCAGGTGCAACTGCCTCTTCTGTTGCCGCAGTCTCAGTTGTCGTTTCTTGCTGTGCAGGTGTGGGCTCTGCTGTCTGGGCGGCTCCACAGCCAGCAAGAAGCGCTGACATCATAACGGTCGACATTAGTATCGATAATATTTTTTTCTTCATAGCTTTCCTCCCATATCATTAGGTTGCTTTTTATTCATCAATTAAGAAGGCGGCCGTCCTACTTAACAGATTACTTGTTGAGAATAAATCCCTTCTTTACAAAAACCGGAAACCTCTCACTTTCTGAATTAACCGTCCGGTTGCCCTTATATACCTTCTTCGAAAAGAATCCTACCCACTCACCATCCGGCAGATAGAGTTCTCTCAGCTTTTGGTTTTCCTCCAAAAGAGGAGCAACCAGTATTTCTTCCCCAAAGAAATACTCATCTTCCCATTTTAAGAGTTCCTTATTGCTCATATCAGACCAGAAAACGGGTCTCATCATGGGAACTCCGGTTTTGGCTGACTTTTCAGCCTGTTCATATATGTACGGAAGAAGTGCAATTCTAAGTTTGTGCCAATACCTGATTTCCTCTATAAAACCATCGTCATCGTAGTACTTGGCCATATTCCATGGACTTCTTTCGTTATTACCTTCCGCTCCCGGCATTAATTCCTTAAACTGTCCTCCATCTGGCTCTGAATGCCACTGCATTATTGGACAGAAACACGCAAACTGCGTGGACCTGAGATATAGGTCTTTACTTGGCAAAGGCCCTGCAAAGCCTCCAATATCAAATCCCCAATATCTGATTCCGGAATTGGCAGCTGACATAGCGGAATAATAAGCATGCTTTAGTTCATCATTTGTTGACTGATGATCACCGGCCCATAAAAATGGTGTGGCTGACGCTCCAAGATATCCTGCCCTTGAGAAAAGGATTCTGTCCTTCCCTACGAAGTCCTTGTAAGCCTTTACATATGTTTGTGAATAAGCGTTCTTTTGTTCCTTTCCCGTATCCTTGTTAACGAAAACAAGATTGTCCTTGTGAACAAATTCACCACCATCTGTTTTGAAGCCCTCAACCCCGATGTCCAATAGATACTGCCTTTTATCAAACCAGTTCTTTTGGGTCTCTATATTTGTAAAATCAGGAATCAATGAGCCTGCGAACCAGTTTCCTTCAGGAATTCTATAGGCTTCTCCCTTATCATCGAACACACATAGTTTGTTCTCAATAGCGAACTTTGAGTCAAGTTCATTTTGAAGATGTGTCTCTCCAACATCCATTTTTTTATAAACCGGTATCTGCCATAAAACCAAATGGAGTCCGTCTTCATTCAAAGACTTGATCATCTCTTTAGGATTGTTCCAATATTTACTGTCGCTAAAATCAAAGTCCTCGTATTTAAATGCAGAGCCATCAGGTCTTTCTTTGTACTTGGCGCCATTGAAGATGTAAAAGGTTGCCTCATCACTCCAGGCTTCTAGCACAATCACGCCCGCCGGGAAATCATACTTCTTCAAATTGGCCTGTAATTCCCTGACATCTTTCTCCGATTTCCAGTGATTGGCAGAAACCCATGGCAAAAATGCAAATTTGGGTGGAGTATCTATTTCTCCTCCTAGATAAGAATTTAATTCTTTGATTATTTCTACAGGTGTTCCGCTAAACAGAATTAGTATTGCATCCGCCGGAATGTCCAAAGTTATTCCGTCTTTGAAATCGTATCTGCTTACCTTCTTTGTGTCTGCAAGAACTCCTAGTCCGGAATCTGTCATAAAGAACGGAATGCTGCAGTATGTGTATTCACCTTGATTACAGAACTGCTCTCTGACCTCATTAATGCATTTCTTCCCGAGCTGATTAATTGAGTCAAACTTCTCGCCCAGTCCATAGATTCCCATATGTTCTACATCAATCTGGACAAATACCTCTTCGCCCTTTGGTACAATCTCTATCTTTGCAATCCCGCCGGGCAAGGCAAAATCAAATGATTCATTCTCTTTAATGTTGGATAATTCAAGCTGTCTCATTAGATAGTAAGCACACTTTCTCTTTCCACAATTCCAACAGGAAGAACTATGTCCTGACTTTCATATGTGGGATCTTCCATGCTCTTTGTTAAAAGTTCTACTGCGAGTTCACCTTTCTTAGCGATATCTTGCTTAACAGTAGTGAGCCCTACGGGTAAGTATGCAGATACTTCCAAGTCATCAAAGCCTACGATGGAATAATCCTTTGGGATACTAAATCCAAGTTTGGCCATGCCTTTAATGACACCAATTGCAAGCGCATCCGCTGTTGTCACAATTGCAGTGATGCTCTTCCCTGACTTGACTATCTTCTCTGCGGCCTCAACTCCATACTCGTAATTGACATCACCTTCATATATCAGTTCTTCGTCCACAGGGATACCCTTTTCCTCTAACGCCTTTTTGTATCCATTAATTCTTTTTTGAACAACACCATTCTCATGTCTTGCGCCAGACACAATAGCTACATTCTTATGTCCATGGTCCAAAACATATTTTGTTGAAATATATTCTCCAAGTTCATCATCTATTCTGATGTTATGGAAATACTCATCCGAACAATAGCTGTCTATTAAAACTACCGGAACCTCAATTTTTTTAAACTGCTGATAAAAATCATCAGGGTACATTCCAATGACAATCACACCGTCAAGGTTTCTCTCTACAACCAGTTTCATGTATGACTCATTCACATCGGAAGCTGAAATAATGATGTGATAACCAAGTAATCTTGCACGGTATTCTATTGCACTTAAAATCTCACTGTAAAAGCTGTTCTTAAACATGAGCTCGCTTCCCGGCTCTGTCTGAGGTACAACCACGCCAATCAGTTTAGAGCATTTACTGGTAAGCGAAACCGCACCAAGGTTAGGGATATAGTTGAGTTCCTTTATAGCTTTCTCCACTCTCTCCCTGGTTTCTTTGGTGATGGTCTTGTTACTACCATTCAAAATATATGAAACTGTGGCTTTTGAAACGCCTGCATACTCTGCAACGTCTTTTAATGTTGTCCTCTTCATATATACCTTAATTCCCCGTGGTTGCGTAATTTAACCGTTTAAATGTTTAACCGGTTAACTTGATAATAACCCCTTAGCTTTTTAATGTCAACAATATTTTTTGCAATAAAAAAACCCGAGGCTTTTGCCTCGGGTTTTCTACTTGTCTCTTATTTATTCTTTCCGCAGCACTTTTTGTACTTCTTGCCGCTTCCGCAGGGGCAGGGATCGTTGGGATAAACCTTGGCATCCTTAACGATTGTCATTGAAGACTTCTGCTCCTTGTAGAGCTCTTTCTGCTTCTCCTCTGAGAAGATGTCGTTCCACTGCTCAAGGCCATAGAGCCAATCAGCGCTGGCTGCAACCATGTTCTTGTAGAGGAGCTCCTTGTCGAAGTCCAAAGAAACCTTGGTGTTCTCGTCCATCTCCTCGATGGGGTTGGGAGTCTTAAGGCTGTCGTTGATTCCGTCAAGGAATCCAACCATGGTCATAAGCTCGACGTCGTACTTGTCAGCCAGCTCATCAACAGTTCCCTCTACAACCTCATCAGGGTTGGAAAGAAGGCTTGCGTAGATTTCTTTCTCTTTCTCGAAATAAGCCTTCCATAATCTTCTTAAATCATCTTTGCTTGCGGTGGGAGAGTACGCGGTCTCTCTCCAGGTATCTAATAAACTCATAGTAAAAACCACCTTTTCTCAATAATAGATATAAAAAAGTATATCTCAAATCCTTTGGTTAGTAAACTTCTATTTAGCAGACGCCCATGGCTTTAAGATCTGCCTTGACCTGCTCAAGGTCCTTGTATACGATGCCTCTTATGCCAAGCTCCTCGCCGGCCTTGATGTTTTTGGGAGTATCGTCGATAAAAACGCATTCCTCCGCCTTTAAATCATATGAGGTAAGAAGCAGGTTGTAGAATGCAGGGTCGGGCTTAATCATCTTCACGGTGTATGATAAGTATCCGCCGTTCATGTGGGGGATGAAATCCAGGGCCTCGGCACACTCAACCTTTGCTTTCTCAGAGAAATTGGAAAGGTAATAAACCTTATAGCCCTTGCTCTTTAACTCCTCAAGCCAGGGAATAGCGAAATCTCTCTTGGTTACCAGCCCCTTTACATCCTTAAAGCAGCTTCTGATCCAATCCTCAATCTCGGGATCGGTTTCAATGAAGGCTCTTAAAATATCTTCTTCGGTGTATTCGCCTCTGTCGAACTCATTCCAGGCTGCGTTGTAAACCGTTGCCTTGGCGAGACGCTCGATTTGCTCCTCCGTGTATCCTTTATCTACCATAAAATCGTGCCAGCGATAGTTCGTAAGCACGTTTCCTATGTCGAAGATAACATTCTTAATCATAAAACTTACTCCTCAATTAATTTCAAAAGATTATTTGCGGCGTAGGATAAAGGTGCCGCCACCTTTGTTGCGACGCAAAAGCGCCTCTTTGGAATCATCTTGTTGAATCTCAGTTCAAAAAGTTTCCCCTCTTTAATATAGGGGGCTGCAAAATCCTTCATGACCGAACCGATTCCAAGATTCTTAAGAGCAAACTCCACAATCATGTCTGATGTTGCCAGCTCAAACTCCGGTGAAATATGAACGTTGTTGGTTTCAAGGAAGTCTTCCATGTACTTTCTTGTACTGGTTTCTCCCTCAAGACAGATTAAAGGAAGCTTTTCAAGTTCTGAGAGATCCAGGGTTTTGTTCTTAAGTCCGAAGAAATGTCTTCCCGCGACAAAAACGTCTTCAATCTCCTTAACGTTCTTAAGTTTAATATCATCCCTCATTTCAATGGGGGTACTTACAAGGCCAAAATCTATGGCCTCCTCCTCAAGGAGCTTAAGGGTCTCAGGGGTGGGACCGTTTGTAACCGAAACCTTTACTCCCGGGAACTTTTCGTGGAACTTCTCCAAGTATGGCAAAAGAAAGAATCTAAGTGTCATATCACTGGCGCCGATTCTTACCTCGCCGTATTCAAGGTTAAGCATCTGCCTGACTCGTCTCTCACCGGTTTCAAAAAGCTCGTAGCCCTTTGAGACATAGTCAAACAAAACCTTGCCTTCCCCTGTCATCACAACGCCCTTGGAGCTTCTTACAAACAAAACCACATTAAGCCAGTCCTCAAGCTGTCTTATGGCCTGGCTCACCGCGGGCTGTGAAATATTAAGTTCCTTGGCTGCCTTTGTGATACTTCCGTTTATGGCAACATAGTAGAAAACCTTGTAATACTCAAGATTGTTGGTCATCCGTTACATCCTCTTCGGGTAACTTGGGTTCAGGGGGATCGGCGATGGTTCTTTTGCCTGTAAGCTTTCCGTACATCCAAATGAATGCCCAGCAGAAAACAGGAATAACGATGGTAAGGATTGCACATATCTTAAATAACTGCATTCCTCCCGCCTTTGTAAAGAACGCTGCCACAAAGGTTACTATATACAATAAAACCAGCAAAATTACGCACACTAAAGCTGCAATCTGTTTAGGACTTTTTTTCTTTTTCATTCTCATTTCCTCCCGTGCCATTATATTAGTAAAATTGCGGCTTGTCAAAGAATATCATAAGCTCCTCTTATGTTGACTATTGATTCATAAATGTTAAAATATCAGTATAAAGTCAGATTTTTGCCACGGAGGTATTGATGCGTTCAGTCAGGAAACTTTTCTATCGCGTAGTCGGAATAATAATTGTTCCCACCATACTTCTCGTGTGCTTTATTCTCTATTCCCATTTCTCCGGGAAGACCCTTAAGTGGCCCTGGGCAGTAGAGTCGGAGACTGACTTTTTACCAAATGCAAAGATATACTCCGCCAAGGTGTATGACGCCACCGGGGAGGAGTACCTGGGAGAGCGGGGCTACATCAAGGTTGGCCCTACGGAGCTTGCCTCCCTGACGCCCACTCAGTATTACAACTACTATAATTCGGTTTTGAAAAACACCGATTATCTCTGGTTCACCTTCGTCTGCCCCGACGGCACCGGTCTCTACATTCCAAACGTCGAGGACGGCGGCGCCTGCTATTGCACCATTGATTCCATGGGCAGGGTGGTTCACCCCAAAGGCTTCATAATCGTCGAAGGCGAAACCTGCTACTATGCGGAGAATAATAACTAGAAAAGGCCCCGAATTTCGGGGCCTATTTCTTTATTCTCTTCCATCCCAGCAGTAGGTGCAAAGCTTCTCTTTGGGAAGCCCTACCGCTTCTATCATGTCGTCCAGTCTGTGGAAACGGAGGGATGTGAAGTTCAGCTCTTTGCCGATTCTTCCGATCATCTCCCTGTACTCACTTGAATCCGGATCTGCATAAGCTTTAAGGTTCGGATAAGGGTTGGAACCCTCAATGTCCTTGATTACACGTCTTGTGATCAAATCCATGTCCGATGTGGAACGTGAGAAATTCAAATACTTACATCCATACAAAAGAGGAGGACAGGCAGGTCTTACATGAACTTCCTTAGCTCCGCTGGTGTATAAGAATTCCGCCTTCTCTCTCAACTGAGTTCCCCTTACGATCGAGTCATCGATAAGAACCATTTTTCTTCCGTTAATGAGGTCATGAACGGGGATTAGCTTCATTCTTGCAATAAGGTCACGCTTGCTTTGTACTGTAGGCATAAAGGATCGGGGCCATGTGGGTGTGTATTTGATAAAAGGTCTGGAAAAAGGAATTCCGGACTTGTTGGAGTATCCGATTGCATGAGCAATACCCGAATCGGGAACGCCTGCTACGGTGTCGGCATCTACGTCGTCTCTTCCCGCCAGCAAAGCACCGCAGTTATATCTCATCTTCTCAACGCTGATTCCTTCATATGAGGATGAAGGATAGCCGTAGTAAATCCAGAGGAAGGTGCAGATTTTCATATCTGTTCCGGGCTTGACAAGAGTAATGCACGACTCGGGAGTGACAACCACAATCTCCCCGGGACCCAGTTCCTTCACGTCATTGTATCCCAGATTCAGATAGGCAAAGCTTTCGAAAGCCACGCAGTAAGCATCTTCTTTCTTGCCCACCGCTACAGGGGTTCGGCCCATCTTGTCTCTTGCGGCATAAATTCCCTTGTCGGTAAGAAGCACCATGGTCATGGAACCTTCGATGACTTCCTGGGCATACTGAATGCCTTCCACAAGATTGTCTTTTGTGTTGATAAGAGCGGCTGTAAGCTCTGTGGGGTTAATGTCACCACCGCTAAGCTCTAAGAAATGTGAGTTACCCTTCTTGAAAAACTCACTTACCAGCTCCTCCATGTTGTTGATTTTGCCCACTGTGGCAATGGCATATGTGCCGTGGTGGGAACGAATTATGAGAGGCTGAGGCTCATAATCCGAGATAACACCGATACCCATCTGCCCTTCCATTTTGTTCACATCGCCGTCGAACTTGGTTCTGAAAGGTGAGTTCTCGATGTTGTGGATGGCACGCTCGTACCCTTTCTTCTTGTCAAAAACCGCCATTCCTGCTCTTCTGGTTCCAAGGTGAGAATGGTAGTCCGTTCCGAAGAACAGATCAAACACACAATCCTTCTTTGCTGCTACGCCAAAAAAACCGCCCATTTCTTACTCCTCGTCTTTTGTATTAGTAACCCTTCCCACAATACAAACTATACGTTAATCTCTGCCTTAACTCCCAAAATATCTTTGTTGGCTTCAAGTATGGGTTTAATATAATCTCTTAAGTAAACCTCAACCTGTCTCGATGCCCTTCCGGTATAAAGCGCAGGATCCAAGGTTTCCTTTAATTCTTCGGCTGTCAGATCAAAAGCGTCATCAGCGGCAATCAAATCAAGAAGGTTGTTATCAAGGCCCTTTGCCTTAACATTTGCACCGGCTTCCATTGAAAGCTCTCTGATTCTCTCGTGTAATTCCTGTCTGTTTCCGCCCTTCTTAACGGCATCCATCATGATGTTTTCGGTTGCCATGAAGGGAAGCTCACTTCTTAAGCGCTTCTCAATAACCTTGGGATAAACCACAAGTCCGTCCACAACGTTTAAGCAAAGATCCAAAACGCCGTCTGTGGCAAGGAAGCCTTCGGCAATTGAAAGTCTCTTGTTTGCCGAGTCATCCAGGGTTCTCTCAAACCACTGAGTAGCAGATGTGATTGCGGGATTAAGGGCATCCACCATCACATATCTTGAAAGGGAAGCGATTCTCTCCGAACGCATGGGGTTTCTCTTGTATGCCATCGCGGAAGAACCGATCTGTGTCTTCTCAAAAGGCTCTTCAACTTCCTTAAGGTGCTGAAGAAGTCTTATATCATTACTCATCTTGTGGGCGCTGGCAGCTATTCCCGCAAGAATATTGACTACCCTTGTATCCACCTTTCTTGAATAGGTCTGTCCGGATACGGGATAGCATGCTTCAAATCCCATTTTCTTGGCAATCATGGGATCAATCTTGTCTATGGTCTCCTGGTCGTGGTTGAAAAGTTCAAGGAAAGATGCCTGAGTTCCTGTGGTTCCCTTCGAGCCAAGAAGCTTAAGGCTCTTAAGAACATATTCCAGATCCTCCAGATCCATGGAGAATTCCTGAAGCCAGAGGGTTGCTCTCTTACCTACTGTGGTGGGCTGTGCAGGCTGGAAATGAGTGAAGGCCAATGTGGGCTGGTCCTTATACTTATTGGCAAAATCAGAAAGCTTCGCAATAACGTTAATAAGTTTCTTTCTCACCAGTTTCAAGGCCTCCGACATAATAATAATGTCGGTGTTATCTCCAACGTAGCATGAGGTTGCGCCAAGGTGGATTATTCCTGCTGCCTTGGGACACTGAAGACCGTAGGCGTAAACATGGCTCATAACGTCATGTCTTACAACCTTTTCTCTCTCTTTTGCCACGTCATAGTTTATGTCATAGATGTGCTCTTTCATCTCCTTAAGAGCCTCATCGGTTATGACCTCTTTGCCGTTCTCACTTAGACCCAGTTCCTTTTCTGTCTCCGCCAAAGCAATCCATAATTTTCTCCAGGTGGAAAACTTCATGTCGGGGGAGAAAATATACTGCATCTCCTTGCTGGCATATCTCTCCGACAGCGGACTCACATAAACATCGTTACTCATTTTACCCTCCGGTTCCTGATTAAATTTTCTCGTAACCCTCAATAAGCTCCTTTATCTCGGAGGCATACTCCGGATAGTTTCTGGCTATATCCATAACTTCATCTTTGGCGTTGGCGGCGATTTCCTTGTTGTAGTCGATCTGCTTCCTTAAGGCATGGCGCCTGGAAATCAGCTCGTGGCGAACCTCCACCATCTCTCTCGAATCTATAATGGCCTTTGTCTGATTAAGCCATCTTTCAGGGTACTTAAGATTGTACTTTGAAAGCTCTCTTGCCAGATTCTTCTTGGTTCCGTCAAGCTCAGCCTTGGTTCTGTTGTATCTTAAGCGTTCCTCTTTCTCTTCCTTATAGCGGTCCCACATGGCCCTTAACTGCTTGCTGTCCTTAACTTTATATTTCACATAAAGATAATCAAGAAGGGCTGTATTGTTTACATATCGAATTTTAACCGTATTTTTCAGTTGAATCAATCGGTTTAATCCACGATTTATTCCCGAAAGTTCCCTTGCTCCATTGTTATATCTCACAAAAGCAAAAACCAAAGCCGCTGCTCCTGCGATTGCGGCCACCAAAAATCCAATCTTCGCATCGAATTTAAGACCGAACTGCAGGAAAAACAAAATGGCAAAGCAAACGCCCAAAGCACCAAGCACTATGTATACCATGCCCTTAAGGTTTGCCTGCTCATTCATCAGTTCTCTTTGTCTGTATCTGTATGCGCTCTTCTCGTTGTCAAGGCGCTTCAAATCCTTCTTAATAAGGACACGATGGTTCTCGGCTTCATCAATCTTGTTGATTCCTTCCTCCACCTCGTCCTCTCTGGCCTTTATGTTGTAATACTCATCATCGCTCATGCGGCATTCGCGATTCTCATAATCCTCCTGCTCCTCGGTGAGATTGTCCACGCCGCGACAGACCTCCCTTAAGTGCTTTAACTCAGAGTCGGGAAGTCTTTCAAATTCCTCTATGTCCGCAAGATATCCGGTAACAGTGGAGTACTCGCCCATCAATTCGTCAATAGTGTCTGAGGCATCTCTCATCTGACCCAGGCACTCTTTAACATACTTGCGACGCTCCTCCTTATTGTGGATTGCCACGTCCTCATGGTCGTATACAACCTCATCCCATAAATCGGTGTCATCACTGTACCACTCTTTTCTTTTTTCCTCGAAAAAGTTCTGTATTCGTCTTACACTCATACCTGTATGTAATCCCTGTACTCTTCCTTCAGGCCTTCCACAAGCCTGTTGACTTCCTGATAGTATCCTGTGCTGTCACCTAACTGCTTAAGGTTAAGAAGTTCCTCCAAATCGGCCTCTTCCGCACTTCTTTCCCAATTGTTTAAAATCTCGTCCACATCCGCCTCAAGGTTGATTGAAGCCATGTAATAATCCGGCATATCCGCCACAAACTTCACGTACTCCGAATCCGACATGGACATTCTCTTGGCTGCCAGATAATCTCTGAAGTCCGCCTCTGAATTGGTGTAATTATATGCTTCGTTAAAATAGTAGGCTGCGTCGTTGTACATGAAAAGCCCTGTAAGAGCCACTCCTATATTGTGAAGAACATCAGCCCTTATTCCAATCTCATTCTCAGGCAGCTCTCTGAGGAGTCTTGAATATTCCACGTAGGCTTTGGTGTACTTGGCGCTCTCCACCAGAAGATCCGCCCTCTTTTTCTTCTTCTCGAAGTCGCTGGCGCTTCCCGCTGCAGAGAAGCTTCCGGCCATAAGCTCTATTTCCTCTTTGGGATAATAGCCCACATATTCAAAGATCCCTAGAACATAGGCAGCCATACTTCCGGGCTGGCGAAGGTAAGGACGAAGCTGGTTGGCAAGGTCCGGAAGCATACAATCTTCCTCCAGCCATGTAACCATATCCTTTGAAACTATCTCCTCATCGAGAATATAAGCATTCTCCCTAAGGCAATAGCAAAGCTCCTCTACGGACCAGACTCTGATCCCCAAAGAAGGAATGTAATATGGAGTTTCAGCTCGCACACCTGTGCAAAGTAACACTCTGCTCACTTACGTTCTCCCGGTTAAAACTCAATCTCCTGCTGCCAGGTAAGTCCTGACGAAGGGAATATTTCCCCAAAGCCCTCATCCTTGATATCAAGGAGCAATATGTTGGGACTCTTAAGGGAAACCTGCATCGAAAGTCTTGTGGTCTTATCGGGACGTCTTGGAAGATTGTCCAGATTAATCTCCACAAGCTTTGGATTCTTGCCGTTTAACGGCGTTATTGTCAATTCAAATTTATTGTCTCTTTCAGTAATAAACTCCGTGGTCTTCTTGGCCTCATACCAGTTAAGACCTGCATCAAGGAGAGCCAGATAGGATTCCTCGCCTCTTCTTAGTACCTGCATTCCTATGTTGGCCTTAAGCTTGTCGCGCCCTAAGAATACATAGTTCTTTCCAAGGTCGCTGCACCTTAGCTTTTCCCTCAGGCACATGCAGGCTCCCTTGCTGTAAAGGTTGTTGCCCCTGAAAACTCTTCTTCCCTCGCAGGCGTATCTTAAGGATTCCTTCATCCAGTCGTCCTTGAATCCGTCTCCGATAAGGAAAATGGATGAGATGATTTTCTTGTCGCAGCATCTTCTTAAGATGTCCAGAAATCCCAGATCTCTGTCCGGCTTGCTGCTCTCATCCCTGCCCATTTCAGGAAATTCCTTGCTGTCTATGTAGATAACCACAGGGGTGGTTCGAAGATTTCTCTCCATGTAGTTTACGAAAAGCTTCTGCCCGGAAAAATCGCACAAAAGAACCTGGTGGGCCCAAAGTTCCGCAGGCTGATTAAGCATGTAGTAGTAGAAGCTCTCCATGTGATTCTGAAAGAAAATCTTGTCTGTCTTAAGGTTTAGCCCCGAAACAGCTGCAGTCAGAACCTCCACCATTCTCTGATCCAGAGTTTCGCAGGTGACCATAAAGGCGCCTATGCGCTCCACTCCTCCAAGGAATGTAAGGATTCCGAGACTCCTTCTTATAAAAAGCGTAAGTATCGCCACCGGGTCATAAGGGGTGTCTTCCACAATTATTTCCCTGCCCTCATAGGCCTTCTTAAGAAGGTTGTCAATAAGAATTCCATCCTCTTCCTCGGCATACTTTACGGCCTCTCTTCCGTAGAACCACTGTCCCACCTCACGGCGCTTGCACATGGCAGTGGGAATGGAATACTGTTCCCCTCCTGCAGTGTAGGAAGCGGTCTCCGGTGAATCGGAATTCTGAAAGCAGTAGCTTATAAGGGAATACTCATTTCCCAAATCAAATCCGATAAGGAGTTTTTCGTTATGAAGTTTGTCAAGAATTTCGGGTTTGCTGATGTTCATTTATCACCTAACGTACTTTAAACAAATTCTTACTCAAATACTCCGTTTTCTTGTACTCTCTCAAAAGGCCGTCCACGGTGTCATAGTCCTGAAGGGTCTGTGCAATGGCTATGTCGTTTACAAGATTGTATCTTGTGCCCTCAGGGCTCTTTTCTATATCGTTCTTCTGGAGAGTCGCGCTTTCTGTAAGCTGGCTCTTTCCGTTTTGGATCTCCGTTATGTAATACTGGATGCTTTCACCGAAGAACAGGGGGATTTCCTTGAAGAAAACTCCTCCGTAAACCGCATCCATATCCTCCTCGCGGTATTCGTTGTCATCCTCGTCGGATTTCTCTAAGATATAGTGGATTACAGCCTTGGCTCCAAGGGTTGCATGGTATTCGATAATAGCCGAATCATCCATCTTGGCTGCCAAAGGCAGGAACTCTTTAAACTGAGTGAAGCAGGCAAGTCTGATGCCCTCCAAAAGGAACTCCGTAACGTATTCCTTAATAAGCTTCTTTTGTTCCTCTCCCACTTCATCCATATGCTCGGCATAGTATTTGATAATAGCCAGTTTACATACGCGATGGAGTTTCTCTCCTCTTCCGATGATTCTTTGAATCTCATCGAAGATGAAGCCGTCCATGATTCTGTCATTTACGAAGAACTCATATGCGCACTGTGAGACAAAAGCCGTCTCTATCTCAGTCTTGGCACCGCCGGATACGTAGTCTTTAAAAATCTCAATCTTCTCCCCTACGTAAGCCCCGGTGTAAAGAATCTGAATAATAATCTTCTGTGCAATGTAGTAAGTGTCTATGTCGTAGCTTAGAGCAGCTTTCCAAAGACTTCTTAAGTCCTTGGTCATGCCCTCGTAATTCTTAATCAGGTAGTTAAGGATGGCTTCGTTGAATTTGCCCTTTCTGAAAGCATACATGCAAAGGGTAACCAGTTCCTCATCCCTGTCTCCCTGGCACTGCTCAATCCTGGTTTCAAGAAGCTTAACTATGTTCTTAACCTCAATTCCGGCGGTTCCGTAAATACATAACCATTCGTAGGCCTTGTCTGTCATGCCCCTGATTATCATGTATCTCATCAGCTCATCCCTGTCGGAGGCATCGATGTTATCAGGTTCGGCATCAGACAAAAACCAGTCAAGGGAATCTGTTATGTCATTGTCATAGTAGTATCTGGTGAGAGCCACATGGATTTTGGCCTTAAAGTTATCCATGACTCTCTCATCCTTAAGGACTCTTTCGAATCTTATACGATTGTCCTTATCTACGTGAATGGTCTCTCTGTCAAAATCACAGATGTACATGTTAAGGCCCAGTTCATCAAGGCCCTGATCCCCAATCATCTTAATGATTTTGCCGGGAATCATCAGTTTCTCCACGGTATAGTTAATGCCCTCAGCGTAACGGTTACCCTGGATGTCCTCAAAAAGGATTACATGGTCCTGACCCCAAAGAGGGAATCTTGCAACTCTGTCTACAATGGGGTAAGCCATCTCACCCTTAATTCTGGGGTGCCTTATGATGACCCTTATCATAGAATCGGAATCTGTCTTGATCTGATTCATGAAAAGAACCGTAGAAAGCGCATGGATGGTTTCCTCATCCATCATCCTTTCAGACAAAAGTGCCTTATATAACTGCGCAAGGTCCTTGTTGATTCGCTTCTTTTTAAGCTGCTCCCAGGCAAAGTTCTCCATCTGGGGCAGATACTGATTATAAAGGTCCGGGAACTTGTCCCTGCGGCTTAAAACATCTGCATACAAGTGAGCGTTCTGGATATAGTCCAGATCCGAGTTGTATGCGAAGTACATAAGAACCGTCTTGTTGATGGGAGTCTTCTTTGAGGTGTCCATGGACATCATGTAGTACTCGTAAAGTCTTGTAAGCCTTAAACCGGCCTCAGCTCCCAGGGCATACCACTTAAAGTATCTTGGCTCCACCTTGTTGTTTCTTATGAGGTAAGAGCAGATGGCATTTAAAATATCGTTGTCATTCTTTTTCTCATATGAGAGGGTGAGGGTTTTGAAAAGTACCGGTGAAAACTCCTTCTGTCTTGAGGACAGCTCTGCAATCTGCATAACAAGGTCCTTTGAAAGGCACTCGTTTCTTGCACCGTAGTAGCAGACCTGAAGTTCAAAGTTCTCAAGGCTCCTTAAAATCATGGGATTGGAAAGCATAAGTCGCAAAGCCTCAATATAAACTATGGGGCTTGTGCATCCCATCTTAAACTGCTCCTCCAAGAACATCCATCTCTTGGAATCGGAGCGGTTGTACTCCTCGGACAAATAGGTTACAAGCCAGGCAATTCGCCAGTCCTTGGTTTCGGAATAAATTCTTGAAACTGTCTCTGTAACCTCTCTTGAGAAATCTATGTTTTTGGTGATAAGTGAAGTCAAATATAAATGATAAGCGTAGGAAACCCTGTAATCCCGCTTGGACTCATCAAGCATCGAGGAAGCCTGGTCCAGAATCCATCTAGCCTCGTTCTCTCTCTCCATGCTGATAAGGACCTGAGCCTGGAACAGTCTGGCGTTCACATTGCTCTCATCCGCATTTATCATGTTGTTTACAATGTTCTCTGTTTCCTTAAGCCATGTGTTCATGGAAATCTTCTTAAGTCTGAAGGCCTGATAATAGGTCATCAAATCAACCTCAAGGTGCTTGATTTCCCTGAGTTTCCTTCCATGTGCGTTTCCTGCTCCCTCAGTGGATACCGTTGCAGGGATTGTGAACACGTTCTGTCCGTCCTTAAGGATAATCTCATCAAAGTTATTGCCCTTATGAAGAGCCTTTGTATCAACCTTAAACCAGACATTACATTTGTTTACTATGAAGTTATCCTCGGTGTAGACGCTCTTATCAAAGATAAACAATCCATTGCTGCTTGAAACCTCAAGGAAAGAATAGCCCCATCCGTTTCTTGTTACGGTAAAACCGTACTCGGTTCCGGCAATGGGCTCATCAATCTTTATCTCCTCGTCCTCCACCAGGTATTCAATTCTTTGCTTCTTATTGACGGCAAGAAGGAATTCCTCCATGTTTCTGGAGTTTCCGGGCTTGCAGGATAAGCCTTTATATAGCTGGTAAAACTGCCTGTCGTTTCCTAAAAAAGCCGACGAGAAATCAGGAGATGAAAACAGCTTAAGTGCTTCATCCCAGTTACTCTTGGCAAGATTTGTAAAATGGAAAAGGTTCTTGATGCTTCCCATTGATGAATCGGGAACTTTATGCATTATAGAAACCACAAAGGGCAGATAGAATTCGCCGTGACTTGATATTACTGAGAATTCGCCTTTAAGGACGTCTCCCTCAGTCATTCCGTGAGAGTCAAAGGAGTAGTGAATCTCCGCGCTCTCTCCCGCAAAGTAATCAGTGTCAAGCTTCATTCGAAAGTCCGATGAGTATATATATCCGGAGGTAAAAGAGCCCTCCGGTCCATAGATGGAAAAAGTTCCTTCGGTGATGGTATCAATGCTTGGTTCCAGTTCCAATTTAATGCACGAAAAATCAAGAGAACTAATGTCGTAATCGAAGTTCCCCTTCAGAATCTCTTCAATCTTGTCCTGCATTAACACTCACCACACTTTTTCGCCCAAATGGGCATACTCATAGACTTAATAATTATAACATTCTGGTGGGTTTAGCCGCAATAAAAAATGCGCCCAAAGATAGGCGCATTTTTATGGCAATGTGTATAGTTTGTTATTTCGCCAACAGCATCATGATGTCGTTTGATCTTGCTACAAATTCTGTCATAGCCTCGGGATCAAGAGGTGCCTGAGCGATGCGGGCAAGGTCATATAACTGCTCCGCAAACATCTTGGTGTTATCTCCGTCCTTATGCTCCAAGAGGTATGTAACAAGAGGATGGTTGGCGTTTAAGATCAAAGTCTCTCCCATGCCGCTCTTGTCTGCAGGGAAATCCATACCGGGCATTGAGTACATCTTCATCATGTCCTGCATACGTCTGGTTTCCTCAGAAAGAGTAAGCATTGAAGCAACTTTTTTATTCTTAAGCTTCTCAATCTTAACCTCAAGAGAATCCTTCTTAACGGCTTTCTTGATGATCTTTCCGATTTCCTCAGCTTCCTTGGTAAGCTCTTCCTCGGCCTTCTTGGAGGTCTTGGATTTAAGAGCATCTGTAACGTCCGCATCAATTCTTAAGAAGTGAATGCCTTCGTTCTTGGCCTCAAGCTGTGAAATAAAGGGCTGATCGATGTTGTGAGTAAGGATAACCGCATCCTTCTTGGCAGCCTTGAACATGTTAATGTACTGGCTCTGCTGCTTCTCGTCGGTTACGTAATAAATTGTCTTATCCTTCTTCTCTTCCTCATTTGTAGATTCTTCTGTTTTTGCCTCATCTACAACTTCAGCCTCAACCTTGTTGCCATCATCGTCTGTGGCGTTCTCATCCTCCACATCAGTCTTGGCAACCTCAAGGCACTCGGGAAGTGTAAGGTACTTGCCGTCCAGGTTCTTAAAGAGAATGTAATCTGTCATCTTCTCGCAGAACTTGTCGTTCTTAAGGCATCCGAACTTAATGAAGGGAGCAATGTCGTCCCAGTACTTGTCGTACTCTTCCTTCTCGGTCTTGCACATGCCGGAAAGCTTGTCAGCAACCTTCTTTGTGATGTACTCGGAAATCTTGTTAACGAATCCGTCATTCTGAAGGGCGCTTCTTGATACGTTAAGGGGCAGGTCGGGACAATCGATGACGCCCTTTAAAAGAAGCAGGAATTCAGGGATGACTTCCTTGATGTTATCTGCAATAAATACCTGGTTGTTGTATAACTTAATGGTTCCTTCAATGGACTCGTACTCAAGATTAATCTTGGGGAAGTAGAGGATACCCTTTAAGTTGAAGGGGTAATCCATGTTAAGGTGAATCCAGAACAAAGGCTCCTTGTAGTCGTTAAACACCTTGCGGTAGAATTCAAGGTACTCTTCCTTGGTGCACTCCGAAGGGTTCTTGGTCCAAAGAGGAGCGGTCTCATTCATGAGCTCGGGACGCTTCTTAATCTTAACCTTAACTTCGTCTCCGTCCTTCTCGGGCTTAATCTCCTCAACCACCTCATCAGTGGGAAGAACCTCGTCCTTCTTAACGGTTTGAGTATCAGTGGTTTTGTCCTTTGATACATATATCTCAACAGGCATGAAGGAGCAGTACTTCTTCACAACCTCTTTTGCTCTGTACTCGTTGCAGAATTCAAGGCAATCTTCGTTTAAAAACAGAGTAATCTCAGTACCGACTCCCTCTTTCTTGCCTTCATCCATGGTGTACTCGGTGCCGCCGTCGCACTCCCAGTGCACAGGTTTAGCTCCTGCCTTGTATGAAAGTGTATCGATATGAACCTCGTCAGCTACCATGAATGCTGAGTAGAAGCCTAAGCCGAAGTGACCGATAATCTGGTCATCATTGGCCTTATCCTTATATTTTTCAATGAAATCCGTAGCTCCGGAGAAGGCAATCTGGGTAATGTACTCCTCAACCTCTTCCTCAGTCATACCAAGACCGTTATCGATAATCTTGATGGTCTTGTTGTCGGGATTGACAATAACTTTAATCTCCGGCTTATAGCCTTCGGGAAGAGTATACTCACCCATCATATCCAGTTTCTTAAGCTTGGTGATTGCATCGCATCCGTTGGAAATCAACTCTCTGTAGAAAATGTCGTGATCCGAATACAGCCACTTCTTGATAATGGGAAAAATGTTGTCCGAATTAATGGACAAACTGCCTTTCTTTGCCATTTATATCACTGTCCTTTCAAAATAAATCTAATTCAACAACCATTATTCTATCACATATAGAACAAAATGATTCTAAAATCTTTATAAACTTTTTGGAAATCCTACTTAAGGCCCGTAGGCTCGCCGATTATGCTGTCATATACGTCGAAGAACGTGGTGGTGGTCACCTCGGGATTATCGGTAATGGTGATCTGATTCCACAATGCATCGTTTAATTTTCTGGTAAGGCCCGATACGAACTCATCATACTTCTCACCGAAAACTTCCTGACGTCTCTTGGCCACAATCTTTAGCTTGTTGGCGTCAGTTTCCTCACGGTTAAAGGTGTTGATACACTTGATGATGTGATAGCCGAACTCTGTCTCAACGACGTCGCTTATCTCATCGTTTCCAAGGTTAAATGCCGCTTCCTCAAAAGCCGGATCCATCTCACCTTTACCAAAGGAATAGGTGGAAACGGAATCCTCGTTATAAAGCTCAATCAAATCCTCAAAATTGTTGTTTTCTTTGTCCTTGGCTAAAGCGCAGACTTCGTTGGCAAGTTCAAGTGCCTCATTTTTCATTTTCTCGGAGTAATTGATTTTCTTACCCGAACCGTCCTTTGCATAGGTCTTTATGAGGATATGCTCAACCGTGATGGTTCTTGCCTCATCATCGCTGATTTCGGGATTAATGTCCTTAATCAGGTACTGGTATATCTTGTTTGAAAGAGCGTATTCGCCGTACATTTTGGCAATCAGCTCTTCCGTCACTCCAAGGGTTTCCTTCTCAGCATCATTTAGAGAATCGAAGTATTCCCTGGCGGCCTGATTTACCAGCTCATTTTCTTTGTCATCCAAAGTAACACCGTAAGAAGCGGCCAGGAGATCCATGGTTTTTACCTGAGCAATCTTTGCAAGGACGTTGTCCTTGACGTTGTTCTCAAGGTTCTTGCCGTTATCGGAAGTGCTCCATATCTCTTTGCCGTAAACTTCCTCGTACCTGTTTTGCATGTTGGTCAAATAAACCATCATCTCAGGGGTGGTACAGTTCATGGTCTCTATTTTGAAAATCTCATCCGGCTCAAAGCCTGCGGTGAGAACTACCTTCGTGGTCTTGCCGCTGCAGGCGGAAAGCATTGCGGTTGTGATTAATATTGTCAGTGCTGAGAAAATTCTGTTTTTTCTAAAATTCATATAATATCCTTCACACAAAAACGGCCCCACAGATTAACTGTGGGGCCACTGAATTCTGAATTACTCGATAACTTTGATCCAGCCCTCGGGAGCTTCGATACGACCCATCTGGATACCTGTGAGTGTATCGTAAAGTTTCTGAGTTGTGGGACCCATCTTCTCCATACCTGCAGGGAAGCAGATTTCCTTGCCGTGGTCAACAATCTTGCCAACAGGTGAAACTACTGCGGCTGTACCGCAAAGTCCGCACTCTGCGAAATCCTTAACCTCGTCGAAGAATACTTCTCTCTCCTCAACCTCAAGTCCAAGGTACTCCTTGGCAACATAAAGAAGGGATCTTCTTGTGATTGAAGGAAGGATGCTTGATGACTTGGGAGTAACAACCTTGTTGTCCTTTGTTACGAAGATGAAGTTTGCTCCACCGGTCTCCTCAACCTTGGTTCTGGTTGCTGCATCGAGATACATATTCTCTGCAAATCCCTCTTCATGAGCTGTAACAATTGCATGCAAGCTCATTGCGTAGTTAAGACCTGCCTTAATGTGTCCTGTTCCGTGCGGTGCTGCACGGTCGAAGTCACTTACCTTGATGGTGATGGGCTTAGCGCCGCCCTTGAAGTAAGGACCAACAGGTGTTGTAAGAATTCTGAACTGATACTCGTCAGCGGGCTTAACGCCGATAACGGGGTTAGAACCAAACATGTAAGGTCTGATGTAAAGAGTTGCGCCTGAACCGTAGGGAGGAACGAAAGCTGCGTTTGCTTTAACAACCTTCTCAACTGCGTCGATGAATCTCTCCTTGGGGAATACGGGCATCTCAAGTCTCTTTGCAGAATCTTCCATACGTTCTGCGTTTAAGTCAGGACGGAAGCAAACAATCTTGCCATCCTCTGTTGTATAAGCCTTAAGGCCTTCGAAACAAGTCTGAGCATACTGAAGAACGCCTGCGCACTCACTTAAGACCACCTTGTCATCCTCAGTGATGACGCCTGCATCCCATGCTCCTTCTTTAAAATTGGATACATAACGGTAGTCCGTTTTGATGTAGCCAAACCCGAGGTTTGCCCAATCAATGTTTTTCTTTTCCATTGTGAATACCTTTCCTTTCTTGCAGTACCTTTAATACTTGCACATATATTTTATTCTAACGCTTCCGCGTTATGTAAAATTATCGTACTTTTGCGCAATAAAGTCAATGCGAAGTTTGGAAATTTCCCTTATCTCCGATGTGCCGAGGCCCTCACGCATAATAAGACGCTGTTTTCTTGCTTTTATTATGATAGTTCCCCTGGGCATTTTGGGCCGCGCACATAATAATTCTTCTTTTAGTCCAAATTATTATGCTTCTATCTTTAAGCCTCAGGAGCTCATGTCATAATAAATCCGGTAAGATTGAGGATTATTATGACTTCGCCAAAAAGCTTTAGCCTCTGCTGGCATAATAAAATATCTAAAATCAAATTCTGTTATGTCATGCCCGAATTTACAACAAATTATCCAACATAATAAATCGTGGTATCTTCAGCTTTATTATGTGCTGCCCTCACATCAAAATCTGTTCCATATCCTCTATTCCATATCTTCCTATTCTTTAATTTTACGGATTATATATGTTCCAATAATAGCCATAGGCACTATATGCACACCCAATTCCATCTGTCCCCATAGCGCATCATAAATAGCCATAAAAAGGCCAAGTCCAATAAAGAATAACAAATAATTTATGGATTTAGGAAGCCGATGGTTGCTCACAATAAGTTGTAATGCACAATGAATTCCTGTAAACACTACCATTTCCATTAGCAATTCTTGAATCGCACCCCATTGGGGAGAAATCCCGTACCAGCAATACGCCCTAATAGGAATAACTGTAAGCGGCGTCAGAAAACGAAATATATTCAGTAAGAATGTGCTTATTGCTGAATGCTGAGCCTTCGTTGGACTTGAAACCGTTATCATTGCCTTATACTTTTTTGCTTTTTCGATGTCCTTTTCTACACCTAGGCCTTTTTTATACCTATTGGCAGTTGCAGCTAATGCTTCCTGATTATTTGCTAGCGCTGCCCTTTCATACCAGTATGTCGCTAGTTTTTCATCTTTTTCAACTCCAAGCCCACCTTTCTCATAAGCACGAGCCAAACGAACTTGTTGATCAGTGTGGCCACTCTCGGCTAACGAGCGATGGCTTGACAAAATATAACCTGTTTCCTCAATTTTGTTAATAATGCCATCAGCTTCCTTGACGTTCTTTCTTCTTGCATCAAGAGCATAGTCCCAAGCTTTTTGGTATTCCCCTTTTTCAAAGTAAATCCTGGCTGCAGCATATGCACAATTTTCTCCTCCACATGCCGCTCCCTTTTCATACCAGTCAAGTGCTCGGTTTATGTCCTTTTCACCAAAGCGACCTTCTTCATATAGATATCCTAGCCAATTATGGGCAACGGCATTCTTTTTTGCGGCAGCTTCTTCAAAATACTTTTTTGCTTCCCCATCATCCTTTAGTGTTCCTATTCCTTTCGCATAGCACATTCCTGTTTGCACCATGCCTTCCACTGCCCCTAGCTCTGCTGACTTCTTATACATTTCAAATGCATTAACCGGATTTTTAGGGAAATACTGACCATTACTGTACATTTTCCCGATATTATAATAGCCATATGCATTGTTCTGCTCCTGAGCCCTCTGATACATTGAGACAGCATTGCTAAAAGCCTTGTTACTGTAATAATAATTTCCAAGTCTGTTTGAAGACGTGCCATCTCCCTGCCTGGAGGCCATGTCATACCACTTAAGCCCCTCAGTAACATTTTTTACTGTGTATTTGCCTTGAAAGTATATTTCTCCAAGTTTTGTTTGAGCATAAACATTTCCCTTATTAGCTAGTCTCGTAAGCTCATCAATAGCTAAACTGCTATCTTTATTAGTTAACAATGCTGCAGCAGCCTCAAACTGCTCTTTTTCTGACATACCCTTAAAGATAGCACCATTCTCACCATTTTTAAGTTCAGAGTAATCCTCTACCTCTTTGTATAAGCCTGTTGTTTCTTTACTCTTGGTTGAGTAAATATCCAGAATCGCCTTCTCTATTTCATCGTATTGATTTTGAAGTTCTAATCTTCTTTCATCATCTTCAACGCGCTCCAGCGCATCTGTCAGTTCATCCTGCTTAAGTTGTAGTTGCGTCAACTTGTATTCGTTATCTTCTTTGTACTCAATCCCTATTCTTTCGAACAATTCCCTCATATCTATTTATTTCTCTCCTCAATTTTAACAACCCCGTCATCCATTACCACACAAAATTCATTTGTGTATATTTCTACGGCTACACAGTTTCTTATTTTAGAATAAATATCGTAAGCCTGTTTTTCGGCAACTGTCATCTGTTCTGTACTCCTATAGTGTTCAAGAATGTTTCCCTCGCAATCAAAAATATGCGCTATGCATCCTTCTATAAAGCATTGACCAAGCAAACCCTCAAGCTTGTTGGAAAGGGATTCTTTTACTATTGCGTCATGAACCCCCTCCACTTTTCCTGTTAGCATTGCAGCATCTTTAATTGCTTTCACATAACTTCTGCTCCTTGGAAAACGCATTCTTTTTCTTTCTGATTCTTCTCCGGTATTTGAAACTACAGGATCCTTTTCCAACCTGCTCACGGTATTCCTTTTACCTTCAAGCTGCTTAGGGGCACTTTTAAACATTTCAAGCATCTTCCAAATCCTCCAATACGATTGTAGAAACGCACTCTTTATCAGGCTTCAATCCATCATTCAGCATTCTTACTATTCTTGAGTTCTTTTGTCTTTCAACTCTATCAACAATGTTTCTTATCCCTCTGGCGTTTCCAAAATCTTTAGTTTGTCCCTTTTCATTCCGGATTTTATGTCCAATATCATCGTCAGACACTTCGCCTACTTTAAGGCCACGATCCACCAACATCTTCTTAAAAATCAAAATCATATCTTCACTTGAATAGTCATCGAAAACGACCTCATTAGGTACCCTGCTCGACAAGCCTTGGTTGGCATCCATGAATCTGTGCATTTCCTCAGCGTAGCCTGCGAGAATGACCATCAAGCTATCTCTTCGGTTTTCCATCTCAGCCAGTAAAGTGTTCACTGCCTCCATTCCAAATGTATCTACGTTGCCTCCCGAATTGTTTATCAAATTATATGCCTCGTCTATAAAAAGGATTCCACCGGAGGCTTCTTCAACCAGTTTTTCCACTTTAATCGCTGTCTGTCCTGTGTATCCGGCAACCAAATCTTTCCTTCCCGCTTCGATGAAAGCATTTCCCTTAAGAACTCCAAGCTGTTTATAGATTTTACCTATCAGTCTTGCAATAGTTGTCTTTCCTGTTCCCGCATTTCCGAGAAACATCATATGAAGAGTACCAAGGTTAGAGTTGTCTGTCAGACCAATTTCAGCCATGTACTGTTTTGCTCTGATTCCCTCTATTATTTCCCGAACTTTTGCCTTAGCACCTTCTAAGCCAATCATTCCATCAAGCTGGTCAAGCAGCTCCTGTAGGGTTTCCTCCTTCTCCAATGTTTTTCCGGATACTTTCTCCAAGTCCTCATTTCTAATCAGGTTATAAGCTTCTCTGGAAATCTCACCCTGTTCTCTCTGAGAAGTAATAAGTCTGGCATTCATGCATTCCCTTACTTCTTCAAAAAGGTTTCGAACTCCTCTAGCATTTCCAAAGTCTTTATCGCGAGATCTTTGCGAAATCATGTGCGTGACATAATTATCTGAACCATTTTCCAAATGCAATCCGTTTTTAACTACCATTTTTCGGAATATCTCAGACATCTCATCGGTAGAATAATCCTCAAATTCAATATAGTTTCTTATTCTGCTCCCAAATCCCGGATTCGACTTTAAGAACTCTTTCATTTCCTTTTTGTATCCGGCTAAAATGACCACAAGATTATCGCGATTATTCTCCATAGCTTGGATTAATTCATCAACTGCCTCGTGGCCAAACGAATCTGATTCATTCCTGCAAAGCGAGTAGGCTTCGTCTATGAACAGTACCCCACCCATGGCTTCACGGACTTTACCCTGAACCTGTTTCGCCGTATGACCCACATATTGTCCCACTAATTCGCTTCTGGAACATTCAATAAACCTGTCTCCGTTAGCCAGAATTCCCAAATGATAGTATATTTTCGCAATTATTCTGGCGACAGTGGTTTTACCCGTTCCCGGATTTCCGGTGAAGACCATGTGTAATGACTCTTTATATTCTGAGCTTTCGATACCCATTTCTCTTCTTTGTTTTTCAATTGTAAGGGCATCAATTCGTTTCCTGACCTGTTTTTTTGCTTCAGTCAAACCAGTCAAGTTATCTAACTCAGATAAAAGATCCTCAATTGTCTCCTCTTCCTCTGTTGTGTCAAAGTCCTCCTTCTTTAGCAAAATCTTTGCCGTTTCAGAGTCGTCATCACTTTCGTAATATCTATCAGCCATATTCCTGGCTGCATTCTCAATATATCTATTGACAGATATTGCATTCATGAATAATTCGGATTTGTAATTTTTCTTAATCTCGCCAAGTAATGCAGCCTCCGCTGTCTCGTCAAGAAGCAATGCTTTTTTCTTTGCAATGCGTCTTCCTATCTCCAGTAATTCAGCTGTGGTATATGGTTCAATTTTAAGAGTTCCATAAAATATTTCCTGTAGAATTGGATAATCGCCGCATATGCCTTTTATTCCTTCGTTTGTTCCCAGCATAATAAAGGATACGCTATCAGATTTTTTCTTTACAATTTCGAATAGTTCTTGAACTGTTCTAAAAGCCAGCATCGCATTGATGGTATTCTCATCGCTCAAATCTTCACAACACGTAATCATGATTGTGCAATCTGAATATTTTGCAAAAAGTTCCGACAATCCACGGGGCCCATCGCCATTGACAGCATCTGCAAGCTCTCGCGCCTTTAATTCAATGGGAATAGCGTTACCTCTTATTCCAAAATCAAAAAGCATCTGAGAAATGATTCCTGCCAGAGTCTTCTTGCCACTTCCCCTCTGTCCGCAAATAATAAAATTAGAGAGTGGAATGATTTCCCCGTTGAAGCCGCTCTGTTTTCTCTCATTTTGTAATCTGAGGCTCTTATAGAACTTCCCCAGTTCGTTTTGTATGCCAGAAAGACCAACGACTTCCGTAAAGTACTCTTTAATACTTTCAGGTACCTCTCGAGCCTCCTTCTTCCGCTTGTTTATTGAAAGCACTTGCAAAAGGGTTTCCTCTCTCGACTCCTGAGCAACCCTTTTTTTATTTTCTTCGATTTCATTTATACCCAAGTATTCATTGCAGAACTCACGAGTTTTGTTATTTTGAATCGAATCAAGCATTTTATCGAACGACACGCATAACTCACCTGATGGGAAAAGCATTCTTGCCTTTTTGGCCACTTTTTTCCCTTTGCTTACGTTGTCGTCCACCAGATACAATAAAGCAAGTTGAAACATCTGTGTTTCGTCATATTCTTCGCTTATTAACGCCTCAAGTTCTCCAATTAATTCCCTGGTTCCACCTTTATTAATTTTCTCTATAAGTTCATCCCTGTTCAATGCCCAGTTCTCCTAGCTTACAAGATAATCTCGCATAATTCCTGTTACTTTTTCAACATCTTCCTCGCTCATATTTGCAGTTCGGTTGATTACGTATTGTTTTTCAAATTCTATGCTTGGAATTGTGACCTTGATATAAACCAACTGGCTTTTATCCATACCTATAGTTACTACTACCTGCGTTCCGGATGGAATATCGCAGTCTTTAGGTAAAAACAAAGAATAGTCGGCTATAATAGAAATATCAGATATTTGCTTGGACTCTCCCTCTGTAATAGTAATATCTATACATCCCTGATTATTAACAATGGTTCTATAATTCTGTGAAACTTCTATAGGCAGCGCTGAATCTTTTTTGATTACAATCTCATTTTCCCTTTCTCCTGTTTCTCTGCTTGTAACAGCAATGCCTATACTATGAGAATTAACATCAATAATTGATGTTTTCGAATTATCCTTTGCGATACTCTCCCCATAAATTGCAGCCCCAATTGCAACAGCCTCGTCCGGATTAATATTGCTAACCGCTTCTTTTCCGAACAGGGCTTTAAGATTCTTGCTTATATACGGAATCCTCGATGATCCACCTATCAGAATAATCCTGTCAAATTCTTCAGGCGTAAGTTCAGATGCTGCGAGAGTCGCGCGAATCTTTCCCTCCGTCTTTAAGTAAACTTTACTTATCATTTCTTCAAATTGATCTCTGGATATTCGAATGCTCTCCCTATGGCTACCCACTCTTATTTGAATATCAGTGAATTGCTTTGCAGACAACTGCTTTTTGGCTGACTCCGCCTTTAAATACAGCTCTTGTAATTCCGCCTCATATTCATCATCTTCAAGATCAATCCCACAATTCTTGTCAAAATATCCAACAACATAATCAACAATGCTTTGATCAAAAAATCTTCCGCCGGTGTTCGACAGTCCTCCCGTTGAAATCACCCTGACATTCCCCTCTGAGTCTACTGATAATGCGGTGACATCAAAAGTTCCCCCTCCAAGGTCATAAACTAACAGTGTCTCGTTTGTAATACCATACTCATTGACATACGCTAAGGCTGCAGCAGTTGGCTCATTTATTATTCCCAGTAATTTTACTCCAGCTATTGATGCAGCATCTTGGGTCGCCTTCCTCTGGGCATCACTAAAATATGCCGGAACTGTAATCACAACACCTTCAACGCTTTCTCCTACATATTTCTCCGCATCTGTAACAATTTTTCTAACTATAAAGCTGGAAATCATTTCAGGAGTGTAATCACGGCCATCCAGATTTTTAAGCACCTCTTTCTTCCCCATGTGATTCTTAACAACTGATATCACATCGCTTGGCCTGATTACAGCGGTCTCTTTGGCACACTCGCCTACCACTACATCTTTCGAATCTTCAAATAAAACAACAGATGGTGTTAACGCATCACCATCTGAATTTCTAATAATCTGTATATGGCCACTCGTATCCTTGTAAGCTCCTACCGAATACGTAGTACCTAAATCTATTCCTAGTATCATGTTTTTCACCCTTCATTTTTTATGTGTCACAAGTACTAGTGTAGTCACTTTTCTGACCATAGTCAATAAAAAAACCATAGACTAAACTCAAAATATGATTGACTATTCACCATTTTGGGATACGCTAAAAAAATCATCCGAAACAACTTATACACTTATAAACAAGTACCATGTCTCCAGTGCTATCATTGATAAGCTTCGGAAGAATAAACCGATGAACACAACTACGCTTAATGATTTATGTTCTATTCTCAAATGTGATGTTCCTGACATCATGAAGTATGTACCCAGTGAATCCGATCAAAAATTATAAACAATCTATAAAATGATTATTAAATCTTCGCAGAGTCTATTGTTCTAACAAGAGACATATGCTATATTCTTTTTGCATCACTCGATGCATCTATCATTTCGAGAAGTTCATTTGCCATCTAACATGGCTCCACGGCAGAATCTGCCATGATTTCTCAGCAACTACTTATATATTTGGAGGTTACTTTTATGCAACAAAACAACAACTTAATATTGGATGATATCCCTGAATCCGGGCCTTTATTTGTTCCGATGACAAATGATTACCTTTTTCGAGCTATCCTGCAACGAAACAAAGAGGTCCTAAAAGGGCTTACATGCGCTCTTTTGTCTCTGAAGCACGACGAGGTAGAGTCTGTAGAGATTGAAAATCCCATTATGTTGGGGGAAGCAATTGATGATAAAACTTTTATTCTCGATGTCTTAGTGAGGCTAAATAATTCCAAACTCATAAACCTGGAAATGCAAGTAATAAATGTTTCCCATTGGGTGGAACGTTCCTTATCATACCTATGCAGGACCTTTGACCGTTTGGAAAAAGGGGATAGATATGATAAAGTTTTGCCTGTTCATCAAATAGGTATACTCAATTTCACTCTTTTCGAGGATGACCCGGAATTTTACGCAGACTATTTGCTTATTAACAAGCGAAATCACCGCGTATATAGTGACAAAATCCGAATTTCTGTGTTAGACTTGAATCGGATAGATTTAGCAACAGAAGAAGACAAACTAAACGAGTTGGATTTCTGGGCTGAGCTATTCAAATCTACAACGTGGGAGGATTTAAGGATGCTGGCAGAAAAAGAACCCATTTTTAAAGAAGTGGCAACAGAAGTACGTAAAATTTCAGATGAAGAACGAATCCGTATGCAGTGTGAAGCCCGCGAGGATTATTATCGCACCCAGGCAACCTTCCATGGATATTATCAGGATCAAATAGCTGAGAAGGATGCCATTATAAAAGAAATGGAAAAGAAAATTGCGGATTTAGAAGCGCAACTTGCTTCAAAATAACTCAGTAAACAATTTAGGCCACCTGCCGTAAATGGCAGGTGGCCTTTTGTAATCGTGCAATTATGATACTTTAAACTGCCCTACAAGAGAGTTCAGTTCGTCGGACTGACGGGAAAGTTCAATTGAAATAGCGCTGGACTCTTCCGCAGTAGCCGAATTGTTCTGAACAACTGTAGAAATCTGCTCGATTCCTTTGTTGATTTCCTCCATGTTGCGGGCCTGGTCTTCTGCAAGATTGCCGGATTCCTCTACGATTTCGGCGATGTTGTTTACAGATTCCTGAACCTGATTAAGGGCTCTGGTGGTCTGCTCTACCACGCTGTTGCCGTTCTCAATTTCATGAAGGGTAGAGTTAATAAGCTCATGGGTGCTCTTTGCAGCTTCGGAACTTTCATTTGCAAGGGCACTGATTTCTTCAGCAACGACTGCAAAGCCTTTACCGGTTTCACCGGCTCTGGCTGCCTCAATTGAAGCATTAAGAGAAAGGAGCTGGGTCTGCTTTGCAATTCCTTCGATGGCGTTTGTAACTTGTTCAATCTGCCTTGAAGCCTCTGTGATTCGCTCCATTGCACTTGTTACAAGTTTCATCTTTTCAGCACTTTCTCTGGCATCTATCTGAACCTGTTTAGCCAGATCAACACCCTTTCTTGCCGAGTTGGCCATTTCCTTGGTCTGGTTGTTCACGCCGGCCACACTTGCGGTAAGCTCTTCAACAGCTGCGGACTGATCCATGGCTCCTTCTGCCAGATCGTTTGCTCCGCTTGACATATTCGCTGCTCCGCTGGCAACTCTTGATGAAGCGTCCATTACGTTACTTAGGGTTTCCGAAAGCTGAGTTACGATATTTTCAACTGCTTCCTTAATGGGAGCAAAATCTTCCACATATATCTGGGGTTTGCCTACACCTGTTCTGAAATCTCCGTCAGCAATTCTGCCCAAGGTCTCGCTCAAATCCTCCACAACGTTCTGAATTGTGGTGGTGGAGTAATCAAGATCCTTCGCAAGTTTTCCAAGCTCGTCATCGGCACTGTATTCGATGCTTATATCCATCTTTCCTCTGGCCATGGAATCCGAAGCCGCCGAAATCTCCTTGACGGGAACAAGGATTACTTCCGTGAGAGCTTTTCTGGCTTTTATAATGAAAAGCATTACCATAACAAGTACAACTGCCACAACGGCTATCATTGAGAACACGAGAATAAGGTTCAGCCTGTATAAGGATATTGCCTTCTCTCCGGTCTCCGTGGAAACTGCCTTTAAGTCTTTAACAACTACGTCGATTGAGGGATAGAGGGTGTCGTTAAAGAAATAGAATACCTCTTCCGAGCTTGCTCCGCTTTGGAATATCTCTCCAAGAGTTACTCCGTTTGCCTCTACAGTGTGCAGGTCTGTGCTTACCTTGTCGAGATTAGCCTTGTTGCTGTACACTTCCGCAAATTTCTTAAGGTTGGCATCAAATTCTGCAAACTTCTCCATGGCTTTTCCGAGCTGTTCCTGTCTGATGGTTTCATCAGGAGAAGCCATTGCCCAAAGGAAGGCTTTGGAAAGGGCCTGAATGTCAATTCTTATTTCACCTTGAACATTGTCAGCCAGATAGCTGTTGTACATGCTTAAGATACCGTTAACACTGAATGCAATGGTTATTGTAAGTGCCACAACCGCAACCATCGCACCGATAATAATCTTGTTGAAGACCTTTTTGAATTTGTCTTCAACCTTTAGGTTTTGAAGTTCTGAAGTATTAACTTTCAAAAATCCTGCCATAAGGTGTCCTCCATGTGTTTTGTGTGCCAAAAGTATCAATGTTAGTGATATTGTACCACATCTTTTCATTTGAACCAATATTATTTTACAAAAACAGCATCAAATGTTTGTAATTATCTAAACATTTGATGCTATATCTTTTCTTAGATTCAGTTTGGAGAACTTTTCTATTTTCTCTTATAAGTATTGAAAGTGAAACTCAAATCAAAGCAGGTCTGCTCTTCACCCTCCTCAACGAGCTCCCAGTCAGGGTTCTCATCAAGGTTGGGGAAGTATGCGTCAGCCTCGTAAGAATGCTCTACTTTAGTGATTATTGCTGTATCACACATAGGTTCCAATGCCTTGTAGATTGACTCGCCGCCGATTACAAACACATCGTCTGTATCGTACTTCTTAATCTCTTCCATAAGCTCGTCCATGCTGTGAACCACTATGGCATCCTTAACCTTGTAGTCGGGATTCTTTGAAAGAATGATGTTGGTTCTGTTGGCCAAAGGCTGTTTCTGAGGGAAGGTCTCAAGGGTTTTTCTTCCAAGAATTACAACCTTTCCCGTGGTAAGAGCCCTGAAATTCATCTGGTCTGTTCTGATTCTCACAAGAAGAGCGCCCTTGTTTCCAATGGCCCAGTTATTATCCACTGCAGCTATTAATTTCATAGTAATTCTCCTTAATAATAATTATTTACTCCTTAAATGGCGATAGGAATATCCGTAATCTGAGGATGAGTCTCATACCCCTCCAAAGACACATCATTCCTGGTAAACTGATAGAAATCATGAATATCGGGATTAAGTGTAAACTTAGGTGCCGGCAAAGGCTCCCTCTCAATCAGCTCCTTAATGATGGGCACGTGTCTGTCATAGATATGGGCGTCCGCAATTACATGCACAAACTCTCCCACGTTCATATCACAAACCTGAGCAAGCATGTGCACAAGAACCGAATACTGAACCACATTCCAGTTGTTGGCCGCCAGAACGTCCTGAGAGCGCTGGTTGAGAATAGCATTAAGTGTAAGCCTGTCCTCTCCGGGTCTCTGGGTAACGTTGAAAGTCATGCTGTACGCACAAGGATACAGATTCATCTCGTGCAAATCCGCATGGTTATAGATGTTGGTCATGATTCGACGGCTGAAGGGGTTGTTCTTCAAATCGTAGATAACCCTGTCAACCTGGTCCATCATACCCTCTTTGTACTGGTGTTTAACACCCATCTGATATCCGTAAGCCTTACCGATGGAACCATCGGGATCCGCCCACTCATCCCAGATGTGTGAGTGTAAGTCATGCACATTATTGGACTTCTGCTGCCAGATCCAAAGCATCTCGTCTGTAGCACTCTTAAGGGCTGTTTTCCTTAATGTCAAAATCGGAAACTCCTCCCTTAAGTCATAACGGTTTACAACACCGAACTTTTTAATTGTGTAAGCAGGTGTTCCGTCGGGCCAATGGGGTCTTACTTTTTCCCCCTCGGTGCTGGTACCGTTCTCCAGAATATCCTTACACATATCTATAAATACTCTATCAGCGTAGCTCATTTACGTTTTTTCCCTTCATTTATTATCTGTCGTACTTATCGCAAAGCGAATTAATCTGGTCCGCGAACCTTGCAAGATCCTTGTTTGCACAGCCCTCGTTCTTGTGAATAACCGCAAGAAGTCTCTGGCCTGCGTTAAGAAGCCTTGCAAAAACATCGGAAACAGCTCTCGGTGCCTTTTTCTCAACAGGAATAGGCAAAGCCTCGTATTCAAGCTTGTTGGTGGCAAGGTTAAATACGGTTCCGCTGTAGGGAGCGTATGCCTTAAGGCCATGCTCCACCATCAGGCACTCGGTAAAGTTGGTACAAACGCTGTCTTCACCGTGTACAACGAACACTCTTCTGGGCTTCTCCTCAAAACCGGTAATCCAGTTGATAAGGCCATTCTTATCAGCATGGCCGCTCATTCCCTTAATGGTTTCGATGGAAGCTCTGACCTCGATGGGCTCACCGAAAAGTCTGACCTCCTCCGCTCCCTCAAGAAGTGCACGTCCCAGGGTTCCCACTGCCTGGTAACCTACGAAGAGAATTGTACACTCCGGTCTCCAAAGGTTGTGCTTTAAGTGGTGTCTTATACGGCCTGCCTCACACATTCCCGATGCTGAAATAATAACCTTTGGGGTGTTCTCAAAGTTAATCTGCTTGGACTCGTCACTGGTGATTGCCAGGTTAAGTCCCGGGAAGGTGATGGGGTTGATTCCCTGCTTTATTAAATCAAGAGCCTCGCCGTTGAAGCACTCCATTCTGTTTTTTGTGAAAATCCCCGTGGCCTCCACAGCCAGAGGTGAATCCACGTAAACAGGGAAGTCATCGTGACGCTCTATCATTTTTTCTTCTTTGATTTTTCTTATGAAGAAAAGTATCTCCTGGGTACGACCTACAGCGAAGGAGGGGATTACAACGTTTCCTCCTCTGTCAAAGGTCTCCTGGATAATCTTTGCAAGTTCTGAGACATAGTCGACTTTTTCCTCAGAATGAAGCCTGTCGCCGTAGGTGGACTCCATGATTACGTAGTCCGCATCCTTTGTGAGCTTGGGCTCCCTTATGAGAGGCTGTCCGACGTTTCCTATATCGCCGGAAAAAACCACCTTTCTCGAAGTATCGCCTTCAGTTATCCAAACCTCAATGCTGGCGGATCCAAGAAGGTGTCCTATATCTGTGAAGCGAATGTGAATTCCGTTGCAGACTTCTATGGTCTCGTCGTAGTGAACGGGCACCAGCCTCTTGATGGCTCCGTCCGCATCTTCCATAGTGTAGATTGGTTCGACTTTTTCCTTATTGGAACGCTGGCCCTTCCTGTTTCGCCACTCAGCCTCCTGCATCTGGATATGCGCACAGTCACGAAGCATAATGCTGCACAGATCAACTGTGGCATCCGTTGCAAAAATCTGCCCTCTGAAGCCTCTCGCATACAAAAGCGGCAGCATTCCCGAGTGATCCACGTGGGCATGGGTCAGAAAAACATAGTCGATTAAGGACTCCTGAACGGGCAAATCCACGTTTTCGAAAACATTGATTCCCTGTTCCATACCGTAATCGATAAGAATGTTTTTGCCGCAAGCCTCGAGGAAATGGCAGCTGCCTGTTACTTCATGGTCTGCTCCGACAAAGGTAATCTTCATGTGTAAAGCCTCCCAATTATTATTTTATTTTGCGACGTCTCCATCGCCATCGGTGTCATGTGCCTTGATCACCGGTGTAGATACAACTTCCTGTTCTATCTCAAAAGAAATTTCTGTCCCTCTTCTGTAAACGCTTGAAATACTCATTGTGCCACCCAGGGAATAAAGAATTCCCGCTGCAACCGTGATTCCCAGGTTGACTCCGGAAACCTTGCCGGTTCTCTCGTCCTTCATTCTGCCTATGCGAGCGTTAAGAGCATCCAGTTCATCCTCTCTGATGCCCACACCCGTATCCAGGATGCTGACCAAAAGTTTGCCCTTTAATCCTGCCTCTCTTACGAAGTCCACCTTTAGTGTGATGCTTCCTTCCTGGGTGTATCTGACAGCATTTGTGACAAGTCTGAGTATTACGTTCCTTATTCTGTTGGCATCGCCACGCAATACGCTTGGAATGTTCTCGGAGAATTCATACTTGAATTTGAGCCCCTTTCCACCAACGTATTCCCTGGACAAGTCTATTATTTCATCAAAGAATTTTTCTGTCTTGTAAGGCGCAATAACCGGAGCAACGATTTCCGCTTCAATTCTTGCCATATCGGCTATATCTTCCGATACAGCCTTCAAAATCGTTATCTGGCCGTCAATCTGCTTTGCCCTCTTCTTATAGTCCTCGTTTGGCGCAGAGTTTACCATGTAGTCATTTCTGACTGATAAATTCTGAAGGCCCTGACCTATTTCCGCAGAGACGGTCTTAAGGAAAGTGACCTTTTCAAGCTTGGAAGCCTCAATGGCTTTCATCCTCCTAAAGCCTATAAGTCCCGCAATATACTTCATGGTCATCCAGAACACAATTATGCAGGAGAAAAATATCATATTGTACTTGCTGAGAGAGGAAAAGGGAGATCCTGTCCTGGCGGGAAGCGCATAAAATGACATGGCAAGATTAATCACCACCAAAATCACAAATCTCGTGGGCTCAATATATGCCACACATCCTACCCCCGCATAGACCATGGCCCAGATAAGATAGTCCGCTTCTCTGCCTTCCATCTGAACCAGATAAATGGAGTGTGTTCCCCATTTCATGTACAGGAAAACCGAAACCAGAATCGCCAGGTCATAGTAGATTCTTATGAAAGTCTTATTATCGGATATCGCCTTGAGAAAACGACCTATGAAAAGAAGCACAGTGCCGCTTCCAAAAGTAATAACCATAGAGGAATACAAATCAATCAGATCCTCCGTTGGGGTCCCAAAGGAATCCAGCAGTTCGGTCTGAGTCGTAATCCACAGAGAAATCAGCCCCAATACCACAAAAAACACACTGGCATTTCCGAAACGGATTACCTGAGTGGGCATCTGATAATCTGTGTAGTCTCTCTGAGCTTTGAAGTAGGATTTGATATTCATATAATCTCCTCCCGGGAATCCAAATGTCTGTCCGCTATTTCTCGTTATATATTTTCTCTTTCAGGTACTTCTTATTGGCCTCGAAATCCACCTGTAAAACCGCCATTCCTCTGATATTGGCATCGGAATATGTTCCCTGCAGGGGAATCATGTTCTGCTCGATATCATATGCAGCAAGCTTCCAGGCTACGGATGAAAGATAGATAAACTCTCCCCTTGTTACGTTTGTGGTAAGGTTGGGGAAAAGGCCGTCTATAATTCCGGTGGGATTTGTTACCATGGCACCGGGAATCTTTTTGATGACCTGATTGAGGACCTTACGCTGTCTCTCTGTACGTCCAAAGTCAGTACCTATATATCTGTTTCTTGAGTAGGCCAAAGCCTGAGGACCGTCAAGCTGTATCTCTCCGCTTAAGGTCTCATCAAGATAATCGTTGTCTATAGGGAGGCCCTGAAGAAGGTTATATTCGTTAAGATATGCGTTAACCCACTTCACCTCATCATTGGAAAGTTCAAGTTTTACGCCGCCCACTGCGTCCACAAGGTTGGCAAAAGCCTTGAAGTTAACCACCATATATCTGTCTATCTTTATGTCAAAATTCTGGGTGATGGTCTCCATCAGAAGTTCCGGACCGCCGAAAGCATATGCTGCGTTAAGCCTGTTGCCCTCATATCCGGGAATCTCCACATACATATCTCTCAAAAATGAAGTCATCTGGATAGTCTTGGTGCTGTTGGAGATGCTAAGAAGAATCATGGCGTCGCTTCGACCTTCATCAGTCTCATCTCTGGAGTCACTTCCGATAAGAAGTACGTTTACCACACCGTTATCTTTAATTCCCGCAGATGCAAAGCTTGGGATCTCGGAATAGTTCATCTTGCCGTAAATCTTGGTCATTGCATAGCACCAGATTACTGCAAAGAGACAAATGATAGTAAGAAGAGCGATAAAAACTCTCTTGCCCTTACCCTTCTTTGGTGCCCCTTCCGGTCCACCCTGACCGCCTTTTGGCTTCTTTCCGCCATTGCCGCCGCCTCCGCCTGCCTTTCTTGCTTGGTAAGCTTCGGCTTCAGCCTTCATCTTAGCGATTTTCTTCTGCTTCTTAAGGACCTTCTTGGCTTCCTTTAATTCTTTATTTACTGCCCGTTCATCTACGTAGATGGGTTTGTTTTGGGTGTGTTCTGCGAGGTCAAGGCTGACCTCCCTGTTCTCAGGATATCGCTGAGGCGCAGGTCTGCGTCTGGGGGCCTGACGTCGCTCCCCTGCCAGGTCCATGTTCACTTCCTGAGTTCTGGGTCTGGGGGCCTGACGCCTAGGTCTCGGCGCTTCCGCATGTCTTGGCGCTTCCGCCCTCAAATCGGGAGAAATTGGCCTTCTTTTAGCCGTTTCCTTCGCAGTTTCTTTCTCTGTCTCATAAAGGAATCCCTCAAGCCCCTGCCTGATTCGTTCCATTTCATTTTCATTGTTATTCATAGGATTCAACTACAACCTCCTATTGCTACTATTTTACCATAATGTGCAGGTTGGGGACAGTCCCCATTTTGCACCGTGCAGGTTGGGGACAGTCCCCATTTTGCACCGTGCAATTTGGGGACTGTCCCCAAATTGCACATTCGTCCACAAATTGCACATAGTATAGTACGCATTTCAATAGAATTTCGTATATGAAACCTTAAGTTTTTCTTATTTAATAAAATAGGTGCAATTTGGGCCTGTCCCCAAATTGCACCTGGCAATCTGTTTTAGATTAGTCTTTTAAGTCGGAGCCGCAGTGAGGGCACTTGGTTGCTTTGATGTTGATGGTTTCAAAGCAGTGAGGGCACTCCTTGGTTGTGGGTTCCTCATTAGCCTCATCCTCTTTCTTCTTTTTGAACTTGTTCATTGCCTTGATGATAATAAATATAACAAGGGCAATGAGAAGGAAGTTGATGATTGCGGCGATAAATGCGCCGTAGTTAAGTGTTGCGGCACCCTCTCCCTCTCCGAGAGCAACGCTGAGCTCGGAGAAATCCAAGCCACCTGTAAGCAGTGAAATCAGGGGCATAATCACGTCATTTACCAATGATGTAACAATTGCGGTAAATGCGCCGCCGATGATGATACCTACAGCCATGTCCATTACATTTCCTCTTGAAATGAACTCTTTGAATTCTTTAATGAATGACTTCATTGAAAAATCCTCCCTTTCTCAATATATTATTTATACTTCGATCGACTCAATGCCGACTGTGTAATTATACCACATTTTGAATAAGGGAAGCACAATTTTCACTCAATTATTCAAATAAGGCTTTCCATTTCGTCAAGGACTTCCTCGAAGACCTTAAGAGCTGCTTCTACGGGTGCGGGAGTATTCAAATCAACTCCTGCAATCTTAAGAAGTGATACAGGATCAGAGGTACATCCGCTGTGTAAGAACTTCATGTAATCATCCACTGCGCTCTGGCCTTCCTTAAGGATTCTTCTGGCGATGGAAACTGCTGAAGAATAGCCTGTAGCGTACTGGAATACGTAGAAGTTGTAGTAGAAGTGAGGAATTCTTGCCCACTCCATTGCGATTAAATCATCGCTTATCATAGCGTCTCCGAAGTACTTCTTGTTAAGGTCGAGGTAAACCTTGCAAAGTGCATCTGCTGAGAGGCTTTCGCCTTTTTCCGCCATCTCATTGGTAAGCATCTCAAACTCCGCAAACATGGTCTGACGGTAAACCGTTGACTTAAAGCTCTCCATGTAGTGGTTAAGGAGATTCATACGTTTTTTCTTATCGGTTTCATGCTTTAAGAGGTACTCCTGTAAAAGCACCTCGTTCACAGTTGAAGCAACCTCGGCAACAAAGATCTTGTACATGGAATCGAGGATGGGGTTTGCCTCATTGGAAAAATATGAATGCATGGCGTGACCCATCTCGTGAACCAGAGTGAACTGGTTGTCCAGGGTGTTGTTATAGTTCAAAAGCACGTAAGGGTGTACGCCGTAGCAGCCTGCGGAATAGGCTCCGCTTCTTTTGCCCTTATTCTCATAAACGTCAAGCCATCTGCTGTTAAATGCAGTCTTCAGAAGCTCAATATATCTGTCGCCCAAAGGAGCAAGGGCCTTGAGAGCAGTTTCCTTGGCTTCTTCAAAGGGAATCTTCACCTCCACATCAGAAACGATGGGAACGTAAACATCATACATGTGAAGTTCGTCGACTCCAAGCATCTTCTTTCTTAAAGCCACATAGCGATGCATAAGATCCATGTGCTTGTTTATTGTATCAACAAGGTTGTGGTAAACCTTGGGATTTACGTTGTTTCCGTCAAGGGCACACTCAAGGGTTGAGCTGTAGTTTCTTGCCTTGGCAATGTAAATCTGCTTCTTAACCTGGCCGTTGTAGAGGGAAGCGGAGGTGTTTTTGAACTGCTTTAAGGTGTTGTAGGCTCCCTCAAAAGCATCCTTTCTCACTCTTCTGTCGCGGCTCTCCTCAAGGGGAACAAAGCGGCCGGCTGTGATTCTTACCTTTTCGCCGTTCTCATCCTCAATTTCGGGATACTGAAGGTCAGCGTTCATAAAGATTCCGTAGGTGTTTGAAGGAGTCTGACATGCCTCGGATGAAAGTGCAAGAAGCTCCTCCATCTCTGTGGAGAGGGTGTGGGCCTTCGTTCTTCTTACCTCGGTAAGATAAATCTTATACTTCTTTAATCCCTCTTCCTCTTCGTAGTACTTATCAAACTTATCATCGGGAACGGCGATAATCTCGGGATCCATGAAGGAAACCTTGGTCTCGCACTCCGAAACGATGGTCTCAAGTTTCTGCAAAGCCTCAAGGTTTTCGTTGTTGCCGGTATCCTCGTCGTGCTTTCTTGCTGCGTACTCTTCAAGCTTGTAGGTTCTCTCGAAGAAATCCTCGAAAAGTGTCATGGTCTCAAGAAGAGCCTTGGCGCTCTCTGCGGATTTGCCTTTCTTGGCCGCAATCTTATCGGTAATCTCCTTAATCTTATTTACGTCACTGTCATATGAAGCCTTATCGGGGTAGATATCCCCAAGGTTCCAGGTGAACTCTTTCTTCTGTTCTTCTCTTGTGATTAATTCTTTTGCCATTTTTGTATTTCCTTTCTAGATCTATGTGCAGGTAGGTGCAGGTTGGGGACAGGCCCAAATTGCACGGTGCAATTTGGGCCTGTCCCCAACCTGCACCTACCTGCACCATTGACCATATCGGTCAAATGTTTATATCCAGCTCCACCGGGCAGTGGTCGGAGCCCATAATATCGGTATGAATCTTGGCATCCACCAGCTTATCCTTTAAGCTGCCGGAGGTGATGAAATAGTCAATTCTCCACCCTGCGTTCTTGGCTCTAGCGGAGAATCTGTAGCTCCACCAGGAGTAAATGTCAGTCATGTCAGGATAGAAGAATCTGAATGTATCGATGAATCCGTTGTCCATCAAATGCTGGAATTTGCCTCTTTCCTCATCGGTAAAGCCCGCATTATGCCTGTTGGTTTTGGGGTTCTTCAAATCGATTTCCCTGTGAGCGACATTCAAGTCACCACACCAGATGACAGGCTTGTCTTTTTGGAGACTTTGCACGTATGAGTAGAAATCGTCCTCAAATCTCATTCTGTAATCAAGCCTTTTAAGCTCATCCTGAGAGTTGGGAACATACACCGTAATGAAGTAATACTCCGGAAACTCCAAAGTGATAACTCGACCCTCATGGTCATGCTCATCCACTCCGATTCCGTAGGTGACATTCAAAGGTTTTTCTTTGGTAAAAACAGCGGTTCCCGAATACCCCTTCTTCTCGGCGTAATTCCAGTAGTCATAGTAGCCATCAAAAGCCAGATCTATCTGACCTTCCTGAAGCTTGGTCTCCTGCAGGCAGAAAATATCGGCATCAAGCTTTTTAAATATATCCTCAAAGCCCTTTTCTCTCACTGCTCTGAGGCCGTTTACGTTCCACGAAATAAACTTTTTCAAAATAACCTCCCAATTTCATACCGTCGGTTCATTTAAACACGCAAAGTAATCATACCCCAAAGGAGAGGGGCTATGCAAGGATTCTCTTAAGCAATTTGGGCAATAAGTTTTGCAAGATTAAGATAGAAGGGCCGCACGTTGATTCTCTTTGTAAGGCCGCCCTGCAAAGACATGTGATCCCCCTTAAAAACAGGCATCACATAGTAGCGCCCGGGCAGGATTTCCGCGCCCTCGCTGTACACACTCATTGGTGCGTTAAACGGAGCACCTGCTGATTTTACATTAACAAGACCATCATTGTCCTGCCAGGTCTCGTCAATCACGAAGCCGCCCTTTGTGGAGCCGGTGTACCTGCTCATATATGTGGCGCCCTTCATAAAGATATTCTCAGTAATTTCCGGATCCGGCGACACGCTTCCGTCAGGATTCTCCACCGCGGACGAGCAAGGATAGGCGAAGTAGTACACGTCATCGAAGGTTGTAATCCGCTCGTTTAACGCAAGGGCATTATCTATATGCATGTCAAAAGCCGCATAATCCCAGGATTCTCTTCCGTCCATCTCGGCCTTGGTGTTCTTCGACACCGCATCGCTGTTTTTCTCGTATTCCGCAGGAATCTCGATGGCTTCAAGGTCAAAGCTTTCATCCTCGTAAAGGTCGTAGGCTGTGGTGCCGTTGGTGGGAGCCGCCAAAGTCACGACTGCCACAAGGTTATCACCGTTTCCTCCTTGGAAAAACGGCGAAATATCTCCTTTCCCGGTTGCCTGTCTCTCTTCCTCCGAGCCGTTACGAAGAATCTCCGAAAAAAGTCTTATGGTAGCACCGCCGAAGGAATGTCCGATGAGAGCCACTTTGGAGGAGTCGAAGTTTTTTACAAGGGCTCTTCCTGTGAAGTCCTCGCCGAAACGCTCATGGCCCGCCGCCCTACTGTGGGCCAGACCATAGTCAACCCTGGTGCCCGCAAGCTGGGCGTAAAGCTCACAGGCCCTGTCCCAGGCGCTTCCCGTGGGATCAACCGACGCCGCGTAACTTTCAAAGCCTGAATTATTCAAGTATCTGATGATGCTTCCGCCGGAAAGGCCCCAGTAAGGGAAGAATTCGTTAAGAGTATCATAACTTCCCCAGCCGGAAAGTCCGTGGACAAACACGTATTTAACATCGGATTGCACGCTTTTGCGGTATCCTACGGCCCCCGCAAAGGCGCCGGTTGCAACCATCAGCGCCACCATCCAAATGACGGTCTTTGCCGCGCCGTTCTTTTTGACTTTAAAGAAGGGATAGGGCCCATCCACATCCCCGGTGAGGTTAAAGTAAATCATCACAAGTCCATAGATCAGAGTTAGCGCCACGGGAAGCCAGATCCATCCCATGGAAACTTTATTTTCGGCAAAAACGTAAGACGCTACTGATACGATTGGGACCAACAGATGGTGGAACAGTCCGCTGCCCGAAAAGAGAAAGTCCTTAACTCGCCCTGTGACAGGCACCAGAATAAACACCGTGACAAAAAATGTCATGGCCAACATACTTGCCGACAGGAATCTTAGGACTTCCACAAAAGCCTTCTGTCCAAAAACAACCAATAATATAGATGAAACAAGTGTTAAAATATTGGAAATCTGGGTATAATAAATAAGGCTTTCTTTAAAATTTCTATGTTTACGTACTCTTGCGAAAGCAATGAGTTCAAAAATTACTATTATAAGGTTAAGAATTCTTGCCATGTCTCGGCCTCCTTTTCATCCTATATTATACACTGTTTAAATTATATTTTATCATATTATATTGCATAAAATATAAATCGTCAAGAATGCCGTATTTGTGCAATGTAATGATTTTTCTTTTACCCTATAGCCAAGGTGCAAAAAGTATGTTAAAATAATAACCATGATGTGTTAAAAATTTAACCATCTGAGAAACTGTACTATTTTATATGTATTTTTTTGGAGGGAAAAAAACATGGATTTACAAAACGTAGTAGTGGCCGGTGGCGGAGTCCTCGGAACACAGATCGGACTCATGTGTGCCTACACCGGACACAAAGTAACTTTCTGGTTGAGAAGTGAAAGTTCAATCGGAAGAACAACACCCAAGATTGAGAGATACAGCGCTCTTATGCTTCAGGATCTTGAAGCTGCCAAGGCTCTCATTTCAAACCCTGTTGGTAAGATGATGTACCCCAGAGGAATGATTAAGACCTGGGACGGAATCACAGCAGAGAAAATAGATGAACTTGTTAAAATCGGTAAGGAGAATCTTAAGAACAACATCAAGATTGAACTTGATATGGCTAAGGCCGTTGCTGATGCCGACATCGTAATCGAGTCAATGTCAGAGGACCCCGAAGCCAAAATCGGTGTTTACAACCAGATGAGGGATCTTCTTCCCGAGAAGACAATTCTCGTAACAAACTCTTCCACAATGCTTCCCAGCAGATTTGCTGAGTACACCGGAAGACCTGAGAAGTATCTTGCACTTCATTTTGCAAACACAATCTGGAAAAACAATACAGCTGAAGTAATGGGACACCCCGGAACAGATAAGGCTATCTATGATAAGGTTGTTGCTTTTGCATCTGACATTAACATGGTACCCTTACAGCTTCACAAAGAGCAGCCCGGATACATCCTTAACTCAATGCTTGTGCCTTTCTTAAGCGCAGCTCAGGCACTTTGGGCTAACGAGGTTTCCGATCCCGTAACCATCGACCTTACATGGAAGCTTGCAACAGGCGCTCCCGCAGGTCCTTTCCAGATTCTTGATATTGTAGGACTTGAAACTGCTTACAACATCCACATCATGAAGCCTGAAGCAAAGGTTGAAGGCACACTTGAGAACAGAATCTGTACTCTTCTTAAAGAGAAGATCGACAAGGGCGAAACCGGTGTAAACGCCGGCAAGGGCTTTTACGATTACAAATAAGTTTTAAACAGTGTTAAAGGGACCTCTTACGAGGTCCCTTTTTTTAGTTTATTTTGATTGTACCAATCTTATTTGCTTTAAGGTTCTTATCGAAGTCGCAGGGATTTGCGAAGCGAATACCTGTCTTAACAGATGAAGCCTCATCGGCTCTGTTGCTGCGGATTCGCATGTATACGTCCCATTCACCCTTTGCGAGCTCTGAAGGCACCGGAATATCAAAGTTGTAGCTTACAGTGGTAAGTGATGTGATTTCGGTTGCGTCGAAATCCACTGGAATAACCTTGGTTTCGTCACCCTTCTTTAAAACAATCTCGGTTGTTTTGGGAGTAAGGAAGTTTCCGAAGCCCACGTTCTTAATCTTTCCGCTCATATTGAAGGTGCCGCCCCTGGATGCTTTCTGAGAAAGCGACGACTCTTTTACCAAAAGTCTATAACCCATGTGGTCCCGCATGAATTTGCGGTATGAGTGTCCGATATAGGGCTCGACATCGCTCTTCTCAAGGCCCGGAATGAGGCAGTTGCTTTCGAAGTTTACTTTGTTGAGGGCACCAATAACAACCTCTCCTTCATTGTTGATGTTATGAAGGAATGAAAGATGGCTTCTGTATAATTCTTTGGTAAAATCAGCTCCGCCGTACATTGTTGTGCCGCCGGTCGCCAGCTCACCCTCCGAAACGTATGCGCATTCGCCGCCGAAGGGAACCTGGTCCATCTTCTCAAGAAGATCAAGGCCCTTTTCTCTTGTGATATAAGGGAAGTGATTGTTGCTTCCGTAGGTTCCGACATCGGTGGAATCCCCGAGATATCCGTCGTTGTACATGCCAAGACGAGGGTTGATTTCAAGGCTTCCGTCGGCAACCGCATCGTTAAAAGCCTCAGAATCTGTGTAGCCGTAATATCCCATCAGATGCTTGGGTGCGCGAACCAGAACCTTAATCTGAGGATCCAGCTTCTCGAGCCATCTGTTGATGATTGCATTTGAGAACTGGGTGTCATAGCCGTTCCATGTATCAATGTCGTACATGGAGGAATGCATCTCGCCCCAGGGTCCGAACATACCGCACTCAACAGCCAGAACAACGTCCTTGTAGTTGTTGATAATTCCGCTGATTTCTTTGATGTGTTTACGAATCTGCTCGGTATTATGGTAGGTTGTCTTGTCACCTTCCTTAATGATTGAAGGCTCGTTACCTACAGTATTGTCGCTTGCATAGGAAAATCTGAGAACCAAAGCGGTTCCGTTAGCTCTGGCATTCTTAAGAGTCTGCTCCAGCGAGTCCTTGAATACGTCTGTAGTCAAAAGACTTCTGTTCTCCCCGCAGCCCTGTCTGAATTTGTATCCCCAGGCTTTCAAATTTGATGTGCTGAAGTTGTTACCATTTGAGAAATAACGCAGATCGTACATGATGCTGCAAAGACCACCGGTAGGGTTCTGAACCTCACATTTCTTGTCGGTTACTGTAACCCAGGTGTACGGACATCTTCCCCTTTCGACGTTGTCCGGTAACTCATATCCCGACTCTTTGCATTCGATTGTTGATCCTCTCGTAGCTGCCTGTGCGTCAATACCTACAGTTTGAAACGTGGTAAAAACCAGGCCGATAGACAGGATCTGTCGTAACAATTTGGAAATTCTCCTTTTCATTACTATCCCCTTTACATTAGTATATTTGCGTGTGTTTACGCAGATTTGCGTTTAGAAAATACACACCCATAAGGATATTCTATCAGCCTTGTTGTTTCGTTGCAACGCTTTATTGCGCTAGATTTGTAGTACCTTTGAACCACTATATTTCTACCGCAGGGCGTTTCGTACGGCGTCCTTTATTACTTCGCTTGAGGCGGTGGCGCCGGAAACCGCGTCCACCTCAACGGTGTTTTCTGCTATCATGTCATCAATCATGGCTTCGGCGGGATGTCCCTTGCCGCAGTCATGTTGAAGAATTTCAATGTCGGTAATCTTCCCTGATTCCACGGTGACGAGAACTTTCGCTTTTACCATCATGGTTTCACTGTAGCCCTCGTAGGTTCCGTCGGCCACTTTGCTTATATCCACAGGGGTCGTGTCAAAAGCGTCGGTCTGGCTCTTCATCTTGAAGAATACCGAAAGGCAAAGGGCAATGACAGCCGCCGCGATTACGCCCAAAACAATCAGAAATTTTTTCATTGCTTACTCACCACCCTCCAGGTAAGCGACGATGGGCTCAATGAATTTGGGGTCTGATTCATCATAATTCGAAGCAATCATCTCAGCCATTTTCTTCTCGTCCTCGGTAACCGCCTTCTTGGCCGTCATGGATGAGAACCCCTTCATCATCTGTTTGTAAGGGAATTTCATCTTTGTATAATCAAGACCGCCCTGGCAGAAAAATACCTTGATGTAGCGCTTTTGCTCGTCATTCAGAGCATTATCCAATATGGTCTGAATCTCCGGTGCATCCCCGGGCATAGCCCCGACCATAAACTGAACAAGCTTCTTCCCCTTCCAAGCGGGCGCTTTTTCAAGGAACCACTCCGCCTTAACAGCCTTGCCCCCAAGAACCCAGCTTCCGAAAGCTATGGCATCGAACTCTTTGTAAAAACCGTCTTTCTCCTTTTTCGCTTCTTTTAAGTTCATCACAGTGGCCTGCATTCTCTCTCCGAGCCATTCGGCGTATTTCTTTGTAAAACCTGTCTGCGAATTATAAATTATCAAAGTTTTCATATTGTATTCAAATTCCTTTCCATTTGCATAATTGTTTTGATAGTTGCCATTAAATCCTGTTCGGAGATACCGACGAAGATTTTACCAACGATTTCCCTGCTGAACTCGTCGTTTCTTGCGCAGAATTCTCTGCAGGAGTCCGTCAGCTTGATTCGCTGCTTCCTCTTGTCTTTCTCATCGGTGAAGGTCTCCACGAAGCCTTTCTTCTCGAGTTTTAGAATGATCTGCTTAACGTTTTGGTGGGAACTTTCCATAATGTCCGAAAGCTCGTTAAGGGTCGGAGGCTCCTTGCAGATGTTGATGCAGATCACTGCGAAAAACTGCTTCCAGGTAATCTCTCCGATGCAGCGATCCGCCACCGCCTGGTACCTGTTGTCAAAGGCGCTCAAAAGCCCCAACAAGAAGGGCTGCGGCGCCAGGTCTCCGAAGTCAACCTTGTCCATGTTCATTGTCTCGTTGTAGTTCATTGTCATATTGAATTTCTCCCCAATAAAAAAGGTAATATATTACATTTCTCAAACAATGTAACATATTACCTATTTCTTGTCAACACATTTATGTGCAGGTAGGTGCAGGTTGGGGACAGGCCCAAATTGCACGGTGCAATTTGGGCCTGTCCCCAACCTGCACCATCGCATCTACTTCATGGTTATAAGTTCATATTCTCTCGTGCCGATTCCAAGCTTCACGGAATGCTCCAAAGTCTCAGCCCAGGAAACGTTCGGGTTGGAGTTATGCCAGTGATCTCCGTGATCGTGGAAATGCTCTTTTGCCATGTTATCGCCCAGCTGGCTGTTTCTGATGGGCTCAGCCTTCTGACAAAGATCCACGCATGCCTGGTCCAAAGCAACCGGATCAAAGGAAGCTAACATTCCGATGTCCGGAAGGATAGGCGCATCGTTCTCACTGTGGCAGTCGCAGTTAGGTGAAACATCAGTAATAAGGCTGATATGGAAACAGGGTCTGCCTGTCACAACCGCCGCGGTGTACTCGGCCATCTTGCGTCCCAGAAGGTCCGCCGCATTACCGTTATCATTCTTTATTGCGTCAAAAGCGCAGGCGCCTATACAGCGTCCGCAGCCCTTACATTTCTCAGGGTCAATCCACGCCTTGTTATCCTTATAGCAAATGGCGTCGGATCCGCACTCCTTGGCACATCTCTTACATCCCTTACACTTGTCGGTGATAACGTGGGGCTGTCCGTCGTTGTGCTGCTGCATCTTGCCAGCACGGCTTCCGCAGCCCATGCCGATATTCTTGATTGCGCCGCCAAAGCCCGCCATCTCATGACCTTTAAAGTGGTTAAGTGAGATAAAAACGTCAGCATCCATAACTGCGCGCCCGATGTAAGCTTCCTTGCAATATTCCGCATTGGGAACCGGAACAATCACATCATCGGTTCCTCTGAGTCCATCGGCGATGATTATCTGACAGCCTGTGGTGACTGTGTTAAACCCGTTCATGTTGGCGCAGTCAAGATGCTCCAAGGCATGCTTTCTGCTTCCGGGATACAGGGTGTTACAGTCAGTAAGGAAAGGCATTCCGCCAAGCTCCTTAACCACATCTGCAACTGCCTTTGCATAGTTTGGTCTAAGATATGCCAGGTTACCAAGCTCGCCAAAGTGCATTTTGATTGCCACGAACTTGCCATCCATGTCAATATTGCCAATCCCGGCCATCCTAATTAGTTTCTGAAGCTTTGTTGTAAGCCCCACTCCCAATTGAGTTCTGAAATCAGTAAAGTATACTTTCGATTTTTCCATTCGATATTCCTCCGCTTGTGCTTCCATTATACACGAATGTGTCAACTTGGTAGATAGGGCCGATGTGCAGTTTGGGGACAGGCCCCATTCTGCACATGAAACGTGCAAAATGGGGCCTGTCCCCAAATTGCACGTCGGCCCTACTGCACCTACCCTGTCCTACCAACGGACGTTCCAGCGCTCGCTGTAGGTGCCGGCGCTGTCTTTGCAGGAAGAAGCTGCGTGTCTGCGGACCGTCTTCTCCCCCTCCGCATTTCTCTTCTCATCAAGCATCGTGGAAAAGGTCTTCTCGTCAGCCGGAACCTCCACCTCTTTCCCAAGCCATGAAGAAACATAGGCGGCGTTGCTGATTCGAAGGGAATTGATGCCCTCGATCCCGGGCGCAATCAGCTCCTCCCCGGTGAGAATGTGATTCACAAAATTCTGAAGAATCCGCACATGGCCATTGGGCACATCCGGGAATTTCAGGTTCACCCTTGTCACCCTCTTTAAAGGCATGGCTTCAGGGGAGGTATAGCAGGTTTTTCTCTCGTCCTCATCAAGAAGAAAGAGCTTCAAAACCCCGTCTTCCGCCACGGCTTTGCCCATGGTGCCGCTGATTTCGATGCGGTTGGTGCCGGGGCATTCGCCCGTAGATGTGATAAAAACCGCACTCGCTCCGCTTTCGTACTCGGCATAAATTGTCACATCGTCTTCCACCGCAATGTCATGGAAATGCCCAATTTTGCAGAAAGCCTGCAGCGTCGCCGGCATGCCCATAATCCATTGCCAGATGTCCAGATTGTGGGGGCACTGATTCAACAGAACCCCGCCGCCTTCACCGCTCCAGCTGGCTCTCCAGCCTGCGGAATCATAATAGCTCTGGGTTCTGTACCAGTTATTTATAATCCAGTTAAAACGTTTAATTTCTCCGAGGACGCCAAGCTTAACGTAATGCCGCAAAGCCCCAAACAAGGGATTGGTTCTCTGATTAAACATTATCCCGAAGGCCAGGTCCTCATGCTTTGACGCCGTCTCGTTCATAAGTCGAACCTCTGCAGCGTCAACACCGGCAGGTTTCTCAATGAGAACGTGCAAGCCGGCCTCAAGAGCCTCCATGGCAATCCTTGTATGCGAATAGTGCGGGGTGGCGATGAGAACCGCGTCGATTTTTGCCTGAGATAAAAGATTATGATAATCTTCGATAACCTCAACCGAAGAGCCGAATTTCTCCGAAGCCCAGGCACGCCTTTCCTCATTAACATCCGCAATTGCAGAAAGGATGGCGCCCTCCACCTTCCCCTCAAAGAGGGATACGGCGTGGGCGCTTCCCATATTTCCTATTCCTATTATTCCGAATCTACACTCGCTCATATGTGCATCCTCATCAAAATGTGCAATTTGGGGCCTGTCCCCATTTTGCACCTAGTAGTTTCCGACGGTGATTTTCTGGTCGGTGAAGTTTTCTACGGAGGCGCCTTTCTCGAAGAAGTGGGGGGCAGCCGCCAGAACTCCGCCGGCTTTGTAGTACTTGGAGCCCTTCTCCAGAGGAAGTGTAATGGTGCGCTTCTCTATGCCGGCGGCGTAGATTGCGGTGATGAGCTCAATGGTACGCTTGCCGTCCTCACCGGTGATGAGAGGCTTTTCGCCTTTTTCAATAGCGGTAAGGTAATTGTCGATCTCGCCGGTATGTCCCTCGTACTTAAGGTCCGGAATACTATTGTAAAACTCGTTGATACGAGCCATTAGTTCCTCGTTCTTCCTATCCTCGGGGAAGCCGTTCTCCTTGCCCACCTCAGCCTTCAGATCCCAGGGCATGGAAATCTTGGCGTCGGCACACTGCAAGATAATGCCCTGCTCCTCGCCATGGCTTACAACAGAAGCCAAAACCTCCGCAATGGTGCCATCCTCGTACTTAAGGCAGGAAAGTGAAAGGTCCTCGACCTCGGCATTGTCGTGCATAACGTTTGCAAGCACGCTCGTTGCCTCAACAGGTGAACGGCCCTCAATCCAGTTAAGCATGTCGATGTGGTGAACCGCGTGGTTAAGGGTGCAGCCGCCGCCCTCCTTTTCCCAGGTGCCTCTCCACCAAAGATCGTAGTAAGAATGGGCTCTCCACCATTCGGAGTTAACTCTGGCCAGGCAGATTTTGCCTGCAAGTCCCGAGTCTGCCAGTTTTTTCAACTTATAAACCCCGTTTCTGAAACGGTTCTGAGCTATGGCGCCCAAAGTTACACCATTCCTGCGCTCTGCCTCAAGCATGGCATCGCACTCCTCAACGCTTGCCGCCATGGGCTTCTCGCAAAGCACGTTAATGCCTGCGTTCATGCAGTCAATGCTGATGCTTGCATGCACGTAAGGGGGCGTGCACACATGCACGATATCTATTTTGATGCCCGACTCAAGCATCTTTGTATGGCTGTCAAAAACAGCAGCTTCCTCCAACCCATATCGTTTCTTAGCATCCTCAGCTTTTTCCGGATAAATATCGCAAAGTGCCACAATCTTACATCTGTCCTTAATTTCAAGGAGGCCCTGAATATGCATGTTTGAAATGCCTCCGGTTCCGACTATTGCTACATTTTTCATTGATTAGTCCTCCTATTTCACAACCTTGGCCTGAAGTTCGGCCCTTACGCAAAGCTCCGCGGCCTTGAAGGCATGGTCCTGGGTCATGGCATTCTCGGTTCTGTTGATGCAGTCGAGAATCAGCTGTCCGAAGAAGGGATAACCCACCTTGCCGTGAACCTCAAAATGCTGCTCTCCATTGTCGTTTACAAGGAAAACATGGTCCGTCGTGCCATCGTTCATGCCAACGTTCACGTATTTTCTAAGCTCGATGTAACCCTTTGTGCCAATAATAAATGTTCGGCCGTCGCCCCAGGTGGAAAGCCCGTCGGGGGTGAACCAGTCAACCCTGAAATGCTGGGTCGCGCCGTTATCGCCCACAAGGGTGGCATCTCCCAAATCCTCCAGTTCCGGGTAATCCGGGTGATTGTAGTTGCCCACCTCGCTGTAGGCAACCTTGGCGTCCTTCACGCCACAATAGAACAAAAACTGCTCAATCTGATGACTTCCGATGTCGCAGAGAATTCCGCCGTATTTTTCCTTCTCGAAGAACCAATCCGGGCGGCCCTTGGGGTTTCCAACCCTGTGAGGCCCGAAGCCGTCGATGTGGATGGGGGTTCCGATGGCCCCCTCCTCAATTAACTGTCCGGCAAAAACAGCTGATTCTACATGAATCCTCTCGCTGTAGTAAACCATATATTTTCGACCGGTTTCCTTAACCGTCTTCTTTGCAAGTTCAAGCTGCTCCAAGGTCGTAAGGGGCGCCTTGTCGGTAAAATAATCCTTGCCGGCCTTCATGACTCTGACTCCCAGCTCGCAGCGCTTCCAGGTTTCGGCGGCGCCGCATACAAGCTTTACCTCCGGGTCATTAAGAATCACGTCCTCGCTGTCGGCGATTGTAACCTCCGGAAAAGCTTCCTTAAACTTCAAAGCCTTCTCTCTGTCCCTGTCGTAAACCCACTTTAATGTAGCTCCCGCCTCCACAAGGCCGTTACACATGCCGTAAATATGGCCGTGATCCAGAGCGATAGCCGCTATGGAGAACTCTCCGGGTTTTACCACCGGGGCAGGTTTGCCTTTGGGTGCGTAGTTCATTCCGTCTTTCTTGTCCATTTTTATACCTCCTCCTGCTTATGGTAAAATCGTAACACGCTAAATTTTTAAAGAAATACACTTTTTTGCAATTTTTATTGCGCGAAATGACTTCCTATTGTACCCTAATACCAAAGGAGGCCTTCCATGAAAGCTAAATCATCAAAGAAATACCTGGCATCCAGAGGCCCGGTGGAGTGTCATATCAAGACAATTGACGCACCCTTCGACTATTCGGACGACATGCACAATCACGGAAGCAACGAGATTCTTATTATTCTCGGGGGCGAAATCAGCATATACACCGAGTCCGCAGGAAGAATTCTTAGGCGCGGTGATGTGTGCCTTATGCCTAAGTATGTTTTTCACAGAGCTGATATAATAACAAGGGATAAATATGACAGAATTGTCATAAATGTAGATGATGAGATTCTTAATGAGGCCTCAATCCAGGGCATGGACCTTCTAACCTGCTTTGAGC
>JAEEGJ010003821.1_pt1 | contig 54523 bp, 57 predicted proteins | sample 8958761 | NCBI WGS metagenome assembly JAEEGJ01 (sample SAMN16246546, study PRJNA631951) | gut metagenome | biome: gut microbiome; feature: rumen; material: RS-attached | host: Bos | place: Iran: Karaj | collected 2018-10
TCCGTTTGTAGTAAGCCTAAGACGACGTGAGAATTTCTTAATCCACCATTTTCTACAAATGACTTGATATATACTTCTTGTTTGAACTCCGGAGCACCGGGATGAGCGATGAGATATTCATGCAAGACATGAGACAAAATGGCTAAATCAGTATAAGATGTCACCTCTTGTTCGAATTCATATTTAATCTCGGACGATACAACATTGCTTTGCGAAGTTGCAGCGAATGAACGGGTAGTGAATGCATTTGAAATAGTGAGAACAGAAAACGATAATGCGAAAAACGCACGAATTAGGTTACTCTTTTTCATAGATAATACTCTCCTTATATAGTATAATAAATACTTGGCATTATAACAACGCTTTGGCTGTTATGAATAGCATCAATATAGTTGCAACTACATATCGTAGAGTAACAATATTGCTATCATTAGTAAATTGAATTATAGTTCTATTATATGATGCTAGGGTGGAAATATTGTTGAGAAAATGGAAGCGTTCAGACATCAAAGTCTGCATGAGAGTAGTATTATGGGGATATCAATTGGGAAAGTTATACAGTATTGTCGCAATAGTAAGAATATGACACAGAAAGAATTGGCAGCAGACCAATTATCTGTCAGATATATTAGTAAAATTGAAAAAGGAGAAGCTAATCTGACTGTTGACATTTTGTCATACATATCCAAAAAACTTGCCACAAATCTATTTACCATGTATGGGAAAATGAACGATTACGAGACGATAGAGACTTATTCTGCTTGTCAAATGATTAATGATGCTATAGGGCGACACTCTATAGACGATATAGAGTGCTTTTGCCATCGCTATGAGAATGATAAGCGGTTTCAGCAGGGAATTGAGAAAACAGTTTTGGGTTATGCCCGAGCACTTATGTTGTCAAATCATCATGAATATGAAGCTGCAGTATCGGCAGCAGAAGCAGCTTGTTCAAAACCGTTTAATTGTGATGAAGGTGGTTTGTTCCGCTCGGAGACTATTTTTAGTACAGAATATGCGTTAGCTCTTTCTCATGCGGTCAACTTATGCAGGATTAACGAGTCCGAAAGAGGAATTGAAGAACTGCTTGAATTATATAAGGCGGCTATGAAGCGTGTTGACAGTGGCTTGGCAGAGGTAGAAGGTGATGAAGATTTTTATATAAATATCCTTTGCAGCTGTCTTTACAATATATATGTATTTTCGGACAAAGTAGTGGTGGAAGAAATAGATAATCTTCTCGATACGCAAAAGAAAAAAGGAAAAATGCATATGGTATGCGAACTTTTGCTATGTAAGAGTGCATATTTGATGGTTGATAATAAGGTAAAAGAGGCACTTAAAGTATATTCATCAGCCAAAGCAATCGGTTTGCTTTTTTATCCTGAGAAATTCTATATACAGCGAGCTATGACTACTATAAATATTAAATCCGATTATTCATTATTTGAAAAGGAAACTTCATAAGTAAAAATCATAAAGATGGCTGCGGTTATCCAGTGAAAGGGTGAAGCTGGATAACCGCAGCCATTTTGATTGTTATAAGTTGTTCCTAATTGTCTGAATCATTTGACGACACATCATCAAATCGAATGTATTCATCACCTAAAGGCATACCATCGCCGCCATCGCCGGCATAGGACTTCTGAGACGGAACAAAAGAAAGCATGATTCCGATTGCAACAGAAACCAGCAAAAAAGAAATTACTTTTTTCATAGCCACTTAACTCCTTCCATTTCTTTTCACTTCTATGGAATATAATCATATTATTGATATATACGCCTGTAAATGGAAATATAGTTCTACCGCAATGTAAAGGTGATATGGCATTTTGAGAAGAACTATAATTCTATTTACATATTGATTTTGCGATAATATCATTAGAACGTAGGAAATAGGAAGCGGATTAAGCCATGGTAATTCGTTTCGGTCGGCCGACTCATTCTGCGTATTTAAATGGCAAAAGTGGAGCATATGGAAGAAGTGAAGACCTTATCGAAATCAAGGGTAGCAGTTATTAGTTCGGTTACTGTCCTTGCAATAATAGTTCTTTTATTGGGGGTGAGGGCATTCGGACAGCCTTTACCTGATAAAAGCAAAATAACGGATATTACGATTTCCTATGAATTCTCTGATAAAACGGCTACGGTAAGCGACAAAGAAGCCTTTTTTGCAGCCGTTAAGATTGAGGATTGGAAGCCTGCGAGGAACTATGAAGAGAAATTCGCTGCAGTAGCTTATATTACCTTTTCGCCGAAAAACATACGGGTTCAAGTGCTCGGGTGTGACGGAAACTTTACTTATCTGGATGTGGATGGGAAGGTTTATACGGCGCCTTCGTATGTATATGAATATATAATGTCTTTTGAAACTAAGTAAACTTAAATAGGCCGTCGGGTGTACCGACGGCCTAAATTTTATTGATTTGAATCTAGCGGTATATCTCGATGAGGTTGAGGATGATCTCCACAGCCTTGTCCATCTTGTCGATGCTGCAGCATTCGTAGGTGCCGTGGAAGTTGCAGCCGCCGGTACCGAGGTTGGGGCAGGGGAGGCCGTCGTAGCTGAGGCGGGCGCCGTCGGTGCCACCGCGGACGGGTACGTCGATGGGGGTAAGGCCGGCCTTTTTAAGGGCGAGGCGGGCGTTCTCGATTAAGTGCATGTGAGGCTTTATTTTTTCAAGCATGTTGTAGTAGGAATCCTTGATGGTAAGGGTTACGGTGCCTGCGCCGTATTTTTTGTTAATGGCGGCGACTGCATCCTGAAGCATTACTTTTTTTGCTTCGAATAAATCGTGGTCGTGGTCGCGGATGATGTATGACATCTTGGCGGATGATACCTGACCGGTGAAGGATGTAAGGTGGAAGAAGCCTTCGTAGCCTTCGGTGTGCTCGGGGCGCATGGCCTCAGGGAGAAGGGAGTGAAGCTCCATGCCTACCAGTGCGGCGTTGACCATGATGTCCTTGGCGGAGCCGGGGTGAACGGAGACGCCTTTGATGGCTATCTCTGCGCCGGCTGCGTTGAAGTTCTCGTACTCAAGGGCGTTAACATCGCCACCGTCGACGGTGTAAGCGTAGGTAGCGCCGAAGTTCTTAAGGTCAAAGAAATCTGCGCCTTCACCGATTTCTTCATCGGGAGTGAAGCCCACCCAGATTTCGCCGTGAGGAATGTTCCCGGTAATGATGGTGTCCATGGCGGTCATGATCTCTGCAACACCGGCCTTGTCGTCGGCTCCGAGAAGTGTGGTGCCGTCGGTGGTGATGATGGTGTCGCCGATAAAGTCCTTAAGCTCGGGGAAGCGGCTGACACTTAAAATGTCGCCGGTACCTACAAGGACGATGTCGGAACCGTCGTAGTTCTCACGGATAATAGGCTTAACGTCCTTGCCCGATGCTTCGGGTGAAGTGTCCATGTGGGCGATGAAGCCGAGCTTGGTAGCGTTCTCATAGCCGGGAGTAGCGGGAAGATATGCATATACGTAGCAGTGCTCGTCTACGCGTACACCCGACATACCGAGTGCTTTTAACTCATCGACAAGGATATTCGCCAGATCGAACTCACCTTTGAAGCTCGGATGGAGGTCGCTTTCCTCGTCGGAAGTGGTGTGTATCTTAACGTAATTTAAAAATCTTTCATATGCTCTTTGCATTTTGAAACCTCTCTTTCTTCCCGATAATTTTATCTTAGATATACATAAATGTCTAATAAAATATGCTTAACAAATTAAGATGTATTTTGTATAATGAATTGGAAATTTTGAGAAGAGGTTGTTAGATGAAAAAACACTTTTACTATATAGGACTTATAGCACTTTCGCTGGGACTTGTCGCATGCGGCAAGGATGCTCCCGCGGAATCGATTGAAGACGAGATTATGCCGGAAGTGAGCATAGAGACACAAACTGAGACCGGCGGCGCTACAACCGAGCAGGTAGCGGACCAAGAACAAGAGCCGGTTATCTTAGAGGCTACACACGTAGGCGGATTCACGATTTCCGGCGACAGACTTACCGCAAGAGGCGGCGCTTACGATCAGGACGGCAATACCGATAACGGAGCCGAGCCCATCGACTGGATTGTAATAGCAGATGACGGCGACCATCTCCTTCTTTTGTCAGAGAAGGTTCTGGAACAGAAAGAATTCAATGATCAATATACCGAGACTTCCTGGGAGACTTGTACGCTCAGAACATGGCTTAACGGAGATTTCTATAACGTGGCTTTCAACGATGAAGAGAAGTCCATCATACTTGATTACCCCACGGTTGCGGGCGATGTAAGTGCCGGCACGAGCGATGTAAGCGATAAGGTATTCCTCTTAAGCGAAGGCGAAGCAGAGGCTTATATCGGAGCCGAGGAAGGTACTCTCGGCAATAAGCTTTGTTCCAAGGTTACGACACGCGCCATTAATGCGGGTGTATGGTACATCACCGAAGATTATTATGACCTGTTTGGATTCAAGGCCAAGGGCTTCAGCGACGAGATGATTGGTTGCGGCAACTGGTGGCTTCGTACCAACGGCAAGGATGCGACAAGAGTTATGGATGTAGGCGCATCCGGCATTATCAGAACTACCGGCCACGAGGCTGCGTCCCATCAGGACGGAGTCAGACCCGCGATATATATTCAGATATCGGGTGGAAATAATTAAAATTGTGTGATATAATGGTGGGTACACGGGAGGTTACTTAATATGGGAGCAGGAGTAATTGTGGGAATTTCTGTTTTTGTAGTGATCGCGCTTATAGCGGTTGTAGTTGCAGTCGCTGTAGTTGCGTCTGTTTCATCTGTCGAGACAAGAGACGGCGAAGGTGAGAAAGAATAACATTAATTCGCAGACATGGCCCCGCTCATAGGCGGGGCCGATTTTTTGTGCAGGCGACGAGCCAAGCGGCTTCTATGCTTGCATAAGAAGACATTTGGCGACCGCATACAATCTCGAATTTCATCTTTAAGAAATCCGAGATATTTTACAGGAGAATGATATATGAAGAGAAAAACATTGGTTATGGGTATTATATTGGCAGTTTCTTTGGCTGCGGCATGCGGATCCAAGGCACCGGTTCCGATTGAGGCACCTGCTTCTAACACCGAGGCAAGCGCTTCCGAAGGTTCCGAGACAAGCGAGTCCAAGAAAGTCATTGCCGGAGCAGAGCAGACCGAGGGCAATGAGCAGAGCAATACTATCGTTAAGAAGACTCCTCAGGAGCCTCTTACCGCTCCCGATGCCAAGAACGAATACGACAGCGACGGAAGAATCGTTAAGAGTGAGGTTGAAGGACAGGGCTACGATACATTCGCTTACGATGAAGCAGGCAATCTTTCCGAACAGAAGTGCTATGATGAAGCCGGCGAGCTCATTACTACGATAACAAATGAATATGATTCAAATGGTAATGTAATAAAGTCACAGGATGTGAACAGCGACGGCTCCGAAGGCTGCGTACTGACATATAAGTACGACAACAACGGCTATCTTATCGAGATTTACTCAGACTACGGCAACGGCGACTACGAGAAAGACCTTTATAAGAGAGACGCTGCAGGACGTGAGTTAGAGTATACATTCATTTCCGGTACCAAGGACGGTGAGACCGAGGTTCAGAAGCTTGAGTCCGAGTACGACGACCACGGCAACGTAATTCATGAGACCTTCTACTCTATGGGTAAGAAGATGGGCGAGAACAAGTACGTATATACCTACGATAATGCCGGCAACATTACGAACAAAGAAACCTACAGTAGCGACGGACTTACGGACGAAGAGCCCGTCGAACCCTGATTAATACATGTAAGAGCGGGAATATAATGGACAACCTGATTACCTATGTGAAGTTTAGGGGCGACCTAAGCTTCAAGCAGCAGAAATTTAATGAGAACGACGCGATGGTGCTTGTTATTGTGACCAGCATCGACTACGAGGACCTCGACTGTACCGGCATGACGATTGCCGAGCTCTCCAAGGCTTACACAGACCTTAATAAGAAAGACGAGCAGGACGAATGCTTAGATGACAAGGAAGCGATTCTGAAGCTTGCTGCGGTAAGCGCGCGATACAAGGATATACCGATAGAGCGTTATGTGCGCGATATCGACCAGGCGGAAGAGAAGACCTTCTATGCCATGACATTTACCATGGGAAGATTCGAGAAGATGGTAGTGTTCAGGGGCACCGACGGCTCCATTCTTTCGTGGAAAGAAAACTTTAATACGATTCATACCATGCCGACTCCCGGTCAGTATTCGGCACTTAAATATCTGCAGGAAGACCTCAGTAAGCCTTTTGTGAAGGTAAGCGTAGCGGGTCATTCCAAGGGAGGTAACCTTGCGGTTTATGCCGCCATGAGCCTTGAGGATAAGCTTCGTAAAAAGCTTAAAAAGGTGTATGCTTTTGACGCTCCGGGATTCCCCGAGGACATCAGCGAGAAGCTTGGATATCTGGCAATTAAGGACCGTCTGGAAGCCTACGTTCCGGAGAGTTGTGTCATCGGAAACCTTATGAAACCGCCGTTTGAGAAGATTGTGGTGAAGGGCATCGGCAAGGGTGTGTACCAGCATGACATGTTCAACTGGGAACTGACCGCCACAGGAATTTCTATGGCAGAATCAACAAATTTATTCAGCACCGAATTGTCCGCCAAGGTCAATAACTGGATAGAGGGTATACCCCTTGAAGACAGGGAAAGAGTGGTGGGTGAGCTCTTTGATGTTTTTTCCAAAAACGGTATCACACACATCACCGACCTCATGCATATGGACCTCAAAAAGATAGTCGGAATCATCAAATGTGCGACCCTTTTGTCGTCCGAAAACAGGACTTTGCTGGGTATCATAATCAAAGAACTTCGTTAGTTATATTTAACAATACATATTCGTGAAAATCACTAAAAACGGCAAAATATTCTTGTATATTTTGCCGTTTTCGCTATTTAAATGTTAATGGATTAATCATATACTAAAACCCGTAAAAGGAAACCGATTTTAATGACGGGGAGGTCGATCGGGATATGTTCAGAGAGAACAACAACAGCTTTAAAGAGATAGTAACCGGTATGGCATTTTTGGCGCTGTTCGTAGGTTTTATTATCTCGGCCGGACTTCACTTATAACTAAATTTTTCATAGTAAACCCTTCTTTAGTGAGCACTGTCATAATTTAATGATAGTGCTTTCTTTTTGCATTAAAAACGTTTAAAATTGATTGTAGAGAGGTTAAGGCCTATGGATAAGAAAGTTAAAGTTAATGACATAGATGAGATAGTTAAGATGCTTGATGAGTTCGCGGACTCTGATGTGTCGAGACTTAAGGTTAAGGTAAGCGAGGAGCTCGAGCTTGGTAAGACCAAACGCGAGTATCATCTCGGAAGGTGCGACATCGGCAGTCCTTTTGCCTGCGGCACGCCTTTTGATGTGGAAGACGATAACGGCAACGATTAGTTGATGGTAGAGGAGAGTATATGAAGGCAGTAAGATCTGTGGCATATGCGGTAATTGTTATTTGCGCCCTGTTGTGCATAGTGATTGCTTTTTACGCGTCCCGTAAGACCGGGGAGGGCGGAGAGACTAGCAATACGGAGGCTTCCGTAACCGTAAGTACGAGCGGTTCCGCGGAGGATTCATCGGTTCCCAATCTTGCGGATTTAATCAAGGACCATCCGAGCAGTACGTCTACTAAGAATTCCATCAGCGGCAATCTGACCGGAGAGATAGACTACGAAGAGATTGTTAAGCTCCAGGATGCCGAGCTCGACAGAGTCTTCAGAGAGACTATTGCCGAGTACAACAAGAAATATGGTATCGTGACCAGCACCACCACTTCCACCACGACCACCACTAATAAAGACTACAAGTATTTCGTCAACAAAGCCACCAAGATTATTCACAGAATCGACTGTTTGCTTAAGCCCGTGAACAGCTCGGATACGATTTATTACGAGACCATCACGGATGCTAACAAGGCGGGATACACCGAGCGTTGCCCCGTCTGCAGTCCATAAATTGGGACGCAATTTAAAAGTTTTGGTTAATAGCCTGCGGATATAATGTTCCAAGTATTAAACTTTAAAGGGGAGAATAATATCTTGGAAAAATTATCAAAAGAAGAAGTTGATGTCCTCGGCGAAATCGCCAACATCAGTATGGGTAACGCGGCTACGAACCTTAGCCTAATGGTTAATCACAAGGTTGAAATTACGACCCCGAAGGTTCAGTTTATCAAGAGAAGTCAGGCCCTCGACGACTACGAGAAGACCTGTATCTTTATTCAGATTCACTACATCAAAGGCTTAAGCGGCAATAACGTATTCGTGCTCAAAGAAAACGATGCGCTGGTACTTACCGACCTCATGATGGGCGGAAGCGGCATCGATGTTCAGGGCGAGATGGGCGAGCTTCAGTTAAGCGCCATGTCCGAAGCCATGAACCAGATGATGGGCGCCTCGGCAACATCAATGGCCACGATGCTTGACATGATGGTTGATATCGGCACTCCGGAGATTAACTCAATCGATGTTGAGTCGGTTAAAATCTTTGAAAAGATGTTTGACGAAGGCAAGGATTCTTTTGTCAAGATCACCTTCAAGATGGACGTGGAAGGCCTCATCGACTCCACCATGATTCAGCTCTACCCCATGCATTTCGCCAAGGAAATGTGTGATATATTCAATAAAGAAGCTTCTAAGTAAAATCATAGCCCCAAGTCTTTCTTTTTGAAGAAATACAAGGGGCTATTTTTCTGCCATAACGGTATATTTGCGGGGGCACATGCGGTATTATTAGTACATAAGATTTAAGTAATCTTACAGGAGGTACAAAGAATGATTACATTGTTATTAGGCATAGCCCTTGCGGTTTTAGGTATAAGAATATTTCTTGGTTTGATAGGTATTTTCGGAAAGCTTTCACTGATCTTCATCGGTGTGTGCGGACTGGCACTTATCGGAGCCGTAATCGGACTTGTATTTAAGCTTATATTTGCGGCAGTTCCGATCCTGTGTCTCGCGGGCGGTTGCTACTTAATCTACAAGGTATTTGCTGAAAAACAGACCGCGTAGGCGGCAGTCAAAATAATCCTTTTCAAGGAGGCGTCGGGTTTGGGCCCGGCGCTTTCTTTGTGTGTATTTGCGGGCAGTTGCGGGCTTTTCGACGCGTGCGTGGCGGTAAAAGAAAACGATTGACAACGCGAACAATTGTTCGTATACTAATATTAAAGAGGGCGAACAAATGTACGAGATAGTTAATGATTATACCACAATGGATAAGCTTAGGATTCTTGCCGACGCGGCCAAGTATGATGTGGCTTGTACGTCGAGCGGAGTGGATCGTAAGGGTAAGGAAGGGTTCCTCGGGAATTCCTGCGCGGCGGGCATATGTCATTCTTTTGCGGCGGACGGAAGATGCATATCGCTTCTTAAGATTCTTATGAGCAACCATTGTGTTCACGACTGCAAGTATTGTCTTAACAGGCGTTCTAATGATGTGGAGAGGGCGACGTTTCTGCCTGATGAGATATGCAAGCTGGTTATAGAGTTCTATAAGAGGAATTATATTGAGGGGCTTTTCTTAAGCTCCGGTGTGCTTAACAGTCCCGAGTATACGATGGAGCTTATATGCAGGACGCTTAGCATGCTACGTAATAAGTATCGTTTTAACGGGTATATTCACGTTAAGGCTATTCCCGGTGCCCCGGCAGAGCTTTTGGCTCAGGCGGGCTTACTTGCCGACCGTATCAGTCTGAACTTAGAGCTTCCTAACAGCGAAAGCCTTAAGAAGCTTGCGCCCGGTAAGAATTTCAACAATATCGTTATGCCTATGGCGAGCATCAGCAGTACCATTGCGGCTCACAGGGTGGCTGCGGGTAAGACTCCTTATATGGAGCGCAGTAAGATTAATAACAGGCTTGAGAATAATATCTTCTCCAAGATGAGGATTGAGGCGGCTCAGAGCAATTCGATTCTTGTGCCGGAGAGGGCGCTGGATAGGGATTTGAGCAGACCTTTTGCACCGGCGGGTATGAGTACGCAGATGATTATAGGTGCGACACCGGATACGGATTTGGAGCTTATTACGGTGACTGAGCAGTTGTATAAGAGCATGGACCTTAAGCGAGTGTTCTACTCGGCATACGTTCCTCTTAATGACGATGCGGCACTTCCGGCCAAGGGCACGGCGGTACCGCTACTTAGGGAGCATAGACTTTACCAGGCGGACTGGCTGCTTAGATACTATGGGTTCGCGGCATCGGAGCTGTTAAGTCCCGAGAAACCCAATTTTAACGAGGTGATAGACCCTAAGTGTGACTGGGCGGTAAGGCATCTCGATGTGTTCCCGGTTGAGGTTAATACTGCGCCTGCGGATATATTGATAAGAGTGCCCGGTATCGGTCCTAAGAGTCTTGAGAGGATATTCAGGGCGCGACGTTACGGCGGGCTTACTTTTGACGCGCTTAAGAAGATGGGTGTGGTGCTTAAGCGTGCCAAGTACTTTATTACCTGCGGTGGCAAGATGATGGACAGGATTCCTATCGAGGAGCGCTTTATAGTTAACAGACTTACCGACGTGGACAGAAGAGAGGTATACAGTTTCACCGACAGGACTACGTATAGGCAGATGAGCCTCTTTGATATGGGTATGAAGGCGGTGAGCGGATGACGGTTTTTACATGTAGTGACAGTCTTGAGGCAATGCTTACTTGTATTTACGATGCCTGGTATAGCAGGCTCGGACATGACAATGTGAGACTCGAGATTGAGCCTATAGAACAGCTTAATATGTTTGATACCTACGTACATGTCGAGGCTGACGAGCGCAAGGCCATGGCTGTTGCCGATGCGGTCAATATGAAGATTTCGCCGGCTTTCTACGGGGAGATTGTGTATTGCCTCGGCGCGTATGAGAGAGATGTGCTGGATACGGTTTACAGAGTATTGGTGCTGGGGTTCAAGCACGGCGCCGGTGTGCTGGATGCGTATGGGTATGAGGCAGTGTCGCGCTTTAAGGCTATCAGAATCCGCTATGGCAGGGAGGCAAGCAGCTTCCTTGAGTTCGTGCGCTTTAATCTTGTGGAAGGCGTTTATGTGGCTCATTTCGAGCCTAAGAGCAGAGTGTTGCTCACAGTGGCGGAGCACTTCGCCGACAGGATGCCTTCGGAACACTGGATGATTATCGATGACATTCATAGAGAGGCGGCGGTTCATCCTTGCAATGAGCAGTATTATATTCGCAAGCTAAGCACCGAGGAGTATGACAGACTCAAGGCGACGGAAGACTACGATGATTCTTTTACCGAGCTTTGGAAGGTGTATTTTAAGGAGATAGCCATTAAGGAGCGCGAGAATTATCGTTGTCAGCTTACACATTTTTCCAAGTGGAAGCGTAAGCATGTTACGGAATTTGCGTAATCGATAGGTAACATATTTGTAAGAATTCGTTTTTGCTGTGGCTTTTTTCCCAACCGTATGATACAATCGTCTCAATAAAAACGTTTTACGCGTTCCGACTGCGGAACGGGCGGCTCAGACCGCCGATGGGGTGAGAGTATGAAACAGATGGATGGGTATCTCAGAGGAGTTAACCTGGGTGGTTGGCTTTCTCAGTGCGGTCCGAATTACACGGAAGAGCACTACAATTCCTTTATAACCGAAAGTGATATTAAGACCATTAAAGAGTGGGGACTCGATCATGTAAGACTCCCCATTGATTATAATGTTGTGCAGCGTGAAGACGGAAGCTTTATTGAAAGCGGCTTTAAGCATGTCGACGACTGTATAGCATGGTGTAAGAAGTATGGTCTTAAGATTGTCTTAGACCTTCACAAGACTTGCGGTTTTACCTTTGACGATCCCGAGTATTGCAATTTCTTTACCGATGAGAAGCTTCAGAAGATGTTTAAGGATCTGTGGCTTGAGTTTACGCGCAGATACGGTAAGGAAGAGATTATGGCTTTCGAACTTCTTAACGAAGTTACGGAATACAGAATGGCCGAGGCTTGGAACCGTATTTCCACCGAGACCATTAAGATGATTCACGACATAGTTCCCGAGAAGACAATTATCATCGGCGGCATTTACAACAGTAGTATCGTAGGACTTACATTACTGCCTAAGCCCGTAGATGATAATGTGGTATATACATTCCACTGCTACGATCCCATGATTTTCACACATCAGGGAGCAGGCTGGATTCCTGTTATGCCTCATGACTTTAGGACAGCTTATAAGCGTAAGGTAAGTGAGTTAAGAGACGACTCCAACCGTGTATTCGGTCCCGATTATGACGACCAGTACAAGGACTTACCGGACGGCATCATAGATTCAGGCTTCTTCTTTAACGACTTTAAGAAAGCTATCGAAGTAGCCGAGAAGTACAACGTTCAGTTATATTGCGGCGAGTACGGAGTAATCGAGCTTGCAGACCGTGAGAGCACTCTTGCATGGTATAGAGACATTCACGCAGCACTCGATAAGTACAATATTCCCCGAAGCGCATGGTCATTTAAGCGCATGGACTTCGGCCTTTCAGACAGTCTGAACGACGGAATCAGGGAAGAAATTTTGAAGAATTTATAGTCAGAAATCGACATTGAAAAATTTTTTTAAAAAAGTTTTTCACATTAATTATTTTTTAATACCTATATTGCATAATACTATCATACCCCATAACCCCAATGTACCATTCTCAAAGAGAGAGAGAAGATGCTAAGTATCTTCTCTTTCTTTTTGCGATAAAACATGAATTTAAGCGGGACAAGGAGCAAGTTGCACAACAAAAAGTCACCGACTGAAGTGCCGGTGACTGCAATTCATATATATATATTATTTATGAACCGAAAGAAACTCATAGACAAATCCGTTGGATGTAATCAGTTCATCAACTTTCTCTACTACAGTACCGGGGTAGTGTTCTTCAAAAAAATCATCGAGATAATCTCTACTATACAGATCCGTAACCTGGTAAATAATGAATATGTCATCGCGATTTATTATGGCCTGAGCCGTATTTTCAATTCCATGGCGTTCAAGCTTATGGTTATACCATGGACTATTTACTACCCAGCTACCCATGTAGATATAGTTCTCATATGGACGAATTCTGGTATCAAGAGTTTTTTCTCGATAATGCAAATTGGACATCTCAAGATAGTAGAAGTTGTTGGGATGGTCCTCCAAATATTCTTCCAGCTCTACAAATGAAGTACTTAAGTCTCCGAATGCTACTGTAGAGTACTTAACATCTTTTACTACAGGAATACCGAAACGAATCGATATGCCGATTATTCCAAGAAACATAAGGGCAGTTAATGGCCTTAATAATTTTCCTTTAAAACTGATAACCGAAAGTTCCCATATTTTGTAATTAATAGCTATTCCTATAAGACAGAACAATTCGGCTATGAAAATAATCTGCGTTACTCTGAACGGATACCTGCCGTTATATACGAGGTATATCCAGTCAAACATGCGAGCAATTATGATAAAAAGAATATCAAGCAACATTCTATATTTGCGAGACAGCACCCCTATGATAACAAGACAGAAATACATCCAGAATACTAAAATGTTGATGGGGCGATCTGTGTAGTCAAATAGATTTCGGTCTATTATTTTTAAGACTATATCTTTAAGTTCTGCCACCAATGGAAGCTTGGAAGCTTGTCTTATATTATGGGCTGTAGTGGCGATTGAATACATGCTATCAACATTAATGTTTTGGTCAAGCAGCAAGTTGTAGTGTGAAGTTGCGGCAACATAGGAAGACTCGGTTATGCCTTGAGCCCGATACAAATCTATATTTTCATTGTAATCAGGATAGCCCGTATAGTCATAAATCACCGTGCGACTGTCAGTATAGGCATCAAATTCTTTCCACTCATCGGAACTATAACCCAAAAGATTTGTAGAGAAATTTATAAAACAAGAAAGAATAAGAACCAGAGATAATGAAAATAGATTAACTAATGATTTCCGCTTACCGACAGAACTATGAGCTTCAGTTTGATGAAAAAAAAGAATGTCGCAAAATTTGCTCACAAAAATCATCCCAAGAAAAGGGAAAAGCATGATAAAGCCTTTACTCCTCAATGAATATGACAATAGTGAAAAAGCAAAGAGCAGAACAATTAAAAGTCTATTACTGCGAAGGTCTTCAGAATCAGCAAGCAGAAATAAAAAAACCGCACCGCACCCAACTATACCCGAGATAATAGTATACTGAGTTTCGGCGAAAAAACGATAAAAGAAAGCAATTACAACGAGAAGGGAAATTCCCCATATGAACATAGCTGAAATTGTATTTTGACATTGTTTTACAGAATAATACATTACACTTATAAGGACTAATGCCAAAGCCAGCATAAGTATAATGCCAAACCAAGGAATGCCGTTACCGGTGAGTTTATATAAAGATGAAACGAGGGAACCAAAAACTATACCAATGTAATAAAGTTGGAATTCCGGTCTTCCCGTAACCTCGCCCGAAACTAGCGTTTTTAGCAGAAAATTATCATTGTCGATTAAGAAGGGAGAAATTCTGTTACTGATGAATACAAAGAGAAACACGATTATTGCAGAAATGGTGAGCAATATCCAATTCTTATGCTTTTGAAATGATTTCATGTAAGAATTCCCCTTAATCAGATTGTTGGTATAAAGCACCATTTCCATCCTTAATACCACAACAATTATACAAATCAATCAGTAAAAAGAAAACCCTTTTACCATAGACTTTTTGTACCAACAGCGTAATCTTGGATTATAATCAATATATAAGGCTAAGCCTGAAAAAGAGAAAATGGAGGTATTTATGAGGGATTTCAAGAAACTAGACAACCTGCTTAACACATTTGTGGAGCAGGGCACCAACCCCGGTTGCGCGGTTGCGATAATGCAGGGGGACGAAATGATTTATCATGGGGAAGCGGGTTATGCGGACATTGAGGCCGGCAAGAAAGTGGATGTACACAGTATGTTCAGCCAGGCTTCGACGACGAAGCTTTTTACTTACGTAATCCTTGGCATGATTTTTGAAGAGGGCAAGTTCCTCTTCAGCGATCCGCTTTATTATTATCTGCCTGAGTGGAAGAACACTCAGAAGTATATTAAGCTTCCAAACGGCGAGATTGATACGGCTCCGCTTGATAAGCCCATCACCATTCGCGACGCTGTAGCTATGATGTGCGGACTGCCTTACTGCATGATGCCCGCTATCAACCCTACAACGCCCACCTTGGCGGCTATGAGCAAGCAGATGGAGGAATTGCTTAAGAAAGGTCCCAGCACGATTCAGGAGGAAGTACGGGCCATGTCACAGGTGCCTGTAATGTTTGAGCCCGGTTCACACTGGCTTTACGGTTTCGGCTCCGAGATTACCGGTGTGCTGGTAGAGACATTCGAGGGCAAGCCTTTAAGAGAGGTATTTAAAGACCGCCTTATTGACCCGCTTGAGCTCGAGGACGCAGATACTTTTGCCAGACCTCACAACAGAGACAGAATTGTAACCAATTACGCTAAGAAGGGTCCCGGACAGTTCGAGCCTACTAAGTACTTCTTAACGCCCGACCCTGACAGCGTTCCTGCAGGCGCAAGACCTAACCTGCTTATCAGCGCGCATGATTTTGCGGTATTCATGCAGATGCTTGCCAACGGCGGTACTTACAAGGGACGCAAGTTCTTAGGCAGCGGCACCGTTGCTATGCTTCATGAGAATCAGCTCGGCCCCGTACAGCTTAAGGACTTCGAGAACGACTATCTCGCAGGCTACGGCTACGGCCTCGGCTTCCGTACGCTCATGACTCAGAAGTACGGCCACAACGGCCACCTCGGCAACTTCGGATGGACCGGCGGCACCGGCATCTGGGTAGAAGCCGACCCCACCGACAAATTCGCGGTAGCCTACATGCACAACATGGCTCCCAACGAAGAACTTTATCACCATCACAGAGTTCGCGCGGTAGTTAACGGCATAATGCTGTAATATAAAAGAGGGTCACGACAGTGGCCCTCTTATTATGTCCGGTGAAGTCGCCGGATGATTAACCTTTAGTCTTGTCCTTCGGCAGATACTTAAGCAACATACGCTCCAGCGCCGCACTCTCTATCGGCTTGGTAAGATAATCCGTGAAGCCCTCGGCCAGATAGCGTTCCCTCGCCCCGGATACTGCATCGGCAGTCAGACACACGATAGGAGTTTCCTTGTTAAGACCGCCTTCCTGAGTACGCATGATAGGAAGGGCCTCAGCGCCGTCCATACCGGGCATACGGTTGTCGAGGAGAATCGTATCGTATTTTTTCTCCGTTGTCTTAATAAGGGCCTCAGCCGCGCTCGTAGCGGTATCTATTTTAATCTTGGTCTTCTTAAGAAGCGCGCGCACAACAGTTAAGTTGATAAGAGTATCGTCCACCACCAGAATCTCGGCATCGGGCGCGTGGAACAGCTCCTTGTAGCCGCCATCCGAAGCGGAAGCAGAGCTGAATTTCTTACGATAATCGCCGATAGCATCGTCCTCGTGAATCTTCTGCGGAATACGTAAAAAGAAAGTGGACCCCTTCCCGTATTCACTCTCGACACTGATGGTACCGTCCATCATAACCAAAAGCCGCTTAACAATCGTAAGTCCGAGACCGGTGCCCTCAATGGTCTTATTGCGATTCATGTCGGCACGGTCGAATTTCTCAAATACCTTGTCTATATCCTCGGGCTTAATACCTATGCCCGTATCGGTAACCCGCACAAGCAGATTACAGTCGTCGCCCGCGCGATTATAATTGACCGAAAGCGTTACGCTTCCCTTTTCGGTATATTTAACAGCATTGTTCAAAACATTGGTAATAATCTGTCTGATACGAATCTCGTCGCCGTACAGACCGTCGGGCAACGTTTCATCGACGTTAACGTTAAAAGCAAGGTTCTTTTCCCGTGCCTTAACGGATATCATAACGACCACATCATTGATAAGCGAGCTGAACTTGTAAGGCGCCTCCGTAAGCTCCATCTTGCCCGCTTCAATCTTAGAAAGGTCCAGAATATCGTTGATTATCGAAAGAAGACTTCGTCCGGCACTCTCGATGTTACGAGAATAATCCGCAATCTTCTCATCCTTCGCCTCACGCATAATCATCTCGTTCATACCGATGACCGCGTTAATGGGGGTACGAATCTCGTGAGACATATTGGCGAGGAAATCGGACTTGGAGCGATTGGCTTCATCAGCCTTGAGCCTTGCCTGCTCGAGCTCCTTCATGGTGGCGATGAGGTTCTTGTAGTCGGGAGTCTCAACACCCATGTAGAAGATGTAAAGCCCCAGAATCGCGCCGAAATAGTTAAAGTAAATCTCGGTAGGATTGAACACCTCGAAGATAATGACACCGATAGTCACACTGAAAGCCGCTATAGCGGTAATACGCGCACGCCGGTTCAATTCCTTACTGTTGACAAAGAAAACAACCATCGCGTACAGCAAATAATAAATCTCCGCGAAGTACGCCAGAATATATTTGGGAATCGTAGGAAGCAGATACGAGTACTTATCCTCACCGATATTCGGAATAGTGACAATCGCGCTCACCACAGCCAGCGCGAAAAGCATTACCAGAAGTATCTCGTTAACTACAGAAAAAAACTTCCTGCGCCTTGTCGTCACAAAGAAACTCTCCGCATAAATCGCGAAGAAATAGGTTAACATAACATTAGAAAAGAAAGATAACACATAGAAAATAAGCCTTACGTAATAAGGCACAAAGAAAATCGGAGTGCGCCTGAACAAGACGTCACAGCACGTTATTATATTGCCCAAAAGCAGAATGTAAGTGAAGTTTCTGAAAGTCAGATTCTTTTGCTTAACTTCAGTGCCGCTGACGGTTACCAGAATACAAAGGGTAACGTTAAATACAAACGCAGCAATCATGAAGGAAAGATCGTACAGTGCCTCGCTCACTTCGGACCTCCTGATTTAAAGTGATTAAATTGTATCACATTATTGATTAACAAAGAGAAAAACTGTCAAATTTGTTGATTTTTGAATTATTGGTTGCTTGCTGTTGATTACAATATACGAAATGGGGAATGCTTGTGTAAAGGAGAAAATCGAATGGAGAGCAGCGCTTTACTTGATGATTTACGCTCAATGCCCGCCGAAGCGAGGATTATGTACTTAGAAAACGCTGAGGAAGAAGACTTGCAGCAGATTATGGAGGAACTGTTAAAAGAAATCTACTCCGACGCCAAAAAGGCTGAGGAATTTGAGGTAATCGATAAACACAAGGGGAAAAGTGCGGACTTGTCCACGGCTAAGTGGATACAGATTCTTTTGAACATATAGACGAGCCGCTTAAAGGTAAACGGAATGAACTTTAATCTATCAGATGCCAACATGATAGCAAACGCGCTCGCGGGGCATTTTGTCAGCATGTATTATGTCGATATCGAGACCGGGCACTTCAAGCAGATGGTGAGGCCGCACGTTACCGGCGTGAGCGGTATGCCCGAAGAAGGGGACGATTTCTTTAGCCTGGCCAAAGAAAACGCGCCTTCTTTTGTCGACGCTGATGACCTTGATAAACTGCTGGTGGCGTATGACAAGAAATCGATTCTTAAGCGGCTTGAGAATAATAAGCCTTTTGAGCTCGATTGTCGAGTGATAGCTCACGGAGTGGTGGAGCATGTGCGCCAGGTTACGCTGTTGTGCGAAGACAAGAAGCATATATTATGCTGTCTTGAAAATATAGACAGGGAATACCTCGAGAAGGCGGAGCAGGAGAGGAACCTTCGGTCGGCAGAGCGAAAGGCCAATATCGATGCGCTCACGGGAATTAAGAACCGCAACGCGTTTCTTGAGAGTCTCGAAAAAATCAACGAAGACATTATCAGGGGCAAAAGCACGAAGCCCTTCGCGATTTTGGTGTGCGATGTCAACGACTTGAAACATATGAATGACACCAGAGGCCACAGCTTCGGCGATGAGGCTATTAAGGGAGCCGCCCAAATGATTTGCGAGATCTTCAAGCATAGCCCCGTGTTCAGAACCGGCGGCGACGAATTCGCTGCGGTGCTTACGGACGGGGACTATGAGAAGAGAGAAAAGTTGTTAGAGGCGCTCAGGGAAGTGTCGATTAAGAACGGAAGGACCCGCACGGGCCCGGAAGTTGCAAGCGGCATGGCGGAATACCGGGCCGGCATTGATAAGAACTTTAACAATGTATACGAGCGCGCCGACGCCGAAATGTATGAAAACAAAAAGGCCATGAAAGCCAACAAAGTCGCGGACGGCATCAGGCGCACGGGAGAAAAGGACAGCCTTATTACCGACGAAAGAAAGCGCCTCCTCGACGGAATGTTCGGAGCACTTTATACCGTGGCGGGCGAAAGCTATATATACATCAACGATTTGAGATACGACTATTCCCGGTGGTCATTAAAGCTTGTTAATGATTTCGGGCTTAAGTCCGAGTACATGTATCACGCAGATAAAATCTGGCATGACTATATCCACCCGGATGACATGGAAAGCTATGACGAGGCCGTGGAAGCGGTTCTGCGTGGCGACATGGAGCTGCGACCGCTAGTGTATAGGGCGAGAAAAGCGGATGGAAGCTATGCCATTCTCTCGACGAGAGGATTTGTGTTAAACGACAGTGCCGGGGTGCCGGAGTACTTCGGAGGAATAATAATACCGCATTAAAGATTGTGTCGGGAGCACCGGTGGGTGCTCTCGATTTTTTCTTTTGGCGTTTGTGAAGAAGTTGTGATATACTCTAATAAATGCGAAAGAAACTGAAAGGAGAATGGTAAATGGTAGACAACTATATGATGATTGGAGGAGCTGACGGCCCTACATCCGTATTTATCGCAGGAGAACTGGGGAATACTTCATGGCTTAACATATTCGGGCTGATTATTGTCGCGCTGATATTGATTCCAAACATTATTTATGCTATAGCAGTTAAGGGGCAGAAGAATAAGTGCAAGAACATGTTCATGAATATCCTTGAGCAGATAGGCAGATATGCCTGCATGCTTCTTATGATTTTCAATGTGGGAATAGCTGAGTTTGGATTCAGCAATGTGGCGCTGTTTCTGGCTTATTTGTTCGGAAACGCTGTATTGCTCGTGGCTTACTGGGTAGTGTGGATGCTGTACTTTAAGAAGCCTTCTTTTGGCAAGCAGATTGCGCTTGCTGTGATACCTACAGCGATTTTCCTGCTGTGCGGTGTGACGATGGGACACTGGCTGCTTGTGGTATTCGCGGTGGTGTTCGGCGTGGCACATGTGTATGTGACGTGCAAGAATAAAGTGTAATTAGTGGAGAAGAAGATGAAGAAACGAATCATATGCTTTGGCGACTCTAACACCTGGGGATATAACCCTACAAACGGAAGCCGCTACGACGAAAACACAAGATGGCCCATGGTGCTTGGGCACCTGCTGGGCGATGACTATACGATTATCGAGGAAGGCCAGAACGGCCGCACCATCGCTAATGCCGACCCCTGGGAGTGGGGCTGTAAGTGCGGCATGGACTATATACTTCCCATGGTGGAGAGTCAGAAGCCTTTCGACCTTTTGATAATCATGCTCGGTTCTAACGACCTTAAGGCTAAGTTTCACTTACCCGCCGGCGACATCGCGGGCAGCTTGCAGAACATGCTCATGAAGACCAAGAGCTTCTTACAGTACCAGTGCGGCATTCAGCCTAAGATTCTTATCGTGGCGCCTCCGCACCTCGGCGATAACCTGGCGTCATCCCCCTTCGCGCCTTTCTTTGACGTGGATACCGTAATCGAGAACTCCAAGCATCTGGCATACTGGTACGAGCTCGTCGCTAAGCAATTCGACTGCGACTTTCTCGACGCCGCCACCCTCTGCACCGCCGGCTCCGCCGACTCCCTCCACCTCATGGAAGACGGCCACAAAGCCCTCGCCGAGGGCGTGTACCGGAAGGTGAAGGAGATGGGAGTGTAGTTACAGACTGCTGTGGGGCTTTCGAAGCCCGTTTTCGGGGCAGTAATGCATAAATTCGCGATTTTCGCCATTTTATCCATTAAAAATCAGGGCAAAAAAATAGGTGGGATGGATAAAAAGTCCAATTCCGCCTTTTTTATGCATTGTTTTTTAAGAATATAAGTTTAAAAGTGAAGCAAACAAGGGATAAAAGTCTTAATTTCCGGCTTTTATCCCTTGCTTTTGCCCAAAATCAGCCTTGTATCGGTTTCAAAGCCCCGCTAACAATGGATAAAAAACAGCTTTTCGCGATTTTATGCATTGGTGCTCGAAATAATGCCTCAAAAACAATGGATAAAATCAGGGATTTTGAGGATTTTATGCATTATACTAAGTTTTTGGCGTATATATTGATTGGGTAGAGCAGTCTTGACATATATACATATAATGATATAATTTGACTATAAAGGAGGTTGCGCTATGTACAATTTGCAGGAAAGCATCCGCCCTTCTGCGGACTTAAGAAATCATTATAGTGATATTTCCAAACAGTGTAGAGAAAGTAATGAGGCAATTATCTTTACTGTCAATGGGCGAGGAGATATCGTAACGATTTCTTACGAAGAATACAAAAGAATGAAGGCTCGTCTGGAACTTCTGGAAACGCTGGCAGAAGCCGAAGATGACGTTCGAAATGGCAGAGTGGCTCCCATGGAGGATACATTTGATAATCTTCGTTCGATTCTTAAGGAGAAAAAGAATTGAAATATAAGATTATACGAACTGACACTGCAGATGCGCTCATTCACAATATTATTTTGAATATTGCTGACAAATTTGGAGCAGATGTGGCTCTTGAAAAGCTTGATAAACTCGAGGCAGACATTCGGCGCCTTTCTGATAATCCAAGACTTGGAGAGGAACCGCGATATCCCTTTTTGAGACGTCAAGGATACAGAGCACTTATACTTGATAAGGATATAGTTTTTTACAAGATTGATGACGAACATAAGCTAATCACGATTTATGCAGTCTTCGATCAGCGACAGGATTACGTCAATATCATGCGTGGGTTATGATAATGACTATAATATAGCATTTCCCAAGGGCTTGGCTTTACGCCGGGCTCTTTTTTGCGTCAAAGAAGGACTTGATAGGTGGCGAACGGGGCCGAAAAAGGTCAATTGGGGCAAAAATTGCTGACCCTGAAGTGAGTTTTTGACGCTGGGGGTCAAAGAAAGTGTTTTTTTAGAGGATCATCCTTGATATAATCAATTCCGAAAAACTGTCGAGGAGGATCTGTCGATGTCCATCAACGACAAGCTTAACATCCACCGGCAAGAGCCTAGCTACATATGGAACTAAAAGCACAGGGGTACACATGAAGACCAAAGAAGACGTTATCGAAGCGCTTAGACAGATACATTATCTGGAGCGCACAGCCGAACTGGCGTATAAGTACAGACGGGACCCGAGGGGCAAGAGGGTGCCTAAGGCGAAGAAGGAAAAGGTAATCGAGATAGCCAGTAAGCTTGGATACCATTGCGAATACGAAAGGGACCGGTACTACTTGGGCAAGGACGGTATCGGCGATTACCACGATTGGCCGATATTGGTGTTCTTTAGGGAGTCATGGGTCCTTTTTACGATTGAGTATCGCGAGAACGGTGAGTGGATATATGGCAATCGGTGCGATGCGTTGAAAGAAGCGGTAGCGGGGGATGATTCTTACAGAAACGGCTCCCCGGCATACACTTCTTACGAAGAACTGGAAGAAATCATGGCGGAAATAGTGTCCATTTATGAAGATGCGGGGAAAGCGCTGTATGGCCTTGACGGGATAAGCGATAGAGGCAGAGCCGAATATGAGAAGCCGGATTTTAAGCTAAGTGTTACCAAGGACATTATCCTCGATGCACTCAGGAAAATCAACTTTTTGGAGCGGTCGCAAGAACTATCTAAGCAATTCTGTAATCATTTTCCCGAGATAATGCCTAACATTGATGTGGTAAGGGTAAAAGAAATAATTCGCAAGCTCGGCTATGAACCCGGCAATACGGGCAAGAGTTTTTATTTAAAAGAACAGGCTCCGGATAACCTTGATTTTCGGTTCGCTTTCAGACTAAAATATGGATGGTTTGATATTTCGTGGACGGTAAGCGACGAGGGAGAATTCGTATACGGAGGACCTTGGCTCGTTTTTAAGCGGGCGTTGCTCGGTTCGTTAGAAGTAAGAGGCGATAGCGTAAGCTTCAGCTCATATGAAGAACTCGAGGAAATTCTGAAGATTGTGCTCGAAATGTACGAAGAATTTAAACAGGCAGTGCTTAAGAGACGGAGATGATGACATGAACAGAGATCTCACGGAGGGAGAACCCCGAAAGGTATTGTGGAGGTTTTGCCTCCCTCTTTTTGGAAGTATTATTTTTCAGCAGTTGTATAATATTGCGGACAGTCTGGTGGCGGGAAGGTTTATCGGTGAGAACGCGCTGGCTGCCGTGGGGAATAGTTATGAGATAACGCTTATATTTATTGCTTTTGCTTTCGGGTGCAATATAGGGTGTTCGGTGGTGGTGTCGACGTACTTCGGAGGGAAGCAGTATAGAGATGTGAAGACGGCTGTTTCGACGGCGATGATTGCGAGCGGAGTGCTGTGCCTGGCGCTGATGATTGCGGGGGCGGGACTGTGCGAAGAGCTGCTACGGCTTATTAAGACGCCGGAGGCTGTGTTTGCGGATTCTAAGCTGTATCTGGATATTTATATTCTGGGATTGCCTTTCGTATTCTTTTACAATATTTCCACGGGTATATTCTCTGCGATGGGAGATTCGAGGACTCCGTTTGTGTTCCTCGCGGCGTCGTCGTGCTCGAATATTCTGATGGATATATGGTTCGTGGCCGGATTTCATATGGGGGTCGCGGGCGTGGCTTGGGCGACGTTTATATGCCAGGGAGTGAGCTGCGCGCTGGCGGTGCTGTTCGTGTTAAGACGGCTGCACAAGGTCGAGACGGCTGAGAAGGCGCCGGTATTCTCGTGGAATATCCTCAGTAAGATTGCCAAGATTGCTATACCCAGCACCTTGCAGCAGAGCTTTATTTCGGTGGGAAACATTGTTATACAGGGAATTATTAACGGCTTCGGGCCCGGCGTTATGGCGGGATACTCGGCAGGCATTAAGCTTAATAACCTCGTAATTACGTCTTTCACCACTCTTGGCAACGGAGTGTCCAATTATGCGGCCCAGAACCTGGGCGCCGGCAAGTACGACAGAATCTCGAAGGGATTTCGCGCGGGGCTGAAACTCGTGTGGATGCTGTGCGTGCCGCTTTCGGCGCTGTACTTCGTGTTCGGACGGAACCTTCTCATGCTGTTCATGAAAGAACCGTCGGCGGAAGCCGTGGAATCGGGGCTTATGCTGCTTAGGATAATCGCACCGTTTTATTTCGTCGTGTCAGCGAAGCTTATCGCGGATGGCGTACTACGGGGCAGGAGCCTGATGGGCAAGTTCATGATTGCGACATTCACCGACCTTATCCTCAGGGTAATCCTGGCAGCAGTACTGTCCGCAACATCACTTGGCTCCACCGGCATATGGTGCGCTTGGCCCATAGGATGGGCTGTGGCCGCGGGATTGTCGGTTGCGTTCTATAAACGAAGTGATTGCTGCCACACGACATAAACCATTAAAATGATGGCAAAAACCACTTGATTTACCATCAAAATAATGGTTTAATGTAATTGGAGGTGGCGCCATGAGCAAAGAATATATAACTCCCAAGCACACAGATTCGGGTGAAATCAAGAATGTTCGAAACATGCTTAAGCTTACGCAGAAGCAATTTGCTGACTTTGTCGGTGTTTCTAAGCCCACGGTAGAAAGATGGGAATCGAGTAATGAAAAGATAACCGGCCCGATTGTTCTTTTGCTGGAAATATTGAGGCGCTCTCCACAAATCGAGAGTGAATTCACTTTGCCGCCGTGTAAGGCTAAGATGCGCCTTAAGTATTACTATCGCGACATGCTTTGCACGGTTATAGATGTAGATGAGATAGAGCAGCGTATTTGGATTAGGAACTATACCAATAACCTTCTTTTTAGAGCTTTTGGAAGAAATGAACAGCCTTCTTGGACCGATTATGAGGAATTTCTGGAGTCCAGGTGTTTCCCAAGGTCGCGTGATAAGATGAAGCTTATGCTGAAAGAATACGACATTCCGTTTTACGATCCGCTGCTTATAATCGAGAAAACAGGCGGGCGCATGGAGGAAGACGACTTCCACATTGTAGTAGAGAGGTAAGTTCACACTCACAATATTGCCGTTCTGACCAACGGAAGCGGGGATTATAAGCTCTGCCCAATATTTGATCAGGGCGCGGGACTTCTGGCCGATACAACGATGGACTATCCCATCGGAGAGGATGTCTACAAGCTGATTGATTCCGTAAAGGCCAAGACAATCTGTGATAGCTTTGAGGAGCAAGTGGATGTCGCGGAAAAGTTATATGGCTCAAACATCAGCTTTTCCTTCACCAAAACGGACGTGACGGATATTATAGACATTGTCCCTGACAGCAGCTACAGTACAGAAATCAAAGAAAGAGTTAAGACAATCTGCTTTGAGAAGATGCGGCAGATGAAATATTTGTTTGAACAAAAACAGGATTAATGAGTGCAGTTTAGCAGGAGCGTTTGCTTTGGCAAGCGCTCTTTTATTTCTTCCTCCGCCTCCGGAGCTTCACTGCAACCAATCCAACCACCCCAATCACCGGCGAGCTTCCCCCGAGGAAGTCCAAGACCAAAATAGCCGGCCTGCTGCCCGCGTACTTAGGCGTCGAATATACGGCATAGGTGCACACGCCTAACACGATAGCCGCGACTACACCTGCGAATATGGACATATGGCAGTTGTCCTCTATCTCCTCAAGCAGGTTCTTCGATTTCACAATCAGAATCCCCCACAGCAAAAGAAAAATCACCGCAAGTCCCGCCGTCACCACCTGCCCCCGGACTACGCCCTCTTTAAGGTCATCAATGGTGGCTGTTATCGGGTTGCAGGGGCTCTCCATGCGCTTAAGACATAAATACGTAAGCGTCCCACATATATACGCTCCCCACACGCAAAAAAGTCGCAGCGAATGATAATCTCCGCGAGACATTTCTTCTTCTATGATTTTAAGTCCGGCTCCGTTTCCGCCCATGGTTGGTGTCCTTTCTGTGATGTGAGTGGTTATAGGGGTATTATGGGGGATGGGGAGGGGTGGTGGCAAGGGGGATTCTTATATATTGAGGGATACCGTATTATTTGTTTATGGATGGCTGTTTCAAAGACAAATTGTATACAAAAGCTTTGGGTAAATTGTCTTATTTTCACAAAAAAACACTTCTTTTACAAAAATAGATTTACTTTCATGAATATTCTGATAGTCTTTTAGAAAGAAAGGATTGTTAAACAGCATCATCTTTGAGGGTTGTTCTATGGCATTGCGGTTTCACTTAAAACTACTTACATAGAAATTATCCGTTACGATTGTACCTTAAACAGAATAAAATGTAATTGTCAAAATTTTCTAGTATATTCACAATACTGTATAAGCAAGGAGCAAAAAGATGGATGGAACATATTTGGGCGTAAATTTATCTCGCAGAAAAAGACAGGCTTTCGAGAATGCAAAGATAGTTATGGAAAGATTCATTTCGGATATAGATAATGGGGTGCCGATAATTGAGAGCGACTATAACATAACCGATTTTGGAAAATTGGATTATAGAGTTGGAAAATTCTCCGAAATGGCAGATAGCCTGGCAAAAACAATACAGCCGGATTGGGCGATTCCGATTTTGGTGGGAGCAATATCCAGAATGTATTATGACGACATGCAAGGATACAAAGAATACGGCCCCATATTTAAAAGGGCTATTGCACATGTATGGAAAGCCGGATTTTCAAGCAATTCAACATCGATTTGTGATGCTTCTAAAAAGAATATCGATAGCTTGGTCGCATTATTGAAAATAAGCTATACTACTGAAGTTGCCAATGGGTTTAGTCCATTCTTTTTCTTATGTGAAGATTTCAATATGTCGATAGATAAAGGCTATATTAGATTCGATTCCAAGTTTGATGATGAGGTTAGTTTGTTTAAATATCTAATTAGTGGAAGGGGAAGGCGATTGAGAATCGCAGAAAAAAATGATTCGGTAATGCATAACCCAGAGTACTTAGTTGCACTGCAGAATGTTTTGGATGGGAAGAATCCTTCTGAGATAGAGTTGTTCAAGAAAACATTTTATGAAAAAATACCGGGTATAGACGATGAGAACTGTTTAAAATTTTGGCAAACATTATTTTTTAGGGCATGGTTCTATTCATGCTTGATTTCCGAAGACTCAGAAGAGTTAAATTCAGCGGTGTGCTTGTTCCATGAGTTTTCGACGTCTATACCTGAAGGCTATTACACGCAAGATATAGTGAGTGATACCTTTTGGAATAAACAATGGATTAACGGACAACATGTTTCAAAATACAGTCAGTTAATTGTAGAGAGACCAATATTAAGAATGTCGGAACAGGGGGATTTTGCCACATCGGCAGCGCTTATCGGAGACTCTATAAATCTTTTTATTGAAGATTCTATTTTGGGATATTCTTCCAGAGAAGATAGAGCAAAACTTCCCAAAGAAGTATTCAAAAGAGCTGTTTCTGAGCCGTTCGAAGAAGAGATTATTGATGAGATGGTTGAGAGAGGCTTTGAGGCTGGTCATGTGTCTGAAATTGGAATTTGGAATAAGAAATGGCTGGATGAGCACGGAATCAAAGAAGAAAACGAAAATTTGAGATTTGATGATACTAAATTATTCGGTGAGGTTGATACCTTTGCTTTTTATCCGAATGGAGATTTGGCTATCTTAATCGAATGTAAAGTGCTTAATGATTACAGAGATTTACGTTCTTTCAAAAATTTAGTCGGCAAATTGAAAGAAGAAACCGAGGGCTTTAGAAAGAAAGTAAATAAGAAGGCTGAATGGTTAGAAAAAGCTTTAGAGGCAAAATACGAAAGAAAGATAAGAGTTCTTAAGGTTTTGCTGACTGATATACGAATGCCTGTATTCGATAATAGCGAAGATGTTTATCTTATGGACAAAGAAAGGCTACTTGACTCGATAGATAAGCTATTGTTTGCAGAGGAGAGCTGAGTATACTTTTGATTTTTAAGCAGGTTTTACGATGCTGATTGCATATGGCACGTACTAAATGTTAAACTATAAAGCAACAAGCTATTTTATTTGGGAGGTTTACATATGAAGTCGAAAGACAACAAAAATTACTTGGGAATTTTAGCTGGTATAGCGATTGCAGTATCTGCATTCTTGCCGTTCGTAAGCGTTGATATGTTAGGAATTAAGGCAAGTGTGAGCCTTATAGATTATAAGGCCGGCATAATCGTTCTTGCTTTAGCGGCAATAGGCATTGTTTTTTCGGTATTCGGTGTAAATATTGTTGTTGCTATCGATGGTGGTCTTTCCACACTTTTATTCTTGTTTGAGAACTACGCAATTGGACGTGAAGTTGATAGTGACTTGTACACCGGAATAGCAAAGGCGCTGTTAGATAAGGGCATCGGATATTACATGCTTTTGGCCGGATCGGTAATATTATTGCTGGCAGGAATCTTTGGAATTCGTAACAAGAAATAGTAGAAAATTTTAATATTCAGAATCGTTATGCGTCGACATTTAGCCAGCGCATTTTTCATACCAAAACAAAGACAACAATTGTCGCAAAAATATCTGAATAACTCATGAATTATCCGTTGATATTGTGCCACAAACAGAATAAAATGTAATTGTCACAATTTTCTGACTTATTTCGTTTAAAGCATTATATAGGGCCGTAATAGTTCTCGGAGGAGCAAGAATGCATATTCCCGGCGATGATAGTCTTAAAATAGAATATCTGAGTCGCGTGTTTGACAGAAACCGCGTATCGAATTGTTATAAGTATTTCTGGTTTCTGGCTATCCTCGGTAAGATTACGCCTGAGAATAAAACTTTTTCTTATGATGAACTGATAACCGAAATGGTAGCTGATGCCTGGTACATGGTCGCGGAATATCATCTGAGGTTTGGCCCTAATAATACTACAGATAACTTGGAAGAAGCGGTTAAATATGTTTTCCTTGACCTGAACCAAGAAAGAATACCTTCCACGGAAAAGCGGGAAGTCTTAATAGAGTACCTGAGAAATTTAAAAGACAAGAAATACCTAAGCTACAAGAACAAGCTGACATACAATGTTCCGTATTGCATGCAGACTCCTTTCTACGATACCATGGCGGATCGGTCGTTGAAGAATCCGTCGAAGAACGTCATTGATAGAATCAACATGCAGTCCCGCTTAGTCTATTACTTTAGCGCATTTAATAAGCTCGGCACTGACATAACAATCAGCGATGAGTGGGTCGGCTATCTCTGCAAGAATAGGGAGATTCTGATTGACTGGACTCGTTATAACCTTATCGGTTACCTCCAAGACAGGAACCCTAGTGTTCCCGGTATTGCAGACAAGATATTGCCTCCAGAGAAAAGAAAGCTGGAACATGCGAAAAAGTATTGGCTCACAGTAATATCCGCAGACCAATCTCTTGAGGACATATATGGACACAACTCACTGAGCGATATTGTTATATCAATCGACCATTTTGTTCCGTGGCAATATGTGGCGCATGACGAACTTTGGAACTTGCACCCTACCACGAAAAGTATAAACAGCAGCAAGAGCAACAACCTTCCTGAGTGGGATAAATACTTTAGCTCTTTGTGTGACTTAGAATACAGGGCAAATGAGCTGCGGTATACAAACGACAAAGTGAAAATTGCTTTTGAAAAGTGTGCGGAGCATCACGTTAATAATGCCGAGATTCGAAGAGCATTGTATTCAAGCAGGCTAGAACGCGCTGAATTCTATTCGCGGTTAGACAAGGTCATGAGACCTGTATATGATTCCGCTATCAACTGTGGTTTTAGAGAATGGGTTTATACGGATGAACAATAATAACATAGAGTACTACAATGAAAATGCTCAGGCTTTCTATGAAAATACAGTCAACGCCGACATGTCATTCTGGCGTGATAAGTTTGAATCATACGTTATCGATGGCGGACGCATTTTAGATGCTGGCTGTGGTAGCGGACGAGACAGTAGAGCTTTCAAACATCATGGGTACTCAGTAGTAGCGTTTGATGCATCACGCGAGATGTGCAAGCTAGCTTCTGAACTCCTTGCTCAGGAAGTATGGCAGATGCGCTTTGATGAGATTGCTTTTGATGAGGAGTTTGATGGCATCTGGGCTTGTGCGTCACTATTACATGTGTCGATGAAAGAGCTGCCGGAGACGCTAAAGAAGTTACACAAGGCATTAAAGGATAAAGGCATCATGTATGCTTCTTTCAAATATGGAGAGGGTATTGCAGAACGAGGCGACAGAACATTTAGTAACTTCACCGAGGAGTCGGCTCAGAAGCTAATGACGGATGCGAGATTCAAGATTATAGAGTGTGGTATCACATCGGATATTCGTCTCGGTAGAGGCGAAGAAAAGTGGGTAAATGTAATTGTTGGGAAGGCATAGTTCATGTTTAAAATCATAGACGGCGATTTTAAAAACAATGAATACGGTAATGAAGAGTACTTAGATAACTGGCCGATGCTTTACATTCTCGAGAATGGTAGACAGGCATATATCGGAGAGTCTAACCATGCAAAGACCCGAATGACCCAGCATGCTTCGAACGAAGAAAAGAGAAGCTTTGATAAGGTCCATTTTATATATTCTAAGATGTTCAATCAGTCTGTGACATTCGATTATGAATCAAAGCTTATTCAGTACATTGTTGCAGACGAATTATTCCAAGTTACAAATAAGAATGCCGGTATTGCCGACAAGCAATACTTTAACAAAAAAGAATACGATGAGCAGTTCGAGAACCTTTGGAGAAAACTCCAAAAGCAGAAGCTTGTAAAGCATTCTCTTGAGGAAATCGAGCAATCGGATTTGTTCAAGTATTCCCCTTATAAAGAACTCAATGACAGCCAGCGACAAGCGGTAGACGAGATTCTCGAGAAAATTAAGGAAGGCTCAGTTAATCGTGTAGTAGTAAATGGTATGCCCGGAAGCGGTAAGACTATCGTGGCAGTATATCTCATGAAATATCTGTCTGATAGTGAAGAGTTTGCAGATAAGCAAATCGGCTTTGTGGTTCCGCAAACTTCGCTTAGGAAAACTATGCGAGCTATCTTCAAGAGCATTTATGGACTTTCTCCGAGTCAGATTCTTTCACCGTCGGATGTTGTAAAGAAGCACTATGATATCTTACTTGTTGATGAAGCTCATAGGCTTCACCAATACAAGAATATTTCTTACATGGGAACTTTCAAGCAAAACTGTGAGAAGCTTGGTCTTACGACAGAGGCTGATGAATTGGACTGGTTACTAAAACAGTCAGATTGCACTGTTCTATTCTATGACAGTATGCAAGTTGTAGGACCTTCCGGTATCAATTTCGAGCGCTTTGACAAGAAGATGGAAGACTCTTTCATGAAGCGTCTGATAGCCTATTATACGCTTGCAACTCAGATGCGCGTAAAGGGCGGAAACGACTACATAGATTTTGTGAAGAGCATTCTCGACGCAAAATGTACGTACAAGTATACGTCTGACAAATATGACTTCAAGATATATACCGATTTCGCTAAGTTTGAGAAGGATATGTATGCTCACGAAGCTGGGGCTGGACTTACAAGAATGGTAGCAGGCTATGCGTGGCCTTGGATAAGCAAGAATGATAAGACACAAAGAGATATAGCTATTCAGGGTGTTAAGCGTATGTGGAACAACTGCACTGAGGGTTGGGTTCACACCAAAACGGCTATTGATGAGGTTGGTTGTATTCATTCGATTCAGGGATACGATTTGAATTATGCTTTTGTCATTCTGGGCAAAGATATTGGTTACGACAAGGTAGGTAAGCAGATAATTGTAAGACCGGAATGCTATTTCGACCAAAATGGTAAGCGGACTGCAGGATATGAGGAGCTTCTTGAGTACATTAAGAATATATACTACGTTCTTTTGTCCCGTGGAATAAAGGGAACGTACTTGTATATTTGCGATGATGATTTAAGAGAATACTTAAGTAACTACATAGAAACGGAGTAATTTTATGAAGAAGGAAACTATCGAAAGAATAAGAAGATTTACAGAAGATCGCGACTGGGACCAATTTCATGCGCCGGAGAATCTCGCAAAATCAATTGTCATCGAGGCAGCAGAACTGTTGGAGTGCTTTCAGTGGAACAATGAAAAATATGATGTTGAGCATGTTAAAGAAGAACTAGCGGATGTAATGGTGTATTGCCAAAACCTCTTGGATAAGTTGGGACTGGATGTTGATGATATAGTGAATGCGAAGATGGATCAGAATGAGGCGAAGTATCCAGTGGCGAAGGCTAAGGGGAAGGCGGATAAGTATGACAAATTATAGATACTTTAAAAATCCAATTCAATAATCAATATATCTTAAGTTTAGTCAAGGGTGCTGGATTGATACGTTTGTTGGAGATTCAGTTGAAATACTACATGGCAAAGTTTAAACAGTAGGCAATACTAGATGTAATGAGAATGGGTATATAGTGTTTTTCTATTAACGATAGAAAGACAGATATACAGAGGGAGCACGTTCAATGACTGGCGAAAATAAGGAAATTAATATATTACATTTATCTGATTTGCATTGCGGAATAGAGCAAACGATAACTCGTGAAGCCGATTTAAAAAGGAGGAAAAAGGCATTAGAAGGCTTCTTTGACTGCTTTAACAAGCAAGTACCAAAGAATTGGATGCCTGATTTAGTTGTAATATCTGGAGATTTGGGATGGCAAGGGAGCGAAGGCGACTATAAGCGAAATGAATTTACGGATAGAAGAACTGTATTTACGACAGAAGAGTTTATTATTAAGCTGAAAGAAGTTACTAAATTGTCTGGTAGTAGTATTATTTGCTGTCCAGGAAACCATGATAAGAAACAAACAAAAAAAAGTACTGTTATTGGTAGAGATAAAGAGCGAGAGGGGATTAGCTTTGCGCATATTAAAAAATTACTTCCTTCTTTTAAAGACTATATAGAGTTACTAACGGTGTCTGAGATTAGTGCCTTAACTAATGAGCCACTACGCTTGGGGGAATACAATAAAGATCAGTTAGATAAATTGAAATATTTGTATGGATACCGCTATATAAAGATTGATGATAGTGATTTGTTATTTGTTGTTATGAATTCGGCATGGCTATGCAATCATTTTGAGGGTGATGCTGGAAAACTAAAAATAGGCGTTGAGCAAGCAGAAGAGATGGAAAGGCTAATTGATGAGGAAAGAAAGAATAATAACAGCGAAAAAGATATGCTAACAGTGGTCGTGTTTCATCACCCGCCGAAAAGGTGGCTGATACCATCAGAAGTGAAATCGTATAACAACAAATTATCTTCGTATGATCGGCTAAATAAACTGTCAGACAATATACTTTTCTTGCATGGGCATGAGCACTTTGATGACGATGAGAGCACTATGAACACTGCTGTTAATATAGCAGGCACAATCAATAGCACAGATACAACAAAATATGATTGTAATATTTTGAAAATTATTGAATACTCTGATGCTGGAAAGACCTACTATAAAAGGAAGAAAGGCCTATACAAACTCATTTACGATGAAAAAGGAGAACCGCTGGACTGGAGATGGGATGTAGATAAAGATTCTCAAGGAAAAGAGGCTGAAGTTCCTGTTAATGCCGATATCTATTGCACTATTTTGGAATCTCAAAATCAGATTTTGTGCCGAAGGCTGTCGACATTGCAAAATAGTCTGTCAGGTAAACTAGAAAAGGGTATTAAAGAACTTGTTTCCGCGTATAGTAATAGTCCTCTTATTACTTCGGAAGTAAATAATGACATTAAACGCTTTATTTCGAAAATCGAAGATAACCTCGACGAAATATGTGAGTCTGTAGAGAAGATGGAGGCAATGTATGGGACTATTCAAAGTATAATAGATGTAATAATAGTTAATGATAAAGTCTTCAATTATGCTCAGATGAGTGCACAACCAAAGGAGCTATTGGTGGAAATTGTAAAAATGCTAATCGATAAAATCCTAAAGGGTATGGAGGCGTGCCAAGATAAATCGAATAGTCCGGAAAAGGTACTAGTATTAGAAAGAAATCAGAACACAATATTAAGCGAAACGGAGGATTAGTATTGATGAGCTCGTTGTATAATAAGAGCGTATCGGCTCAATTTGGAAAGTATTTTGAACAAATTGCTGAATTAGAAAAGCATTTGCAACAGTTTTCTATGGTAGACAATAGAATAATATCGCAAAATTCGACCAATAAAAAGCCATGGGAATTAGGAAAGGCAGGGGTTCCACTAGCTTGGGATGAAAAGAAAAAAACGGTATTTGTAGACCATACAGATACCCATACACTTGTAGTTGGTCCTACTGGCTCAAAGAAAAGTAGACTTGTTGTGATGCCCCTAGTTCGCATTTTGGGGAGCGCAGGTGAATCGATGATTATTTCTGACCCTAAGGCAGAAATATATAATAGAACAGCAACATTTTTGGAAGAGAAAAAATACAGAATATACGTTCTCAACTTGCGTTCACCAATTCATGGCATTAGGTGGAATCCACTGGCTATCCCATATGATTTTTTCATCAGAGGTGAAATCGATAAGGCCTATGAATTTGTTAATGATATAGCAGAGAATCTGATTCATTCAGATAAAGCGGGGAGCGACCCGTTTTGGGATAATAGCGCGGGCTCATTTTTCTTTGGATTAGTTATATTGTTATTTAAGTATTGCAAGGAATACAAAAAAGGAGTGGAATATGTTCATATTGGAAATGTCGTAAGATTAAGGAATATGCTTCTGGCGCAGGAACAATACAAGCAAAATCCATTGTGGCAATATGCCAAGGCAGATCCCATTATTTCATCTGCTTTAATCGGCACTGTAGAAACAGCAAGAGATACAAAAGCCGGAATATTGAGCGTTTTTGATCAAAAAGTTCGAATTTTTTCAATACAGCCGAATCTGCAGGATATGCTGGCTTGTAATGAAATTGATTTTGAGGCTATTGGAAAAGAACCAACAGCAGTATATTTAATTGTTCCGGATGAAAAAACGGGATATCACGGCTTGGTTTCTCTTTTTATAAAGCAGAGTTATGAATACATGATTTATAAAGCGCAGGTCAATTCAAGTAATGATGCCTTTCATGTGGGAGCGTTGAAAAATAGAGTGAATTATATTTTGGATGAGTTTTCATCTTTGCCAACAATCCATGATTTTCCTGCCATGATTACAGCAGCAAGAAGCCGCAATATAAGGTTTACTTTGGTGATTCAAAGCAAGCACCAGCTGATTCAAAGATACAGAGAAGAAACAGACACCATACAAACAAATTGTAACAATTGGATTTTTCTGACCAGTAGGGAACTACAGCTACTTGAGGAAATATCTTCAATTTGTGGAAAGACTTCTGAGACAAAAAATCTTATAACTGTAGCTTCGTTGCAAAGATTAGATAAGGAGAGTGGAGAAATATTGCTGCTTCACGATAGAGCAAAGCCTTGCATATCAAAATTGCCAGATATTGAAAATTATGAGGCAGGGGAAGTCGCGCCTCGAACCATCGATGCTAGAAAAGTTAGCGAAATCGAATTACTTGATTTTGAAGATGTGGTGACCGCCGAAGCAACTGGCGCAATTCGTGATTTCACTCCTCAAAGTCTTGATGAACTAATAGGTGTTATTGATCGAAAAATAAAACAACTTGAAGAAGAAGAAAAGGAAGCTATTGATAAACTCAATGAAGAACCTGATGATATGGAGGAAGTATAGATGAATAGATTGAGATATGAAGAACTAATGGCTATTGTGAACGAAGAAAAAGTGGCAAGTTTAGATGATCTTGAAAATATAGTTTGTCAACTTTTTGCGAATGGAACAGATGACTGGGATGATTATGAGGATATAACCTACGAACAAAGTACTAGGAAAAAAATACACGATATAGTGAGACTATTCGAAGACACTAAAATTGAAATGAGGGGAGAAGATGATGATTATCATAATATAGCTGTTGAGTTTGCCAGAAATGGATTGTATGATTATGCAAGCGTGATTGTTGAACGAGGTTTGCGTAACCCTAACTATAAATTCTCGGTAGATTTGTTAGCCGATTTGATTTCCTATAGGTTGAAAAGTGGTCAAGCTGAGCTTTGCGAGAAAACGTATAAAACGCTCGAAAGCATCTCAAAAGATTTCTGGAATTGGAGGGCATTTTCTTTCACTATTGATTATCAATTAGGCCGCATAAAGCAAGTTGCATCAAATGAGGAAAGAGGACAGATTAAGGAGATTGCGTTAGATTTGTCCAATTTATTCGTCAAAAAATATAAATCAGATCAAGCGTTTTATACAAAGGCAACCGTATTAAGAACTTTCGGCTTGCCTAATGGTAAAGACGGAGAAAATGAAGAGACTGTTTTGGAAACTGGTATACGTGTGGCAAAAAATGCTCCTAAATGTGCATTGAGATTGGCAGATATTTTGTTTGACAAGGGAGAGTTTTCTGAGGCTATAAAGGTGTTGAGAATATGTTGTGGAGGCGTTTTTAGACCGCAACCAGACATAAGTGCAGGTTATGCATACCTATTATTAGCATTGAGTAAGTCATCTGAATTATTTGAAAAGGTAGAAGACTTTGGCGATGAGGTTGATGAAAAATATGTAACTGGCATTTATAACGATTTTCATACAGCTATTAGTAATGGGTTGAATGAAGTATATAAAAGAGCAGCAGGCTCAGCGATTAAAACTATTAAGGCGCAGACAGGACTGGACTATCCTTACCAAGATGCTGACATTAACTCCGATTTTGACGAGTAAATGTGAAAGGTAAAGGATTAGGCGATATTTTAGAGCAGTCTAAGACATTGCCTTGTACGGATACCATTATTTCTATAATGCTAATGTTGCCACAAATAGGCTTCTTTCAGCTTGAGGAGGTTTTCTGTAGCGGAACCAGCGATACAGAAAAAAGATGGAACATCTGTAAAACTTTCGCTTCATGAGGTCACGCATACATATGCTTCAAGTGTGTAGTTGGACAGAAGGATGCCACATTATGATTATAGATTTGTTCATAAAGTAAAAAGCACATTTACTATTGATGTTAAAACTGATATCTAACAAAGTGTTTAAGTAAATGAAATTATTTGAAAATCAATGTGAAAGTAATTTCACATTGATTTTTTTGCGAAAATATAAAGAAAAGACAATTATTGTTGTACAAATAGATCAAATAATCTGATAGAATGGATTTGGTTTAATCATATTCGGTATATATTATCGGAACTCAAAGTACTTATTGGGTTGCATGACATTTTCTTGAGAAATAGTTACAGTATTTGTCTTGAAACTTATGACAACATAGTTATTAGTTTTTAATCTGTGGAATACTTCTAAAGTTGGAGGTGCTTGGGACTTATTATGTTTGAGGATATACAAAAGAATGAATATATGCTTTATGGTTCCTATAATAAGCTAAAATCATATTACCATTACAATAAGAATTTTCTATTTATGAAAAAGAAAATAGCCGAGTTTGAAAGCGATGATAACAATATGTCGGCATCGATACAGCTACTGGCTAAATTGTTGAAAAGTCCATCTAAATATAAAAAGCAGATTAATGAGTGGATTGATGCAATAGATTATTATGTATTACCCAAAGCATTTTTGCATTCTACAAATAACGATGGCATTTTCGTAACTGGGTCCTTACAAGGCGAAGAGCCGGTAAACAAAGTGAATTTTTTTATCGATATGCCTATTGAACTTCATTTATTAGATACATTATGGACAACTTTGATAGGAAAGATCGTGCTTGATCATAATATCTTAAGCGATGATTGCTATGGTAACTGCATAGATAATTACGTTATATATAACAAGAACGCGGATTATTATGAGTCTATCAATTTTGAGAAAAACAGGTTATTTAAGATATATTTTACTCAATACTGTAGTTGGAGAAATAATGCCATTAGTGCTGTAAAACGCAATACTAATAAAAAGAATGTAGCTCTTGTTTCTTTGGATATTAAGAGCTTCTTTTATTCAGTTCATTGGAGATTTGACCTAATTAATGAGTATCTAAGCAATGACGATAGACTTGAAGATATTGAAACGCTGACAGAATTATTATCCAAAATTTTCGCAAAATATACTGATAACCTAGGAACGGTAAGGGTGCTAACTCAAAATTCTAGTTTGGGGGAGAGCGTACTTCCTATAGGATTATTTTCATCTATGCTTTTGGCGAATCTTTATCTTGCCAGATTTGATAGAGAAGTAAAATTGATGAAGAATACGCTGTATTACGGAAGATATGTAGATGATTTATTGATTTTATTAGATACAGGTGAATGTTGCTTAAACGGTGAGAATGCAGAGTTTGATAAATTGCTACTTACTGAAAATGCAATATTGAGTCCAATTGATGGTGAGGACTATACTCTGAACAAAGAAGAATCATTAGTTATTCAGAGAGAAAAAGTTAAGATTATATTTTTTGAAAAAAATAAATCGGAGGGGTTAATTAGAAACTTGGAGCGATTAAGGCAGAATCCGAGTCAGATGAATGTTGTTCCGGATACTGAGTTAAGATTCGAAGACTTTGAAGAAGCCGCTTATATTATAAAGAATTTCAACAAGGACACTAAGCTAAGAGATATATCTAAGCTGGAAATAGATAGATTTCAGTTGGGATTTCATATGTCTAAATTGGTGCGTGGTAGTAAATTAAAAAGATGGAGCTTAAGTGTCGAAGAAAGGAATAATCGGCAAGAAGAGGAAAGAAAAATTGTTGACTTCTTTAGAGGTAGCAATGCTTTAAATTATAATAGTAATTGGATAAATGCGTTTTATTTTTTCCTCCTCACAGAAAGGTCTAGTTTGTGGGTTTGGAATACATTTAAATCGAATGTTGAAGAAGCAATAGAATCGTTAAAGATTAAAAATATAGATGCTATAAAAGAAAAACAAAGTATCGGAATTAAGAAAAGGATGATAAGTAATCTTTATGAACTTTTAGACATTAGTTTAGCTACTGCATTAGCGCTTAATCCTGAATATTCAAATAGAGAATCAGCTGTGGTTCATGAGTTGGCACTAAAATTGCGACATGCTAATCTATTTAATCATTTTCTGGTTTCATTTCCGTTAGTAAATTACTTTGATGACATCCCTGATAATATGGATTTAACTGATGTGAGGATTGAAGATGTTACCGCACCATCCATATCAATAATTGATAGCCGTAAGTGTCGGTTTTCTCCAAGATTTATTAACTTTGATGAACTATTTCATTTGACGTTTATGCAGAATATTGCGAGAGGAATCAATTTTTTCGCATATGAATCTCAGCATACAGCTAATGAAAAAATTAATAGTATTATTTCCTTCTTTTATAGGGTTAATCATATTAAAGTCCCTGACGAAAAGAATTTCGAACTTGATTTTGAAAACGAAGTAAAAAAAGACGGGTATGTGGTTCAAAGGATAAATCTTGGTGAAAGGAAGGAAAAAAATATAAAGATTGCAATTGCTAATGCAAGACTTGATATTGCCAGGTGTTGCATAGGTTTGCCTAATAGCGAGGAAATTGTTTTAAACAGAACTGATTTTGTGGAATTCTTGAAGAAGAGTTATGAAAGTAAAGTTCAATACTTGCTATTACCGGAGTTTTATTTGCCAATTCAGTGGATAGCGGATGTCTTAACATTTGTTAGAAGGTCAGGAATAACGGTTATAACGGGGCTACAGTATATTTATGCAGACGGTGTTGCCCATAACAATGTGGCTGTATTCCCAGCAATCAAATCCGGTAAATTTGGAAATTATACTAGTTCTTGTATGTTTGTTAGAGAAAAGAATGATTATGCACCTCTAGAGAAAGAAATACTTGCATTAAAAGGGCTTAGATGCAACGACCAGCGCGTGCCATATTATCAAGTGTTTGAACAGAACGGAATTAAGTATGGCATCTTTTTATGCTATGAATTTACAGATATAGAGGCTCGTGCATTATACAAAAATGAGATAGATATGCTTTTTGCACCTGAAAACAATAAGGACACAGGCTATTTTTCTAACATAATAGAATCTACAGCGCGAGATTTACACGCGTTTGTGATACAAGCTAATACATCGAATTATGGCGATTCTAGAATAATTGGACCATATGGTAGAGACAGCAAAAATATAGTTCAAATTAAAGGTGGCGATAGCGATGATGTAATAATTGGAACTTTAGATATTAGAGGGGTAAAAGAATATCAAAGAAAAGAAAGGCGAGAATTAGAGGAAAAATTGGAAAAATACATCAACATGGATAAGAATGAAAGATATATTGAGAGTCAGAAATATAAGGATAAAGAGCCCAAAATCTGTAGAACATCTGCTAGGTTTAAAATGCATGATTAAGATTTGATGTTGAGGGCATTTGATTATTACTTGTTTGCGACATATTACTATATAATGTTATAAATAGAGACTTGTCATAAAATGTGGAGGGTGGGGACTTATTTGGCGACATAAAAGAGATAAGGCGAATTTTCGGAGTGGAGATTAATTATTTTATTATACATTAGATGACTATGACTAAAAAGGTTTGGAACTCACTAGAAAGAATAGACTACAGTCTCTTCTTAGCCCTTCTTCTCATGGGCTTGTGTCCGGCGCTATATACGACATTACGCACATTCTTCCTGGGACACTTACCGGGAGAGTGGTCGTATTCGATTGCAGGGCAGTTGTCATGGATTAATTTGATCTATGAGGTGATTAATGAGGCGATTATACTGCCACTGTATTTCTTTATGGGAAGTGCGCTGACGGATAAAAAGGCGTTTGCTAATAGGATTCGAAGCGGGCTATTGATATCGTTTGTGGTGTATGCGGTATGCTCAGTGTTCGTTATGATTTTCGTGGAGCCGTTGCTAAGGTTTATGGCGGTTTCGACGGATATTTTGACAGAATCTGCTGAGTATATCCGGATAGAGTGTGTGGCGAATGTGTTTGGCATTCTGTATAGCTTTATGCTGGTTTCACTGGTGGCTATTGGACGAGATAAGCTTGTGTATATTATGACCGGAGCGAAGCTGGTGTTGAGTGTAATTCTTGATACTTTGCTTGTTTCAAATTTGTCGTTTTCGATGAAGCTAGGAGTGAACGGAATCGGTGTTTCTAACTGTATTTCGAATCTGATTCTTTTTGTGCTTGCGATTGTGCTGGTGCAGAGGAGCGGATATCCGCTGTTGGTGGGAGAGAAGCTTTCTTTTGCATGGATGAAGGATTTTTTCAGGGTTGGCGGAATTTCCGGACTTGAGTCGTTCGTTAGAAATGTTGCGTATATGCTTATGGTGTCGCGTATGGTCAATATGGTTGGAGAGCAGGGCACATACTGGGTGGCTAATAACTTCATCTGGGGATGGTTGTTGCTTCCGGTTACGCAGCTGGCGGAGCTGATTAAGCAGGAGACTGCTAAGGATGAGAAAGCGGTCAAAGAAAACACGCCGGGCTATTTCTTCATCACGGCGGTGACTTGTGTACTGTGGTTTGTGTTATTGCCACTGTATAAGCCGTTTATGGGCCATGTGTTGGGCTTTGACGATGTTGATAAGCTGTTTAAGCTCGTGCTAGTGTTGCTGGGCTTCTACGTGCTGTATGCGTTCCAGAACGTGTTCGATGCTACATTCTATGGACGAGGCAAGACAAGTTATATGCTGTTTGAGTCTGTGGTGACTAACAGTGTTTATTACGGATTCTTTTTCGTGTTGTATTTGACAGGCGCGTGGACGCCGACGTTAATAGGAATTGCGCTGATGTTTGGTGGCGGAAATGCTTTTGATAGCGTGGTGTCGTGGTTGGCGTATAGGCATTTTGTAAAGATGTTTGGCTAAGCATCTTGAACGGATTCTATTTAATATTAAAAATATTATGGGGGATTAAAAATGAATGGAGAAATAATAAAAAAACGAATATTGGATTATATTCAAGATGATAGTGCAAGATATGCAGTTATGATAGACGGTTCATGGGGCAGTGGAAAGACTTATTTCTATGAGAATGAGCTAAAGGACGAAATTTCTAAAAACGAGAGCGGTAAGAGTATAAGGGAAAGAAAGCATAATATCTACATTTCGTTATATGGGGTTGATTCAATAGAGACTCTCTCGAAAAAACTTTTGACAGAGATTATTCTTTCAACAAATCAAAGAAAAAAAATAGGTAAAGCATTGGGAGTGGCAAGTGAGATTGCTACTGCGGCAGGAACCATTATGTCTGCGTCTGTTGCAGGATTGTCATTTTCATTTAAGGATGTTGAAAGTAGTATCAAAAGATTATGCAATAATAGAATTAAGCCTAAGAATGCGGTGATATGTTTTGATGATCTTGAAAGAAGCACAATACCGATTCCTATTGTGATGGGATATATTAATAATTTGGTTGAACATTGTGGATGCAAGGTCATTGTTTTAGCAGATGAGAGCAATATTGGAAAGGTATATGCTAACTCTAATGTTGAAGCAAAGTATCAAGTGGTGCTTTCTGGTGGGAGAAGCATAAAATTTCTTAAAGATGAAAAGAAGAATAATAACAGTGATAACCATAATAGTGATCCACTATTGATGTCTGTCGATGAACTAAAAGAAAGATCTGAACATGTTTTTTCAGATAATTATATTTACAAAGACATAAAAGAAAAGGTTATAGGGAGAACTTTTTTTTATACTCCCATTTTGGATGAATCTTTTGACAGAGTGGTTGAAAGTTTTCCTTATAGCGGAATGTACATTGATGTAGAAGTAACGAAAGAATATTTAAAGACAAAGCGCGATATTATTCTTGAGGCATTTTCTTTTTGCGGATGCAATAATATGAGAATTTTATTTACATGGCTAAATGTTATTCCAGAATTGTTTTCTTGCGTCGAAGAGCACATTACAAAAGACAATCAAAAATATATAGAGTTACTTAAAGAGGATGTTTTAAAGTATTCAGTTTGTCGAATATGTTCGAATATGGCAAACAAGAAGTTAAGTGTAGAATGGGATGAAAACTTGGATTTTGCTAATACAATAGGATTATATCAGTATAGCAGTTTTGTTTCTGCCTATGCATTTGGCTTTGTAGATGAAATTGTTGAGTACGGAGTTGCAAACGATATTAGAACTTCAGGTACTGTTAAAGAGTATATTAAACGTGCAAAAAGGGATGAAGGCAACAATCAAAAATCAGAAGGGGTGCAGTATGCAGAATTACTTTATTCGTCGTGGTATTTCGAGGATGACGAGCTTGAAAAGAGAGTGAATCTGCTGTTGGAAGAGATTGATAATGGAAAATACATTTTTTCAGATTACCGGAAGGTTCTATGGCTTTTCTTTATTTTAATAAAAAGAGGGGTAATAGACGTAAAACTAGAAGACATAAGTAAGAGGATGATTTCTTCGATAAGCAGAAATAATTCGTGCAAACAGTACTATAGGGAACAATTACAGTTTTCTACAGAAGAGGATGTTGATGAATTCGAAAAGATATATTTGCCGATAGAGGCTGAAATAAACTTAAAAATCCAAGATAACGAGGCGGAAAGCGGAAATAAGAGTTCTATTTATGAAAGCTTTGATTCGTTTAATGATTATATTAAAGAAGGAAGACTAGAAGATTTTTTGGCTCGACATGGCTTTTTCAGGTATATCAATATAAGGAAACTAGAATCATTAACGCAAAGATTGAATAGGAAAGATTTTTTTGAATTACTTCGTACAATTAAATCAGTATATGCCTTTTATAACTTAAAAGAGTTTTATGCAAATGATATAGATGCGTTAGAGGAATATAGGGACTGGATTGAAAAGAGTTCTATTAAGATATTCGAAGGGAAAACTGGAAAAGCAGCAAAAAAATATGCTATAGAAATATTAAATGAATTAATTAGTCGATTAGATTAGGAATAATCAAGGAGACTAGTGGAATTGAACGAATAGGTGATTAAATTATGACTTTACTATTCAACATCCTCTGGATCCTCTTCGGTGGCCTCTTCAGTGCTATCGGCTGGTGGATTACGGGAGTGCTTTGGTGCATTACAATAGTGGGAATACCGGTGGGAGTGCAGTGTTTTAAGCTGTCATCGATATCGTTGGATCCGTTTGGCAAAGAAATTGTGGACGAGGGCGGAGTGGGCTCGTGCTTGCTCAATGTGTTCTGGTTTTTCTTTGGCGGACTGGAGATGGCGTTGGGGAATCTTATTATCGGGGCGCTTCTGTGCGTGACGATAGTGGGGATTCCTTTTGGAATGCAGTTTTTTAAGATAGCGAGGCTTTCTTTTAGCCCGTTTGGTAAGAGAGTGGTAAGGAGATAATGGATACAATGGAACTACACAAAGGCAGGCCGACGCCGGCGGAGGCCGAGGGGAGATTGCCCCGCGAGATGCGGACGTATGATTTCCTGGATGGGCTGGGAATTGAGTATATGAGGACGGATCATGAGGCGGCGGGCACGATGGAGGTGTGCGAGCGGATTGATGCGGTGCTCGGGGTTATTATTTGCAAGAATCTGTTCTTGTGCAACAGGCAGAAGACGCAGTTTTATCTGCTGATGATGCCGGGGGATAAGAAGTTTAAGACCAAGGAGTTGTCGGCGCAGATTAATTCGGCGAGGCTTTCTTTTGCTGAGGCGGAGGATATGGTTAGGTACCTCGATATCGAGCCGGGGGCGGTGAGCGTGATGGGGCTTATGAATGATAAGGACCGGGCGGTGCAGCTCCTGATTGATGAGGATGTGCTGGCGGCCGAGGATGTCGGGTGCCATCCGTGCGTGAATACGTCGAGCCTCAGGATGAAGACGGCGGATGTGCTTAATAAGTTCCTGCCGGCGACGGGGCACGATTATGTGAAGGTTAAGCTGGTGGGGGAAGATTGAGTATGGGGTGGTTTGAGGTTTGGAAAAAGAAGAAGGCGGGCGCCGCGCCGTCGTACGTGTACGACCCGGAAATCGAGCGCCCGGTAATCCGCGCATCCATCTGCACCGGCGAGCAAGTCGCCGGCTTCAAGAACCGCCACACCGGCGAGTTCCACGAAGTCATGCTGATCCGAGGCGAAGCGGACAAGGCGCAGTTCATGCGGATGTATGGACTGGAGAAGGTGGAGAAGGAATATTAGATAATAGCGGGCAGAATCAAACCGATTCTGCCTTTTTGTTTCTTTGGCCCCGGTGACTTGACAATATAGATTGCGCACAATATAATGACGATTATAAATAACACGACAAGGAGGAATCATCATGATTAAAATTTATGGAATGCCCACGTGTCCCTACTGCGATTATGTGCACGAGCAGATTAAGGGGCGCGAGGATGAATTTGAATATATCAACATCGGCGAGAATGTACGCAACATGTCCGCGTTCACGAGGCTGCGCGACACGTCGCCGATCTTCGACCACTGCAAGGAAGTCGGCGACATAGGTATCCCCGCCTTCGTCTTCCCCGACGGCCGCGTCTCCGTCGACCCTGCCGACGCCGGCCTCATCGAGTATGGCACCCCCGGTGCCTGCTCAATCGCAGACCACAAGAGCGGCAAGAAAGGCTGCTAGCCTTAATATAGGCATTTAGTCCCTGTCACTGTGAGGTGGCAGGGATTTTTTGCGCCCGCGAAGGGAGGACTCGGGCGGGCAAAGTACGGATTATCGTACACCTACCTATGTTACTATATAGTCATAGCAAGGGGCCGCAGGCCGTTGACCTTGGGCCCCGCGAGAAAGTTGAGGGAGAAGATGCTTATTCTTTTGATTATAGCGGCACTGTTCATCATAGGTTATTGTGGTCCTTCAGTCGAGGCGTTGTTCGGCGAGGTGGGTGTGAAGGTGTTGATATGGGCACTCGGTATTGTGATTCTTGCTTTTGTCATCATCAAGGACATCGCCAAGATGCGCGGGGGCCGGAGAGGCGGTGGCCGTCATTCGTCCGGCAATGTTGGCAGGCATTCGTCCGCCCACGGATACTCCGTCGATGAACTGGAGGAAATGGATATGATGGATGAGGATGATTTCTAATACAGAGAACTGTGATTTAAGTGTACAATTCTTTTTAGGCTTGACCGGAGGCGGAAAAAGGAATATAGTAATTATAGATTCTGAAAATGATTTCAGTGAAAAGATTTTCAGAATAGAGAGGCGAGAATTATGTTTGTAGGAAGAGAAAACGAACTCAAGCAGCTTCAAAGTGAGCTTAATAGTTGGAAGCGCAAGACTGCCATCCTGGTGTACGGTAAGAGACGGGTGGGCAAATCCACACTTATTAATAAAGCGGCAGATTCTTTTGATGGTGTAGTTATTAATCATTTATGCGTGGCCAGCACATTTGAAGGGAATATGGAGCTTTTGTATCAAAGCATCTGTACAGCATTATCTCTGCCGAAGATGAGTTTTGATTCCATATTTGCTATGTTGGATTACCTCAAATCGCTGGATAAGAAAATTCTTTTAATCATTGATGAATATCCATACCTTAAGGACTCAGGGAAAAAAGGAGAAGTAGATTCCATTATGCAGGCGGTAATAGATAAACTGCCTGAAAATGTGAAGATTATTCTTTGTGGTTCATACATATCGGTAATGAAGGAGCTTCTTGATGAGGGGAATCCTCTCTATGGGAGATTTTCTCTTGTCCTTCATATCAGGGAATTTGATTATTATGATGCGGCTCAATTCTATCCGAAGCTTTCACCGCGGGAAAAGATCGAGATGTATGCTGTGTTTGGAGGATCGCCGTATGTGCTTGAATTAATAGACGATACAGTTTCTTTGGAAGAGAATATAAAGAAACTGCTACTGCCGGAAAACGGACCGGTTCGCATTCATGTTGAAAACACCATGATTAAGGAAATCAAGAAAACGTTTGATACGCGTATTCTGGAAGCACTGGGAAACGGGAAAAAGAAATACAGTGAAATCCGTGACTGGATGAAGAGCAGCGAAAACGGACTTCTTGATAAGCAACTAAAGATACTTCTGGATATGGAGACAATACGTAAAGAAGAACCGATTAACAGGAAGAATGATAAAAAGAAGCAGTTTTACGAGATTGTGGATAATCTTATGCGGTTTTATTTCGCCTTTATCTTTGGTAAAGCAGGTACTATTACGAGAATCGGACCGGAGCAGTATTACAGGCATAACTTCGGCGAAAATTTACGCGAATTCATAAGCAGAAGATTTGAAGGGATTGCGTTAGAGTACTTCCACAGAAAGGCTATCGCCGGTGAACCGGATGATATAGAGGATTTCGGAAGTTATTGGTATGATGACTCGGTGAATAAAACCAACGGTGAGTTTGACTGTGTCGTTAAGCGGGTCGGAGACAAGTATGATTTTTATGAATGCAAGTTCTATGACAGAAAAATGACTGCGGAAGAATGCGAAATGGAAGAACGGCAACTTGCGGAAATAAAAGGTATCAATGTTGACCGAGTCGGATTTGTAAGTATTGCCGGTTTCTCGCCAAAGAAGATAAAAGATTACATTTTGATAGATGGGGAGATGCTTTTTTCGTAGAGTAATTAAAGGCAGGTAAACACATGGACAAATCAAGCAAATTAGTAACATACATTCTCCTGGCAGTCTGCGTCGCGCTTCCGTTCTTAATCGGACTGCCGGCGCGGCTCATCGCTGACGCCTCCGCGGACCGACATGGCCACGGCATCGACGGAGTAGGCGCTGCGCTAATGACCGGAGTTTTCATCAAGATAATGGCAATAGCAGGCTACGTGGCCTACCTGGTACTCTGGGTATACAGCACCGTTCGCGTGTTCAGACTCAGCATGCCCAAATGGGTCATCGTATTGCCGCTCATCCCCATCGTACTCTACGTTGTTTTAAACAAGGTTCAAGCCGCCAAGGTCGACAAAGCGCGCGCATCGTACACCGCCGAGACCTACATCGAGGAAGTACTGCCAAAGAAAGAGAGTTATCAGCACGTAACCTCCGACGGCACCATTGCCATCTATGCCTACGGCTACATCATCACAGAAGTCGTAAGCGACCTCTGGCTCCAGAAATACCGCTACAACATGGATTGGCAAGCCCGCAAAGCCATCGCTGATGTGGCGATTCCCGATTTGATGAAAGACTTAGAGTCCGAACCCCTATGCTACACCAAAATGTGGACTCCCGACGGCAAGCCCGATGACAAATACTACAAGACCACCATGGAATACTGGACCTACGACCCTGCCACCGACACGCTGACCGTGAAGTTCAGCCACAAGGCGGAGGCGGATGTGTTCGTGAATAAGTGGGCGGATAAGGAGTAGAGGAATTGATTTAAGTGAGAGAGGATGTACGGAATTTCGTACATCCTTTTTTATATGAATTGCATTGGAAAAATACTTGCACTTGGTTTACAATGGTGCTATATTGAAAATGATTAGTAGCACAAATGTAAAGCGAGGGAATATGATTTCAAAATATGATTTGTTGAATAATCTTGTTGAAACGAATAACGGATATCTTTTTTCGGAGGAGGCTCAAAAGGCTTCTGTTTCGCGTACAACAATCGCTGATTATGTGAGAAGAAACAACATGGAAAAAGTTGCCAAGGGAATTTATGTATCGGAGGATACGTTTCCCGATGAATTATTCATCTTGCAAAAATGCTATCCGGCTGTTGTATTCTCCGGCGAGACGGCACTATATCTTCAAGGAATGATTGACAGAGAATATAACGATATCTGTGTTACTGTGCCCACAGGATTCAGTGGTAGCAGGCTGCGAGAGCGGGGCGTTGTGATTCACAGTATGCAAGAAGATGCGTATAATATGGGGATTACTACGGTAGCTACCGACTATGGGAACAGTGTCAGATGCTATGATAAGGAGCTCGTTATCTGCGATACAGTTAAGAATAGGAACTCTATTGAGATTCAGAATTATCAGTCAGCTGTACGCACATATATGCGCGACAAGGATAAAGATCTGTCCAAGCTCATCCTCTATGCCCGGAAACTCCGCGTGGCAGACGAAATAATGAGATATGTTGAGGTTTTGGTATGATTAACAACGCAATTCAACTTAAAGCAAAAGTCAGGAACGTTTCGAACGGCGACGACAGAATTGCAAAGGCATATATTCGTATTTTCTTTATGGAACGCTTCATGGAAAGGGTTTCTTTGTCTAAGTACCGTGATAACTTTATCGTGAAGGGCGGAATGCTAGTTTCTTCCTTGCTGGGAGTTAATATAAGGTCAACCATGGACATTGACACAACTGTTAAGGCACTTCCTCTGACTGAAAGCGCTATTAAAGATATTATCGGTGAAATCATTGATATCAATGTCGATGACGGTGTTTCTTTTGAAATAACAGACGCTGAGACCATAATGGATGAATTTGATTATCCCGGGGTGAGAGTGCACTTTGTGGCATTTATGGATCGCCTGAAACAGCCGCTTAAGATAGATGTTTCTACCGATGACGTGATTACACCGGGTGCAATAGAATACGATTATAAGTTGATGTTTGAAGAACGAACTATTCATCTGAACACGTATAATATTGAGACCACGCTGGCTGAGAAAGCGCAGACGATTCTTTACAGAGGACTGGCTAATACTCGCATGCGTGATTTCTACGATGTTTATGAACTGGTGAGGAACACGACGTTTTCATGGGCAACAGCTCGGGAAGCATTCGCGGCAACGTGCAAGAGAAGAGAGTCACTATTCTCATTAAGTCGCGCGGAAGAAATTATGAATAATATTTCGGACAGCAAGGAACTTGAAGAAATGTGGAATGCTTTTGCCAAGAAGAATCATTTTGTAGGTGAGATTTCTTTTGCGGATGTAATACCGAAGGTGAGAGAATCGATTATTGAAATGGTTGATTCGAGGGAACTGGGCAAATTTGAGGCGAATAAAACTCTCTTTTCTGTGCTACAGAAGGGCGAAGCGTCAGTGGGAAAAGGCGATTGGATATCCCTTGAAGATGCAGAGAAGAGATTGATGAATTGAAAGATAAGGCGATAGCGAGCAAAATACAGCGATCTAACTTGCCGACAGAGCCCATTGACCCCGGGTGTTATCTATGCCACAATTTTTGTAGAAACATTTAAAGTTATATTCAAAAGGGGAAAACAAATGCTACTAATCTTAGAAGGACTCGTAATGGCCTTTTGGCTTCTTTTGGTGTGCGTGGTCGGAATCAGAAACGGCGCCGTCGGACTCGTCACATTCTACGAAAAGGATGTGCAGGACCGAGTCGTCGAGCTCGGCCTCACCACCCGCGAGCGGATAAAGAAATCGTCCGCCCTCTCCACACTGGCCCTACTCCTGCCGCTTCTCACCGTCGTGCCCGCAGTCGTGTGGCTCTACAACGACGTAGACGGCTTTTGGGACGGCTTCTTTCAATTGACAGTCATCTACATGATCATGAACCTCTTCGACCGCTTCTTCGTCGACGTCTTCTGGGTCGGACACACCAAAACCTGGCAAATCCCCGGCACCGAAGACCTCAAGCCCTACATTCCCGCCAAGCGCCACCTGATGAAATGGGTCGGCACATGTATTGGCTTTCCGCTGCTGGCGGCGATTGTTTCGGGTGTGATGGTGCTGGTGGGGTGATATAGGTTTTCTTTTGCCCCGCGCCGCGTTATAATTGCGCTAATACATTGCACAGGGCGCGTCCGGGGGCGCGCGGGTATATGAAGTGGGAGGTTGAAAATAATTGGGATAATGGAGGTATTAAACAATGAAACTTTCGTCAAAGAACAGGCTAATACTGGTGATTCTTACCGGCCTATGCGCTGCGGCATATACCGTGAGAACGGTGCTGGATATTATAGCTAAAGAATATCAGGCTGAGGGCTCAGGCTTTCTGATGCAGGTGATTTGGAATTTGCTTTGGTTTATTATATTTGCTAATCAGCTGATTCTGTATCGGAAGTTAAAGAAAGAAGAGACGGAGAGCGACGAGGAGAGATACGAGGTGTAACCATGGGCCTTTTTAAGTCCAAAGCAGAAAAGCAGCTAGACAGCATCATTCTGCGCCTGCAGATGAACATGTCGAACAATTATAAGGACAACGCACAGGACAACCTCAAGGAGCTTGAGGAAGCCCTTGAAGCCATGCGCTCTGCCGCCAACGTGAAGGCGTCAGTGATAGAGAAGTACGAGTCAGTTGTGGGCATTTACAAAGAAAAAATGAAAGAGTTCCGCCACAAGGACCAGAAGCCTTACTGGCATTAGGAAAGCTACTTTGTATTTATAAAATGACGAGGGGATATAGTCATGAATAATATAAAACTAATCCCATTAATGGATAGTGATAGAGAACAATTCATATTGGACAATCAGGAAGCGTTTAACTACGGCGCCCTTGAAGAGTTTGGGCGCAGGGATGATCACTTCGAAGAAGACGAGCAGATTATTTCCCGTGAGACGATAGAAAAGTCTATTGATAACGGTGAGGCGTATCGTATCATGCTGGATGGCAGACCTGTTGGCGGTGTAATCATCAGTGTCGATGGTGAAAGAGGAGATTTAGATATCCTATTTACTTCTCCTAAAGAACATAGCAAAGGCATTGGTTATGCTGCCTGGTGTGAAGTCGAAAAGCTACATCCGGAGGTAACGGTCTGGGAGACGGTAACACCATATTTCGAACAGCGTAATATCCATTTCTATGTTAATCGGTGCGGATTTCATATAGTGGAGTTTTATAACAAATACCATCCCGATCCCAATGACCCGGAAGGTGAGCAAATGGATTTGGACGATCAATTCCCGGATGGGATGTTTAGATTTGAGAAAGTTATGAAAGGAGCAGACAGAACATGAAAGTAGCAGTAACTTATGAGAATGGAGAGGTGTTCCAGCATTTTGGAAGGACACCACAGTTTAAGATTTATGAGATTGAAAACGGCGAAGTGAAATCCTCACAGGTGATCGATACGGGAGAGACCGGACATGGTGCTTTAGCAGGATTTTTGCAGGAGGCAGGTGCCGACGTAATGATTTGCGGCGGAATAGGCGGAGGAGCGATTAATGCCATGGCCGAATCCGGTATTAAGGTGTATGCCGGTGCATCCGGAAACGCTGATGAAGTCATTAAATCATATTTGGCAGGAACGCTTGCTGAAATTGGCGAGGCTACATGCGATCACCATGACCACGAACACCATGGCGACCATGACTGCGGACATGGCGGATGCCACCATTAACTCAGGTTCTATGCGAGGTTGATATGAGCTTTTTGTTTGTTGCACTTGGAGGTGCGTTGGGTGCGGTAGCACGTTATGCTATAAGTCTTATTCCGGTTAAAACGGGATTTCCCGTATTGACGCTTATAACCAATATAATAGGAGCAGTCTTGATTGGATTTATAGTCGGTGTCACGAGTGACAAGGACGGAATTTCAGAAAATACAGTTCTTTTTTGGAAGACAGGTGTATGCGGAGGTTTTACTACATTCTCGACATTCTCGCTTGAAGCATTCAATCTATTTGAGAATAAACATTATGCGACCGGTGGGATATATGTGATACTCAGCTGCGGCTGTTGCATATTGGGAATACTTTGTGGCAAGAAACTTGCTTCATTCATCAAACCTTGATTGATTATGCCGGAATAACTTCTTGTTTTTCGAACTGAAATGATAGTGCTTTATACCGGAATATAACAGTAGGCTGACTTAAGATGTATAGTGAAAAACGGCAAAGGCGCGATATGGAGCTTTTTGCCGTTTTCTTTTGCAACCGGTTGTAGTATAATGAATACAGGCAAAGGCGCCGCTTTGGGTGTCCTTGCCTTTTTTCGTGTAAAAAAGGAGGCGGGTATGGCTGCATTTGACAGAGTGTTGTCGGGAATTCCCCAGATGGATGAACATTTTGATAACATACGTCTTGGTGACAATGTTGTATGGCGGGTTGATAATCTGGAGCAGTTTAAGCTGTTCATGAAGCCGTATGTGGATCAGGCGATTAGGGATGGACGAAACCTAATATACTTTCGCTTTGCTACCCATGAGCCCCTTCTTGAGCCGCGGGAAGGCTTAAAGATTATCGAGGTGGAGCTAAACCACAGATTTGAAAACTTCACCGTTAACATACATGAACACATTACCCGGGAGGGTAGGGATGCGTTTTATGTTTTTGACTGCCTGTCGGAACTTCAGACTGCCTGGGCCACGGACCTTATGATGGGCAATTTCTTTCGTGTTACTTGTCCGTATCTGTTCATCCTTGATACGGTTGCGTTCTTTCCGCTTATCAGAGGCAAGCATTCTTTTCAGGCGATTGCGAAGATTAGAGACACCACGCAGCTTTTTCTTGACGTATACGCGGACAAAGAAAACGTCTATGTCCGCCCCGACAAAGTCTGGAACCGCTACTCTGAGACCATGTTCCTTCCGCATCTTTATACCCCTGAGAACGGTGATTTTGAGCCGATTCTCGACGGTGTGCTGGCCAGCCGCTTTTATCAGGTTTTGGGCGATAACGCCGCTTCGCCTGACAGGGGCAACATGGATAGCTGGGACCGCTTTTTTAACATGGCCGAGACCATGTATGAAAACGGAATGGATACTACCGATGCCTGCCATCGCATGTGCGATATCATGATGTCGAGAGACGAGAGGCTTCGTGAGATTTTAAAAGTTAATTTTAGGCCGCAGGATTATTTTGCCGTCCGCAAAAGAATGATCGGCACCGGCATGATAGGAGGAAAAGCCTGCGGAATGTTGCTTGCCAGGAAAATCATTGAAAACAAATGCCCGGATATTGCGGTAAAGCTTGAGCCTCATGATTCTTTTTACATAGGCTCGGACGTTTTTTACTCGTTTATAGTTGAGAATAATTTCTGGGATTTAAGAATAAGGCAAAGAAGCGCGGAAGAATATTTTTCCGTGGCGGAAGAATTCGCGGAAAGACTATTTGCCGGCAAGTTTTCAAGAGAAATGGAAGAGCAGTTTGTTAAGCTCTTAGAATATTACGGACAGGACCCCATTATCGTCAGGTCCAGTTCGATATTGGAGGATGGCTTCGGAAATGCTTTTGCGGGAAAGTATGAATCTGTTTTTTGCTCTAATTCAGGCGATATGGACCAACGCCTTGAAGAACTTGAGAATGCCATAAGAACAGTGTATGCCAGCACCATGAGCAAGTCGGCTCTTGACTATCGTAGCCGTCGTGGACTTCGGGACAGAGACGAGCAGATGGCTCTGTTAGTACAGAGGGTTTCGGGCTCATATTACGGCGAATACTATATGCCTTGCGTGGCCGGGGTGGGTTACTCTTTCAGCCCTTACCGCTTTATGGAAGACCTTGACCCCTCGGCGGGGATGTTAAGGCTTGTTATGGGGTTGGGAACTTCGGCGGTCGACAGAACGGAGGGTTCATATCCGAGA
>JAEEGJ010003822.1_pt1 | contig 54514 bp, 27 predicted proteins | sample 8958761 | NCBI WGS metagenome assembly JAEEGJ01 (sample SAMN16246546, study PRJNA631951) | gut metagenome | biome: gut microbiome; feature: rumen; material: RS-attached | host: Bos | place: Iran: Karaj | collected 2018-10
CTCAGGGTTGAAAATCTCATCATCACCCCAGTTCCACGACGGACACCAGTTGCACTTCTCCTTGTCCGGAATACAATTATATATCTCCTCAATAAAACCCTGATAGTTTTTGAAGTCTTTGAAAGCGTCCTCCGCCGATACGCTTGTTCCCGGTTCTCTGTCGAGATAATCTTTGCACGAAGTTAAATTGGCGCAGAGTGCGAATCCCAACAAACCTATAAAAATGAATGAATTATATATTTTTTTCATCGCCGTAAGTATTATAGTGTGAGTTTAAGACCAAAATTTAAACGCTTAACTGTCGGATAGGCTCCCAACCAGCCTCCGTAGCTCAAGTTGGCCTCGCGGTCGTCTGGCATACGGGTCCACAACCAAAGGTTGTTGCCATTTACAAAGAGTTTCAGATAATTAAGGCCTATCTTCTTAATCCAGCCATCGTTCCATGAGTAGGCAAGCTCCACATTCTTCAAGCGGATATATGATCCGTCGAACTGATATTGGGTACCATACCCCTCACTGCTTGATGAGGCTGTAGCCCAATGGTAGATTGTGTATTCGGCATTAGGATTATCCTTTGTCCATGTCGATCCGAAATCGTAAACTGTGTTCAGCTTATTGCCGAAGCTTGTCAACCCGACATCGCGGGTGACATTGGTTACACCATAGAATTGGGCGAAGCAGCTGAATCCCTTCCACTCAAAGCCCACAATTGCGTTGTAGGTGTTCTCTGGTGTCGATGTGTATTGATATGGGGCGCTGTCCTTGCTGTCAATCACACGGTCGCCGTTGAAATCGACAATATAGTAACTGCCCGGCATGCGGAAACGGTCATCAGTCGCGAATGCAGGACTACCGTAAAGCTCATCAATATTGTTGATGAATCCCGCATCGATATGCGAACGCGTCTGGCCGATTGCGTATCCTTCAGACTTTTGGTAGTTAGGCATAAGCTGTGGGTCGTCGCGCGATATGATTTTGTTTTCGTTATGAGTCATGCTGAAATTACCCCAAACACGGGTATCTCGGTTAAACTGCTTGTTGATACGAAGTTCAATTTCATAACCGCGAGCCTTGACTTCTCCCAAGTTCGACACCGGCACGTCCATGCCGAAATACGACGGAGTTGCACGATCAGAGCCCTTAACTAATATATCGTAGCGTTTATCGCGGAAAATCTCAACGCTACCGGCCAGCAAGCCTTGAATCAACGAGTAATCGATACCAAAGTTGAACTTGCGCACCGACTCCCAATGCACATCCTTGTTGCCGAGCTTGCTCACACGATACCATTGGAAAGGACTATAGTCAGTACCTGAAAGCACCATTCTTGACGAATTTGCAACACTCCCCTCCGAACCGCCAACACTCCATTCGTCCATATACAGGAATGCGTCGGATTTATCGCTACCAGTCACTCCTAGTGATGCGCGGACTTTCAGCATATCAATATAGTGGTTATCCTTCAGGAATGCGAAGAAATTCTCTTCAGATATTGTCCATCCCAGCGCACCAGAGCCAAACATTGCAAAACGGTTGCTCTCGGCAAATTTCTCCGAGCCGTTGTACGAGCCGTTAAGCTCCACATTGTAACGGTTGTTCCATCCGTAGGTGACACGAGCCGCCCAGTCCTCACGGTACGATGGAATTTGGGTGCCTGTGGCCTCCTGATTGCGCGAGAACAATGCCATTGCTGTTATTTTATGCAAATCGAAATCGCGCACCCAGTTCAGTTGTAACTGATAATATAACTTGCGGAATGTGGCCCAGTTGTTCATGCCTCCAGCGTCATTGCTCCATTTTCTATCCTTGTCGTCCATCCAGTCAAGGCCGGTCTTAGGATCAATCGTCTGGCGCACGTTAACAAGTCCAGTTTTGGGGTCAATCCATTTTTCCTTGACGTCATTATAATCATCACGGACACCACGGCCAGACTCTTCAAATTTGTTATCAAGCGACACATTACCACGGAAACTCAATCCTTTTGTAACGAAATCAAGATTCTGCTCCAGAATAAAGTCTGTGGTAATAGTGTTGGTAGTGGTTTTAGCCATACCGCTGATTGCAAGGTTCTTCGCCGAGTTTGTTACGTTCGACGCATTCGGATAATATCCCCACGAGTCATCATCGTACTTTGGCAGGAACACATCGGGAGCAATGTTATAAGCTCCGGCCCAGCGCTGGCCTTCCTGCCACTCGTTGCCTGCAAACGCGCGCGGAGCTTTCTTAATACCGATCGAACCATACAGATTGATTCGGAATGTGGTTGTTCTTGTCAGCGAGAAATCGAGGTTGCTACGCGCATTCACACGTTGGTAGCTATAGCCCGACTTATAGCCACGGTCGTTGTCAAAGACACGCATAAGGTCGCTTTCATACACATAATCAGCCGACGTATAGTATTTAACAAAATTTGAGCCTCCGCTGATACTCATATTGGCGTTGTATGAAATTGCCTGGTCCTTAAACAATTCGTCTTGCCAATCGACATTCGGGTAACGCTCCTTATTCAAGGTCTGCCTCTCCTCACCATTCTCTATCACCGTGGTCAGTCCGTTCGGATCGCGGTATTTTTCAATCTCACTTTGCGGAGTAATATAAGCCCACGACTCTGTTGGTGTAATAGACAACTCTTGTTCAATTGTTTTATTACGAGCCACTAAAGCATCATAAGAGTCAAGTTTGTTTGGCAACTTCGACACGCGCTTAACCGTTGTTGTAAATCCAGCGTCGATACGCGCCTTGCCTTCCTCACCACGCTTGGTTGTTATAAGGATAACACCATTGGCACCACGCACTCCGTAAACAGCTGTCGCCGATGCGTCTTTCAAAACTGATATTGACTCCACCGATGAAATATCAACGCTTTTCATCGCTCGCTCTATGCCATCAACCAGTACAAGCGGCTCATCACCGTTCCAAGAGCTTGTACCACGGATCTGAATTTTAGCATCGTCCTCACCCGGCTGGCCAGTGCCCTGCGAAGTGATAACGCCCGGCAGGTTACCTGTCAGAGCAGCGCCAAGGTTGCTCACACCTGCGGCACGCTGTAGTGTGGCGCCCGATGTCTGTGCAATAGCTCCCACCACCGAGGCTTTTTTCTGCTGGCCGTATCCGACAACAACAACCTCATCCAAGCCAACCACATCGGGTTGTAAGGCTATGTTGTATGGTCCCGCGCCATTAACAGCTATCTCCTGATTGGCATAGCCGATGTAGGTGATAACCAACACGTCTTTGTCGGCGGCTTGCAGTGAGAATACTCCATCGCCATTTGTAATTGTTCCAACCGTCGTACCCTTAATTACAACGTTCACTCCCGGAACAGGCATTTGCGTTTCATCCACTATCTTACCCGAAACCTGATGTTTCTGAGCAAGAACACTGAATGACAGCAACATCATTGGTAGTATCATAACTGCCAATTTCCATAGTCCATGTTTTCTCATTTCCTAAATGTTTGATTATTAATATTGTAATAGTCGCTCTTTCTCTCTTTACTGTTACCCCAATTTTTGGACTCGGGTTTTGCCGAGGCCACTCCCAATTTTTTTGCTTCAAATATGTTAAAGATTATTCACTATTCGAATAAATACTGACACTTTTTATTCCAATCAATCAAAACACTGGTTTGCTTTTTCCACATCATAATATATCCGTTTCGCAAATCGCAATATAACAATTATTTACAACAGCGCCTAAACCATTATCTGCTCATTTAAAACTACACAAAAATAAAAGTATTTTTCACTTTTCTTAAAAAAATATGTCGGAACTATGCAAAAAAAAGGCCTTGAGCATTGCCCAAGGCCTTTTAAAGTATTGTCAACCAGTAACTATTCCTTATATACTGGCTTGAATGTGCGAATCGACGGTGCACTGCCACGGTCACGCCATACAAGAGTGTCCTTGGTTGCGTAGTGCACGTTATCTTGTTTGAAATCGATAGTGTAGTCAAGATAAAGCACATCGCGATCTACGTTGCCCCAAGCTTTAGGAGCTCCGTTTTTAACGTACTTGCCTGTACCCGATGCGGTGCACAAGTCCTCGTTGTTCGACTTAACGGTGCAATTGTCGCCGTCGAATGTAAGAACCAGCTCGCAAGGAGTGTTCACGTTAGCCACTTCAGTGCTCGATATGGGCAGAAGAACTTCGTTTCTCGACAACGATGATGTGTATACAACTTCATCCTTCTCAACGAATTGCGCATGACGGGCCGAGACAATCTTGCTATAGCCAAGACTGGTTCGTTCGATAATCGGTGTAACTTCATATGCACTGTTATCGACTGCGCCATCATCAATCTTTGAAAAGAAGTTATTGTTTTCAACATCGTCGCAATTGACATTTGTGATATACTCAACACCATTAATGATAAAGCTGACATCGTCGAAATAATAATCATTGGCACCGTCAATATCATTCAAGTTGAATGCGATTGAATGACCTCCGGCCTGGTTCGAAGCGAATTTACCCGACACCTTAACTGGTGTCCAGTTAGTAGTGAAATTCACTTCACCCAAATTGGCTCTGTACTCACTGGGAGCGTTATGGATTTGAGTTGATGACTTTGCCTCTACAGTCGCTTTAACCTTCATTGTCAAAGTATACTCCTCATCTGCGGCAAAGACATGGTCAACGTTAATCCAGAACTGGTTGTCCCAAGCGTTCGCTTTCTTAGCTGTGGCATTTACTACAATGCATGATTCGTTGCCTACAACCTTGTCTTCGAACTTCAATTTGTCGAAATTGTCGACACCACGGCGGAGGTATGTCGCTGTGTGCTCATTAAGGAAGTTCACGCAGAACAATACGTAGTCCTTCGGCTGTGGATCCCATTTTGTGGGATCAGTGCGCATCGGCGACGTGCCATCAACAACTGGTGTGCCGCGGTTAATCTTGTCTACTCCCGAGAAGTCGCCCATAACCACAGGAATCACATAGGAATTCTTTACCGAAAGTGGGTCGTTGAAGAACTTTTCGCTCAATTTAACCTCAACACCACCTCTGAAACCTCCACCATAGTCGAGCTCCTCACCACTCAACTCGTAATAATCTTTCGGCATTGGTTTAACCTCAGTGCCGTCTTCAAAATACAAGTTTTTGGTCAGCGACTCATCAACGCTGACTTTAACCTTTGCGTTAATGCCCGAATAAGAGCCACCGCATGTTCCGTAAATGGTAAAACGGCCTTCGTTATCGCTTGTGTTGTCGTATGTCTCAACATTACCCAATATCAAGGTGCGTATCGGATATTGGTATGCGAAATATGCTGACGTCCCGCCTTCGAAGTCAGGGAAATTCTGTTCTGCGCTCTCGCAAGCCGCAAAACCCGCTGCCAAAACACCGGCGCCCAGCATTAATTTAATATTACTCATTCTCATAGTTTTTATCTTTTAAATAGATTAATACCATCCATCGTTTTGCAACAGATTTGACCATTTGATAATTTCAGACTCCGGCAGCGGACCATAATACATATAATCCCGATATGCCCTCACCTCGTTGGCTACATCAACAACGGTATATGTCTTCTTGCCGGTTTCTTTATCCGTTTTAATCTGCATTGCCTTAATCGGCTCATTCAAATTAGCCTTCCAGCGGCGGAGATCCCAGAAACGGTGGCCTTCGAAGCAAAGCTCAATACGGCGCTCGTTGCGGATGAGCTCGCGCATCTTCTCTTTGTCTGACTTGATAGATTCAAGGTATTCGTCGTTGACAATACCGCCGCGCTGACGGATTGCCTTGATAACATCGTATGCGCTATACCCTGATGGCGATGCTGTTGTTGGGCCATAAGCCTCATTGGCAGCCTCGGCAAATGCCAGATAAATCTCTGTGTAACGGATTCTGGCGTTGTACTTGTCCTTGCCGGCCATACCTTTCTTGGCATCACCACGGCGAACAACCTCGGCTTTCTCGTTGATATACTTGCGAACAAGGTAACCTGTTCTGTTCGGTTTTTCGGTTGAAATGTCCAAGCCGTCGTTGTTGCTCGAATTGTCAATAGTTGTATTTATCACATCGTCATACGGACCGAATACCGAGCCGTCGTGAACGATGTACAAATCGAGGCGCGGATCGCGGTTGGCATACGGATCCTGGCTATTGTAACCACTGCCAGCCACATTGATGGGATAACCATTAGCCATGGGGAAAGCGTCAACAAGGTTTTGTGTCGGGTTAACTCGCTGATTGCCATCCAACGATGCTGGATACAACTCCTGCTCCCAAGCAACACCGTGGTTGATGTTCTCTCGCCAAAGAATCTCGGGCGGGTTGCCGTTGCTCTTGGCCAACTCTATCTCCATTGTATTGCGATACCACGTGTTGCCATCTTTAGCCAAGCCCGCAACACCATTGTTGTGATCCAAAACTTTTGCCGCACGCTCAGCTGCCTCTTTCCAATCCACACCCGACTGGTCGCTATAGGCCGGACTCGCGGCAAACAATGCAACCTGAGCAGCCATCGCATCGACAATGCGACCTGAGATTCGGCCAACCTTTTCGTTGCCGAAAACCAGGTTGTACAAGCTGACGTTGTCAATTTTATCAACATATTTCTGCGGCAGTTCCGACCGTTTGATATCGCCATAATCATATGGCAGACGCTTGCTGGCCTCCTCGAAATCAGAGAATATCTGTTTAACACATTCTTCGAAAGTGGCTCGGCTGATATTGAAGTTATCAGTAGCCTGCTCCGGTTTTGTCAGGTTGGGAACGCCAAGCAGTGTTCCATTGGCCATTCCGGCGTATGTGCGCAGGAAATAAAACATCTGGAAACCACGCAAAGCGTATGCCTCACCGGTCAGCATTTCGTTGAACATTTCATTAGTAACCTTGTTATCAGTATAGTAGAAACTTCCTGCCTGATCAAGGTACATGTTAATGTAATACAAGTTTTTGCGAGTATCAGTCCACCTGTCAAACGGATTGTCACCCGCTTTTGCAGTCCAACCGCCATTGGCCATTATGTAATAACGATTCTCAAATTTATTAGTCACTGCATCGTCTGTAGCCACATCGGTCATTGAACTAAGCAGTTCATCCTTATTGGGATTATTGTAATCTGAAGCATACACTCTTGTAACATACGGCATGTTGTTATATCCATTCAACATCAAGCCTTGTGAAGCTTCTCCCTTTATCATAAAGGTGTCAAAGTCCTTTTTGTTTTCGAGCATCGGCTCAAAAGCATCTTCGCAGGCGACAAATGCCGATGTAAGGACCGTCAAACTTATTATGCTCTTAATTTTCATATCTAAATATTTTTTTAATCAAACATTAAAAAGTTGCTTTCACACCTATATTAAAGAATCGGGTTTTAGGCTCCGCATCAAATACTGTCTCCATTGCTTTGCTTTCCTTCGAAATGGTCAGCAAATCTTTTCCGCTCACAAATGCGGAGAGACCTTTAACAAACGAATCACCCAGCAACTCTGCCGGCAAGTCATAAGTCAGCTGTATCTTGCTAATCACAAATTTATTGTTTTTGTACATCCAGAAGTCTGATTCAACATAGTTGTTAGCGCCGCTGGATGTAGTAAGTGCCGGATATTTGGCATACGGATTTTCAGCTGTCCAGGTGTCTTTAACTATTTCAGAATATTTGTCTTTACCCTTCGGCTGGTAGTAGGCGTTATTCTTTCTAGCATAAGACCCGGCCTTTGCTGTTCCTAAGGCAAAGAATGTGAAATTCTTGTACTTGGCGGTCAGATTGACACCCATAACAAATGGCGAACCGAATTTTCCCTCTTTTCCCAAATACACTTGGTCGTTCTTGTCAATTGTGCCATTGCCGACACCACCTTCGCTCAAATCCTTATACTTAATGTCGCCAGCTCTGAGCTTACCAGTAGCCACGCTTTGATTTGCGTCAGCTGCTTCGTTAGCTGTCATAAAGTACCCATCGTTCTTATAGCCGAAGATGGCGTCAATCGGGCGTCCTTCCTTATCAAGCTGCGGCTGATCTTCCAAAAGATCGGTCTGCTCTTTCTTTATGACTTTAGTGTCGTAGTAGGTTCCGGCTAAACCGAGTGACAATGCAACTTCACCAACATTTTTATTTACGTTCACAGCGAAATCAAAACCAACACGTCCGTTGATATCGTTATTCATAGGTGCGTTCAAACCGTTCAAGTGGCTTGGCCATTGTTTGGTTTCCCTGATCAGATAGCCTTCCATGCGGTTTTTGAAGAATGTGAAATCAGCTGTCACAAATTGATCCAGCAACGATGCATGCAACGCTACGGTGAACTCTTTGCGCTTAATCATCTCAAGGTTTTCGTTCGCACCGCCGGTTGCCTGCGACTTACTGGCCGATCTTGAGTCACCCCAGTTGTAGCTGCCACTTGTGCCCCATGTGCCCAAATAGAGATAATACTCAGTAAATTTATTATCATTCCACACACCCACATCGATATCCTCACTCAGTTGGGCCACCGATGCCGAAAGCAACAAGTCGTCGAAAATTGAACCGTCTAAGAATGTTCCTTTAGCAAAATTCCTGCCTATGGTCAATGTTGGGGCGAACTCATTACGATGTTTCGGCGCCAATTTTGAAGAGTGCACCAATGCCGATGAGAAATGAACATAATACTTATGGTCGTAATTATAATTCAAATCGAAGCCCATATTGACGTTGTTCGTCTTGTGATATGTATCTTCTTTAGTCTGTTGGAATCCGTTTCCGATAACCTTAGCCGACACATTATGCGAGCCGAAGCTCCTGTCGTAGTCGAACTGGAACGACAATGCCATTGTGCGTGACTCCTTTGTTCCCCATAAACTCTTCTTACCGGTATCCTCATCAACGCTAATTTGTTTCAAACCGATAATCTTCTCATCATCTGACCATTTGGGCTCAAATACAGCATATTTAGGATCGAAACGTACATTGTACGATGCGCGGAAATCCATACCGAAATTGGTCTTCAACGACAGACCTTCCAGCACTTTTCTGAGGTCGAAATTAAGGCCGCCGTCGAACTGGAACTGACGTTTGGTGGTAGTGATTTCGCCACCGGCATAGATCTGTCCCATCGGGGTTCTGGCCTCTTTTGCATCGCCGCAGCTGTGATAATTGCTTGAGCCGCCCAGGAAATATCCGTCGAAAATATTATTGGTGTTGCCCACCAATTCCAAAGCATACTCTGCGTCAGGTGAAATCAGGCTGAGTGGCAGCAGCTGTGCTCCTTCTTCCGGGAAGTTGGGGCGTTGCGTGGCCGCTACCTTCCAATAGGTCATGTTGTCTTCCGGCTTATTGCTGTATTGGCAATGCTTCTCGTCTTGGAAAGATGCGTTGGCATCAACGTGTCCGCTGATGTAATCGTTGAAATCGATATCAACGTTGCCACGGAAGCTGATACGGTTTGTACGGTTCTTTTTAGCATCGCCAACCTTAACAAAGTCGCCGGCTGTCTGTGCGTTGATGTTACCGTATAAGCGGGCGCGGTTGTTACCACCCGACAATTCAAGCACCATCTCGTCCTTGCCCCTCACTTTGCTGATATATTCTGACGAATAATAGTCCATATCGACGTAATGATAAGGGTTGATGCCGCTTGCATACTTTTCAATTTCCTCGTCACTTTTTTTGCCTGTTTTCTTGCCATCGTTGTCGCATGCCAAATTATAATATCTCATATAATCAGCAGAGTTCAAGAACTTAGGCAGGCGTTTGATCACATCAAAACCGACATTGGCTCTGAAATCGATTTGCAGTTTTTCTCTAGCCTGTCCACGTTTTGTTGTGATAAGGATAGCGCCTTTGGCTGCACGGCTGCCATAAAGAACAACAGCATTCGCACCTTTCAGAAATGTTATTTGGGCAATCTCGCTAGGTTTGACATTTTCCTTGTCACGAGGAATACCGTCAATAAACACCAGATATCCCTGGAAGTTATCTTCATCCATTCCCCAGATTGATTTTCCATTCCAACCACCAATTAGGCTTTCCATGTCATCGAGAGCGCCAGTGGTGTAATTCTTGTTGAGCAACTCCTCAACATTAACGACAGAAACACCTCCCAACAAATCGTTTTGGCCAATGCTTCCGAATGCTGTGTGCACCATGTAAACAGAATCGACTGCTTCGGGTGCCAATTGATCATCCGTTTGTGCGTTCAACATGAACGGCATGGATGCCAACGCAGCACATATTGCGATTTTATTATGTATATATTTCATTTTATTACAATTAACATTTTACACATCAATGTTACCAACCAGGATTCTGTGCAAATCCTTCATACAAGTACACATCCTGATCGGGGAATGGGAACCAATAATGCTTGGTGCCAAAGCTACGAGTTATTATCGGCTCCAAGTGATATCCGTTGACTTTTGCGTCTTTCGGATCCTCGCCATTCTTGAACTGATAGAACTCATCAGCCTCACCACGGGTGAACTCACATGAGAACTTCGTGTTGTAAGGATATTCAGTGAGCAACAGCCAACGCTGCAGGTCATTGAAGCGGAATCCCTCGAATGACAGCTCTACAGCGCGTTCGCGGCGGACCTCATCCATAAACAGTTTTGAATCGGTAACATACTTCGAATTCATATTCTCACCGCTACCGCCAACCGGACCGGCATGGCAGCGCGCACGCACAACATTGATTGCATCTTCGGCAGTCTTATCAAACGCTTTTGATTTCTGTTTGGCTCCGCCGATTGCCGCACAAGCCTCTGCATACATCAGATAAACATCGGCCAAGCGCATATAGTTCAAAACAGCGTGGAATCCATCGCCCCAGCCATCCTGATACCATTTGTCAACCTCATTGCATTGGTGAGGAACAAGTTTTTGGATGAAATAGCCTGTACGGCTGCCATCGGCCACCGGACGCATATTGCCGTCTGTGAACAACTCACAGTAGCGGTAATCCTCCTTGTCGCTTGTGGCGCCATTCAAATATTGGAAACCATCGAAAACAATGTCGTGATAGAATCGCGGGTCGCGGTCCTTCCACGGGTGTGTGGGATCGAAACCATTGGCGAAGTTGCCGTTCTCATCTCTAATAGGAAGACCATTGGCCATACCGTACATTTCAACCAAGTTGGCTGTAGGCTGGTGGATAATCTTGTCGTGAGCGACAATGTTCGCCATTTTGGGACCGAACACTTTTGCTGTAGCCCAGTTTGAGCAGTTTCCGTTATTATTTGAAGGAGTACGCATGATAGCCTCGTTTCCTCCAGGGTTTTTGAGTTTCTGATTGTATGTGTAGAACAAATCAGAGTAGCACCATACCGGATCGTAACCCGGGGTTACGTTTGATGGATCCTTTTGATGGTTGTAAATATCCTTGTAGTCGAAATTGGCCAATTGGTATTGTTGGTTGGCTTCTGTCTCAACAATATGAAGAGCCTTACCCAAAGACTCTGCAGCTGAATCGCAAAGCGCCTTGTTGTACTCATAGGTAACTCCGCTAGCCAAGGCACCAAGTTGGGCGCCATGCTCCATAAGCGGACTTGCCGCCCAAAGTTCGCATTTGCCTTTGTAGCACAAGGCGACAATCTTGTTGGCACGAATCTGGTTCTTTTCGTCCTGGCCTTTCACCTCTGTGCTGTCCCAGCATACAGGCAGCAATTCGGCAGCGCGACGGAAATCGTCAGCACATCTTGCGGCACACTCTTGGAAACTAAGACGCGGCAACTTAGGAATGTTGTTTGGATCGAGCAAAGTGTCGACATACGGCAGACCGCCGAACCACTCCATCATCTCGAAATGCCACCAAGCACGATAGAAATAGCACTGACCGAGAATACGCTCTTTTTCAGCCTTCGTGCCAATGGTCATGTCATCAATATGCGCAATGCCCATATTCACTTTGCGGATGCAATACCACGCATTGCCCCACAACGACAAGTTTTTAGGATCGTTGGCGTTGGGCGAACTGTTCGATACCTTAAGCCAGTTTCCGAGGTCGGCTGTAGGCTGGTACCATTTACGGTAGTTTCCGAGGTCGATCTGGTGGGTCAGACGGTCGTCGCCCTGAGGATTGAATATCTCATCATCGCCCCAGTTCCACGACGGACACCAACTACATTTCTCCTTATCAGGAATAGCGTTGATGACCTCCTCGATAAATCCTTGAAAGTTATCGAAATTCTCGAAAGCGTCCTTGCCCGACACCATTGTGTTCGGCTCTCTGTCGAGATAGTCTTCGCAAGAGGAAAACGCAAACGAGAGCATTCCAAACAGACCTATATAAACGATTGATTTATTTATCCTTTTCATCTGCTTAAGTTTTTAGAGTGATAATTTAAGACCTAAATTGAAACGCTTAACCGTTGGATATGCTCCCAGATAACCACCGGCGCCGAAGTTAGCCTCACGGTCATCGGGCATATTGGTCCACAACCACAAGTTGTTACCATTGACAAATATTTTAAGGTACGAAAGACCCAAGTTCTTAATCCAACCATCGCGCCATGAGTATGCCAACTCAACATTTTTCAGACGGAGATAAGCGCCGTCGAACAAATATTGGGTGCCGTATTCAGTAAACTGCTCACCATTCTTACTGGTAGGTGCGGTGCTCCAACGATACGGGGTGATATCGGCATTCGGATTGTTTTTCGTCCAGATGTCGCCCATGTCGTAAACAGCATTCAGTTTCATGCCGAAACTCTGAAGCACTACGTCGCGAGTCACGTTGCGCACGCCATAGAATTGTGCGAAGCAGCTGAAACCTTTCCACTCAAATCCTAAAGTGGCGCTGTAAGTGTTTTGAGGTGTACCCGAGAAACCATAAGGAGCACGGTCTTTACTGTCAATCACACCGTCACCGTTAAAATCAATAATGTAGTAGCTACCCGGCAAACGGTAACTATCATTTGCCTCAAATGACGGACTACCATACAATTCATCGATGTTATTAATGAAGCCGGCATCAATATGTGACCTGTACTGGCCGATAGCATAGCCTTCGTTCTTCTGATAATCAGGCGTCAGTTTCGGGTCATCACGGTCGATAATCTTATTCTCGTTGTGGGTTATATTGAAGTTACCCCAAAGGCGGGTGTCGCGATTGAACTGCTTGTTTACGCGAAGCTCAATCTCATAACCTTTTGCGTGAACCTCACCCATGTTTGTTACCGGAACGCTGGTACCGAAATATGAAGGTATGGCACGATCTTTACCATCAATCAAGATGTCATAGCGTTTGTCGCGGAAAATCTCGATACTACCGGCAAACAAGCCTTGCAACAACGAGTAATCAATACCGAAATTGAACTTGCGCACTGTCTCCCAGTGAACATCGGGGTTACCCAACTTAGTTTGACGATACCATGTATATGTACTCTCCTGACCTCCGTCTATGGTAGTTTTGGTTTTGCCGCCATACTCCCACTCATCCATATACAAGTACGAGCCGGCGTTATCGCTACCAATCTCACCCAACGATGCACGGAGTTTCAACATATCAATATAGTGGTTTTCCTTGAGGAACAGCATGAACTGCTCTTCAGATAGCATCCAGCCGATGGCGCCCGAATGGAAGAATGCGAAACGGTTTGCCTTGGCGAATTTCTCCGATCCGTTGTATGCGCCGTTGTACTCCAGGAAGTAACGTCCGGCATAGCTGTAAGTGGTACGGAACGCCCAGTCCTCACGATAACTTGGAATACTATTACCATTCGACTGTTTGTTGCGCGAGAACAAGCCCATTGCTGTAATGCTGTGTGCGTCGATATCGCGCGCCCAGTTCAACTGTGCCTGATAGTACATTCTTCTGAACACACCTCCCATCGAGCCATTACCTGTGCTCCATGTACGGTCTTCAACAAAATCGAAACCTGACACTTTATCCAAATCTTTCGAATTAGTCACCCTTCCGGTCGCCGGGTCAATCCATTTTTCCTGAGCATCGCGGCCTGAGTCGTTAATACCACGGCCTGACTCAGAGAATTGGTTATCCATAGACAGATTGCCTCTTGCGCTCAAGCCCTTCAATAAGAAATCGAGGCGCTGCTCCAAGACGAAGTCTGTTGTAATGGTGTTTTGCATAGATTTCTTAACGCCAGCCAAAGCTGTTGTTTTCAGTGAGTTTCGGGCGTTGTTCTGGTCGGCAGGATAGAAGCCCCACGATCCGTCGGAATATTTTGGTACAAACACATCAGGGCCGATGTTGTACGCACCTGCCCAACGCTGAGCCTCCTCCCATTGGTTACCGGCATTCTCACTTGGCGCCTTCTTAATTGCAAGCGAACCTGCAATATTCATTTTAAACACGGTGGTTGGTGTTAAGTTAAAGTCCAAGTTACTACGCGCATTCACACGCTGGTATCCGTAACCCGACTTATATCCGCGCTTGTTATCGGGGATTTTCATCAAGTCGCTCTCATATACATAGTCGGCCGATCCGTAATATCTTACGACTTTAGTACCACCACTTACGCTCAGGTTGGCATTGTAAGAAAGAGCGTTATGTTTGAACAGCTCATCCTGCCAATCGATGTTAGGATAACGTTCCGACAACAAATTGCCGTACTCATCAACAGCTCCTGGTTCAGGGCGGTATTTCTCGATAGTCTCCTGCGGTGTGATGTATTCCCACGACTCTTTGTCAGTCACAGGCAACTCCATCTCAATTGTTTTGTTACGTGCCATCAAAGCATCGTATGAATCCAGTTTGTTAGGCAACTTCGAAACGTTCTTCAATGTTGTTGTGAAACCTGCATCGATACGAGCCTTGCCCTCCTCGCCACGTTTGGTTGTAATAAGGATGACACCGTTGGCGCCTTTCACACCATAAATGGCCGTTGCCGAAGCGTCTTTCAGAACCGAGATGCTCTCAACTGAAGTGATGTCGACTGAGCTCATCTTACGCTCGATACCGTCAACCAGCACCAACGGATCGCTGTCGTTCCATGAGCTTGTACCACGAATTCTGATTTTCTGTTTGGCAGTATGTCCTTCCTCATCATCCACATCCAGCTCTGATCCAGGCTCACCGGTACTTTCCATTGTAATGACGCCCGGCAAGTTACCAGTCAAGGCGGAGCCGATGTTTGTCACACCAGCTGCACGTTGCAGAGTTGCACCCGTTGTTTGTGTGATTGCACCCACAACCGAGGCCTTCTTCTGCTGGCCGTAACCAACAACCACAACCTCGTCAAGACCTACCACGTCAGGCACTAACGCCACGTTGTAGGGTCCAGCCCCTTTTACTGTAATTTCTTCTGTGTTATAACCGATGTAAGTTATAACTAACACATCATTGTCGGCGGCTTGCATAGTAAATGTTCCGTCGCCTCCTGTAATTGTACCAGTCGTTGTACCTTTAATTACAACGTTAACACCTGGAACCGGCATTTGCGTTTCATCCACTATCTTACCCGAAACCTGATGTTTTTGGGCAAAAACACTGAATGACAGCAACATCATTGGCAGTATCGCAACCGCCAATCTCCATAGTCGATGTTTACTCATTTTTTAATAAAGTTTGGTTATTAAATGTTTATAGTCGCTTTTCCGCTTTCGCGGTTGTTTTTACCTATTTTTTAAACTTCGCCATTATAGTCTATGTCGGGTCAAATATGTGAAAGTTTATTCACTCCATGCATAAACTCTGACACATATTCTTTAATTCACGTTACAAAAAACCGCTTTTCCGTGTAACGATTTTTTTTGCCAGCATAACATAACAAACTACTAAAACACTATAAAACAACTCATTAAAACGAAAACCTCAAATTACGGCAACAAACGGCATTTGTCCATTATTAAATGTACAATTCACATTTATTATTCAAAAATTATTACTTGCTCTCATCTGAAACTCCTCTGTCTTCCCGATTTTGCTCCATATATTCACTCGGCGACACACCGTACATTTCTTTAAACACTGTTGAAAAATAGGACAAATTGGCAAAACCCAAATTATCAGCAATTTCAGAAATACTATGACGTTTTTCAGCCAATAAGGTCGCAGCCTGCTGCAAGCGCACATTTCGGATAAAGTCACGTGCTGACTGGTTGGTAATCTCACGCAATTTACGATGCAAGTGAGTACGACTTATGCCCACTGTGCGGGCAATCATCTCCACGTTCAAATCCGGATTGCCTATATTCTTGTTAATAACCACCATAACACGTTGCATAAGCCGATCGTCGGGCGAGTTAACCTCGAGTTTCGCCACTTTTGCCTCTTGTGTCTGGCTGCCTTGGAACCGGTTTTTCAATGCGGCCCGGCTGCGAATAAGATTCAAAACCGTGTGCCGCAGAACATCAATATTAAACGGCTTTGTCAGATAGGCGTCGGCACCAACATCGAGACCGGTAATGCGGTCGGCTTCAGCCGTAAGCGCGGTGAGCAGTATCACCGGCAGATAGTTGACGTTGATATTCTGCCTGATTTTCTTACAAAGTGTTATTCCGTCCATCAGCGGCATCATCACATCGCTGACAACTATGTCGGGGGTGTTGCGCAGAACTATGTCGAGCGCCTCCTCACCATTCATACAAGACTGAACGTGAAAATCCTGCGACAATTCGTCTGTAATATATTTTCTGATTTCATCGTCGTCCTCGACTACCAGCACCCGGTACTTGGTTTTTGTGTGTTTTTTAGGCTCGTCAGCTTCATCGGCAGGCACTGCAACCGGAGGATGCTCCGGCACGCTGATGTTCCAAGGCGCGGCTGACTCTTTCGGCTTAACTTGCTTCTCGGATTCAGAAAGGTGCGCAGAGCCAAGCGGCAGACGTATTGTGAAATGACAGCCTGGTTTTCCATTGTTGTTGGCTACAGCTATGGTTCCATGATGCAATTCAACAAGCGACTTAGTGAGATGCAACCCCACACCTGTGCCAGATACCGGTTTCTCTGACAATGACTGCGACTGATAGAAACGCTCGAATATACGGTTGAAATCGTCAGGATTAATGCCTGTTCCGCTGTCCTCGACATCAATAACCGCACAACCGTCAGGCATTTCGGCAGTGCCGACCCGTTCACAATCCAGTGTAACGCTGATGGTGCCTCCGTGTGGGGTGAATTTGAACGCATTCGATAGGATATTTACTATTATCTTATCGAAATTGTCGGCATCAACCCAAACCTTTATTTCCGGGTTACTTGTGATGAATTTAAGACTTATCGCCTGCAAATCGGCTTGATACTCAAAATTGCAGCACATATCGCGAACCACATCCACAATATTTGTTTCCGCGAAGGTCAATCGCATCTGTCCCTTGTCAATCTTGCGGATATCCATCAACTCGTTGATTAAGTTAAGAATACGCTCCGCATTCCGCCGGATGGTGTCGTACGAACGCTGGCGGCCGGCATCGGTATCGGTGACCATAAGTTTATGCAATGGTCCTATTATCAGCGACATAGGGGTGCGAATCTCGTGAGAGATATTGATAAAGAACTGCAATTTTGCCTCATTTATATCCTCGGCATGCTTGTGCTCCAAAACTTTCATCCGCAACAAGTGATTGCGACGCAAATGCAGCGAAAGCAGTACGACAACAGCCGCTATAAGAAGCGCATAACAAATGTTTGCCAGCCGTGTGGCGTACCAAGGCGCGGCAATGTGGATTTCGAGCCGACGCGTTTTCGAAAACGAGTTTGCATCAACCGCCTTTACGCAGAACTCATGTTTCCCAGGTTTCAGATTACTGAATGAAACCTTATTGTTGCGGTGGTGAAGGTGAATCCACCCTTTGCCGTCCATATTATAGAGGTAGCTTATCCGCTCAGGATTGGCGAACTCAATGGCGGCGAACTCAATGCTGAACGAATTGTCGGAATGAGACAAGTGAACCTTCTCGGCTTTGGTAATATCGCAATCGATAATTGGCTTGCCACCCGAGAGGGACCCCATTGTAACCGCATTATTATGAATGTAAAAATTTGTGAGCCGAATGCCCGGTATCGAATAATGCTTGCTGATTTTCTGCGGATAAAAGCATATCAAGCCATTCATCCCGCCAAAGAAAAGCATCCCGTTTGAATTGATGCTTGAGGCCGACTTGCTGAACTCGTTACACTGCAACCCGTCAGATGCATAATAATTTGAAAACGACCGGTTTTGCGGGTTCAAGCACGATATTCCGCTGTTGGTGCTTATCCAAAGATTACCATCGGGTCCGCACTCAATCGACGATACTGAATTGTCGGGCAACCCGTTGGTTGTTGTATATTTTGTGATGTCGCGGGTTTGCGGATCGAAATGGTACAAGCCGTTTGCAGTACCTATCCATATTTTCCCGTCAGCGTCCTCACGCAACACATACACCACCTCGTCAGCAAGCATACGGTTAACGCCAAGAGTCGAAACAAAATCGTTGGTTTCGATATCGAGGCACCCGAAACCGCCATAACCGCCAAAATATAATTTATTATCGACAAGCAGCATAGCGTTTATCCAGGCATGCGGAAGCTGATTCGTTGTGGCCGAATAACCAACCCCGCTTGGCAGGGCACGGTAGAATGTCTGCTCGCGCGTGGAATGGCTGATACGACAAAGCCCGACACTCGAAACCGCCACCCACAAGTTCTTTTTCGAGTCCTCTACAATACTGTAAACACTTGTGGCCTGATTGAAATCAGCGTTACTATTCAACGCTATTCGGCTGAATGTGCCCGCAGACTCATTTAGGCGGAAAAGACCGTCGAGATAGGAGCCAATCCAGATGTTGCGATGCGAATCGCGGAACACACTAAGAATTGTGCGGGGCGCTGAACCGGGCCGATTGTCGGCCGGGAAGTGGCGTTTTAGCGAGAAGTCTTTGTTCAGCAAATAAATACCATCATTATCGGTACCAACCCAAATATTATCGCCATCACAAGTAACCGACATAATGCAACACGAGCCAATTGTGTTCGCCACAGATGACCGACTGCCAATGAACACAAATTCGTTGTCAGTAACGGGCTCCAGCACAACACCCTGTTGAAAACAACCAAGCCAAAGATTGTGCCGGCTGTCGCGCATAATAGAATGGACCTTCAGCTTACTACTATTCAAACCCATAAGGCTCAAATTATAGTCAGTTACGTCTCCTGTATTGATATTAAATAATTTAAGACCATCGCCGTCAGTGCCGAGCATTATAGTTTCCCGGTTATCCAAGCGCATATCGACTATGGCACTGTACAGTTTTCGATGAGTTGTCGCAACCGTCAAATGACCGGACGACAGTTCACAACGCAACAGATTTCCTTTCGAAGTACCTATATATATAACACCGTTGTCAGCTTCAACCATCGAAAAACACGATTCGTTGCCGCCGAACTTATAGTTAGCTATCACCCTACGGCTGTGGTCGAGCACAAAAAAGCCCTTGTCTAATGTCGCAATCCAAAGATTTCCAGCGCTATCAGCAAGCATTGCCTCAACATAAAAGCAATTCGGCAGCAGTTCTGCATCTTGTTCCAATATCAGTCCCTGGTCGCTATTTTTTAACACAAAAATTCCGTGCCCCGATGTGCCGACAATAAAAATGCTGTCGTCAACATTCACAATACCCGACACATTGATTCCCTGCGAAAATCTGATGCCTTCAATATATGGTGTAATACGTGAGAACCGGCGCCAAGCCCGGTCATACAATTGGAGGCCAGACAGCGTAGCCACGAACAATCTGCCCTTGCCGTCCTCATAAACCTGGCGAACATAATTATCGCGCAGAGAAGCAGTGTCAGCATCATTTTTTCGGAATGTTACAAAGTCGGAACCATCAAAACAGGCCAAACCGTCCTCGGTGGCAACCCAAACCACGCCCTCGCTGTCTTGGAACACTTGGTTCACCTTGCTTGACGGCAATTCGCGCTCAGAAGTAAAAACCAAGCAATTGTTGGCCGAAACCGGTGTCACAAAAAGCAAAAAAGCCAGGCAAAAAGCGAAAAAAGCTGATTTCACAAAAATTCTATCGAAATGCGATTTGAGGCGGCCATTCAGACAGCAATTATCATCATATAAACAAATTAGCATCATAAATCTCGTTTATAAACATCAATAAAGACCTAACAAAAATATGATTAATTATAAATAATACAATTATAAAATTATATTCTTTTAAAAATCAAGAAAATAAACACGTCAGATGACATACATTCAAAAAATTATGAAACAAAAATAAAAAAAGATGTTACATCATCACAAAAATATGAAACACATTTTTACCACGCTCTTAAAGGCATTTCGGAAATTCGTGCTCACAATTAAAAGCACATACGCTTGACAACTTGTAATCAAGAGATATCAGCAATTAAGATAAACTGGAGTGTTCCAAGGACACACCAGATGGTGACTAATCTATCTAATAATTAACAAAAACTTTTGTATGATGAAAAAGCATCTATTATGGAAAAACGCAGTGCTTGCACTGTCGATGATGCTGCTATCCGTCGGAGCTTTTGCCCAACAACACGAGGTTAAGGGTACGGTTCTCGACGAATCGCAACTTCCCATTCCGGGAGCAAACGTGGTTATTAAAGGAACCACTGCTGGTACTGTTACCGCTGGTAACGGTGAATTTACTATGAACGCCGCTGACGGTGATGTTCTTCAGATTTCCTACATCGGTTACACAACTGAAGAAGTTACAGTAAACGGCAACGGACCTTACACCGTTAATCTGGTGCCTGATATGGTAGGCCTGGACGAGGTTGTGGTTGTAGGTTACGGTACAATGAAGAAGAGCGACCTTACCGGTGCAGTTGCATCTGTAAAAAGCGAGGATTTGGCAAACCGCGCCACCTCTGATGCCGCTCAGGCACTGCAAGGAAAAGCAGCCGGTGTACAAATCATCTCATCTTCGGGTGCTCCGGGTGCCGGCGCAGAAATCCGCGTTCGTGGTGTGTCTTCGAACTCTGGTAGCCTTGGCCCTCTTATGATTGTTGACGGTTTGAAGGTTGACAACATCCAATACCTCGACCCTGAAATGATTGAGTCTATTGAGGTGTTGAAGGACGCTGCCTCAGCAGCCATCTATGGTGCACAAGCTGGTAACGGTGTTGTTCTTATCACCACTAAAAAAGGTAAAAGCGGCGCAGCTGACGGAACCATTTTCTACAACGGCCAATTGCAACGCAGCAGCCTTTCGCGCGATTTGAAGGTTATGAATGCCGAGCAATACATTGACTTTGGTAATAAAATGGGCTTCCTGAAAAAGAATTGGGAAGAAACTACCGGATATGATGGTGCCGACATTAAATGGAGCGATGAGGTGTTTGAGCCGACATGGAGCCAACGCCACACTGTAGGTTTCCAAGGCGGAAACGACCGTGGCAGCTACTTCGCAGCCATCAACCACGTTAACGTCAATGGTATTTTCAAAGGCGACAACGATACATACAAACGTTTGTCGTTCCAAGTGAATGCCGACTACAAAATCAAGAAATGGCTGACTGTAAGCACCAACAACTCAATTGAGAAATGGCGTACAGAATCTATCAGCCAGCAATCAGACAACGGTTCAGCACTGTTGGCCGCTATCACCAGCGACCCTCTGTTTGGCCCGTATGTTGATCCTGACAAAATGGACACCCAACTCACTGGCGACCAAAAAGCTGCTTTGGAAAGCGGATTGGTTGATGGTGAGGAAGGCTACAAAAAGGTTCTCGGCGACGGTGACAAATACTATCGTATTTCGCCTATCAGTGGTCAGACACAGTCTTCGAACCCATTCATCCAACGCGACCGTCGAATTGGCTATCGCCAGGGCATCAACGTCCGTGGCCAGGCACAGTTGAATTTCAAACCTATTGATGGTCTTGTATTCACATCGCGTCTGGGCTATCGCTTAGGCTACAACGTCACCCACAACTACGAGGTTCCGTTTGTTGCCAATGAGTTCGTTTACAGAAACGACTATTTAATCAGAACTGACGCCAACACCAGCTTCTACTACCAATGGGAGAACTTCGTCAGCTACAACAAGACAATTGCCGACATGCACGATGTTGCAGTTGTGGCTGGTATGGCTTGGGAAGAAAACCACTCCGACAATGTTTGGGGACAGGCTCAAGGACCGGACGTTTTGAAAGGTTACGCAGAAAACTTCCGTTATCTTGACTTCTTGAAATCGGGTGACGATGTTTTGAAATCGACTGGCGGAGTTGAGAACGACTCAAGAAGCCTTTCTTACTTTGGTCGTTTTACTTACAGCTTCGACAACCGCTACAGCTTGCAAGCTAACTTCCGTGCTGACGCATTCGACTCGTCGAAACTCGGAAAAGACAATCGCTGGGGTAAATTTCCATCGTTCTCTGCAGGTTGGACACTCAGCAACGAAAGCTTTATCGCTGACAACATCAGCACCGATTTGCTTTCATTCTTGAAGCTGAGAGCATCGTGGGGACGTAACGGTAACATCAACGTTCTCCGTAACTACCCCTACGCAGCTGTTATCAACAGCAACAACGACTGGTATCAATATGATTCTGATTTCGCATTGTTCTATGGTTCACAACCGAATGGCCTTGCCAACCCAGACCTTGTATGGGAGGAGTCAGAGCAGATTGACCTTGGTTTGGACGCTCGCTTCCTCAACAGCAGACTTACCGTTGGTATCGACTGGTACAAGAAGACAACCAATGGTCTGTTGATTTCTATCACCCCGCTGCTTGAAACAGGTGTTAGCTCGACAATGGCCAACGCTGGCGAGGTTTTGAACCGTGGTCTTGAGATTGAGCTTGGTTGGAAAGACAAAATTGGTGATTTCAACTACTCTATCAACGCCAACATGGCAACACTCCACAACGAACTCACATACCTTGACCGGACCGTTGACAAACTTTCTGGTACAAGTCTTCAAGGTTCGAGCATCACAACAGAGTGCGTTGTTGGACAGCCGCTGTGGCACTTCCTCGGCTTCAAGATCGACGGTCTTGACGAAGAGGGTTATCCAATATTCAGTGATCTCAATGGTGACGGCAAATTTGAGCCAAACGAAAGCGATATGACCGACCTTGGCTGCGGTCTGCCGAAACTTAACTATGGTATCACCGTCAATATGGAATACAAAGGCTTTGACTTTGTAGTGTTCGGTACTGGTGTCAGCGGCAACAAAATCCTGCCACAGGCTTGGCGTACCGACCGTCCGTATTGCAACAACTATAGCTACTTCTACGAGAACGCCTACGATCCGGAGACAAACCCTGGCGGAAAATTCCCGATCATAAGCAAAAAAGGATGGCAGAAGAACACCTTCAGCTCAGACTTGAGTATATTCAGCGGTGCATTCTTCAAAATCAAACAAATACAATTGGGTTACTCACTGCCTAAAGAACTGTTGAGCAAGGTTTACATCAGCCGTCTGCGTGTATTCGCGTCGCTTGAGAACTATTTCACCTTCACCAAATACCCAGGTCTTGATCCAGAGGCTTCAAACGCCAACGTAAACGGCGTATCAAGCTCACTTGGTATCGATATGGGTACTTATCCGACAGCAAAACAAGTAATCTTTGGTGTTAACCTTACCTTCTAAAAATTAAAGAGTTATGAAAAAGAGTAAATATTTATTATTAGTTGCAGCAGGAGCACTTGCTCTTACTACTGGTTGCGACCAAGATGAATTGGATATTCCCCAAAAAGGTGTCATATCGTTTGAGGATTTCTATAAAACCGACAAAGATGCTGAGAGCGCAATAACAATTGTTTATGCCACAACTCAGAAACTATTCTCACACTGGACTCACCAATACAATTACGGACCATACTTTGCTTTGACAAACTGGATGGGCGATGACATTTGGTTGGGCGGTTCAGGTACCGACGACTGCGTTGAGCAGCGCCAGATGCACCAATTTGTACATGGCTATGACAATATTGACATAGAAGATGCCTATTATGTGTTGTACGCTTCGATTCTGAAGTGCAACTATGTAATTAATAACTTTACCGAAGAGCGCTTGGGAACACTTAGCGCAACTCAGAAAAGATGCGTGGCAGAAGCACGTGCAATGCGCGCCTTCGACCATATGCTCCTTGGCATCTACTGGGGTACACCTCCGATTGTTGAGAATGTTCTGACTCCGGCTGACCGTCCGGCAAACTCAGAATCGCAAGCTGCGGTTATGGATTGGGTTGCCAAAGAATGTGACCTGGCTGCCGCCGATCTTGATTGGCGTCAGGGTGCTGATGACTACAAAGGTGCTGTCAGAATAACCAAAGGTTTCGCACTTGCCGTAAAAGGCAAAGCGTTGCTTTGGAAGAGAGACTATGCTGGCGCAAAAGCTGCCCTGAAATCGGTTATTGATGATGGCAACTACGAACTCGTTCCTCCTGAGAAGATGATTACCATCGGCCACGCTGACGGCAAAGGCTCATCAGAGGCTGTGCTTGAATTCAACTACGACGGTACTAACCTTACAGGTCAGTACGAGCGTACTGAGCGTGGCGGCTGGAACGACCACAGCACATTCACCTGGCGTGGTGACTACGTGAACAACGCCTCTCTTAAAGACTCTACCATCTTTGCCGGTGGTTGGGGCTGGCTGAATCCATCACAAGGTTTTGCCGAGGCTCTTATCGCTAACGATGGTCTGGAGTCAGCACGTCGTAAAGCTTGGATTAAAACATACGACGAGATGCTTTATGACTTGAAATGGGCAAGTGACGGTAACAAATTTGCTCCTGGCAAAACCGACGCCAAGGCAAAAGACAAAAAGCGTGGCTTATCGCACGATATCTATGCTAACGCAGGTTACTTCACCTACAAAATCAATGCTCACCCAAGCCAGGGCGACCAATTGGACGACGGCCACCTGAACCGCAACGCCAGCATTATGCGCTATGCTGAGGTTCTGCTTATGTATGCTGAGGCTTGCGCACAACTTGGCGAGACCAGCGGTGACGGTTTGGATGCTCTGAACGCTGTTCAGAACCGTGCACAATCAAAGACTGTATCTTCAGCACTGTCGCTCGAAGCTGTACAGAACGAGAAAGAGTTTGAGTTGTGGCTCGAAGGCTGCCGCTTTGCCGACCTTGTTCGCTGGGGCAAAACAGAGACTTTGGAAAAACAAGACGCCTATCTGCCAACATTTGCCGACCTTATCAATGGTCCTATTGGCGAGTACACAGAAGGTACAAGCGAACATAAAGGTGTGATTGTGGAGAAAATCGGAAACCAAGAGGCTGACCTCTGGGTTCAAACCTACGGCAGCTCGTTAGGATTCAAGAAAGGCAAACACGAGTTGCTTCCTTTCCCGAAACGCGCTATGTCACTCAACAGTGCACTTATCCAAAATCCTGGATGGTGATAAAAATGTAAGATTATAAATCTTATAAATGTGGAGATGCCTGATTATTTCGGGCATCTCCTTTTTTTTGAAACAAGATGTATCGCATAAGATAAACGATGCATAAAAACAAGGATGGCCATGTGCGAGAGCAACATTATGGAAAGGCCCTACTACCACCAACATTGTAGATTTTTTTACAAAAAGGAGCTTTTTTTATGTAAAAAAATGGCGCGGCACGCACCTCTAATAAAATAATGTGTATATTTGCTTCGTGTTATTAACTAAAAATTTTTCAAGTATGAAAAAGACTTTACTTTCTATTATGGCTGTTGCCGCAATGTGCGGCATGGCCCCTAATGCCAACGCAAACATTGACAATCCTGACAAAGCAAGGGCAGGTGAAATCTATCGTTGGGAATCAAACAACCCGGGTGAGTACGAGCAGAAATGTAATGTGGATGATGGTATTGTCGGCCTTTTCACTTACGCTGCTGACGGTGCTGACTGGGATTCTCAGTTCTTCATTGTATTTGCTGACGCAGTTGTTCCTGCTGGTACTGAAGTAGAAATCTCATTCCAGTACAGAAAATCAGAGGACAGCGGTGCTGTTAAATTCAACGCACAAGGTCACGCTGATCCTCACTCATACGTTAACAACGATGGTTTTGACCCTCTTGAGTGCACCACTGCATGGCAGGATTTCTCAAAAACCATTACCACTACTGGTGAGATCCGTACTCTTGCACTGAACTGCTCAATGGGTCGTGAAGATGGTACTCTCTACCTGCGTAACATCAAGGTTGTTGCAAACTTTGAGGATGTAATTGACATGGAGTCAAACGCTGATGAGGCAGAAATTGGTGAGAGACCAAGTGTTACTCCTCCCGCACCAGCTGAATTTGCTGCTCCTGAGAACGTCCTGACTTGGGATAAACTTGGTGGCAACAACGAGAACAAGGGTATTTTCCGTGGCAAAGACGGCCGTTTTGATGGCGCCATCTTCGAAGCTACAACTGTAAAATACGGTGACGACGACGTATATGGCTTCTGCATTGATACAGCTCTTTCACACAACGCATGGAACGCTCAGTTCTTTGTAATGTTTGAGTCAGTATCTCCAACTGCAAAGAAAGCTATGGTTCTGTCACTTGAGTTCTCTACCAACTATGCTGGTACTGGTGCATTCAATGTTCACAATGGTGCCAACAAAAACGCTAAATGGAGCTTCGCTACTCCTGATTCAGCTCAATGGACCAAATTCACCGATACTTTGTTCGTAGAGGATATCGAGAAAGACACTTTGACTTGCTGGGAGTTCCACATTGGTGCTCAGAAAGCTGGTATCCATCACACTGCTAACTACAACGTATTCTTCAGAAACGTTAAACTTGAGGTTGACCCTGCTGGTGTAGAGAAACCTGAAGTTAAACCTGAGCCACCTGTATCAGTTAGCGAGGCTGCTGCTATCAACGTATACGTAGCTGGCGACGTTCTCTTCGCTTCTGAGGCTGCTGACGTTACTATCTTCAACATCAACGGTGTAACTGTTAAGGCTGCTAAGAACGTTACTTCACTCAACGTATCTGACCTGAGAAGTGGCTTGTACATTGCTAAGGTTGGTAACAAGACAGTTAAGTTCGTAAAATAATTAACAAGTAAATTTTAATAGTTTAACTGTTAATAACACATTGGCCCTGCAGACGACGTCTGCAGGGCTTTTTTTTTGTTTGTGGGCGAGCTGAAGATTGAGGCGAGGAACGGGACAAATATAGGTTGCTTGTTTGGCGAGCTGAAGCTCGCTACGCAGGACTGACAAATAATAACTTGCGAGCTGATGCTCGCTACGCAAAACGGACAAGTGCAAAGCAAATACGACTCTGGATGAAGATTGAGGCGACGAACGGAACAATCACGACTTGATTGTTTGGCGAGCTGAAGCTCGCTACGCGGAACTGACAATCAGAACTTGCGAGCTGATGCTCGCTACGCAAAACGAACAAGTGCAAAGCAAATACGACTCACGGGATGATGATTGCGGCGAGGAACGGGACAAACAGGGCTTGATTGTTTGGCGAACTAAAGCTCGCTACGCGCGAACTGACAATCAGAACTTGCGAGCTGAAGCTCGCTACGCAAAACGGACAAGTGCAAAGCAAACTCGACTCTGGATGAAGATTGAGGCGAGGAACGGAACAAACAGGGATTGATTGTTTGGCGAGCTGAAGCTCGCTACGCGGAACTGACAATCAGAACTTGCGAGCTGAAGCTCGCTACGCAAAACGGACAAGTGCAAAGCAAATACGACTCACGGGATGATGATTGCGGCGATGAACGTACATAAATGCAGATAACGGGCGCTTTCATAAAAAAGTAATGAAACAACTATTTCCTTTTAATAGAACGAATGCTAATTTTGCTTTGTAATAACAACATTCACTTAAACATTAGAAATATGAAAAAAATAGGACTTACACTTGCGGCCGGACTATTGAGCATAGCCGGCTTTGCACAAATGGGTGGTGGTTTCGGAGGCTTTGGCGGTAACCAAAGCAGCACCGACACAATGCGCTACTCGCAGAAATTCCTCAACATCAACTATGCCGGCGACAATGAGGTTTACCACAATCTCGACATCTATCTGCCGAAAGAAGAAAAAGCAAGCTATCCGGTGGTTATCCACATCTACGGGAGCGCTTGGTTCAGCAACAACTCGAAGGGCGCAGCCGACCTCAACACCATCTGTGCCGCCCTACTCGATGCCGGCTACGCCGTTGTAACGCCAAACCACCGTTCGAGCGGCGATGCCAAATATCCTGCTCAGATAAACGATATTAAGGCTGTTATCCGCTTTGTACGCGGTAATGCCGAAAAATACAAATTCGACACATCGTTTATTGCCACATCGGGCTTTTCGTCGGGCGGGCACTTGGCCTCGCTTGCCGCCACCACGCGCAACGAGAAGGTTGCCGATGTTGACGGATACAAAGTTGACCTTGAAGGCAACGTGGGGCAGTTCACCAATTTCAGCAGCAGTGTTGACGCTGCCTGCGACTGGTCGGGCCCTGTGGATTTGATGCATATGGACTGCGGCGATGCAATGAAAATGCCGACATCGCCTGAAGAGGTTGTTTTGGGCGTTCCAATGGCAGGAAACGAGAACCGCTACAAAGCTTTGAGCGCACCCACATTCATCGATCCATCAGACCCGCCAATCATCGTTTGCCACGGCAAAAAGGATAATGTGGTGCCATTCTGCCAGGGAGAATCGTTCTACAACGCACTGAAAGCAAAAGGTGTCAAGACGGATTTCATTCCGGTTGAAGACGGCGGACACGGATTCAATATGTACTCGAAAGAGAATCTGGCAAAGATGGTTAATTTCTTGAACGAGGCACGTGCGGCGAAGAAATAACAAATTAGAAATCATTAGAATAACGAACGGCTCCGACAAAAAGAAATCGGGGCCGTTTTTATTGCTATGCGGAATGGCTGTAAGGCGAGCTGAACAGGACGGACAATTGTCAAACTCAGCTAAAGAGCTGATGCTCGCTGAGCTGGACGGACATAGCGGATATAATCCGCCTAAAAATGCCGGAACACAAGGATCAGAAATTTTTGATAGATTTGTGTACGAAACGAATGCACACGAATATGAGAAAACTCGCAGTTTTATTGGCATTTATACTTGTGACTGCAAGCCATTTGCCTGCAGCCACCGACAGCACCGCACGTGTTGTATTGTTTGAAATGAACGAGGAGGTGAGTCCGTCGTTGTGGGTTAAAACGCAGAAGGCGTTTGAGCTGGCCCACGCCGATAGCGCCGATATGATTCTCCTTCATATAAACACCTACGGCGGCACGGTGGTGGATGCCGACTCCATCCGCACACGGATACTGAACAGCACAATTCCGGTGGTGGCGTTTATCGACAACAACGCAGCCTCGGCGGGGGCGCTGATAGCTATCGCCTGCGACAAAATCTATATGCGGAAGAGCGCAAGCATTGGCGCGGCAACAGTGGTGAACCAAAGCGGCGAGGCAATGCCCGACAAGTATCAAAGCTATATGCGTGGCATTATGCGGGCCACGGCCGAAGCGCACGGCTGCGACACGCTGATTAACGGCACCGACACCACCTATAAATGGCTGCGAAACCCTCAGATTGCCGAGGCAATGGTTGACCAAGACATCTGCATCGACGGACTGATTGAAGCCGGCAAAGTGCTTACTTTCACCACATCGGAAGCCATTGAACATGGTTTTTGCGACGGACTGGCCGAAAGCATTCCCGAGGTGCTCGAACTTGCCGGACGCCCCAATGCCGTCATCACCGAATACCACCCCACCGGACTCGACCGCACGCTCGGCTGGCTGATGAATCCGGCCTTGCAAGGACTGCTCATTATGGCCATAATCGGCGGCATCTATTTTGAGATGCAATCGCCCGGAATAGGCTTCCCATCGGTGATTGCAGTCGGCGCAGCAATTCTATACTTTGCTCCGCTCTACATCGAAGGACTGGCCGCACATTGGGAAATAGCACTTTTTGTTCTGGGCATCATACTGATAATCATCGAACTATTTGCCTTTCCGGGATTTGGAGTCTGCGGCATTTCAGGAATTGTTTTGGCCGTGACCGGACTCACAATGGCTATGGTCGGGAATCTCGACGGTGACGTGCCATCCATCAGCCCCGACGATGTGCTGAAATCACTCCTACTGGTAATCATATCATCATCAGTATCAATAGGTTTATGTCTGTGGATAAGCTCAAAATTCTACACCGCAACCATTTTCGGCAACCGATTGTCGCTCACAGCCACGCAAAAAACCGATGAAGGTTTCGCCGCGGTCAGCCCCGATTTAAAGCAGTTTATCGGGCAGACAGCCATTGCCGAGACAGTGTTACGACCGTCAGGCAAAATAATTATAGACAAACACGTTATCGATGCAAAATCGGTTTATGGGTTCATTGAAAAGGGCACAAAAGTTGAGATTGTAGGCTGCGAGACCGGGCAACTGTACGTCAAACCAACATCGAACTGAGAAATGGAACAAACATTTGAAACATCGTCAAACCACTCAATTTCAATCAAGCAGGCAATGGCAATTCTGGGCGTCACAATTGCGATGACCATACCAGCATCGCTTGTCACCGCCCAACTGCTGAAAATGACTCCCGACCTAAAATCGTTGGTAACAATGTTGGGCTATATTCTACAATTTGCCGGAACACTTGCCATAGTGTATTTCATTTGGAGTCTGAGAGTTACAGATTTCAAAAAAGTCAAAGCGATACTGTTTCCGATTGCTTTGGTAATGACTTTCGCTTTATCGATAATCTCCGAATCAATTTGTTCACTGATACCAATGCCTGATTTTGTGGCACGCATTTTCAGCGAAGCAATAACGCTTGATTTTGTTGGTTATCTGACAGTTGGCATCATTGCTCCGTTTCTTGAAGAATGGCTGTTCCGCGGCATCATTTTGGCCGCGCTGCTGCGCCGGTACGAGCCCCGCAAGGCTATCATTTGGTCGGCGGTGATTTTCGGCCTTGCGCACCTTAACCCGTGGCAGTTCATTGCCGCGTTCATCATCGGGTGCGCAATGGGGTGGCTTTTCTGGCGCACACGAAGCATTTGGATTGGCATTTTTATGCATTGGGCCAACAACACGGCTGGATTTCTGTTGGGATACCTCTCCGGCGATATGAACGCATCGGCAAGCGATTATTTCGGTGGCCCGATGAATTATGCCATCATTCTGATTCTATGCGTGATAGCCACGTTTGGTTGCATTAAGGCCTTTCAGAAGATTCTTAACAGAGAAGAGCCGATGACAAACGTCAGCTTATTGCCGTAAGATTTTGATTACAACCGGTTTGCTGCCATCAACAGCAATTCTGGCGAAATAGAATCCTGGCTGCCAGCTAATTGCATTTGTTATACTCAATGAGTGCTCGCCTTCCGAGTAGAATTTGCCACCAAAATCAGCCAAAACACGCCCTTGCGCTGAAAAGATTTGAACACGGGCATTGCCGGCAACAGCCTGATGCCAAACAATTTCAGCATTATCACTGAACGGATTGGGCAGACAGAACGCAAAAGTTTCAGGCTGTTCGAGCTCATCGCCAACACCAACACGGAAACTGTCATCTACAATGCTGAAATCGCTATGCGACGGACTGAACGAGCCGTTTTGAGCCCCGGGAGTGCCGTGTAAGTCATTAGCTCGCCACAACTTGCGGGCAATATTATCGGCAAACGGGTCGGTTAAAGCCAATGTGTAGCCATTACCGTCAGCATCCGCCCAGGTCTTGCTGTTGTACTCAATCTCATCGACCAGATTACCCTCGGAATCAAATAGTTGCACTTTATCGTAAGTACCCAGACGGAATTCGAAATTACCGACAACGTTTTGCAAGCCCGGATTCAAGCTGACCAGTTTGTTGCGGTTGGCGCACGCAACCAAGTATCCATATGGCGGAATGATAGTTCCAACGGGAATTGTAAACGCCTCTGCAACGTTTTCGCCAGAAATTTTCCAACCCGAAATATTGATTGCCGCAGCCGTGGTATTGTAAAGTTCTATCCAGTCTTTTGTGTCGAAATCGTCGGCCGACTTATAATTTATCTCATTGATAACAACACTGTTATAAGTATCGTTTGCCGGTTCGAAAACGGCCGTGTACCGCATCGCCTTGCTCAGCGTAACCTTGATGCCCGCGTGAGTATCAACCGTCTGATTGTCGCCATCGACCCAACGAGCGAACTTGTAGCCCGGCCGCGCCACCGCCCTCAACGACACCGGCACTTCCGAGAAATATATTCCGCTCCAGGGGAAACTTTTCAATGTCAGCGAGTTAAGTTGAATATACCCAGCCTTGCCGTCGTTGGCATCGAGCGTTATTTTCACTTCACTACCAACCGAAAAATGGTCACGAATATGGGCTCGCAAATATGACGGACGTTCCTCGGCGAAAGTGCGCAAAACAGATATACTGCTCTGCCAATCGCCAATGGTATGCCAACGATTAATATGATAGCGAATCTCACTGGAAATATTTCCCGACAAGCTATCAATCAGCGAATTAACAACATCAGGCCTGAATTCGTTATTCAAACGGTCGGCAAAACGATTCACAAAGTTCTGAACGAATTTTTCGCTGGCAGTAAGTTTCTTCAAGAAAAATGTCGGTCCTGAATTATTTTGCAGACACGAACCCAAATTGTCCTCATCATAACCGCTAGAATAAAGGCCGAAACCAAAATCGGTATCATAGGCAATCCAACGCCAGCGACCACCCTCAACCCGAGGATGCCAGAATTTACAGTTATTGCCTGGCCAGTCACCGTTGTTACAATATATCTCAAGTACCATATACTCAATATATTCGTCTATGTCCATTTGTGTGGCGATGTAGTCGTAATAAGCTCCGTTCGACATTGAATGTGACCTGATATAATTTTTCATTGCAACGAAATGGTCATCTTCTCCGTGGACTACAGTACCGTTAAGTTCCAGTAAGTCAACACTGTCCGCATCAACCCAATTGTAATTGTTAGCAACATAGTGCTCGTTAATCTTTTCACGGATATTCAGAATGCCCCAATATTCACCATTCAGATAGACAACCGACGGCTGATATGCCTGAATATCAATATTATTATTACGAACAAGGCCGGTAATCATTGCATCGCGGAACATTGTTTTATACCAATCGTTTCCTGAATTTCGGAGCACAAACGATTTAAAGCTGGATATATCCTTATTATTGAACAATTTACAATCGAACCTATTTTTGCCATAGGCGTTGCGCGCGTGGAATGCGAACGACTTCTGAGCGTGAGCTCGGCTCCACGCTCCGGCAATTTTCACACCTGCGTCCTGGTTAATTTTTTCGGTTCCATCGGGCCAGAAAAGCTCAACGTGCATTGGACGCTCCCAATCTTTATGATAATTGGCTCCAAAGTGTGGATCAGCCTCCTCCGCATCGGGACCCTCAACGTAAATTCCATAATTATAGTCGTATAAATTATAGGGGTCGGTTACCAACGAGAAAACCGGCAACGATGTTTTGTGGTCGGGGAAAATAAACGAGCGTGTGGCTGGTTGACCGGGCAAAAGTGTGTCGCAATACGATACGGCACGGACAATTGTTGTTTTTGACAACGACAACGGCGAACTGTAAAGTTTTGATTTTGCAGTTGGTACACTTCCATCAGTAGTGTAATAGATTGGTGTTCCGGCAGCCGAAGAAATTGTCAGAGTTTGTTTCCCGGTTTGCAAACCTCCAGTCAACGAGAATGTTATCTCGTTAGTTCGCGCCGATGAATATGATTTTGTGGTATTTGCCACACCAGGCGTCGACTCCGCAAAAAAACGCCATTTTCCATTTCCGTCAGGCAAAAGACCGCGCGACACATCGTTCGGGACAACGGTACTATCAGTCTGACACACAATCTTTCCGGATGGATTTACAAGAAAAATCGGTTCGCCATCGGCAGAAATGCTGAAATTAGTGTGGAAATATCTTGCTTCGCTTTTCGACTGCAAACCAATCAGTTCGCTTGGTTGTTTGCCACTTTTAACAGTTGAGCCTACTGTTAGGAACGGATAAAGCAGCAAGTCACCCGAAGTCTCGCTTACGTTGTGAATCTGAATGGCAAGCGTATTTTCACCTTCCACCAGGCAATCAATATGTTTCGACAAATTGAAATGCGCTAACGGACTGCCGTTTGCAAGCAACGGATTAACATAGTCTGTTGTTGTGGCATCGTAAGGCGTGATGTCACCCTCCTCGCCCAAATTCACACGCGCAACTTCGCGGCCGTTTATGTAAACCACAAAACCATCGTCATAGTCCAAATTAAGATGCAGTTCCCTTATCGCTTTCAAATCATTGATTGAGAATTTTTTGCGAACAAAAACCGATATGGTTCCACTCGGCACTTCAGTTGCCGCATAGCTTGAGTTATACCCGAATCCGCCTTTGCCGACAGTCCATTTCGAATCGTCATAATCAGCTTTGTACCAATCTTTTGCTATCGAAGACGAACCAATGGCGTAAGCAAAGTTGTCTGTGGCCTCAACAAGCGGATTGTAATAAACCATATCACCATCAAAACACTCGTAAAGGTCCTTGCTAGAGGCATACACAAGCAAATATGCGCCCGGTTTCAGAACATACGAAGGGAACGTCCACTTTGCGAGATTCGAAGCCTTATCCGACAAATGCCAGCCTTGCAAATCGACATCTGCCGACGAGGCGTTATACAACTCAATCCAATCAGAATTGTCGCCATATTCATCTAAAAATGAGGTTGATGACGAACAATACTCATTAATAACCACTTGTGCCTCGGCAACAACATTTGCCAAAGCAATAATCAAAACCGATACAACTTTTAATGCCTTCATAACAATGGTTTCTACGAGAGCAAAAGTAGTAGGTTCCTCAAACAAAAGTTTTTATCGCACTTCTCTCAATTCATAAAAAAAGGCAGCCAGCAATGCTGCCAACTGCCAATTTTTATGTTCTCACAAAAGAGTTATTGTTTGACAATCCGTACAATAACTGGCTTTTGCCCGTAAATGCTGATTTTCGCAAAATACAAGCCTGCCGGCCAGTGTCCTGTGATACTGCCAATATCGACACTATGAGTACCCGTTTCGTACCAATCATCGGCTACGACAGCCATCTTAAAGCCTGTCGCGGCATACAATTCAACAAGCACATCGCCATCAATGGTCTGTTCCCAAATAATGGCCGCAGCGCTGCGTACAGGGTTCGGATGGCACATTGCATAAACTTCCGGCACATCTTGTGCCTCAATATCAACAATGAACGAATTATCCACAATAGTGAAATCATTGTGCGAAGGATTAAACGTGCCGTTCTCAGTGCCTGGAGTTCCGTGCAAATCCTTGTCGCTCCAGAGTTTATAATTGGCGTTATCGGCAAACGGGTCGGTCAGAGCCAAAGTGCAGCCGGTGCCGTCGGCATCGCCCCACGATTTTGCATATTCAATCTCATCAACAAGATTGCCTTCTGAATCAAGCAACTGCACTTTGTCGGTTTTCCCGAGACCAAACTCAAAATCGCCAACAACGCTTACTCCAGTCAAATTAGGATTCAACTTTATCAGCTTGTTCTGATTCGAGCTGACAACCAAATAACCGTAGGGCGGAATTATTGTTCCCGCCGGAATGGTAAAGGCCTCATCCAAACTACCGGCGCTGAGTTTCCAACCCGCGAGATTGATGCCCGCTGAGGTCGTATTATAAAGCTCAATCCAATCCTTTGTATCAAAATCGTCGGCCGACTTATAGTTTATCTCATTGATTACAACATTGTTAAAATCAGAATCATCCTCTTCAAAAATCGCCGTGTATTTTGATGTTGTGGCAAGTGTAACACTGATTCCCTCGTGCTCATCAACATTTTTGCCGTCGGCATCCTCCCAATGCGAGAATTTGTAACCCGGGCGAGCCACCGCACGAATCGAGATTGGCACATTTTTAAAATAAGTACCGCTCCAGGGGAATTTCTTCATCGTTAGCGAGTTAAGTTGCACATAACCGGCTTTTGCGTCACTGTTGCTGATTGTAACCTTGACATCGGCGCCCACATTGAAATGCTTACGCAGATGGTCTCGCACATTTTGTGGACGCTTCTTGGCGAACTCTTTCATTCCGTTGCCATCGTTGGTGCCCTTGCCCCAGCGCTGGTTATGCGAGCCAATTTCTGTTGATATGTTATCGAACAAGCTATCAATCAAATGATTGATATTTTTCTGCAAAAACTCATTATTCATACGATCGGCAAAACGGTTGGCAAGCTCGTTTTTGAATTGCTTGTTCTTTGCCAGATTACGGAACAGTTTGTTGGCCCAGGTATTGCCGTGCTGGTCTTTCTCGCTCAGGCAGACTGCCAGTTTGTCGTCGCCCGACTGGTCGCTCCAAATTGAATAGCATTGGTCGGTATCGAAAAGGAACCAGCGCCAGCGGCCGCCAGCCTTCTTCGATTTCCACATCTTCACATTATTGTGCGGCCAGTCGTTGTTCGAGCCGAAAATCTCCGACACCATATACTCCATATACTCATCCATATCCATAACCGACTTTATGTACAGATAGCAGGCGTCCGTACTCATATCGTTCGACTCAACGTAGCTAATCAGCGCGTCATAAGCCTTCATATCACCCTCTTTGGCCGACATATCTTTTGTAACATCGCTTGCAACAATCAGGTCAACCTTGTCGTGGTCGACGTGCGGATAGTGCTCCTCAATGTAATGCTCGTTAATCTTCTCGCGGATGTTCAGAATGCCGTAGTACTCGCCGTTCAGGAATACAACTGCCGGCTGATAGGCCTGAATGTCGATGTTTGTGCCGGCCACAAGGTGCGTAATCATTGCATCACGGAAGTGTGTGCCACCAAAATCGTTGCCCGAGTTGCGCAGCGTGAAAGCCTTGAAGCGTGTCAGGTCGAGCTCATCGAAAATCTTCGCATCAAAATATTTCTTTCCATACGAGCTGCGGGCGTGAATGGAAAGCGATTTCTGGTCGTTCATACGGCTGTAGGCTCCCGCAACCTGCACTCCGGCATCCTGGTCAACAATTTTTTCCCCGTCTTTGTAAATCTCAACGTGAATGGGCTTTTCCCAATCGTTGTAATAGTTTGCGCGGCGCGGAGTTGCGTCCAGGTCGGCGTTCGGGCCCTCAACAATAAGGCCGGTATTGTAATCCCACAGATTATCGGGAGCTGTTGTGAGCGAAACCACGGGCAAATCGAAAGTCGACGAGTGGCTGAGCGTTTTGTTCGGGTCAACCTTAGTGGTTTGCTGGCCACCGCCCCAGCCGCCCCAGCCGCCCCACGACTGCTCGGTTGTGATGGGTTTGCCCTGCTTGTCGCGATTGACCCAGCGCAGTCTCCTGCCAAAAATGTAGCTTTGCGTTGCCGGCTGTGCGGGCAGCATATCGTCGTTGAACGTGATGGCCCGGATAATTGTTGTCGTGTCAACGGTTATCGGCCCGGTGTATTTCATCGATTTCGAGGTAGGAACACTGCAATCGAGCGTATAATATATTGGCGAGTTGCCATCGGTTTCCAGTGTGATTGTGACCGCCGATGTCTTCACGCCGCCTTCGGGTGATATTCTTACTTGCGGCGTTTGCGCAGTTGCGAAGGCTTTAGTGGTGTTGGCGGCACCAGGTGTGGGCTCTGCAAAAAATACCCAACTGCCATTGCCATCGGGACTCAGACCGCGACTTACATCGTTTGGAACGGCGATTGAATCAGTCTGATGGATAATCTTTCCCGAAGCGTCACTTAAGAAAAACGCTTCTCCGTCCGACGAAATATTGAAATTTGTGTGCAGGAACTTACCGGCGGCAATTTCTTTCAAATCTTTGCTCGAAGCGAATATCTTCAAATATTCTCCCGCCTTGATTGTAACTGCCGGAAACGTCCATTTTGTAAGGTTGTCAGCCTTGTCCGACAAATGCCATCCATCAAGGTTGACATCAGCCGATGACGTGTTCAGCAATTCAATCCAGTCATTACTGTCGCCATACTCGTCAAGAAACGATGTTGAGTTTGCGCAATATTCGTTGATTACAATTTGCGCGTTGGCTGCCATTGCGGTTAAAACCGAAAAAGCAAGCAATTGAATTTTTTTCATTATTACGTAGTTTTCTAAAACGCGCAAATGTAGCACTTAAATAGAACGTACAAGGTTTTTTTCTGCCTTAATTGTCGGCGAAATGCGCGAAGCTGTCGGTAGAAATCAACAAAAAAAACATCGGCAGTCAGCCATTTTGCCAACTGCCGATGTGTATAAAAGTGGGAAATACTTTTGTTATTGTTTGATAATCCGCACGTTGAGTGGCATCTGCCCATCAATGCTGACTCGAGCAACATACAAACCCGGCGCACAACCGCCGATAGCATGGCTGATGTCGATATTGTGACGGCCCTGTTCGTACCAATCGTTGCAGATATGTGCCACAATAGTGCCAAAAGCGTTAAACAGTTCAATCTGTACATTGGCGCCAGCAGTCTGTGTCCAGACAATTGAAGCATTGCTGCTCATCGGGTTCGGGTAGCATGCGGCCATCAAGTTAATCACTTGAACATTTTCTATGTCAACGCTTTCACCGGGCGCATTGCCAACTTTAATTTTCTCATTCGAATTGAAATCAGTGTTCGATGGGGTGAATGTACCGTTTTGCGCACCAGGCGTGCCATGCATATCACTTGCTTTCCATAATTTGTAGTTTGCATTGTCGGCAAACGGATCAGCAAGAGCCAGTGTCATACCATTGCCATTAGCATCGCCCCACGATTTGGCATATGAAACTTCATCGATAAGATTTCCTTCTGAATCAAACAGTTGCACTTTATCTTCCTTGCCCAAACCGAATCTAAAATCACCCACAAAATTTGTCAAATCCGGGTTGTTTTTAATAAGCTTGTTCTGATTCTCGCATACCACTAAGTAGCCGTAAGGCTCAATGACCGTTCCGGCAGGAATAGTAAAGGCTTCGTCGCCTTCTCCGTCGAACAGTTTCCAGCCCGAAACATTGATTGCAGCTGCAGTTGTGTTGTAAAGCTCAATCCAGTCCTTGGTATCGAAATCGTCGGCCGACTTGTAGTTTATCTCGTTTATAACCACACTATTAAACAATGCGTTTGCATCAGGTTCGAATACAGCTTTGATTGACGCATCAGATGCCAGTGAGAGCGAAATGCCAGCGCTAGTGCTTACAGTTTCTTTGCTGTCGGTGTTTTCCCAGCGCACAAACTTATAGCCAGGCCGAGCCACAGCACGCAACTTCACCGGAACATTTGTGAAATAACTGCCGTTCCACGGGAACTTTTTCAGTGTCAGCGAATTGAGTTCGATGTAACCAGCTTTGCTGTCGCTATTGTCGAGTGTAAGCACAACATCATCGCCCACTTCGAAATGCTTGCGCAGATGTTTACGCATATTTTTTGGACGGCTTTGAGCGAAAGTTTTCATTCTGTCACCATTGTCACCACCACCCCAAAGATTGGAATGATAATACATCTCATCTTTTATGTTATTATACAGACTGTCAATCAGTTTATCGATATTTGTTGGAAGAAATTCGTGGTTCATTCGGTCTGCAAATCGGTTGACAAATTCGTTGCGGAACGTTGTGTTTTTCACCATATTGCGCAGCATAACATTCGACCATGTATCGCCGTTTTTGCCTTTTTCAGTCAGACATTTTGCCAGCTTGTCGTATGATGGTGTATCTTCGTTTCTGCCCCAAATATTATACGACTGGTCAGTGTCGTAAAGCATCCAGCGCCAGCGGCCACCATTTTTCTTTGATTTCCACATCTTCACGTTGTTATGCGGCCAATCATCGTTGCCACCATAAATTTCCGATACAAGATACTCAATATACTCATCCACATCTATTTGCGCAGCCACCTTCTGATAGTTGTCGTCATCGGTCAAATCGTGTGACTGGATGAAATCCATCATTGAATTGTAATCGGTCAAATCTCCTTCCGAAGCTGTCATACCATCGCCTTTTCCAGCCAAAATGTCAACCTTATCGTGGTCTACGTGTGGATAGTGGCTCTCAACGTAATATTCGTTCAGCTTTTCACGAATATTCAAAATGCCCCAATACTCACCATTCAAATACACAACGGCAGGTTGATATGCTTGAATATCAATATTATTATTTGCAACGAGATGTGTAATCATTGCATCGCGGAAGTGTGTTGAATTGCAATCGTTGCCCGAATCACGCAGCACGAACGATTTAAACCGTGTAATGTCGAGCTCGTCGAACAGTTTTGCATCAAAATACTTCTTCCCATATTCGCTGCGTGCGTGTAGTGCAAATGATTTCTGGTAATTGCTGCGACTCCACGCACCCGCAATCTTAAATCCTGCATCCTGATCGAGCCGTTTTGAGCCATCAGTCCAGTAAAATTCTACGTGCACGGGACGTTCCCATTCTTGATGGAAATTGGCACCATAATATGGTTCTTCGTTTTCATAATTGGGACCAGCCACATAAATACCTGTATTATAATCCCACAGATTGGCAGGTTCGGTTGTAAGTGAAAAAACTGGCAAATTGAACGATGATGGATGTATTTGAACATAGTGCGGGTTATAAACCACTAATGAATCAAACACATATTCGCTTATATCACCGCCGTTTGAATAAATCTCATAAACCATATTTGTATCCACTCCTGGCTTAAGGTATCGCATTCTCACAGTATCATGATATACTTCTCCCGTCACAAAACTACGGTCCAAAAAGTGCAGCCTGTTCGGAAAAATGTAGGTTTGCGTTGATGGCTGACCGGGCATCAAATCGCCATTGACAGTAATGGCGCGGATTACAGTTGTCGAATCGACCGTGATTGGGCCGGTATAGAGCAGACTGTCGCAGGCGGTCGGTTCAGTACAGTCGAGTGTATAATATATAGGTGTGTTGCCGTCAGTTGAAAGTGTTACAGTCAGAGCCGATGACTGGAAACCGCCTTCGGGCGAGAATTTCACGCTTGCGGTTGCCGATGTGGCGAAGGCCTTTGTACTATTGGCAGCGCCGGGTGTGGGTTCGGCAAAGAACGCCCAATTGCCGGTGCCGTTGGGGCTCAAACCGCGACTGGCATTACATGGAATCACCACAGAATCAGTTTGGTGCACAATATTACCGGCTGCATTTACCAGAAAAATGGCTTCACCATCCGACGAGATGTTAAAGTTGGTGTGCAGATACTTTCCGTTGGCCACAGTGGTTCGGTTCTTACCCGACGCCATAACTAGCAGATAGCCGCCAGCCGGAACTTTCACTGACGGGAATGTCCATTTTGTAGGATTTCCCTTGTTGTCTGACAGGTGCCAACCGTTCAAATCGACTTCGGCAGCCGTGGTGTTGAAAAGCTCAATCCAGTCCGACTCTTCTTTGTCATCGTCTAAAAACGTGGAAGTTGACGAGCTGTACTCGTTAATCACAATTTGTGCGTTGGTATTAGCACAAAAGAACAATGTGGCGGCAATAGCCGCATAGATTTTTAGTTGTTTCATAATAATTAGTTTTGTGTTAAACGTTCAAATGTAACTAAAAGGGCTGAATTTCGCCAAATAAAACTCATCCAAACAATAGACACCGGCAAAACAAAAATGTTACATCCGTTTTGCTCTTATTTTCAAAAAAAACAAGTAATCTGTCCCAGATAAAAGAGACTGCCAGAAAAGGTTGAAAATCTATGCCTTATCCCTGTTGATATGACGGCGCAACTTGCGCATGTTATTCAGGAATGTTTTACGAACCACAGGGTCCTGCACCCACTGCGGATATTTGGCCGGCTGAGTTGACTGCGTGGTGAAATTCACGCTGATAGTGTTTTCGCTGACCGGAACTATTTCCCAGCGTGCACTGAATGTATCGAGCCGCTCAATGTTTTTCTTCTTCGGAACCAGATCGGTCTGTTGGTCGATGCTGACAATGATGCGCTCACCCCGCCGCGACACCGTGTATTTCGACACAAAGTCTTGTTTGCCGACAGGCCATGGGGCGTCCATCAGAGTATACACGAACCATTCGTTGTTGTTCAGACGGCTCACAATATGGCAGTCTTCAACGTTGCTCATCCATATATCGGTTTTCTTGGGGTCGGTGATGATTGAAAGCAGGTCTTCGGGTTTGCAGTTCAGCACCATTTTTCCCTGACGCTCGCGAGCCCGGTTCTTCTCAACAGATACCCAACGCTCAAACACCTTAATGTCAGGGTCTTCGGTTACAAGCACCCAATCTGCGTCTTTATCCGCATCGCTTGCAAAAGAAATATTGGCTTGCAGTAACAGGCTTACTGACAAGAATATCCCTAAAAAAATGCGTTTTGTCATCATCATCATTATGCGCAAAAACGCCGCAAATTTAATAAGTAATCGGCAGTTTGCAAACTAAAATATTTCGCTTTTACTCAATCTGTTTGCGAAAATTAAGAATATGATGGGAACCAAATTCGCAGAATCGGTATTTAGACGCGCAATATTTATTTACTTTTGCAAATCAAAGTGAAAACTATGGATTTATTAGAAAAACTGAAAGATAGAGCGTTTTGGAAACGCAATCTTATCCGCATTGGCAAGTTTGTCGGATTTTATCTGGCTGTATTTATTGTACTTGTGATTTTTCTGCGGTTCTATACCCATCACGGGCACACAATTTCGGTGCCCGACTTTAAAGGGCTGAAAATGAGCCGTGCGCACCAGATTGCGAAACATGAGAATCTGCAACTGCAAATCATCGACTCAACGTTTATCGATTATATGCCGAAAGGCTGCATTGTCGACCAAAACCCGCGCCCTGGCACACACGTTAAGAAAAACCGCACAATTTTCATCACCACCAATGCGTTTAACAGAGCAAAGGTTTCGGTGCCGAAGATTGTCGGACTGTCGTACCGCCAGGGCAAGGCCACACTTGAGATGCACGGTCTGCGCGTCGGACAGTTGATTTACAGGCCCGATTTCGCCAAAAACAATATTCTGAAACAGATGTTTGAAGGACAGGAAATTGCAGAAGGAACACTCGTCGACAAAGGCTCGAGCATCGACATTGTGCTTGGCGACGGCCACGGCAACAATGCCACACCGCTGCCCGACCTGAAAGGAATGACGCAATTTGAAGCCACCAACGAACTTAATAATGCCTATCTGAATGTTGGCAAGGTGGTTATTGAAGATGCCGCCACCACCGCCGATTCAATGAACGCCCGCGTCTATCGTCAGGAACCCGCTTACTTCGGGCCAGGCGCACGCGCCACTCTGGGCGGCCGCGTCGACATTTGGCTGAAGGCTGAATCGCGAACCGAAACCGAAATTGGTGAATCAATCAATCTGGATGAATAGAATCATTGCTATAGCCGCGCTCATTCTGGGCGCAATGCCGCTGACCGCGCAAGAGTTTCTGACTGCGCCCGCACTGCCTGTGCGCCAACAAACCGTCAGGCTGCAAAGCGTGTCGTCAACGCTGCAACTGCCTTTTATTGACGATTTCAGCAGCGACAGTGACGCACCCGACCAGCAACTCTGGACCGACCGTGGCGTGTGGATTAACAATACGTTCAGCATCAATCCTTACTCTGTCGGTGTGGCCACGTTCGATGCCATCGACTCTGACGGACTGCACTATGAGCATGCTTCGAGCCAGCCGTATCTGGCTGATTTTCTGACATCGCAGACTATCGACCTTTCGAAGGCCGATAGCACAACGACCTATTTGAGTTTCTTCTACCAGCCGCAGGGCAACGGCAACGCGCCTGAAGAGTGCGACTCGCTTGTGCTGCAAATCACTTCGGGCGACGGCGTGTGGACCAACCTTTGGGCAATGGCAGGAACCGACCTTGCAACATTCCGCAAAAACGTGTTGCATCTGCAACCAAATCGGCCTGACACTCTGGAATTTGCGCTTGTGATGTTGCCCATCAGCCAGTCGAAATATTTTACTGATAAGTTCCAGTTCCGATTCTTCAACTATGCCAGCCTTGCGGGCAGTTTCAACCCGTCGGCAACCATCAACTGCGACCATTGGAACATCGATTTTGTCTACCTGAACGATGGGCGTTCGGCTTATGACACAGTTTTTTACGACATTGCGATTGTTGAACCAGCCGCAACTGTGCTGAAAAACTACACATCGGTGCCGTGGTCACACTACGAGTCGGCCATCAACACCGAAAACACGCGGCTCAACGTCCACATCCGCAACCACTGGGAACGCACCATGAAGGCCGAAGTCAGAATCCGTATCAAAGACGTAGATAACAATGTCTATCTGAAGGACTCAATCACCATGGGTACAGGTAATTACGAAGGTCTTGAAAACAACAACCGACTATATGCCTACGATGACAACCCGATTGTGTACGACAATCGCGAAAGCGCAACTTATCTGTTTGAATGTGAACTTTATACCGATAAAGACGAACTAATTCGTGGCAACAACCGCAGCTACACATATCAGCATTTCGGCAACTACTACGCCTACGACGACGGTACGGCCGAAAACGCCTACGGTGTGGATGCCGCATCGTCGCAGGTGGCTTATCTCTACACACCCTACAAGGCTGACGAATTGGTTGGCTTGAGCATCTGTTTCCTACCGTCGAACCCTGTTGAGAGCGCCGCTGACAACTTTTTCATCTGCGCGTGGGAAAACAACAACGGCAAGCCTGGCCGCCAACTGCGCTGCGACGAAGTGGTTCGCCCTGCTTTCAGCGGCCAGATGAACGAGTTTATGACCTTTGAATTCAGCGAGCCGCTAGCAGTAGACAAGAGCATTTTTGTGGGCTGGCAGCAGACATCGAAACTGCGCCTGAACGTCGGCTGGGACGTTAACCGCTTCAGCCAGAGCAAGATATTCTACAACACAACGGGCGATTGGCTGCCGACAAGTTTCACAGGCTCGCTTATGATGCGACCGATTTTCGGCTCAATCACCACCGATATTGCTGAAACTGAAACCGATATCAGCCTGTCGATTTACCCGAACCCCGTCAGCGACTGGCTGACAATCAGCGGTTTGGATGACGACAACTGCCAGTTGACCATCTGCAACGCTGTCGGACAGACCATTTTGAGCACAAATGGCACTCACGCAAATGTATCGAACTTGCAATCAGGAATATACATTGTAAGAATCAATCACAATGGCGGCACATCAGCCTTGAAATTCATCAAAAAATAGCAGAAATGATTGACGAGAATTTTGACGAAACCGAAGAGACATCGGACGATTTCGGCGAACAGTCTGAAAGCGGCGAAAACGGACTTTATGAGCATTTCCGTTTCGAAGTTGACCGCGGACAAGGCATGTTGCGCATCGATAAGTTTCTGCAAATGAAGATTGAAAATGCGTCGCGCACCAAAATTCAGGCTGCCGCCGATGCAGGATTCATCATTGTGAACGGCTCATCGGCGCGAGCCAACTATCGCGTCAAGCCAGGCGATGTGATTCGCGTGATGCTCACCTATCCGCCACGCGAGATTGTGATTGTTCCAGAAAACATACCGATAGACGTTGTGTATGAAGATGATAGCGTGGTTGTTGTGAACAAGCCGGCCGGGATGGTGGTTCACCCGAGCTATGGGCACTACACTGGCACACTCATCAACGCACTGGCTTACCGGTACAGCGATTTGCCAATTTTCAACGGCAACGACGCGCGCCCCGGACTTGTCCACCGAATCGACAAAAACACATCGGGGCTTTTGGTTGTGGCCAAAACCGAACAGGCTAAAGAGCACATTTCCAGACAGTTCTTCTACCATACATCGCACCGGCGCTATGTGGCATTAGTGTGGGGCGACCTGCGTGATGACGAAGGAACAATTGTGGGGAAAATCGGCCGCAACGTGCGCAATCGCCAGATTATGGACGTTTTCCCGAGAGATGTGCCGATGGGGAAGCCCGCCGTGACACATTACCGCGTGCTTGAACGTTTCGGCTACGTAACACTGATTGAGTGCCGCCTTGAAACCGGCCGCACACACCAAATCCGCGTCCACATGAAATTTATCGGGCACCCGCTTTTCAACGACCCCGAATACGGTGGCTGCGAGATTCTCAAAGGAACTTCGTTTGCCAAATACAGTCAGTTTGTTGAGAACTGCTTCACACTGCTGCCCGGTCAGGCGCTGCACGCCAAAGAGTTAGGCTTTGTGCACCCAGTCACCGGCGAGCGAATGATGTTCGATTCTGAACTGCCCGAAAACTTCGCCACTCTGATTGACCGCTGGCGAACCTACACAAACTCAAGAAACGAGTGATGTCCGCCACCAAACCTGAACTGCTCCTGCCTGTTGGCAACATCGAGAGCCTTTATGCCGCAATTGAAGGCGGTGCAGATGCCATCTATTTGGGACTGAAGGGGTTTAATGCTCGCGGACGTGCCGCCAATTTCAGTGAAGCACAACTTTCCGCTATCTGCAAATTAGCGGCCAAACATCATGTGAAAGTTTATGTCACGCTGAATATAGTGGTGAAAAACAACGAGTTGGCCGATGTGCTCGATACTCTGCAATTTCTTTCAACCTTGCAAATAGCTGGCATCATTATTCAGGATTGGGGCGTTTTCAGCCTGATGCGGCGATATTTTCCGAAACTTGTGGCACACGCAAGCACGCAGATGGCCAATCACAACTCTGTTGGTGCCAACCATTGCCAACGCATTGGTTTCAAGCGCGTTGTGCTTGCCCGCGAAATCACTTTCAGAGAGCTGGAACTGATTCAGCAGCGCACAAAAATTGAAACCGAAGTTTTTGTGCACGGGGCATTATGTTACTCAATATCAGGATTTTGCCAGTTTAGCAGTTTTCTAGGCGGCGCGGGCGCAAACCGCGGACTCTGCACTCAACCTTGCCGCCGCTTCTACAACTGCCAAGGACAAAAGCGCACATTCTTCAGTATGAAGGATAACCAACTGATTGATAAGATTAAAGAACTTGCACAAATGGGTGTTTCATCGCTGAAAGTCGAAGGGCGTCTGAAGTCGGGCGAGTATGTCTATACAGTGGCGCAAGCCTACCGCAAAGCACTCGACTGCGAGCAAGTTACCGAACAAGTTGACGACCTTAGCCGACCAAAAACGCAATGGTTCATGGGCCGCTGCATTGCCGAGTCGATTGCCGACAACCCAAACACAGGCCTATTGATTGGCAAAGTGATTGATTGCCATAATGGTACAATTATATTCAGCACCAATATTGAGCTGGCCAAAGGCAACCGCCTGCGCGTCCGCACCGATGCCGACACCGACCAGAACGCCTTTGTGCTCGATAATTTCCGTGTTGTTGACAGCATCTGCACCGCCAAAGGCTTTCGCGGAACAGCCACCGCTGGCACAGACATCTACTTGACAGCCTATCGCAGTCAAAAGTTTGGAAACGAACTGCCAGCAACACCATTACGAGCACCGCGAATGCCACAGACTCTGAAAAAAGAAATCGTCACAAAAACACGCAAGCAGCTGAGCGTCAATGCAAAATCGGCAACAATCGTCCGCATCGACAATCTTGATTGGCTGAAATGCCCGTCGCTGCAAAAAACTGACATTGTGATTGTCTCACTGCCAACGCTCGAGTGGCATAATCTGATTAAATTCAACATTTCAGATAAGCGGTTACAGCAGAAAATCTGGATTGAACTGCCGCCATTTGTGAGCGAGAAGAAAATAGAGCAAGTGCGCCAATTCTGCGCCAATTTTGCAAATAAAGGCTATAACCGATTCGTTTTAAGCCATTTATCACAAAGCGAGATGCTGCCACCGCAAAGCCGTTTCGCCACCAATGAACTTGTTTACGCCTACAACGATGCCGCGGCCGCATGGCTCATGCAGCAAGGTGCGGAATGGTTCATCAGTCCTGTCGAAAACGAGTATGAAAACCTGCTCACTGGCGCATGCCGCAGCATTGTGGTTCCTGTCTATTTCCGTCCACGGCTGTTCATCTCGCGAATGCCAGTAAAACTGCCCAAAAACCAGTTTGCCGATGAACACAAAAACCGCTACCAACGCCACCGCATAAATGGCCTGACAATTATAACACCCGAGCAACCCGTCTGCATCACTCAGTACGCCAACAAGTTGCGCGGCAAGAATTTCAACCGTTTCCTACTCGACCTTTCATTTGAAAAGCCCGACAACAACCACCTTGCCCACTTGCTGAAACTGCTGGCCACATCGGAAGGCATTCAGGGAAGTTCGGCATTCAATTTTAAGAAAGGACTGAGGTAACTGTTTTTCCCTTTTTGTAAGCCTGATATTTATTCCAGCTAGTTTATTAATGGCTCTTTTTCCGAAATTAATGCATACTTAAAATACTCAGCCAAAACGCTGCATCTTATCGCTTTTATTTGATTGAGAATTGTATGTTCTTATTTTTGTTATGTTTAAAGCAATAAAAATATTTGTTATGACAGCATCTAAGTATTCTTTCATGCTCACCGTAGTATGCATTTTCTCTTGTATTGGAATTACTGCTAATTGTGCAACAGTTCTTAACAATAACCCCACTTATACTACAGACACAGTTAGCACAAAATTTAAAAGCATCGATACTATCTTATCTGGCATAAGTATCTCTAAAAAAGATCCCGCAACCGACACAACGCCCTTAGAATCAATAAATTTCAGCGGGCTCGACACTAAATTAAAATACGATGGAGATAATACCATCTCACAAAATTCTCTAAAGAAAATAACTCCAGATGGTTGGGAAATAATAACATACGACAATGGGCCAATCACTAATTTCAGTGACTCGTGCTTAGTAGTAATATTCAAGACTAATGTTGCTGACTCTGATGACGATGATTGTTTCAAACGCTGTCTTTCTATTTTTCAGATAACTAATGGAGAATACTTTTTAAAAAAGCAATCATTCAACTCGATTGACGAAAGTTGTGAACATGGAATGGCCGGGACCAGTATTTATTCGAAAGCACAAATCGGGTTATATGTGGATGGTATCATTTATATTGATTATGACGTAGACCCAATGCATCCTTCCCATGTGGCTTATGGTTTTAAAGATGGCGAATGGTGGCTATTATACAATGAAACATGTCATTATTCATCTAGTTCAACAGAAATATACCTTTACGATGCAAATGCTAAAAAATATCAACACACTTCTTACAGTGAAGATGATGAACGCGACGCTCATCATTGGGAGCACTTCCCTTTTCGCAAAGTTTACATGGGGGAATCTTTAGATTTCTCCCACCACCCAACAACCCAAACAGTTGACTGCCGATTTAGCGTGTGTTCGCTGTTCACAATGGAAGGGTATTTGCATTTCATTAGGGAAAAATGGCTTAAGGATGCCACAAAGATTTTGACAGAGAAAGGGACAATAGACAATTATGGTTGGTCTGGAAGCAGTTTATTTGATACAGATTTCCACATTTTGGAACGCAATACCGAAACGGGAGAATTATCAAGAATAGGAACAAATATGATTCAAATTGAATTGCAACCTGGCAGATATTGGGATAGTGACAAATGCGAGATTAATTATGACATCAATACATTGTCTGATGATTTAAGTGAAGACGGAAAACGCTTCTTGTTACAAGACTGGGTATCGATGAGTGACTATGAAAGAAATGTGAACGAGAAACGATTCAAATACTCTTTGCCTTATAGGTGCTACGTTTTTGGAAAGCTATTTGGAAAATATTCATTCTGCTTAACAGCAGATTATACTAACCCCGACAAAGTTACCGGATTTTACTTTTACGATAATAAAGGAATCCCAATACACTTAGAAGGCACCTTGGCTGATGGTAAATTGATAATGACAGAAACTGTTGATAATCAAATTACAGGATATTGGGAGTTGAACAAAATTAGTTATAGAGATTCTTATTGGCACAATGCCGATAAATCAAAAAAATGCGAAATAGAAGTTGAGTACATCGAAAGAACTAATGATAATTGAATCATCGTAACTCATTTCAACTTAAAACAAAACTCCAACCCAATGGGTTGGAGTTTTGTTTATAATCAATCTCGTTGTCCTAAGTCCTTTTTAAAACTCCGTTTCCAGCATCATCTTCAGCACCGTTTGCGCTGAGACCACGCGGTTGGCAGCCTCGGGAATCACAATTGAGTCGGGGCTTTCAATCACGTCATCGGTGACAATCATATTGCGGCGGACGGGCAGGCAGTGCATAAATTTGGCCTGATTGGTCCAGCTCATGTGCTCGGTATCAACGGTCCAACTCATATCCTTGCTCAGAATCTGACCGTACTTGTCGGGGCAGGTAACGCCCGGGCACGACCAGTTTTTGGCGTAGATGAAGTCGGCGCCCTCGAAAGCCTTCTTTTGGTTGTACTCAACACGCGCGCCACGCACGAACTTCGGGTCCAACTCGTAGCCCTCGGGGTGAGTGATGACAAAATCGACATCGGCCTCGTTCATAAAATCGGCAAACGAGTTTGGCACGGCCTGCGGCAGCGAGCGCGGATGCGGAGCCCAGGTGAGCACAACTTTCGGGCGTTTCACCTTTTTATACTCCTCAATGGTGATAAGGTCGGCAAAGGCCTGCAGCGGATGGCAGGTTGCGGCCTCCATCGAGAAAACAGGCTTGCCTGAATATTTAATAAACTGATTCAGAATCTTTTCGGTGTAGTCGTCCTCGCGATTCTCGAAACGGGCAAACGAGCGCACGCCCAGAATGTCGCAATACTGCGCCATCACTGGAATGGCCTCGAGCAAGTGCTCGCTCTTGTCGCCGTCCATCACCACGCCACGCTCCGTCTCAAGTTTCCACGCGCCTTGGTTCACATCGAGCACAATAACGTCCATACCCAGGTTACGGGCGGCTTTCTGCGTGCTCAAGCGTGTGCGCAGACTGTTGTTGAAGAAAATTAGCAGGCAGGTTTTGTGCTTGCCAAGATGTTCCCATCCAAAAGGATTTTTCTTTACTTCAGCGGCCATTTTCAAGGCCTCGTCAAGTTTCGGAAGGTCGAAAACTGATTGATATGTTCTCATTATTTTTTGATTTTTGAATTTCGATTTTATGTTTTGAACGCAGATGACGCAGCCCCGATAGCTATCGGGATAACTGATTTACACAGATTTTATTTGTATCTAACCGATTTTATCAGATTTAACCCGAAATCTGCACCCATTGTTAATTGTTAATTATTAATTGTTATTTTTCAATCACTTATGCCTTTATACAATAATTAATCATTGCCTTTATCGTTCCGCTTGAGCAGATTCCGCACGGCCATACCCGAAATAACTGTTATGGTTATCGCTCCAGCGACAAAGAAAATACCAATGAAAAACATCAGCCAGTAGGAACCCGACAGAGTTGGATTGCCGCCGCCGATGCTATAGAACGAGCCGCTCAACGCGACATAGCAAAAGAGCGTGAAAACCGTGAAAATGGCTACAGGCAAGTATGTTAACGCCTTTTTGCCGCTCTTCCAGTACATCCAAAGCGAAACGCCCAAAAGCACCACAAAAAACACAATATTGGTGGTGGCAACTGGTTTCTGAATGGCGCTCAGCACATTGAACGCAGGCTCACTCGACAGGCCGCCAACTGTTGCGTTGGCTTGCGAGCACATTATCAGCATAACTGCCACATACACAGCCGAAAGTCCGACAAACGACAAGCCGACTATCTTTTTAATTTCCTTTGCTTCCATAATTATTTGTTTATTAACTTTTTATCTCCTTCGGCCACGAAATATAGTATTTGCTGATGGTGGTGGAAAGAGCGCGGATGTTGAGCATATCGGCCACGTTCACAATCTCGGTCACCGAACCGTCTTTCTCCTTTATCAGGATTTGGTCGTGGCGCTGGCTGTAGGCCTTGTTGGCGATGACACCCGAGCTGACAAAATAGCTTGCCTCCTCGGCGGTTAGGCCGTCTTTTTTCATCACACCCTCTTGCAGCAGACGCACCATTCCGTCGTCGGCGGGCTGGTCCTGCACAATGGTTTTTGGCAGCTGGCGGTTCATCAGGTTGCGGCAGAGGGTGCTCAACACGCGGTCAGGGTGCGAGGCCCACATTTTCACCGACACCATCAGGTCGCCGTCATCGAGCATTGCAAAATTCTCGAGCGTGGTCATTCCGTTCTCGCGCACCTCTTCCGACTTAAACTGCTCTAACTCAACCCGATTACGCAAGAAATAAGCGAAAGCGGGCGATGCCGGAAGGTTTTCTCCCTTGTCGGTCAGATATTTGGCGCGACGCAGAATGTTAATCAGCAGCTGCTCGGCCGAATGCACGGTTTTGTGCAGATAAACCTGCCAGTACATCAGGCGGCGGGCTATCAGGAATTTCTCTATCGAGTAGATGCCTTTCTTCTCCACAACAAGCTTATCGTCAACAATTTCGAGCATTTTTATGATGCGGTCGGTGTTGACGATTCCTTCGGTCACACCGGTGAAGAAACTGTCGCGGCGCAGATAGTCGAGACGGTCGACATCGAGCTGGCCGGAAACAAGCTGCGAGAGATATTTCTTCGGATAATTACCTGTAAATATGCTAATTGCGGTATCGAGAGCACCACCAAATTGTTTGTTCAGCTCGTTCATAAACACCAACGAGATGTCCTCGTGGCTCACATCGGCAATATGGTGCTCAAGCGCGTGCGAAAACGGGCAATGGCCAATGTCGTGCAGAAGAATGGCCACCATTGCGCTCTCGCGTTCGTGGTCGGTGATGCCGGCGCCTTTAAGGTTCAGAGTGTCGATGGCCAAACGCATAAGCGAGGTTGCCCCGATGGTGTGCAAAAAACGCGTGTGCTGCGCTCCGGGATAGACCATATCGCTCATTCCCAACTGTTTGATTCGGCGCAGACGCTGCACCCACGGGTGCTCAATCAGCGAGAGAATCAACGGCGACGAAAAATCGATGAGCCCCAGCACCGGGTCGTTGACAATCTTTGTTTTTGGAGTTTTATTATTCATTTTCAAATTGTTGCGTTTTCGGTGTCCTCTTGCTACTTGAACTCGACGCCAAGAATTGTGATGTCGTCGAAAAAGTCGGATTCAGGACCTTTGTGCTCATACAGAGCATCGACAATGCGGTCGATATCTGTTGAAATGGAATTGCCCGTGCTGATGATGCGCTCTATCGGTTCAGTGCCAAACGCCTGATGGTCAGGATTTTCAATCTCAACAGCGCCATCGGTGAAGCAGAGAATCTTGCTATTGTGCGGCAAAACCAACTCGCCCACGTTCATCTTTGGTATCGTATCGAGCATTCCCACGCCCATACATCCAAGCGTAAGCTGCTGAGTCTCACCGGTTTCCGCATCGAACAGAATCGGCGGGTTATGACCAGCGTTCACGTAAGTGAGCTTGCGGGTTTTGGTATTGTAGTAGGCAATGAAAAGCGTGATGAACTTTTCTCCGTTGACATTCTCCAACACTTTATCGTTCAGTTTGTTAACAACATCGCTTATTGGAAGATTGGCGCCCGAAAGAGCCCTCAGGTTGGCTTGGAAATTCGACATCAGCAATGCTGCCGAAATTCCCTTTCCCGAGACATCGGCAATACAGAAACAATACTGATTGTCAGACAGTTTAATCCAATCGTAATAGTCGCCACCCACATCGAAGTGCGGCAAATAGTAGGCCGAAACGTGCAAATCGTTGTTGTTCGGCAGCATCGACGCGTTCGGAATCAGCATTGTCTGCATCCGTGAAGCCAGTTCCAACTCCTTCTTCATCGCCTCCTGGCGCACATTCTCATTAAAGAGATTGCGGTTCTCAATGGCCACAACTATAATATTTGCAAGGGTTTGGATGAACGAAAGGTGCTTGATGGTGGGGCTCATTCCGGCGCACTCCTCATCGATGTCGCCAATGATGACGTAGGCGATTGGCCGGTCGTGGTGATAGACGGGGATGATGGTGTCAAACAGCGCCAGATTCGGGTTTAGCGTGGCTGTCAGGTTGGTTATCTGCCTGTAATACTGCAAGTCGTTCTCAACACGGATGCCGTCGGCCACCCGCCGCTCAACACCCGACATCAGAATCCTCTCCCACTTTTGGTTGTAACTGAACATCAGGATTTTACCGATGTTCAAATCGTCGCACAAAATACTGCGGAACTGTTCCAGAAGTTGGTCAACCGGCGTATTCTCATTGATTGCCAATGTGATACGCAGCAATGCATCGAGCTTGAAATTACTCAACTGCAATCGGTTGACTGAAGCCTTTCCTTGCATAAACGATAAATTGCTGATTAAAAGATGCCGCTAAAGTAAAAAAAAACACCGGATTGCGCCGGTGTTTTTATAGTTACTTGTCAACCAATTTATTTAATACGCTCGCCGTAACTGCGGTCGCGGGTATCAACTTTGATGCGCTCGCCAGCGTTGATGAAGAGCGGAACCATAACAGTTGCGCCAGTCTCAACGGTTGCAGGCTTCATTGCGTTGGTAGCGGTATCGCCCTTAACACCTGGTTCAGTGTAAGTTACCTCCAACTCAACGTATGGCGGCATTTCGGCTTGCAGCGGTTTCTCGGTTTCAGCGTGGAAGGTGATGTCAACCAACTGACCTTCTTTCATCAGGTCGTTGTTCTCAATCAAATCACCATCGATGTTAATCTGGTCATAAGTCTCGGTGTTCATAAACACGAAACTGTCGCCCTCACGGTAAAGGTACTGATACTGACGGCGCTCGATGCGGACCGTCTTAATCTTGACATCGCCGTGGAAAATGTATTCGATAGTTTTGCCGTTCTCAAGGTTCTTGAGTTTGGTGC
>JAEEGJ010003824.1_pt1 | contig 54496 bp, 60 predicted proteins | sample 8958761 | NCBI WGS metagenome assembly JAEEGJ01 (sample SAMN16246546, study PRJNA631951) | gut metagenome | biome: gut microbiome; feature: rumen; material: RS-attached | host: Bos | place: Iran: Karaj | collected 2018-10
TTTCAAATGAACTGAAGCATTATGAAGCATTATGCGACGCTTATTACTGCAGCTGGAATTTCACTTGTACCGGGCATTTCCCGATATTCCTTTATCCTACGCAGTCTTCTTCACTGATAAATAACGACAGGGTAGAACATTATGTTCAGATGCTGAAATCAGATAAGAATCCGCCGCGGGCCCTTGCTTACCATTATTCGGGATTCATGAACCTGCTCCTTGACGGCCACCACAAAGCATGTGCAGCCGCAAGTCTAGGGAAATACGTCAGGTGTCTGACCATCATACCTGCTGACGGATGTGCGTTTGACTTTGAACGGTCCGGAGAAAGAGCCGGGCGCGATAAGCAGAGTAATCCATTTATCAATACGATCCGATTTGCCGGCCTTGAGACTGAAGCCGAAGACGGGATGCGTTATCTCGACATTTTCGGAAACCGTAATCACAAAGATAAACTGTCTCCTTTTCAACAATATGACCTGACTGGTACAAGAATCCACTACGGGCCTGACAGATACCCCAAGATAAGGGATATTGTGATACTTTTGGATCCGGGAAAGGACAAAAACGGCAGACTGCCTGTGCTCGATCAGGAGACTTTAAGGTCCATGATAAATGAAGATACTGCTGATGCTGACAGCTACCTTGATGCTGCCATTCATTATCTGGCTTCAACGGACCGAGATGCTGCATATAGACTTGCAAGTGCCATTGTTAAGAAAGGTGACGACCGAGACAGACACGGCCGTGTTCGTGCAGCTCTGTTATACCTTTTGGATTGCCGCAGTGACGAAACTGAACAGCTGTTAGTCGATTTTTATCTTAACCACGAGGAACAAGATGAAAACTGGCATCTTGTAAACTCATACTGGAAGAATTAACCTCCAAATCCCACGAAAGCACATGTGGATATGAATGAGCAGCCCCAGAAAAACACGCTTACGATAAAGGCGATGAGCAGTCTTATAAATACCCTGAATGCCTTGTATCTTTCAGGCAGCGGCTTTACCAGCATAAAAGCCGAAAAGCTTGCTGCAAAGATCCATGCATTGACCATCATGAAATAGCTTATTCTCTTGATCGAGTTCCAGTAAGAACGGGGCTGATTGTCTATACTGTGCCCGTGGAGCTCGCTGTTGATATAATAAACTGCCCAGCACAGCCCGAAGACTATTACGCAGATGACCGGAAGTTTAGTTCTTATAAATTTCAATGCTTTAAGCATTACATTCTTTAATCTATCCATGGTTATAATTTACCACAATATGCGGACGGAGAAGTAATTCTCCATACATACTCGAAGGACCAGTATCACGTGATTGGGATCTGCACAAGTTATCACTTCTGGGACAAAGACGAGTTTAAGATCATGAACAAGAAACTGAATGAATCCCAGGCTAACGAACTTGTTAAGATAGCACAGAGACTCAGTGCGGCAATCAACGGCGGATATGATGGAGCCAACAAGATCGGTTATTCTGAGCCGGTTTTCATACAGGCATTCAATGTTCAGCTCCGTGCCAAGTACGGCATTATGTGGGACGGCAAACCCGGTTACGACTACTGATTTAGTCGATTTTTGAATATTAAAGTCGGAAGTGATATAGCTTCCGGCTTTCTTTTTGGTATAATTTTCTGGTTGGGTATGATGTTTGGGAATAAATAAAGGGATATAGATTTATGACCAAACGATTTTTAAGCATGTTTATCGTGCTTGTTTTGATGATCGGCATTATGCCGGTTTCGGTTTTCGCAGCGCCTGTAAAAACGGATGCTTACAGAGCAAACAGTTACGGCTCTTTTGTTGACGGTGAACACGTTATCAGCGACATGATAAAAAAGCACGGAGAGAATTCTCACCCGAGGCTTATCATGACCAATGACAGGTTCGCTAAACTGAAAAAACAGGTTGGCAAGAGTACGACAACGGGTAAACTTCTCGCGAAACTGAAAGAGCAAGCTGACCAAAGATTAAATTCATATAAAAATGACCCGATCAAATATAAGATCACGGGTGGAATAAGGCTTCTCGAAGAATCGAAAAGAGTACAGAAACGCGTTACTATTCTTGCTTTGGCATACAATATTTTCGACGATGAAAAGTATGCCGAGAGTGCTTATAAAGAGCTTGAAAACGCTGCCAATTTCCAGGATTGGAATCCGTATCATTTCCTTGATTGCGCGGAAATGTGCACCGGCTTTGCGCTCGGATACGACTGGCTCTATAACTGGATGAATGATGAACAGAGGTCATTCCTGCGCCAGACCATGATCGAAAAAGGCCTTACGCAGGTCATGAAGGACTATAAAGGCGAGGTCAAATTTAACGAAGTACGTGGTGATAGAGGTGACGGCAACAGACGTTCATATGTCTGGTATGAAAGCAATGTAGGCGACAACTGGCAGTTCGTCTGTATCGGCGGAACTAATCTGGCGGCCCTTGCCATCGGTGATGAATCTGATGCTAAAAGCATTTCTTCCAAGGTCCTCGATTACGGCTATAAGAAAGCTTATTCGGCCGTCCGTGCAGGTTACAACAGTACAGACGGTTCATTCATTGAAGGATTGGGCTACTGGGATTATGCCACCTATTATCTCGGCTTGATCAATTCTTCACTGAAAAGCACTGTCGGAACTGATTATGGCCTCACAAACCATAACGGAATCCGCAAATCAGTTGATTTTGTCCGTTGCATGAGTTCGAACAAGCCGGCTTCGTTCAGTTTCGGCGATGACGGTGATGCCCGTGACACCCGCTGGACAGTTTTTCTCTGGCTTGGCGAACTTTACAAATCACGCAATATAGCTGACGTCCGCCTGAGCAAGCTTGCTGAAGAAGAGTATGATTTTAGTTATCTTGATGTTCTGTGGATCGATGAGAGTCTGAATACGGGTACAGAGGATTCCAGTCCCAATGACTGGGGCGGCAAAGGTTTTTCCAACGCGAGCTTCAGAAACTCATGGGATGTAAGCGGGCTCGTTACCGCGCTTCACGCCGGCGAAAATAATCTCTTGTATCACGGCCACTTTGACCTGGGTTCATTCTATGTTGAATCAAACGGGCAAAGATTCTTCACGGACCTCGGCAATGAGGATTATGAACTTAAGAACCGCCAGCATGCTTACCGTATCAGGGCTGAAGGCCACAACACGCTTGTCATAAATCCTTCCGATAATGTTGACCAGAGTGACGGTGTCACATGTCTCATTACCGCTTTTCAGTCAGGAAAAGAGGCGTATGCAGTCACAGACCTGACCGCTGCATACAAGGCAAGCGGAGCAAAAAGAGTTGTTCGCGGCCTTAAGATGAACAAGGATAAGAACTGTGTCATCGTCCAGGATGAGATATCTTTAAACAGCGCGGGCGAGATATACTGGTTTGCCCACACAACAGGGTCGATCAGTATTGCTTCTGACGGAAGGAGTGCTGTCGTAACCTCCGGATCTGACAAATTATGGGTAGGAATATTGAGCGCTAGCGGCAAGTTTACGCAGATGAAAGCCGAATCTCTTCCTTCGACTCCTGCAGTATCCGGTCAGAGTGATAACAGCGCATACAGAAAGCTTGCGATCCATCTGACGAATACCAAGGACACTACTATCTCAGTTGCCTGCATTCCGCTCAAAAAGGGTGAGATAAAGCCTTCATGGACTCCTTCAGGACCGACTGACTTCGGTTCAACGATGTCTCACTATGAACACAACATGACTGCTGTCAACGCGGTCGATCCTACATGTACTGAAAAAGGCCACATCAAATACTGGAAATGCTCCGTATGCGGAAAACTGTACAGTGACGCTGCCGGAAAAACCGAAATATCGGCCAATGATACGGTTCTTGCTGCACTCGGACATGATCTCAAGCATGTTCCCGCAAAGGAACCGACAGATAATGAAGACGGCAACATCGAGTACTATGTCTGCCAGAGAGAAAAGTGCAAAAAGAAGTTTGCAGATCCTGAAGGTAAGACTGAACTCAAGGACGTCGATATCATCATCCCTAGAAAGAATGCGCCTGCCCTCGGTGATGAAGTAACAGTCGGTAACTTCATATACAAGGTAACAAATCCTTCTACTGACGGAACCGGAACCGTAACTCTCATCGGCACAGCAGTAAAGACAGCTGCGGTATCTGTTCCTGGTTCGATCGGGATAAATGAATATACCTATGTAGTCAACAGGATAGGAACAAAGGCGTTCTGCAACAACGCTGTGATAAAGACACTTACCATTGGTCCCAATATTACGGTCATAGAAAGTTATGCTTTCTACGGATGTAAAAACCTGACAAAAGTTTATGGCGGCGGAAGAGTAGAGGTAATCTGTGCGTACGCATTTGCCAAGTGTACGAAACTGAAGTCATTCAACATAACTTCCCCTAATCTTAAGACGATCGGCGCTTATACGTTCAAGAAAGACAAGAAACTCAAGACTGTCAAGATAAAGAACACCATCAGGCTGACAAAGGCGGGAGTAAAGAAGTCTCTCAAGGGTTCAAAGGTCAAGACCGTGAAGGTAAAGAAGGCCAAGGTTAAGGCTTATAAGAAGATCTTTAAGAAGTCCAATTCAGGAAGATCAGTAAAGGTGAAGAAATGAATCAGTGGTTTGAAGAATTTTGGGACAACAATACAGGAACTAACAGGTTCATATCTACCAGCTTTTTCAGCCCTTCGTCCGGTGAGATTTACCTGCATAGTCTTCTGGGTACGATTTCTTGTTTTCTTGCGCTCTATAACTTCACGGATTACTATGCCAAACAGGATGTGGTCATTGCGGTGCTCCTTTCAATCCTGGCATTGGGAGTGGGAATAGCAGGCCTTATATTGTCTTTTAAGAATTTTACGTATTCGATAAGATGCAAGAGTCTGTATAAGGTATGTACAGTTATTGTAGGCATACTGTTGTCACTGGCCGGGATCATAGCTGCGATTGCGCTTGTAGTTATAATTATCTACCTAAAGACTCACACCTGAATGATAATGTGCTGTCATGGCTCATATTGTATAATGGACCTGGAGTAAATTTGCTTTAGGGGTGAGAACATGAAAAAGACATTATCTAGAATACTGATTCCGGTTATGCTGATCGCTTCAGCTTTTGCGTTCACGGCATGCGGAAAGAACCGTCCGATCGATTCCAACTGGAAGTTTGAATCGACCGCTTCAGGCGGAATAGTAACCAAAGCAGCTGATATCAAAGAGGAAGACAGGCCTGTCATCACCATTGATGAAGACAGGTTCAATAAGGGCACATATCTTGTTACATACCGACAGAGCGGCAAAAACCACACTGCGGAAATGACTCTAAAGGACGGCGCTTACCACATTGATTATGTTGATTCCGATAAGGACATGATCGCCAAGGTAACCGGCGATAAGCTTACTCTTACAATCGACGGGACAAAGGGAATCAGCGTTGTCTTCAGATATACGGATGAGGAGATGCTGATCCCTGCTGACGAAGATAAACCGGGTCCTGATTATGTTAAGGCAAAGATGACCGATAAAGGCAAGGTTGAGATCATCAATGAAGGCGAAGGCTCATACCAGTACAGCAGATTCTACCTGCTTGAAGTCCAGAAGAACGGAAAGTGGTACTATGCCCGCAAGATCGAATCGTTTGCCTATACAATGGCGGCGATCATCCTTCCCGGGGGCAGTTCAAATACCGAAGAATACGATCTTTCGCACTACGGTACGCTTAAGCCCGGCGAATACAGGCTTGCGGTAGGTGACCGGGACGCGTGTATCTATGCTTACTTTACGGTAAACGCGGACGGTTCGTTCTCTTATCCTCAATGACAGTCGTTTGACTTTTACGGAATAACACCAAAAGGATTAAAAAAGGGAATGCCTGATACTTCAAAAAAACAGTCTGTACAGATAAGCAAACGTTGCATTACCGGGTTTGTTATGTCTTGCCTCGGGTTGATCTCGGCCGTGGTTTTCAAATATGCAGGTCCATATATCGATACTAACGACTTGTGGGGTTCAGTTCTGATCTTAATATCGTTATGGATACTGATCTCGTTTATCGTTTCGGTAGGCGGTGTTGCTGATGCATTCAGATATCACAAAAGGTTTCGTGTCTTGGGTATATTCGGGACAGTCATTTCAGGTGTTATTTTATCGATAGTGCTGTTCCTGTTTTTAGCGGTCATTTTTCATGAAAGTCCTCCTCAGCCACCGCCGTCCCGTTGAAGGCAGATAATGATTACAACAGATATAAGGGAAAAGATAATTGAGCATACTGAACTTTAAGATCAATGACGAATACGACATCAGATTTGAGGCCTTTGGTGAAGGACTCGTCTGTAATGATGCTTTCGGCAGCAGCTTTGACAGAGGCATAGAGCGTTACAGGGAAGAATGCGGGAAAGAACCGCAGGATATCTCTTTCCTTATCGAGAATAACATTGCAAAGGGACCTGATAACGGCTTCAAAGAGATAGAAACCGCTTTCCTTGAAAGGCTTGAAGGCTTGAAGGAATTGATCCTTCCTGATTCCATTACGGAGATCAAGATTACAGATAAGCTCTTGCAGATATTGAAAGATAACAATACGCTCATCAGAGGATCTCTTGATTCTTTTGCAGAGCGATTCGCAGCTGATATGGGCCTCAATTTCAGGCCTGCTGACTTTGTGTTTGCAAGACATGAGTTTGAGAAGACACACGAGATAACTGTCCTTACGCTTAAGTTCAGGCGTGACGGAAGCGTTGTTATCAGGGAAGACGTTGATTCACCCGGATCATCCGCGGGAAACACTTTCGGCGGCGTTTTTTACAAGGAACTTCCCGCTGATTTTTGGATGAATACGACTGCTGAAGAGATCTCGGAGATGTACCCGGGGCTTGATGGTGCAGTTGCAAAAGACGGCCGCATGGCTGGTTTTATCGCCAAGGTCAAGTCGCATAAGATCTTTACCGGTAAGAATTGAGGAAACAGAAATGATAATTAGAAGATTTAATGAACAGGATGCAAAAGAGGTATCAGACCTCATCCGTAAGACGATCCGCATTTCTAATACGAAGGATTATCCGGCTGAGTTAATGGATCAGCTTATCGATTATGAGACACCTGAAAACGTGCTTCAGAGAGCGTCCTGGACGCATTTTTATGTTGTTGTTGATAATGAGCAGATAATCGGTTGCGGCGCCATCGGACCTTATTGGGGGAAAGAGGATGAGAGCAGCCTGTTCACCATCTTTGTGCTCCCGGAGCATCAGGGGAAGGGAATAGGAAGGGCCATTATTTACACTCTCGAAAAGGATGAGTACTTTTTAAGAGCTAAAAGGATAGAGATCCCTGCATCGATAACGGGCGTTCCGTTTTATCTTAAGATGGGATACAACAATAAGAACGGTATTACCGAGCCTGATGAAGAGCATCTGATAAGAATGGAGAAGTTCAGATGATCCTACGGTGTTTGCCGGCTTAATTTTCGATATGGTTTAAAACTGCATGTAAGAAAACGGTGTTTTGAATCGTTATATAGGTGAGATCTCAAATAACACCGGAGGCAAAGATTTTGAAAAACGAAGATGTAGTCAGATTATTTGATGCTTATTCTGATGATCTTTACAGATTCGCCGTTTATTATTCGGGTTCCAAACACGATGCTGAAGATATAGTTCAGGATGTGTTTTTGAAACTCCTCGGCAATGATGTCGATTTTAAACCGGGCAGGGAGAAGACCTATCTCCTCACCATGACGGCCAATAAATGTAAGGATTATCTAAAGTCAGTATCCCGTCAGACAGGAGTTGATCTCGAGTCTGCGGAGAATGAATTGCAATATTTCGACGATTTCAACGAGAGAAACAAGGCAGTCTTTGATGAACTCATGAACCTGGACGGTCAGTTCAGGATGCCGATCTACCTGTTTTACTATGCAGGTTACTCTTACAAGGACATCGCCGGAATTCTAAAGATATCCGAATCAGCCGTTGGCGTACGGATCAACCGCGGCAAGGCACTGATGAGGATAGGATTGGAGGAATATTTATGAGAGATACCACAGATAAGATAAAGATGGATGTATCAAGAAAGATGGACATGCGTGAAAGACTTCTGTCTTCCCCCGCAGTAACAACAGAAATACCCAGGAATACTTCAAAGAAGAAAGCCGTAACGCTCATTCTGGTCGCAGCAATAGTTTCAGCGTTGGGCCTGTCGGTCTATGCTGCAGTAAGAGGACTTGAATCTCTTTCTTTCGGGAAGAGTTCATGGGGTCCTTCGATCGAGGAAGACATTAAGAATTCAGTGCCTCCCCGCGAACTGATCTCGATAGTGGGATATTCCGGTTCGCCTGAATACAAGGCAACTGAGGAGTGGTTGAAATTTGAAAGCAGCTACGATACTGACGGGTCGATCCTGAATAAGCATGATGCTGAGGTCAAACGCACCGGAAAAGATCCGTTTGAAAAGTACAAGTACTATTCTGTCTTTTCTCAGGAGATGGCGGATAAGTTCGAAGAGATACTGGCAAAGTTCAACCTTAAGATGCACACAAATCAAACAGATTGTGATGAGAATATGCTTAAGGCAAAGTTCGGCGAAGTCTTTTCGAGTGACGTTAAGGGCGGCGGATATATTTACGATGACGGAACGTTCCATTTGGATTCGACCTGTAACGGAACTCACTTCCAGATCAGCAGAAACATGAGAGGTTATTTTGATACCTCGTATCTCAACGTCGGCGACAGGACTAACTTTGAAGAATGGACATATAAGACAAAGAGCGGAGTGACCGTTAACATAGCGTACAGCTTTGAAAACGGTGAATTCAAGAGGGCCTTTATCTCCGCAGATCTTGAAAAGAGCTTTGTATCCGTTATTGTCCTTCCGTGGAATGATGACATGGAACTCAATAACTTAACAAAAGAAGACATTCAGAAGCTGGCAGATCAGATCGACTTCTCAAAACTCTGATGTCATAGCTGTTTTCACTGAAAATAAGAGTCAGGATTCAATCCTGGCTCTTATTGTTTGATGCGGAATGAATACAGATTGGTATAATTAAATCAATGTGGCATCTGGCTGCAAAAACTTTGGAGGGTGATCTTATGGACGAACAGGCATTTGAAGGATTAAAGCACTACAAAAACACTGCTGATTTCAGGAAGAAGTACGGCTCAACAGATGATGAACCGACGCTCGGCACATTCTTTGCAGATCTTGCAAGTGAAGGCCTTGAGGCTTGGTCCAATAAGATGGACAGAGAACTAATCGGAACAATCTTCGATCCTTACGGAATCTGGTATGTTGAAGATAAAGAGAAGGCCAATAAGTACGACAAGATCAAAGAGATCGACAAGAAGAGACCCGGTCTTGACACTCTTAAGTACGAGCCTATCCCAAAGGACAAGGTAGCAGGGCAGAAGTCTAAGTTCGCTCTTTTCGCAGGCCTTTGGAACAAGTTCGTTGAAGAAGTCGAAGCAGGCAGGGCAGGAATTGCTGAAGCTCTCGTCGTAGCTTATGAGACATTCCATGAGAACGGTCAGGATGTTTACTATTTCAAGGTTGCAGACACAGACGGCACTGTTCTGAACGGCGGCGTAAGAAAGATCGTTTTCCCTAAGATGAACAACTATGTTGATGAGCAGATCAACGGCTGGATCACGCCTGAAGCTTACAGGGACCTTTATAAGCGTAAACCCGAAGAAGAGTACATTGCTTACCAGGCTGCCTACATGGCTAACGCATACGGCGACAAGATCGATACAGAGGACAGATGGCATGCTTACGTAATCCGCTGCAACATCAAAGGCAAGGATTACTATGGCCTCATCACGAAGATGGAGAACGATGACTTCAAGATGATCAAGGACAGCTTCTCGTTCCTCACACCCGAGAAGTGCTTTGCTCCGATGACCAATTTCACGATCACATTCGACTGGTAAACCATAACATCAGGTGATGGATTTCTAAAGAGCCGTTTCTTTTGTATAATATAAAGTTGGATATTGTTCAAACGGAGCCGGCTTATGGTCAAGAAGATAATACTGATATCGCCTGAAAGCGCCATTGCAAAGGAGTTTATTGAACTTCTTTCGCAGGACTTTGAGATCCTGAGGACAGATGATGAAGACCAGGGCTTCAGTTTACTCGATGACCGGTTGGACGAGATTTCCGCCATACTTGTTGATCTTAAACTTACCTCGGATACGGACTTCAAGATAATCAGGAAAATGAGTGAGGACATGATATTTGCTCATGTTCCTGTAATTGCACTGACCGATCATGCTCCCGATGAAGAGGATCTTGCCTGCCTCGATAAGGGCTTTTCCGAACTGCTTTCTCCGCCCGGAATGCGCCAGATCGTCGTTAAACGAATTAATAACGCCATCAGGGCCAAGGATTCATTCACGTATTCGGAAATGCAGAAGATGCTCAAGGAGCTTCCTTCGAACATTTATCTTAAGGATGCTCAGGGCAGATACGTCTTCTGCACGCAATACTGGCACCATCTGCATCAGGACGGCGAGAAGCACTGGACCATCCGCGGCAAGACTGACGTTGATATCCGCAAGGATAAGGAAAATGCACTTAAAGCCATGGAAACTGACCGGATCATGCTAAAGACCGGTAAGGGTACAGATTATATCATCGAAGAAAATCAGGATGGCATTCAGGAGTTCCTGGAGCTGGTAAAGCGCCCTGTTTTCGATGATGACGGCAACATTACAGGCATCATCGCACTGATCAATGACGTTACCGAAAAGCAGCTGTTGAAGCTCGAGCTCGAGAAGCGTTCCAAAACTGATGAGATGACGGGACTTCTCAATAAAGGAGCCGTTCAGGATCTTATCAGCATGATTCTGAACAACTATTACAAGGATGATGAAGACAGCATATGCGCGCTTATGATGATCGATGCGGATCATTTTAAGCATGTAAATGATACGTTCGGACATATTGCAGGTGACCGCGTTCTGGCTACCATAGGAAGGCTTATCCAGAATATCTTCAGGGGAAGAGACGTTGCCGGCCGTATAGGAGGAGACGAGTTCGTCGTCTTTTTGCGTGACATCAAATCACGTGATATGGCGGTAAGTCTTGCCGAGAGACTGCAAAATGAGGTCCAGAATGCATTCAGCGGCGATCTGGAGAAATGCGTTACACTTTCTATCGGTATCTCGATCTTCCCGGATCACGGCACAAAGTTTGAAGATCTTTATAATGCTGCGGACAAAGCCCTTTATTATGTAAAAGAACACGGACGCGCTTCACATCATATTTATGATCAGCGGTCAGAAGGTGAGTGAAGGGATCGTATGATGGACGGAATACAAAGAGGACTTGTATATACCAACGACAACTGCATAGGCTGCAACAAATGCATAAGAACATGCAGCTGTATCGGTACATGTGTGTCGACACTCCCCGATGAGAAAGGAATTTCAAGGATCGAGGTCGACGGCAACCGCTGCATAGCCTGTGGTGCATGTTTCGACGTGTGCGAGCATAACGCAAGGAGCTTTGTGGATGACACGGAAAGATTCTTTGAAGATCTGAAAAAGGGAGAGCAGATCTCGCTTCTTTTAGCTCCGGCGTTTCTTGCAAACTATCCTGATACATATTCCAATGTCCTCGGAGGGCTGAAAGCATTAGGCGTAAACCGCATCATTAGCGTTTCTTTCGGTGCTGATATCACAACCTGGGGATACATCAATTACATTAAAGATCACGGTTTTGAAGGCGGCATTTCCCAGCCCTGTCCCGCAGTCGTTGGATACATTGAACGCTATATTCCTGAGCTCCTTCCCAAGCTTTTCCCGGTGCAGAGCCCGCTTATGTGTGCTGCGATATATGCGCGCAAGGAACTGGGCATAAGCGACAAGTTTGCTTTTATCGGTCCCTGCATCGCGAAGAAACTGGAGATCGACGACCCGAACAATCAGGGATACGTAAGTTACAACGTGACTTTTGCTCATCTCATGAAATATGTTGAAGAGCATGGCGTTTACGGTGATCCTTACACAGATGAGATAGAGTACGGGCTTGGTTCGATATACCCGATGCCGGGCGGTTTGAAAGAGAATGTCTTGTGGCTCTTAGGGGATGATGCGTTCATCCGTCAGGTTGAGGGAGAGAAAAGACTCTATCACTATCTCGAGCAGAATAAGGAACGACTGAAGAGCGGCAACACTCCGTTCCTTTTCGTTGATGCACTTAACTGCGAAAAGGGCTGCTTATGCGGAACCGGTACGGATATGGAGCTTTCAGCTACCGATAATGCGCTCATCAATCTTCATGAGATAAAGAAATCCGTTAAAAAGAACACTTCAGGCAGTGCATGGTCAAGGTTCTCAACACCGGAGGAAAGACTGGCATGCCTTAACGAACAGTTTGCAGATCTCAAGCTTGAGGATTACATCCGAAGATATACCGACAGATCCGAGCACTGCACACTGCGTATCCCGGATGCCGAAGAACTTGAGATGATCTTCATTGAGATGAACAAGCTCGATGAAGCATCCAGGCATATCAATTGCTCCTGCTGCGGTTATGACAGCTGTGAGGAGATGGCGGTCGCCATACACAACGGCTTCAACCATAAGGACAACTGCATTCATTATCTTAAAGACATGTTCATTCAGAAGACTGCCGAGACCGATATGATGACAGGGCTTCCTAATGCTGCAGGTTTCAGGACGTTTATCAATCAGCTCAGGACAAAGGGAACTCTGACAGATTACAATGCATTCAGCTTTAACCTCAGAAATACCGCTCTTGCCAATAAGAAGTATGGTAAGCAGGAAACAGACAATCTGCTTATAAAGTATTCCGAGAATCTTATGACACATATCGGTGAAGATGAGTTCGCAGGACGTTTATCTGGAGATAATTTCATCATTGCCGTTCATAAGGAAAAGACTGAAACTATTCTTAAGCTTACGGAAGGCATTAAGATAAGTGTTTCTGATGAACTGCATACAATTGCTTTAATTAAGGCTGTGGCAGGCTGTCTTGATATCGATGATGACATGGACAGCGAAGGTATTCTTGGAAGATGTGCCACCGCGCTGAATGAAGCCAGATACAATAAGCATATTCCGTATGTGTTCTCGACTTCCGAAATGCACAGCAAGGCAATTCAGCAGAAGCAGATAGCTTCGGTTTTCAGGGAATCGTTGAATAACGGTGAGTTTATGCCGTTCTATCAGCCGAAGGTCAATACCAAAACGAAGACGCTTGTCGGTGCGGAAGCGCTTGTCCGTTGGATCAGAAACGGCAGCCTTATGACTCCCGGCGAGTTTATCCCTGTCCTTGAGGGCGATAACAGCATCTGTGAGCTTGATTTCTATATCCTTGAACAGGTTTGTAAGGATCTGCGCAGATGGATAGATGAAGGATTCGAACCGGTACCGGTTTCAACGAACTTTTCCAGAAGAAATCTTTCAGATCCGGCCTTTTCTGAGAAGATCGATTCGGTGATCCTGCGCTACGGGATACCCAAAGAGTATATCGAAGTCGAACTTACCGAAACACTCAGCGCGGAGGAGAACGAGCGGCTTGGAAGGTTCATAAACGATATGCATAAAGCGGATATCACGATGGCGATAGACGATTTCGGAACGGGATACTCTTCGCTCAATCTTTTGAGGGATATCCAGGCAGACATGCTCAAGCTCGATAAGTCATTTATTGACGGGCACACGGGTACGAAGCGTGACAGCGTGGTCGTGTCGAACATCGCGAAGATGGCAGTGGAACTGGACATGGGCATAATAGCCGAAGGCGTTGAAAGATGGGATCAGGTTGAATTCCTGCAGAGCGTTAATATCGATACGGTGCAGGGTTATCTTTTCGATATGCCTTTGACTAAGGAAGATTATGAGAAACGGCTGAAGGACAAGAATTATAAATGAAGATACTGGTTTTAGGCGGAACAAGGTTTTTCGGTATTCACATGGTCAATGACCTTATAGAGAAAGGTCATGAGGTCACAATTGCGACCAGAGGACAAACTCCTGATTATTTCGGCGATTCCGTATCAAGGATATGCTTTGAAAGAACTGACGAAGACAGCATAAAAGCAGTTATAGCAGGAACGCATTATGACGTGATCATTGATAAACTAGCTTATTGTTCAAATGACATCAGGAAGATCATGGAAGCGGCAGACTTCGATAAGTATATCTGTATGTCGAGCACGGCAGTCTATGATCCCAAGCACATTGATACCGTTGAAGATGATTTTGACGGCAAAGGCGGAGAGCTTATCTGGTGCGACAGGCAGGACTATCCTTATGACGTGATAAAGAGACAGGCCGAATATGCTTTGTGGCAGAAGTATCCGGATAAGAACTGGATCGCCGTCAGGTATCCTTTTGTAACCGGCAAGGACGATTACACCACGCGTCTTTATTTCTATGTTGAGCATGTATTAAAACAGCTTCCCATGAAGGTTGACAATATTGATTCAAAGATGGCCTTCATAAGATCTGACGAAGCAGGAGAGTTCCTGTCATTCCTTGTGGATAAAGACATCAAAGGCGCCGTGAATGGCAGTTCCAAAGGTGCTGTCTCGATCATGGAGATACTGGATTATCTCGAAAAAGAGACAGGTTACAGCGCAGTTTTGAGTGAAGACGGAGATCCCGCTCCTTATAACGGCGAGCCTGAATACAGCATCAATACAGATAAAGCTGAATCACTCGGATTCAGCTTTACGGAAGTTAATGACTGGATTTACGGCCTGATCGATTATTATATCGACGTGGCACACGAAGGCCTGCTGGGCCTTTATGATGCGTAGGTGCAAAGAAGAGCCGCATATAATAACGTGATTATCAATAGGATGATGCCTGCGATTATGAACAAAGGCCTCAGCTTGCCGAGGTAGGTAGGGGCAGGGCAGAAGGCTTCTCCGGTCTGACCGTTGATGGCAACCTGATATGTGTGCTTGCCGTATCTGTATGTGGCCAGATATATAGGAGCCAGAAGACATCTGAACTTAACGTTATAGTAGTTGGTAGCTATCTTGTTGACGTAGTAGTTGCGTCTGTTCTGCTTCCACATATCGTGTTTCAGTTTTTTCTGTATCTGAATCTTAGTGCGTTCCCATCCGTTGTTAAGACCTACCGTATATCGCTCGGCAGGAATGCCTGTGAGATATTCAGGCTTATAGGGAACGACTCTCTTGAAGTCGAATTTCTGAACCTTGGAAATGTACGGATGATTGATCTTGTCAGAAGCATAGGTGACCAGGTCGTTAAAATACTGGTTCCACACGCCGGTGAATTCATATCCGTTATCGTTCCCATGGCTGTATGTGTGGGCACTGAAAGAAGAGACCGTGAAAGCATCGAATGTCCAGAAAGGCAAATAGATGCCTATGATGTTCTCAAGCTGGCAGTTTAAGGCGCTTTTGACAAGGCAGTGCTTTTTCTTGAGGAAATTGATAAAGCACTTCTGAGTCAGTTCTCTGCTGATGGCGAAAGGTATTATGCCGTTGGGAGCCATGATCTGCTCGTTCTCGGCAGCGGGAGTTACGCTTGCGGAACCGCAGAAAGGGCAGGCGCCCGTAACCTGTTCAGCGTCGTAGATGGTCTGTCCGCCGCAGTTAGTGCATATGATCAGCTTTTTTGCTCTGCCCCAGTCTACGTTGGCACGCTGAAGGGCAGCGTTAAAGTCGAGCTCCTGGACAGAGTCTATCGTACCCGGCTGCGGAAGCGGTGAAGAAAGTCCGCAGTAAGGGCATAAAATTGTCGAAGTTGCAGGATCGAACTTAAGGCCTGCAGAGGCACCGCATCCGGGACACTTTATTTCCGGACTCGTTACGTTGACTGCACCAATGAACGGATAGTTTTCTGACATCTTTACCACCTTTTCCTTCTAAAAGATATTTTACCAAATGAACCTTACAAGGTATACTGTTCGTTGGCTTTTATGGGCGAATTTTAAAAAGGGCGTGATTGTACTGTGCTTAAGCGTGTTGCTGTCTGTTTTCTTGCCGTGCTCGGAATGGGATTCTTTCTCTCGTTCCTGATGCTTTGCGGCCTCGGTACAGACCCGTGCTCTTTCATGAACAAGGCTATCTCTTTAAGGTTCGGGATGCTTTTCGGCACATGGCAGCTGATAATCAACGCTGTCATGCTGATAATAGTTCTGCTGTGGGACAGATCGAGCCTTGGTTTCGGAACTGCCTTTAATATGGTTTTAGTCGGATACTATGTTGATTTCTTTGACTGGGTATGGGGTAAGACAATACCTGCTCATATCTTTACCGATAATGTTACCAGGTGGCCCGTATATATCGTGGCACTGCTTTGCTTTATCATCAGCGCGGCAGTCTATATCAATTCAGACATGGGAGTCGCGCCTTACGATGCACTGCCTAAGATCATCACGGAAAAGGTAACAGGGAGGTTCCCGAAGGTGCCCAAGATGCTGATAAGAATGGCATGGGACTTTTCTGCTATCATTATAGGAGTTCTAGCAGGAGGAATACCTGTTGTAGGCGTTGTGCTGATGGCGATATTCTTAGGACCTGCCATAAGTCTTGTCGGCAGGCAGTTTTTCAGCAAGAATAAGCAAAAAGGTATAGAAGAAAGTAAGTAAGGGGAGATCATTTATGAGTAAAAAGACAACGGAATTGACAGTCAGGATTGCAGCAGCTTTGCTTTTGGTAATCTGCGTGTTTTCGTTCGCAGCCTGCGGTAATAAGGGGATCGAAGGCACATGGGTCCTCATTGAGGAATATGAGGCTGACGGGAAGAAGATATCAAGCGAAGAGCTTGAGGATATGGGTATTTCAGAGACCTACGTGATTGAAAACGGTGAGGTTAAGTATACGGTTACTACGAAACTCGCCAAGAAACCGATTACTCTGAAGTTTGTTCTGGAAGATCTTGGTCATAACAAATACAACTTCAAACTCGGGAAAGGCAAGATAACCTTTGCTACGGCAGAAGTTAAAGGGAATACAATGTCTTACTATGTCGGTGAGGGCGACAAGAAAACAAAGATGGTATTCAAGAGGCAATAAGCCTGTACGTTGAATAACGGAACAGGATTTGATTCAGGAAGGCGTTTTATGGGCACATGGAGTGAAAGCATAACCGGAAACGATACGGCACAGGATCTTCTTGATGAGTACAGGGCTGCGTTTTTCTACTTCGATGTTGATACTGCCGTTAAAAAGATAGATGAATACGTCAGGACGATGTTCGATGAAACTGACGAGGTGGAGTTTTGCTGCTACTTCTATTCTCTGGCGGAATTCATGTGGAAAAAAGGCATCCTTACCGATGACATTAGAGACCGTGCTGTCAGGATGGTGGACAGTGACTTTGGCATGGGTGAATGGATCGAAGCCGGAAACTCTGCCGAGAAGGCACGCCGTAAGGTCCTGAAGGCGTTCAAAGAGAAGATACTGTCTCCGCAGTGCGCTCCGAAAAAGATCAGGATCGATTTCCATATGGAAGACATCTTCAATGACGGTGAATATGTCGCGATTCAGCTCAAGACCCTTGGTAAGCCTTACACTTGCCGTTCTGATACACGCAAAGGCATAACTGACGAAGAGTTTCACAGCCTCGACGGTAAATATGTCGTTCTGCAGAAGATCAAGTCTCATGTTTCCTGTGTCTCACAAATAGTTCCGGAAGTATGCGACAGATGGGCAGTTTTCAGGATGTTCAAAGGGATCTACGATTCAATTTCCGATATAGATATAGCTTCTCTTGAAGAAGTTGAATTAAGTCCTGGCAATCCTTTCTTTACCACTGAGAGCAGCATGTCGTATTTTAAGAAACGCGGATATCAGGTGATAGGAAAGGGCATAGCTCCGGATGGAAATGTCAGGCGCAACGTGGTTCAGGGTATTTACTTTGGAATAAACCAGCCGCACTATAATCCTGATTCGCAGATCGTAAGCCGCTTATTACCGTTTCTATGAAGATCTGAATGAGAGGTTAACTGATGAAACTGGATAAGTTATCAGAACATATATGGGTATTCCCGTATGAAGAGAAAAGGGACAGGCCCAATCTCTGTTATATTCATGGCGACCGCTGGACCGTTGTGGTAGACGCAGGTCACTCTGAAGAACACGTAAGAGAGTTTTATGCTGCGCTTGAAGAGGCAGACTTGGCGCTTCCTGATCTTACAGTTATCACTCACTGGCATTGGGACCATATACTCGGTATGCATGCCGTTCACGGCCTTACGCTCGCCAATGAATTGACCAGACAGCATATAGCTGAATTCAAGAACAAGATAGAAAACGAAGGAACTGCGGATTTCTTTGCTTACGATGAGAGGATCCGTGAAGAGTATAAAAACGGCCAGCAGGTTTTGGTTACTCTTCCTGATATGGTCTTTAGCGGTGAGATGACGTTCGACCTCGGAGGCTGCACCGTCAGGATATTCCAGGCTGAAGCGCCTCATACGGACGATTCCACGCTTATAGAAGTTAAAGAAGATAAGGTACTGATCTTGGGAGACTGCACCTGCGGGAATGTTCCTGAATGGAAAGTTGATCCGGTTCTTGCCGAAAAGCTTGCAAAGACCATAGATGAAGTTGATCCTGAAGTGTGTTTGCTCGGACACTGGACCGCGCTTTCCAAGGATATAATAATTCACGATCTGTTATATGGAGAAGAGGAGGAATAATATGGGAAAGATAAGTTTAAAGCCCTACAACGATTATTGCCCGCAGACATTGTTCCTGTACGGAACATACGATGAGCAGGGGAATCCTGATTTCGGCCTTTTCTGCTGGTTCAGTTACATTTGGGATAACGAGATGGGCGTCATGTGCTGCATCGGCGGCGAAAAGCCCACGAAGGACAACATCAGGAGAAACAAGATCTTTTCCGCTAGCATAGTAACCGAGGAACTGCTTAACGCAGCAGATTACTTGGGCCATGTAAGCGGATACGATCCTGATAAGGTTAAGCTTGATATAGGCAAGGGCGAAGTGCTCGATGTACCTGTCCTTAATGCCTCGCCCGTTGTTTTTGAGCTGGAAGCAACTGATTTTATTGAGAAGAACGGCAGTACTGTCATTCTCTGCAAGATGAGAAATGTACTTCAGGATGAATCATTGTCTTCTGAAGAGACGTTTGAGCAGAAGCTTATGCGCACTGCGCCGATAAGGACAACATGCAAGCATTATTTCAGTTATCAGGGCAAGGATCTCGGCGGTTGGGGCGAGCCGATGAAGAAGCTATAAAGAGTGCAGCGAACTTATATGGAAAGCGTTAATAATCTGATACCTAAAGATAAGTTCGATGTTTCTTCTTTCGAACAGTTAATGGCTCTGAATGATGCGGAGATAGACCCGATCATTCCCGAACTTCTTAAATGGATACAGGACATGAACTGGCCTGTTGCGTCTTCTGTGATCAATGTACTTGCATCGCACCGCGCAGCAACTGAAAAGCATTTGCTTGTTTTGCTCAAACCGGAACAGAAAGATGATGAATGGAAGCGGAACATAATAAAGTATCTACTCAGCGAGTGGCATTCATATCCGGATGATGAACGTATTACAGCAGAAATAAAAAGGATCGCAGAGAATCCTACAGACGGAGAACGTGAAGAGTTAGTTGATGAGGCTGCTCAAGAATTACTGAATGTTTTCGCTTGATTCTTCAGGAAATTATAGGAAAGAGTTTATGACTAATAAAGACATATTAAGAATTGCTATGGAACAGTCGGCGGCAGATCTCGGCTGTAAAGCTGAAGACTTCTTATCTGATAAGAATGTTATCGTTCCGCTGAACATGGGCCCTGATGCCAAGGTGTATTATAAGCTTCCCATCGGCTGCAATTTCGTTTCGTACGGAAATAATGTCGTTGCAGCAGTGACTGATGAAGTTGCGGATATAGTAACTGAATACGTTTCCAAGTTTAAGTTCTATCATTGCTTTGAGACCCCTAATTTGCATTGGCTTGATGAAAGACTGTCAGCAAAAGGGTTTACGACATGCTTCATGGCTGAATACTATCTGCCTGACCTTAACAGACTGTCAGAAATCCCTTGTGCATATGAAATGAAGGTGTTGGAAAAAGGACAGTTTGACGATCTGTATATTCCTGAGTGGCCTAACGCTTTATGCAGCGACAAAAAGCATCTTGATATGCTTGCTGTCGGAGCCTACGATGGCTCAAAGCTTGTAGGTCTTGCGGGATGTTCTGCTGATGCTAAAGAGATGTGGCAGATAGGAGTTGATGTTCTGCCTGAATACCGCAGAAACGGCATAGCATCCGCAATCACATCCAAACTTGCTTTGGAGATACTCGAACGTGATAAGGTGCCTTTTTACTGCACTGCATGGTCAAATATCAGATCGGTGCGAAATGCAGTGAAATGCGGTCTTATACCTGCATGGGTTGAAATGACTGTAAAACCTGCCGATACGGTAAAGTCGATGAACGCGTAATCTTTTTCTTACAAATAATCCGCAAGTTTATTTGTCCTTTTGGATATGATGGAGAAAACTTAATTTGCGGGTGAGGTAAATGAAAAGATTTAACAGATACTTAGGATTGGTTATGGCTTCGTCACTGCTGCTTTCCATGACTGCGTGCAACAAGCTTTCCGTTAATGCTGAAACAAACGCGCCTGCGGAAGTATCCTCAAGCAGTACGGCAACTTCTGAAGATACAAGTGCTTCTTCCGAAACGACGGATAGTCAGACAAAAAGCAATAAATCTTTGGATGATGATCTTTTCAACATGTATGCTGATCCGGCGTATACACTGCCTAAAGAATTCCTTGCGAACATATCGGATCATGATGCTACCTGGTACGAGCGGTTAGATATTTGCCTGGGAAACGGCACTGTTCTTGAGCACTACGAGGTTAATGACAAAACGGTTGCCGATGCCAAATGGAAGATAAGTCAGGCAGAACGCGTTAATGACTATTCGTTCAAAATAAAGATAACGGATCTTGTCAGCAGTAATTCTACTGATATTAAATATCCTGAAGAATATTGCAGACTTAATAAGGGTGATGAACTGATCATATACCTGCCGAATACACCGACTGATGATATAGCGTTTGTGGCGTATGCAGCTGCGGCTTATAAAAGCGGCCAGCCAGATGATCCCCAGAGACGCCTTCAGGCATTCTGTGTGTATAATCCAGCATCGAACGGTGCTTGCAGGATCCTTATGCATGGTTTGCTTGTCAGTGAGAAGACAAGCCCGGATGACATGAAGATCTGGTACGGCGAGTATCTTACTGAAAACGGTAATAAGGTGAAGATATATGACGATCCGTCAACCCGTGAACCGAGTGTGGATCTTGCTTATGCCGGCAGTAAGCAGTGTAACGGCATGAAGGTTAGAAAAGTTAAGGGCGATCCGAATGAACTCTATGCTTTCGGAAAAGCAGATGATGGTACGGTAATTGTCATTGGTCTTGATTATAGTGATGAAGGATATTCCATGAGTGTTTATAAATCTGCGGAAAGTGATGAGGATAAAAACTTTGGCCAAGATACTGGCACGCATATGATTAAACAAAAACAACGCTAAAAACTGCAAAATCAGGATGTGTTTCCAAGTGAACATTTAAGAACCGGGCTGTCCCGGTTCTTTTGTTATAATACGGCTATGTCAACGGAGAATACGGAAAACGAACTCAAACTGGTGAAAAAGAAAAGAGCAGACCTTGCAAAGAGCCTGATCTATTGGTTTGTCGTCTTTTTCGGAATAACATTCTTTATTGTTACAAAACTGACACCATTTGCTCCGCCTGGAAATGTCCTGAATGCCGGATTTCTTAACACCTTGAAATACATGGTGCTGCTCAGAGCCTGTTTTGCGGTGCTGTCTGTCATCATGATGATCGTGGCTGTGTTTAGAATGGATCGGATCAATGCCGAGGATAAGCGTAAATATCTTTTGATTCTCATATTTGTTGCAATAGCTGCATTCATCCTTAGTACCAGAGGAAGATTCAGTATAAACGGTGTTTTCAGAGCATTTACTGATACTCCTCAAGTAGCAGCGAAAACCATTACAGATAAACGCATCGGATCAGGACGTTTCAAAAGCACACAAACTGTTTATTTTGATGACGGCTCATTCGGGCATGTTTCATATTACTATTATCGCAGCCTTTCCGTTGGCTCTAAAGTGTATGTGGTATACTGCGACAGAGAACCGATAGGTGTGTTCCCGGTAGAAAAATACACACTTGATGTATAGATGTTTCTGCGCTTATGGAGAATGAAAATTGTTTAGGACGATAATGATATTTCCGCAATTGGATGATACAGCGATCATAGATGAGATCAGAGACAGATATGATCCGCTGGCTAAGCTTGTCAGGCCGCATGTCACGATAGTCTTTCCCTTTGAATCTGAAATGACAAATGCCGAATTGGAGGAAGAACTGTCCCGCAGTTTGAATAATGTAAGTCCTTTTGAACTGGTTTTGCACGGTTTCAGCAAAGCAATGGATAATTGTCTGTTCCTTGATGTTGAGAAGGGGAAAGAGATAATTGAAGCAATACACGATGATCTGTATTCAAACCGCTTCAAGGAGTTTGATCCCGGTTTTGCATATGAATATATCCCTCATGTGACAGTCGGTAAGTTTGATGATGAGCAGGATCTAAATGAAGCATATGAACAGGTCAAAGATATCGATGTCAGCTTTCAGACTATAGTGAAGAAGATTTCCGTTGAGATGATCGGTGAACATGAGAAGTCGATCATTGCTTTTGAATGCGCACTTGAATGAAAGCTTTGCATAGTCTGTAATTTCTCGGTTGTTTTGGCGTAATTTGTCTGCTGTTTGCTGTATTTTGGCATGCTAATCTGATTACGATAGTTTTCGCTCCCTCTCAGATATAAAGGCGGACAGGCATATGAAGAAGATCATTGTTGCCATTGCGATACTGATGCTGATGCATTTTGCTGCATTAGGAGTACTTGCTGCGCTTTACCCTGTAAATCCATTGTTTGACAGAACTTACGATGGCAGGCCGGAAGTGGAATGCTTTGAGTTCAGACAGGAGGCGGACTTGCGGGACATTTCCGTTATTCTGCCAAGATCTGGCAAGATGGTGCCGGGTATCATCTTTACTATAAAGAGTATGAAAAACCCGATAAGACATTTTCTCTAACTAAACTTGAATACCTTCAGTGCACCGGTTTTAGCAGGGCGGATGCCGAGGCAATGGCTGCTTTTGAAGGGGCCAGGATCGCGGATGGATTTTATACGACTGTTCGGATCAAGTTCAAAGGCAGTACTGAGATTAAGATGCCGGCTAAATCTTATGACGGTAATGAATTCGGATCACTTATGTCAAACGTGCGGCAGATCGTCAGTGTCAAACAAGACAATCACGAAAACGATCCTATAGTTAAGCTCAACAATCGTCTCAGTAACTATTCTCTTAAAAACAACGTTGATTTTTATACGCTCAGCTATCGTAAAAAAGACAGAAAAAGCGAGGCTTGGAACAACAGTTTGTACTTTTCAAAGGGAATCTTATTTCAGCCTAGGCAGATATATTATTTCCGTAGGGACTGCGCTCGTTCTTTTGTGCCCGAGGAGTGTACGGTTTTTGATTTTGAAGGGCAGAAAGCTTACATCAGAGCATTTGAATCTGACGACACATGCTGTTTTTACATATATCTGCAGGAAAGCCGCGACGAGATCGTATTAATGTCATCCATGCCCAAAGAAGCGTCTCTTGAAGAATATAAGCGCGATTTCTGCAGCATGATGACAGATACCTCGAAAGCCAGCTCCCGTGATAAGGCTGTAATGATCGAAGTTGCCGCGTTTTTAGCCGTAACGTTTATGACCGTGGTGATTATGTATATAATTGTTCTTAAAACTGAATCAAGGAATAAAACATGAAGATATACGTTGATTTTGATGACTGCCTTTGCGAGACCGCCAGGTCATTCGCGGATCTTGCAATTGAAATGTTCGGAAAGCGTGTGCCTTATGAGAAGATCAGATTTTTCGAGCTGAACAAGTCATTTGAACTGAATGATGAAGAGTATGACAGGTTTATGCAAAAAGGTCATGAGCCTGATGTACTCCTGTCTTACAAAGAAACTCCCGGTGCATCCGAGGTAATTAATGAATGGCTTGCCTCAGGGCATGACGTTTCGGTTATCACGGGACGTCCTTACAGTGCTTTTGAACCGTCACGTAAGTGGCTTGATGACCATGGCATGAAGGATGTCAGGCTGTATTGTCTCAATAAATACGGCAGGGACAGTTTCTATAACAGTGATTTCAGTCTGGAACTTGATGATTACTATAAGATGAAGTTTGATCTTGCCGTCGAGGATTCACCCAAGGCATTTAAGTTCTTTTCGCATCTGCCTGATCTGAAAGTGCTTGTTTATGACAGGCCGTGGAACAGGGAAGTTGAATTCCCGAATACAAACTATTACAGGTGCACTGACTGGCAGATGATAAGAAAGAACGTTGCTGAGCATTCAGGTGAATAGTCCGGAAAGGAGCTTATATGCCGCTTGTTAATGTTGTAATGCTGAAAGGAAAGTCTTCTGAATACAAGAAGACTGTTCTGGGCTGCATTCATCAGGGGTTGGTCGAATCGCTCGGGATAGAGGACTGGGACAGGTTTCAGCGCATAACGGAGTATGACAGGGAAGACTTCGAGTTCCCTGATTTTAAGACGGATGCTTTCATGATAATTGAACTGACTCTTTTCCCTGGAAGGACAAAGGAGCAGAAAGGTGATGCGATTAAAGCCATCACTTCGCGTTTGGAAGAAAGTCTTGGGATTGCTCCTTCGTATGTGTTTGTTGTTATAAATGAGCCTCCGCTTGAGAACTGGGGAATGGGTGGAATTCAAAAAAGATGAGACGACTTAAGAACCTGACTCTTATATTGTTTCTTCTTTTTGCCCTGATGCTTTCAGGGTGTTCCGGGACGTCTGCAACAGCTACGCAGGCGCCGCCGACAGATATCACGATAGACAGCAGATATAAGGCTATGACAGGAAAGGTCGTTGCTTTCGGAACAAGCATCTGGGCAATAGAACGCGGACCCACGGGTATTGCTTCAAGGCTTGAGCAGATGACCTCATTCAAAGTCACGGATAACTGCTATCTTGGCGGAATGGCAGTCAGGTTAGAAAACGATTATTTTACTGACGTAAGCCTTGAGTCCATCCTTTTTTACGATGACAATAAATACAATATAGAAAAACGAAACAGCATTTACGATGCTGATTACGTGATACTTGCTTACGGCGGCAATGACCAGTCCAGGGGTGTTCCCGCATCAGGAGAAGGTCAAAGCTTCGAAAACGCTATGAGGCGTTCTGTCGCTGCCATTAAGCAAATGAATCCTAAAGCGCATATCATACTGATCGCGCCGCTTAACGGCTGGGTGCTCATTGACGGGGAATATGTTCAATTCAAAGACATCGACGAGGGAGGCGGAAAGCTTAACGACTATATCGCTGCCGTGGAAAGAATTGCTAAAGATGAAAACCTGCTTTGTGTGAATATGAATGATGTAATTGCCTTCTCAAAAGATGAACCGAAAAAGTATTTTGAGGACGGTGCTCATCTGACTGAGCTCGGCAGGAAGATATATGCGCAGTATCTGACAGAAAAGATCTACGAGAGTTATTATAAAGACGACCGGAGGTGATGGCCGTGGATTACAGAAGATATGGTGATGCGTTCTATGTCCGGATGGATAAGGGTGACGAGATCATAGGGAAGATCCTTGAGCTCTGCAGGAAAGAACAGATCTTATCTGCCACGTTCAGCGGAATAGGCGGATGCAGCGAAGCTCAGATACAGACATTCCTTCCCGAAACCGGTGAGTTTGAGACTCGTACGGTCAGCGGCATGCTTGAGCTTGTATCACTTACGGGAAATGCGTTTTCTGACGATCAGAACGAGCTTTATCTTCATGCACACGGAGCCTTCTCGTATAAGGAAGGGGAGAAGCACTGCGTTTCAGCAGGTCACATCAAATCCATCACGGTATCTTATACGGCTGAGATCGAATTAAGGCCCGTCGTTGGCGTTGTCATCCGCCGTCAATTTGATCCTGAAACGGGTACGGGATTCTGGAGTTTCTGAAGAATTTATGGAGATCAGTTACAGACAGGTCCGTAAGGAAGACGGACATGAATGGTATTCGCTTTTGAACAGGGTTTGGCGCATTGCGTACGCCGGCATTTTCCCGGAGGAAGTGTTTGATGAACGCGACAGATGGATTGATGCCAAAGTCTGTGAGTTTACTGAAGAAAAGTTCCTTGGCGAGAGAAAGATCGCGTATGTTGCAGAGGCTGAAGGAAAGATAGCGGGCCTGGTGTTCGGAACACTTGATTCTGATTACGTATACTTCAAAAACGACTATGCTGATCTTGTAGCTCTGTATGTTCTCCCTGAATATCAGGGGATGGGGATTGGTAATACTCTCAAGGAGATTTTTATTGAATGGGCAAAAGAGAAGGGCGCTGAAAGATATGTCATAGGCGTTCTCAGAGATAATTCCAAAGCCAGAAAAGTATACGAATCGTGGGGTGGAACATTATCGGAGCATGAACAGGATTTCGTTGTGATGAATGTCGGTTACCCTGAATGCTTCTATACTTTTGAATTATAAAAATCGTCGGTAACAGCTTGATTATTCTTCAATTTTCCTGAGATTTAATTCGTGTTTTTAGGATATAATTTCTCCGTTTAAGTTCTTTTAGGAATAAGGGAGGAACTATATGGGATTTTTGGATAATTTCAAAGCAGCGATGAAAGCCGGCTCAGAGGCGGCAGATTCCATCATTGAGAGACAGCGCGCTGAGAAGGCTGCAGCAGAAGCTGCAGCAAGGCCGAAGCCAGAGGCAAGACCTCAGCAGAGCCGTTTGCCTGAAGGCGTCGTCATGGTCAATCTGAACAGACTTCAGCCTATTGAACTTGGCGTCAATTCAAAGGGCCAGAACGTTTTGTTGACCGTTAACGGCACACTGCATGCTAAACCTTTAGGACAGACCGCTCTAGATGCAGATGCTCAGAGGAACGAGATCAGGAATATCGCCCGTGAGGTCATCATAAGAGAAATGAAGCCTCAGATCGATTCCATGGGAGACCTTAAGTTCCTGATGAAATCCGCCAATGACCTGAACAGGACTGTATGTGAAGAACTGAGTGTCCGCGGTTATCAGGCTGCGTTTAGGATCCCCATGGTGATCCGTCCTAACTGATTTTATGACTGACGGTAATCCCGGTGAGCAGTACAAGACTGCTGAGAATCTGAATATTAGGATTTCTATTCATCAGAAGTATTCTGTCAACAGGCAGGGGTTCGGCAACTGGATCTTCTCAAACTATCAGATAGGTGAGGGGATGAAGGTTCTTGAACTCGGGTGCGGTACAGGTGAGATGTGGCTTGGGAAAGACGATATCATTAACCGCTGTTCCAGACTAGTCCTGTCGGATCTTTCCGAAGGAATGATCGATACTGCAAAAGAGAAGCTTATAGGTCACGGTTCGATCGAATATCAGATCATTGATATTCAGGATATTCCTTTTCCTGACGCAAGCTTTGACGTTGTCATAGCCAACATGATGCTCTATCATGTTCCGGATCTTTCTCGCGGCCTGGAAGAGGTTAAGCGCGTGCTTAAGGACAACGGAACATTCTATTGCGCCACATACGGCGAAAACGGAATGATGGAACATATCGAGCTTATGTTTGATGAATATCCGATCAGCAGTGCATATAACTACAGCTTTACGGTGCAGAACGGGCAGGGGATACTGAAGAAGTGTTTTCCTGATGTTAAGTGCCTTCGTTATGAAGACGCGCTGGATGTTACCGATGCTGACGATCTGATCGACTATATCTATTCGCTGCCGTCTTTTTCCGATATCCAGGATCTGCCGAGAGAGACTATCAAAGCGGAGCTCATTAAGCATATGCATGACGGCGTCTTGCATATCCCGAAAGACTACGGAATGTTCATTGCACGTAAGAGCTTCTCTATAAGTAATTCTGCAGTTTAACAGTAATCTTGGCAGAATTTGTCCGTTAGGGCGCCTCTCCTTAAATGTTAATCTGTTTCTTATATTGCATTTAATGTGGGGTTATATGAAAAACGCTTCTTTAAAGATAACGTCTCTGATACTGGCGCTTGCTGTCGTCATGACCATGGCAACATGTGCACCGCTAAACAGTAAAAGCCAGCTGCTGGAACTTGAATATACGGAGTTTCCTACAAAACCTTACGATGCCGATAAAGTGCATCCTGTAAGGAAACCCGGAAGCGTTTCCGGCCAGGAAGCTGTAAACGAGCTTAATTCCATCGAATTGGATTACTTCAGACATGACTTATGCGATAACTATTTACACGCAAACTGGGCTTTCAGCGATCTTGATGCCGCGGGGATCAAGGTGGAAAAACCCGGCTTCGGCAAAGTTGGCCCCGGTGACATAAAGAGTGAATGTGAATACTTGGGCGGCCTTCTGGAAAGGCTTTATAAGATTAATTTCGAAAAACTCGCTAAGCAGGACAGAGACTTCTACGATCAGATCGTATTCGATCTTGAGGAAGAGAGATACATAAAGCAATACGAAGGCTTCAGCTACATGCTGCCTGCGATATCGCAGGAGAGTGCAGGATCAATTTACCTGAATCTAAGTTATATGGATGTCAGGAACAAGAAGGAAGCGGAACTGTTTATTGAGTTCATGAAAGATGCGGACAGATATTATGATGAGGTCTGCGCCTTCGAGGAAAAGCGTTCGGAGAAGGGCTTGTCTTCGGTTCAAAAGTTCTACACCAAGTGCAGCACCGCATATTACATGCTTACACAGAACAGCCGTACTGCGCCTTTCAGAGCGACCATTGCAGAAAAGATCAATGCCATAACAGACATGAACGAAGAAGAGAAGACTGCTTACATGGCAGAATTCGATAAGGTCCTGCAGGAAGTGCTGATCCCTGTATTTAATGAGTGCAGCAAGCGCTATGCCGCTCTTGCAAAAACGGCGCTGAATACAAAAGGACTGGCTGGCCTTGAACATGGAAAGGAACTGTATGAGCATCTGCTTAGAAAACAGATAGGCAGAGACTGCAATGTATCAGAACTTGCAAAGGGACTCGACAATGTCCTTTCTATGGAGCCTGCAAGTGCCAATCCGCCGCCTCTGGGAGAATCCAACCGCGAAAAGATGGATTACATTGAAAGCAGGGCTTTTGAGTTTTTCCCGAAGCTTAAGATCAATTATGAGATCGCCAAGCTTCCGGAGTCTTTCAAAGCTGCCAATATAGGCGGTGTGTACGCGGCAAAGCATTACGACGATCCTTCATCGGAGGTTATATTCCTTCCTGATTACATGCGCAATGACATGATAATTTTCCATGAAGGAATCCCGGGTCACATGTATCAGTTCAACTACCACAAGATAAACCTCAGGCATAAATATCTTCTGGCATTTTACAAGGATACTTATGTAGAAGGCTGGGCTACGTACATTATGGATAACCCCGCTTCCATGTACGGCAGCAAAGATGCCTCTGTTCTTACATATAACGGATTCAACTGCAGGGGTTACATGGTATTGGCGAGAGCTGACATCATGATCAATTACGAAGGCAAGTCAGACGGAGAGGTCTCTGATTATCTTTCGAAACTTACGAACAGCAATGTATCGATCCTTTCGGATGATATTTTGATGACACCGGGAATTGCGATATCCTATGGATTAGGAAGCTACATGACATTGAAAACACTTGAGTCGATAAGGGCGCTGGATCCTAATATGAGCATACTTACGATGCATACGCTCTATCTTGATGCCGGACCCGGCTGTTTTGACAGGATCCTTTCATCAGTTCGCAGGCAGTATAACGTTAAATGATCAGGAGAAAACCATAATGGAAATGGAACAGCTTATCAAACGCATAAATGAACTGAGCAGGAAATCAAAAGCAGAAGGACTTAGTGATGAGGAGAAGGCTGAACAGACTGAGCTTCGCAATGAATACCGCGCAAAGATCGTAGGCAACTTGTCTTCGCAGCTGAACGGAATAAAGATCAAGCACCCGGACGGAACAGTCACAGAACTTAAAAGGAACGGAGGTTAAAGAACAATGTTCTACTTGATCTCACCTCCGCTTGCTGACTGCATTGACGAATATATCGATAAGCACAAGGAAGAGTTTTAATCTGATGACGGCGGGGATCTCCCGCCGTGTATTTTGCTCAGAAACTATACTGACAGTATAAAAACTATTATCCTAATTGTATTGATAGTGTATTCAAATCAGGATAATATTTTTATACAATCAGGACAACGGTACATATACTATCGTTCCTGATTACGGGAGAGGGAGTTGTTATGAAGAAAGTTGTTGTATTAATTCTTTCAGCGTTATTAGCCGTGTTTGCAGGAGCTGTTTTCGCTATGGTTTATTACAAGCTTTTTAATAGCGGAACCGTGAGGGCAGACGGTCTTATTCCGGTCGAAAGGATCAGCGGGATACATGCCAAAGCTAAATTAAAGCCGGGCTGCATAGTATCTGAAGGATATCATTTCCCGTTCGATGACAACGGTGTCTGGTGCCATTGCGGAAGAGTCAGCGGGGTTTTGGCAGAATTGGGCGGTGAAACAGACAATAAGGGACTTCCCGTATCAGAGATTTCGATAATTGACGTTTACGGAGACAAGTGTACGATCACATATGTATGTACAGACGATCATGAGCGCTATGCCAGCTACGATTATCCGCTTGCTAATCTTAAATACGATCAGGCTAAAGTGGATGCTGCAAACGACGGGATCAAGGTCAGTTTTTGCGGTTCAAGATTTACACTCGGGAAGTAAAGAACAAAAGGAGAACAGTCATGGATAATCAGCTTGCCGGAAACATAAGAGCTTTTCGAAAAGAGCGTGGTCTTACACAGGAACAGCTGGCCGAAGTGTTTGGCGTGACTGTCGGAGCGGTACATAAGTGGGAAGCGGGAATATCAACACCTGATCTGTCTCTGATCCTTGAGATGGCGGATTTTTTCGACACTTCACTTGATGTTCTCATAGGCTTTGAAACGCGTGACAACAGGACTGACGCGCTTGCGGGCAGAATCCGCAAGATGACATATGAAATGGATCCTGACGGCCCCTCGGAGGCCGAGAAAGCTCTTAAGAAATTTCCTCATAATTTCGCGATCGTTTTTGAGTGTGCGCTTTTGTATGGCGTCTGCGGCATAAATCCCAAGAACGATAAATATCTGGAACGTTCGAAAGAACTCTTTGAGCAGACACTGACGCTCATCTCGCAGAATACGGATCCCGCAATCAATGAGACCGTCATCTATGCACAGCTTGCGATTATTAATCAGACTATGGGAGATACCGAAAAGGCTCTGGAGATCTATAAGGCACATAATGCCGGCGGGATATTTGATATCAGGATAGGGCAGATCCTGTCACAGTCTTCCGATTATAAGAATGCGGATGAGTATTATTCGAAGGCGCTGGTAAAACTTGCCGGAGACAAACTGATACTGATGACGGGAAAGCTGATGTGCAGCCTTGGAGCCGGTGATTATGAAGAGGCAAGAGAACTTATCGCTGCCGGCCTTGAGGACAACGCCATTTACCGCAGGGACGGAAAGCCCTGTGTTCTTGACAAGTATGACTGTTTTTACCTTACTGCGCTTGCTTTTATTGAGCTTAAGAGCGGGAGTGAAAAGAAAGCGGCAGAATGCCTGAAGAAAGCAAAGAAGACCGCGGAGGGATTCGACAAGGATCCTGATTATGACGTAAGGAATATCCGTTTCATCAGCTTAAATGAAAGCCTCAAGCTTCATGATACTTTGGGAAAGACCTGCATGGAAACCATCGGTCATGTGATCAGATCACTCAAGGCAAAGGATCTGGAAAAGCTCTGGAACACGCTGAAATAAGCGTTGACGGGAGGTGTGTTATGAAAAAGAGTATGCTTGTCATTATTGCTGCTGCAATCTTTTTGCTCCTGTGTTTTGCTGCATATGAAATTAAGCCATATAAGGAAAGATCTTCGCTGGTAATTGAGAGTGATTCTGCTCATAGGGTCTTTATGACGGCCGAGGTTACCGGAAAGGATAAGATCAGGCTGAATTGTGAAAACAAGAGCAATAAGACCTGTATGTACGGCAAGCCGTATTCGATCGAATACTGTTATCACGGAAATTGGTATAAGGTGCCGTTTAAAAAGGACGCAGGTATCTTCACACATGAGGGCATACTTCTCGGGCCCGCGGAAGAGTATGCGCCAAAAGGGAATGAAGATGCCCTGCTGGAAAACACAAATACAATGGACGTGGAACTCAGTAACATGCTGGGAGTTCTTCCGAATGGCCATTACAGGATCGTTAAGGATTTCTCGCTGATGGATGGTGACGGTTCAACGAGTGATACTTTTAATTTGGCAGCCGAATTCGATCTTTCAGGTGCCTGATCACGGGTTCAAGGCTATGACTAATAGTGAAAAAGAGCCTGCGAAGTTAATTGCTTTCATCTTTCTTGCGATAGATGCTACTGCTCTGCTGTTTGTCGGATACATCTGTGCCGAAAATGATGCGATGCATTATAGGTTTTACGCTGTAGACACAAAAAAAGTAAGCTGTCTGACTGTTAAAGAAGATATGCTCCTTCAAGGCGTAGCGTCGGGAACTGTATCTGTCCCCAAGGGAACGGTCATTGTGCCGGCATATATTTTCCCCGACAGAATAGGTTTTTATTACACGGTTTCAGGCGGAAAGGAGAAACTGTTTACCGCGAAGCCGGAATGTTTCAAGGAATACTGTGAACTCGAAAAGCTGATCAAAGATGCTGATGAAAAGGCGCGGGAAAACAGTGCAAAAGTCTTTTGGAATGATTTCCTCAAATTTGCGGCTGCAGGTCTGATTCTTTTCGGAGTGTTCTTTCCGGTTACGGTCTTACTGACTAAGAAGCGCTTGTATGTTCTTTTAGCTGTTATCGAAACTGTCATGCTTCTTTGTATTATCTTTATTATTCCGAGTCTGTTTCTTTATCATTAAAGACACTTGCCGCAATGATTTTACAAATCTGATACAAGTCAGTGGTATAGTCTTTTGCGGAGGATCCTCATGAACATACTAATCATTGAAGACGACAGGACCATATCCGGGCTTATGGGCAGGACCCTGACCGGTGCGGGATACGAATGCGGTTTTGCATATGACGGGCAGGAGGCCGAAGAGCTCTTTGACAGCCACCCGTGGGATCTTGTATTGCTCGATCTGATGCTCTCGAAAGTTTCGGGATATGATCTCCTTGAATACATTGCGCCATCCAAGACGCCGGTTATTATTGTATCGGCTATGGGACAGGTGAATGACCGCATCAGGGGCCTTAAGATGGGCGCCGATGATTATATCTGCAAGCCTTTTCAGGTGGCAGAACTTCTTGCAAGGATAGAGGCAGTTATTAGAAGGACCGCTCCTTCTGAAGATGTTTTCGAGTTTAATGGAGTCGTAGTCAATAATTCTTCACGTACCGTGACAAAGGACGGAGAGAAAGTTTCTCTTACCGTGAAGGAATTTGATCTTCTGAACATGCTGATCAACAACCGCAATGTGGCCCTGAGCCGCAGGCAGCTATATGAATACGTCTGGAAAGAACAGTATTACGGCGAGACACGTACGCTCGACAATCATATAAAAAGGTTACGCCAGAAACTTGGCTATGAGGACGTCATCAAGACTGTTTTCGGGATCGGTTACAGGCTGGAAGTAGTCGAGGCCTGATCTCATGAAGATTTTTGCAAGGCTTTATATAGGAATTGTCCTGATACTTGTCTTCGTGCTCATAGTGTCAGGCCTTATCATAGTCAACACTTCGCTTAACAAAAACCTCGAACACGAGATAAATAACGGCTTGGAACGCCATAACATCGTTCAGTCGCTCCTTGAATCGAACATTATCATCGCCACCCGCAGCAAGCCCGCTGTATCTGAGGTCATCCGGAATGCCGCTGAAAACACAAAGACGGGCGAAGGCCCCATGCTTGTTGTTCTCATGTATGGAAAAGAAGCATATGAGGACTTTGACTTTTACGCTGACTACAGCGATCTTGATGAAGGCTCTGTCAGATATAACATAAAGACTGTCAACGGCAGTTCGTATCTTGAATGCGGCAGCGTTTTTACCATGCGCGATGTCAGATACACATGCATAACTTGTTCCGACATAAGCCGCGTGATCAGCGAGAACAACTCGTTAAGGCATTCATACAGACTGATCTACATTGGTATGCTCATCGCAGGCGCTGCTTTTGCGCTCGCTTTTTCACTCTATATCACAAAGCCTGTCAGGCGCTTAAGTGATGCGACCAAAGCAATTTCTGAAGGTGATTATTCACACAGAATAGATACTGTTACCAATGATGAGCTCGGCAACCTTACGAAGGCATACAATTCCATGGCCGGAACGATCGAGGAGAAGATAAGCGATCTTGAAAAGTCCGTACGTAGCAAAGAGGATTTCATCGCAGCTTTCTCACATGAGACAAAGACCCCGGTTACCGGCATCATCGGATACGCCGATCTCATCTATCAGGGGAAGCTCTCCGGAGCAGAGATAAAGGATGCGGCTGGCGTCATTATGTCGGAAGGCGAAAGGCTCCAGTCACTTTCAAATAAGCTTCTGGAACTGACGGAGCTTAACCGTGAAGAGTCAACTCTCATGACGGAAGAGATAAGTGCAGCCGATCTTGAAAATGACCTGACAGGGCTCCTCAAGATCGACGCGGACAAGCGAAATGCTGAGATAACATATGACATTGAAGATGGTTATTTCTGGGCAGATTACGATCTTATCAGGTCTGTTCTGATCAACCTGATCGAAAACTCAATGAAGGCCGGTGCAAGGCACATAACCGTCAAAGGCGTTCAGGGCGAGAAAGATGCATTTACCTTTAAAGTGATGGATGACGGCATGGGAATCCCTGCTGATAAAGTATCCCGCGTCAAAGAGGCCTTTTACATGGTGGATAAATCGAGGAGCAGGGCAGAGCACGGAGCGGGATTGGGTCTTTCACTGTGCGACCGCATCGTGAGACTTCACGGCGGCACCATGGACATTACAAGTGAGGAAGGAAAGGGCACTGAGATTACGGTATTCATTCCGGACAGAAAGGATCAAAAAAACACATGATGACTACCTGGATTTTACAACCCGGATACATGTGATGTTTAAGATTGCATCATGACAACTTGAACGTTTCTGAGTGTCAAATACTTAATGATTACGAGGTGATCAAATGAAAAAGAATTTAAAGATCGGTTTGGGACTTGCAATGGTATCTCTGGTATCAATGTCAGCGGTCATCCCTGTATTTGCAGATGTAAAGCCTTCCTACATTGAGAAGACCGGAACGGCTGTTGTAGTCAAAGCTGAAAACACTGTCAAAGAGACTGCTGCTGAAGAGACCGAAAAGGCAGACAGCGGAGAGCAGACGGCATACGGAATTGATTTTGCCAACAGCCCTAATCTCTGCAAGCTCTATCACGATGATAAGACCTTGGAGGAAAAGGAGCCTGAGGCTAAGCCTTCCGATTATAAGGATGAAGCCATCAGAAAGCTTGCCGAAGAGTATGCAAAAAAAGGATATTTCCTTTCGGATGCCAAGTTTGCTGCAACACATTACGGTTCAGGAATGGGCTTTGAGAATGAATATGTTTTCTGTAACGGCTTTTCTGCGGTAGAAGATAATAAGGGTAATAACAGGGAGTACATTCAGGTTGTAAAGGCAACGCCCGAGGAATTTAACGCTTACATGTCCGTTGTGCCGGGAAGCAAGCCGGATTCCAAAAAGGGAAGTGTTGTAACCTACAACATGAAGGACACATTCAAGACTGAAACGATAAGCTATGATGAGGAAAACCAGGTCATTATTGTAACTATCAAGTTTATCAATACAAAGGGTGTCGGCTGATAGATAAGACCGCGTAAAACATAAGAGGCTGCCATACGGCAGCCTCTTTTTGTATGTAAGCAGAGAAACAACAAAGGTTTTTAAATTGTTATCTGGTTCCTGTCTTTTTATTCAGCATCGCGACAGCTTCTGTAAAACTTTCAGCCTGACCCGCTTCGAGCATTTTACAGATCTTTTCCATCCAGGTTTTCTGGCGCATGTGTGAAGGAACGATAGCATCGTATTTAGAAATCTTCTGCTTAAAGTCGTTAAGTTCTGTTTCTTTGGATCCAAGTTCTCTCTGACATTCTGCTTTTTTATTCCAGTCCAGACGGGCACTTTCCTCAAGTCCGGCATTGCATGCGTTTCTCTCATTGCGGGCCTTAATGCCGCCATAAATGAGGACAGCAGGAATGGTGAATATACACAGAAAAGACCATATTACTGTGATGGCAGTTCCTGCGTCTGTCCTGATAAGTGTTGCCACCACAAACATACCTAAAACGTAGATCACCACCTCGGCGACGGCAGCGATCACAAGATACTTCCAGAAAAACCTGAATGCCGAATATCTGACATTACCAGTATGATTAGGGATCCTGTTGATCTCGTCTTTGAGTTCGTTGATGGTTTTAGTCTTTATTGCGAGCTCAGAATAAAGACCTGAAAGTTTTTTCGCGAGCTCGATGCTTTCTTCTTTAGTCAAAATATTGCCGTTTTCCATTTCACCCTCCTTACATGGTTATTACCTCATGCAAGATCATTATATCATCCGTGTAAGTTATTTTTGATTTTTTGAGCGGTGTTCCATACGAAGCATATTTTATTTATTAAGCTTTGTGATAAAATCTTCAAGAATTAATACGAGGGGTGAAGTATTATGATCAAGAGTTTGAAAAAGATCGTTGACGGCAAAGTATTCCAAGGCATTATCCTTTTCGTTATCATCTTCAACTGTATCCTTATGGGTCTGGAGACGATCAAGGGTCTTTCGGAGAGCACGCTCAGCGTTTTCGCAACCATCAACAACATATGTCTCTGGATATTCATCCTGGAGATAATCGTTAAGCTCCTGGCTTACGGTCTGGATTATTTCAAGGATCCGTGGAACTGGTTCGACATGTTCATCGTAGGAATCTCAATGGTATCCGGACTGCCGTTTATGTCGGCTTTCCGCGCGGTAAGAGTATTGAGGGTGTTGAAGTCACTGAAGGCGCTTCGCGGCACGAAGCTCATCGGAGCCGTCCGTCATCTGCAGGTCATCATCACGGCGATCTTCAAGTCTATTCCGAGCATCATGTGGACGGGAATACTTCTCATTCTGATCTATTACATCTTTGCTCTTATCGGTGTAAATCTTTTCGGTGAGACATTCCCTGATTGGTTCGGAAACATCGGAAAATCTATGTATACGCTCTTCCAGGTTATGACACTCGAGAGCTGGTCCATGGGCATCAGCAGACCGGTCATGGAAGTTTTCCCTTATGCATGGGCATATTTTGTTCCGTTCGTGCTTATCTCTTCTTTTATCGTTATGAACGTCGTTGTAGGTATCGTGGTTAACGCCATCAGCGAAGTTACCGCAGAGAACAGTAAAGAGGATGCAGAGGAAAAAGTCTCCGAGACTGAACTCATCGGCGAGATTCATTCGCTCAAAGAGCAGCTGGACCGTCTCGAAAAGCAGCTCGCAAAGTCAGCGAAGTAACTGATTAATTACTGCTTTGGTTCTTTGAAAAGCCTTTGATCCTGCCGGATCGGGGCTTTTCTTCATTTTCGTCTGCGCTGAATGAAGCTCCGTCGATCTGACCGTCCTTGATAAGAAGAGTCAGGCAGCGGTCTTTTAACTCAAACCTGACAGTAGCCGTAAGCGTGACGGAGCTGCCCTGTTTTCTAATGAAGGTAAAGTATTCATGTTTCTTGGAAATTGAACCGGTCCTGATGAACTTGATGAAAGCCTTGAGTTCATCCTGGTCCGCGTTCTTTTTGAGGTTTTCAGTCATTATCGATGCAAGTGCCGCGTCGGTCATTTCCTCTTTGTATGAACCATCGGATTCCTTTGAATCATAGTAGTTGAGGACAAGGTTTAATCTGTCCGAGAATTTTTCCCTGCCGGGATGATTGATGCCGCTGATCAGGGTATATGCGGATTCTGCGGGGGATCCTTCTGAATCCAGCTTCAAGATGCAGAATGCTGCTAGGCCGAGGTTCTCACTTACCGTTCTTTTCTTTCCGTTAACTTTCCACTCGTAAGTAGAATAGCCTGAATAGAATATCCTGTACTGTTCTTTGTCCTTTGAAAGGACCGCGGTGCAGTTGACATACTCCCAGTGACCTTCGCCTCCGTATTCTTTGCGGCTTGAACAGTTGCCGTTTGAAAGGGTGAATCCGGACCAGTCCTCGCGTCCGAAAACATATTTCAGTCCTTCGTCCATGTCGTAGGTGTTTTCGAGGACAGTATCGCAGAAAAGTTCCTTCAAAGCCTTTTTGTTATTATCCTTCAGGGCGTTCTTTATCCCTTTGAAGTAGTAGTCCTGGAAACCGTGCATTTCGGAGAAACTGCGCTTGCTGTCTTCTTTCCGCTGCTCGCGGCGGCTCTCAAGGTTGTCTTTGAAATTGTCAATAAAGCTGCATCCCGTCAACGGAAAGAACGACAATATCAGAAGTATGCAGATAATTCCGGCTGATGCCTTTTTGTAAGTATTCATATTGTTTTCTCCCTAATCCCTATACGCGTAATTATATAATATTTTTTACATTCACGAAAAGTGTCACGAAAACGGGTTGTTTCGTGACGGAAATCGTGAATATGGGCGAAAAATCACGAAATTAGTCACGTTTTTCGCCTATTCCGTGACGGGAATCGTGAATTACTGCGCACGGTGCTATAATATGCGCGCAAAATAAGGCAGGGGCTGCAAAAAAATTTTTTGAAAAAAGTGAAACCATCTGCAACTGAACTGCACTATTATAGTCGAACGGCCGTTCATTAAAGATAGTTTGAGGTGATACGATTGAATGACGCAAAGGCGCTGGCCTTACTGAAATCAGGTGATCAGGAAGCACTGGAGTGGTTTATAGACAAATACAGTGCTTATGTGGGAACCGTAGTAAACAGCATTCTCGCGAGTTCCATGACTCATGAGGATGTGGAAGAAGTGACGGCGGACGTGTTCGTTACTTTGTGGAGATCTGCGGAGAACCTTTATCCTTTGAACCTGAAGGGGTATTTGAGCCGCGTGGCACGCAGCCTTTCCATGCAGAAATTGCGGGAGCGGGTGCAGGTGCTGCCTTTGGACGAGGACATTCTTATCTTAGATGAAGATTCGGTTTTCGACAGTCTGGAGAGGGAGGACCAGGACCAGTTGATCAGAAAGTTGGTCTATTCCATGCCCCAGCCGGATAAAGAGATCTTTTTGAGATTCTATTACTATTGTCAAAGCGTATCGGTTATCGCTAATCAAATGCAGATGAACCCGTCCACGATCAAGACCAAACTAAGGCGAGGGCGCGAGCGGCTTCGTACTTTCCTCAACGATCTTAGAAATACAAAAGGAGGCGATCTTAATGCAAATCAACATTCGTGATCTGATGGAAAACATCGAAGACTCTTCCGTCGATCTGGAAGAAAAAGACGTCGTCTCCTCTGATAAGATCAAGGAGTTGACTAAAATGAAAATAAATGAGTATGGTTTCACAAATAAGAGCAGTTCTAAAAAGAAGTTCGTAACGGTTCTCATCGCAGCTGCCGTGGTTTCCGCGCTTGGTATCTCAGCTTATGCTTCGTTTAGAGGCGGACTTGAAGATATCGCTTTCGGCAAGCCTGAAAACACGACTGTAACAGAAACGATCAAGGTGCCTGCATCAAAAGGCAAGGATAAGAAGAGCAAGTCTACAAAGAGCACTAAAGCAACTGAACCCAGCAGAACACCGGTCGCTCTGCAGGGATATGCAGGTTCCAACGGATACAACGCTGCAAAAGAGTGGCGCGAGTTCGAGGATAACTACGACCAAGACTGGAAGATCGTAAATGCATACGAGAAGCAGTGCAAGAAAACCGGCAAGGACATTTATGAAGAGAAATATCCCGGCTACTGCATCTACTCGAAAGAGATGGCAGACAAGGTCGAAGAACTGCTGAAAAAATACAATCTTAAGCTTCGCGGAAAATGTGAAGAAGCAGACGATAAGTCATTGATCGAAAAGTACGGCAACATCTTTACTGACATCGAAGGAACCGGTTATTGCTATGAAGACGGTACTTTCCATCTCGATGCAAAGTACAAGAATGTTGATTTCCAGATCAGAAGATGCATGGACGGCTCTTTCGACACCGTTTATTATGCTGATATCGGCGACATCAACTCATATGAACAGTGGCTGTACAAGACAAAGGACGGAGCAGAGGTCACCATTGCCAAGAGAGATGACAACAACATGATCATCGCCAAGACACCTAAGGGCTTTGTTGTCATGAATATGGAGCCTTGTGACGATGAGTGGGGTGAAAAACTGCCGCCTCTTACCAAAGCCGAGTTAGAGGATTTTGCAGACCACATCCATTTCAACAACCTGTAATTGCTTAGCTGACAGATAAAAAGGACCCCAAAGTCATAAGACTTCGGGGTCTTTTGTTTTTCAGTCTTTGATCCCGCCTACCTTGAGACCTGCGATAAAGAACCGCTGGAAGAAAGGGTAGATGACGATAAAGGGCAGCATAGTTACAGTGATCAAAGCGGCTCTCAGCGTAACAACGGACATCCTTGAAGTCGATATTGTTCCGGGAGAAGCCATAACCTGGTTGAGGTATTTCACTATTTCATACTGCAGGGTTGTATGTTTGTAATCCATTCTGTTGTAAAGCATGGCATCAAACCATGAATTCCAGTGATTAACTGCAATGAAAAGGCCGATCGCGGCATATACAGGCTTGCAGAGAGGGGAGACGATGTTAATGAAGATCCTGAAATATCCTGCACCTTCGAGCCGGGCTGATTCTTCGAGCGATTCAGGGATGCTTTTCATGTAAGTCCGTAAGACCAATACATAAAGCGCATTTACCATGCCCGGGATTATGTATACCCAAAAACTTGAGGTAAGACGGAGCTTGTGGTACAGCTCATAAACCGGTACCATGCCGCCCTGTACGTAGATCGTTATCACCCAGAACAGTGAAAATACTGACTTGAACAGGAATTTCCTGCGGCTGAGTATGAAAGCAAGCAGTGAATTGACTGCCAAAGAAGAGACTGTTCCCAATATTGTCCTGTCCAAAGAGACCTTTAAGCCGTTTTGGAAAGATTCCCTTTTAAACATTTCTTTAAAGTTGATCAATGACCATTTGCGGGGTAAAAAGATCAGATGGCCTTTATTTGCGTCGCCCGGATCGCTGAAAGAAAGGAGCAATGTCCGTAGGATAGGGAAAAGCGTTACGATTACAAAAACTGCGAGGAAAGTATAAAGAAGCACATCAAAGACAATGTCGCCCGCAGAGCGCTTTTTCAGGTGCCTTATCCTTTTGTGAGAGGTTTTATCAGGATCTGCCATGGTGTATCCTCTGACGCTTCTTTGCTGGGGACTGCCGGTTGATCTTATATAGATTAGCTTGCCCAAAGATAAGACCATTACCGACAAACTCTGATTTGATAACTGCCGAATTCAAGAAATGCGTCCATCAAACCGTTTATTCAACAAGGCCAAAACGGCCATACATTCGTGCATTTTATTAATTGATACAAAATATAAGGATACTTATAATTTGGCGGTTTGATCAAAGCGGTGTTATCAGAGGAACTCTATATGAATGAATTTAAACCTAAGCTGTTTTCTGTTTTAAAGGATTATTCTGCATCACAGCTCGTAAAGGATGTTGTTGCAGGTATCATCGTTGCAATAATAGCGCTTCCTTTATCCATAGCGCTTGCCATAGCTTCCGGCGTCGGCCCTGAAGCCGGTATTTATACGGCGATCGTCGCAGGATTCATTGTTTCTTTCCTGGGCGGAAGCCGCGTTCAGATCGCAGGCCCCACGGCGGCTTTTGCGACCATCGTTGCAGGAATCGTAATGAAGGACGGCATGCAGGGCCTGGTCGTTGCAACGATCATGGCAGGTGTAATACTCATCATCATGGGTATCTGCAGATTCGGCAGCCTTCTTAAATACATTCCCGATCCGATAACCACGGGATTTACCGCAGGTATTGCAGTAACCCTTTTCATCGGTCAGATCAAGGATTTCACCGGGATCTCATATCAGCATGGCGAAAAGCCGATCGAAACTGCCGAGAAGATCAAGGCTCTCATAGATAACGGCGTTACCATCAACTGGCAGGCTGTGGGAATCGGTGCGCTTGCACTCGTTATTCTGATCCTTAGCCAGATGTTCCTTAAGAAGATCCCGGGTTCATTCATTGCTGTTATCGTAACTGCAGCAATTGTTGAGTTCTTCCACCTTGACGTAAACACGATCGGCAAGCAGTTCCAGAACATTCAGGCCGGACTTCCTCAGTTTAGCATCAACGGTTCGATGTTCAGCTTTGAGATGATAAGCTCCCAGATATCCAACGCTGTTACCATCGCATTCCTTGCAGGTATTGAATCGCTTCTTTCAGCAGTCGTTGCTGACAGTATGATCGGTTCAAAGCACAGACCCAATGCCGAGCTCGTAGCTCAGGGTGTGGGCAACATCGCGTCCGTATGCTTCGGAGGTATCCCGGCTACAGGTGCCATCGCAAGGACTGCCGCTAACATCAAGAACGGCGGACGAACTCCTATCGCAGGAATGGTACATTCCGTTTCGCTCCTGCTTGTAGTCGTGTTCCTCATGCCTATGGCAAAACTCATTCCGATGCCCTGTATTGCCGCAATCCTTTTCCAGGTCGCATATAACATGAGCGGCTGGAGAAGATTCGTAAAGCAGGTAAAGAGCGCACCCAAGAGCGACATCGTCGTATTGCTTCTTACTTTTGCGCTTACGGTCATCTTTGATCTTGTTGTTGCCATCGAAGTCGGTGTTATTCTTTCGGCTGTCCTTTTCATGAAGAGGATGAGCGATGTTACTCGGGTAGCAGGCTGGAAAGACTTTGATCCCGAGAATGATCCCGACAGCATCGATCTGCGCGTTCTTCCCGAGCATACACTCGTTTATGAGATCAACGGACCCATGTTCTTTGCCACGGCAGGCAAGATCCTTCAGATATCACCCAAGGAAGACACCAAGGCTCTGGTTCTGCGCATGAGAAGCGTCAGCGCAATCGATGCTACCGCGATGCGCAACCTCGAGATCCTTCTTGATGACTGTAATAACAGGGGAGTAAAGCTCATCCTTTCACACGTTAACGAGCAGCCCATGAAGGTCATCCAGAAAGCAGGCTTCTACGAAAAGGCCGGTTCTGAGAACTTCTGCGCCCATATCGATGACGCACTCGCAAGGGCACAGCAGGTCGTTAATGCGTAAATCTGCGAATTTAAGAGTGATTTAAGAATTAAATAAGTCTTATCTAAATCTTTATCTCCTTAAGCTTTATAGAATGTGAGCATAACATTCAGGCTTAAGGAGATAAGTTTATGAGACAGAAGAGATTAAGGGAATTCGGTTCAAAGAAAGACATCGGAATGTCTTTGCTCTGGTACTGGCTGGGTTATGTTGCGGTCACTTCGGTTGGCATAGCGCACACTATATTCAACATTCTTGTACTTCACATGAGTTCGATGGCACAGGGCCCGGGTCTGGGACAGGGATATGAAGCTACAAAGCCCTGGCATCCGCTTTATAACATAATACTGTTCACGCTTTTCGGATTCCTTTACTTAAGAAAGGTCAAAGAACCTACATTCAAGAAAGCAGCTATCACAGGCGCTCTCTGGTCAGGGATCAGCATCGTGATCGATGTTTTCGGCTGGGTCATCATAAAGCATCCGTGGAGCCTCACGTTTAAGCAGTTCTATGTTGAATACCAGCCCTGGATCACGATCATCTACATAACGATCTTTCTCGCGCCGGTCGTAAGTTTCCTGCTGATGAGAAGATCAGCGAAAAAAGTAAAGACGGAAATGAGCTTGAATTCGTGAAATAAAACTAAAGGGGCTGCCTCATATGAGACAGCCCCTGATCAATTTCGGTTATGCTGATTCCTTCCAGTTGATGCCGGCATCTGCAAGGTTTGTGTCCATTAATACCATGCCGGTATCAAGGCTCTGGAGCATTGCTTCGTGCCTTTCCCAGAACAGATCGAGTATCTGATCTTTCGTGTAGTAAGTGCATTTGTCTGACTTGAAAGACTTCTTGAGCTTGCTGATATTAGCCTTTTTGCCCCAGGCAGATGAGCCGGAACCTTTCTTCATGACAAACAGATCAGCTTTTGCATATTTCTTAAATGCAGCTTTCGATGCAAAGACCTTATCATACTGACCGGGTTTTGCAGAAATGGTCACGGTATAAAGATAAGACTTTTTGGAGTTAACCTTCTGCTCATATGAATATGTCATATAAGAAGTGACATTCTTTTTCTTCTTGGTTGATTTATCCTGTACGTTAATTGAAAGAGATTCATCAAACTTAGAACTGTTAAACATGTGATAGTAGAACAGGTTGGTGAGTTTTTTGCCGGTTACGGTATAAGAAACGTAATCACTTGGAGTTAACATGGAAGAAGAAACCTGGCCGTATGCCATCCTGTAGTCTTTTCTTTTCATGCCGCCGAGTGTTCCGACCGCGTTAAACATGTAACCTGTCCAGGTTGTCTTTTTGTCAGAACTTATACCGTTTTTAAAAGTAATATCTTTTTTGATGACCGGTTCATTGGTGAGTGGCTGAGTGGGATCTACAGATCTGTATTTGCTGCCCAGATCTAAGCCGAGATCCTCAAGCTTGAGACCAAGTTCAGGAAATGCTTTATCAGCAGCCGCGATGAATCGGGAATAGACGATGGGCAGATCCTTCTTTATGTTATCAGCATAAGCCGGCAAGGCGTCCTTCTGTAAATATTCAATGTATTCGTCGTTTCCTTCGATGACATCGTCGATGAGCTTCTCAAGCTCTCTGACTCCCGCAGTTCCGTATCCGTTAAGGTATTTGCCGTTATAGCCGATGTAGAAGGTAACATCCACGCTCTGTCTGCCGGATTCGAGCTTTACCTCAAACGAAGCGGTGTTGCCCAATCCTGAATATAAGAAAGTTAATGCGCCTTCATCGTCCACAAAGTAACGGGCGTTGCCTTTAATGCCGCTTGGATAGAGGTCGATGATTTCCTTTCCTGTATTGTTTTTCGGCTTAAAGATCTCCGCGACTTTGGCCATGTTATCCGCGTTGACTTCGGGATCCGCTTTTGTTTCCGGCGGAGCCGTTGTTTCTGCTGCAGTAGTCTCAGACTGTGACTCTGTTGTGCTGCTGGAAGCCGTTGTTTCGGTTGTTTCAGTTGCTTTGGTGCAACCGCAAAGAATGAACGATGACAGCATAGCGCCGCAAAGTAAAACTGCAATGGCCTTTTTCATTTCAATCCCCCTTTAGACTTAGAAAAACAAAATCTGTAAGCTTTCTTTTCCAGGAGAAAGCACTGAGATAATGCTACACGAAAATTGCTGTCTTGGCAAAGAGATTTGATATTGTTATCTGAAATTTTATTTGAATGGTTTTTATTTTGATAAGTAAGCTTTATTATGGTTATAATGTGAAAACCGGGGACGGAATCTCCGGGTAATCTGTTTTTACAGGAATAGGGGAATTAAATATGAGAAAGACACTTGCTTCACTATGCGTATTGGTTATGGCCGTTTGCCTGATGACGGGCTGTGGTCTGTTCAGGGCAAAAGATAAGATCTGGAGTATCAAGGGCGATATCAAATGCGAGTTCCATGTAACTTCGAACTATAAGATCGATAAGCCTGGTGATATCTACAATGTTGAATTCGACAAGGATCAGTTCATTAAACTCTACAATGAGGGCAAGTCTTACGATTCTTCGTACTACATGAAGCACCTGGATAAATTAAGCCTTAGGTTTGATCCGAATACCCAGCTTGAAGAGTATATGAAGATGGATGATTCCGAGATCAGTATACGTGCGAAATATGAGGACGGTCAGAATGTTATCAGTGTTTACCGTTACAATGACAAACTGTATTTCTTCGTGCTGAACATGGGCGGAAGGAGCAAGCCGGAAGAACAGGGATCTTACTATATGGAAATGTCTGATAAACTGGCTGAGTATTGGGGCCCTGTCATCGATAAGGTTTTGGCGGCCGGGTGACCTTAATATTCCGCAAATGACTTGACAACAACGGTTTATTAAAATAAACTGACGGCACTTTAATATGTTAGACCATTTTAGCCGTTACCGGCTTATAAGGAGGAAAGATAATGTTTTGTCCTAATTGCGGAACTCAAAACAATGACGGCGTAAAATTCTGCGCTAACTGCGGAGCGGCTTTAACGCCTGATACACCGGCAGCTGCGCCCGTACAGCAGTACAATCCCGTTAACCCCGTAAACACAAATCCGGTTAACGTAACACCGGTATACAGCGCAAATACGTCTGCTGCACAGAAAACTAACGTTTTGTGCATTGTAGGTTTCATTGTTTCACTTGTTTCGATCGTATTGCTCGGAACTACGGCCATTATCGGTCTGATCCTTTCGATCATAGGCCTTATCGCTGCGAACAAGAGCAATCAGAAGGGCAAGGGCATGGGTATTGCCGGCGTCATCATTTCCGGAATACTCGTTGCTGTATGGATCTTTGCGATCATCTACGGCATAAGCGATGCTTCTTCAAGCAAAAAGAAGTATACACGTAACACAGAGCGTACCCGAGTAACAACCACGGAGTATGAGGAAACGACCAGAAGACGTGAGACCGAAAGGGAGACAACGGAAGCACCCGAGGAAACTGAAGAGTCTACGAGAGCTACTACCCGAGAGACAGAAAAGGAAACAGAACCTTCTGAATCCAAGAAAGGTTTAGGCCTTTCATCTGTCGGTAATGCAAAGACAGGTACTGTTAAGCTTACTGAGGGTACCTGGGTAACTTTCCATGAGTTAGGCGGTTTCTCCAAGGAAGTCGTAGAGCACGAGCAGGCTAAGGATATGAAGAGCGGCGCGATCATCGGACTGTTTGTTCTTGATGTTGATTATTCCGCTGAAGATCTTGCCAAGTCTCAGATGGCATCAATGGAGAAGGCAGGCGTTACGAAGCCTACCGGCGCACGTGTTAAGCTCGGCGGTTACGATGCGATCCAGTGCTACGGAATGTATCCTGACGGAGTTATCCTTGTATGCTGGTTCTTCAAGGGCAATGACGGCCAGATGAGAAAGGTTACCGTTGAATTCAAAGAAGAGAACTACAGCATCTTCAGCATGGTCGAAAAGGGCTACGAGCTCAACTAAAGATTCGTTCCAAATTACGATCATTCCGGAGGCTGTCTCAAATAAAGAGGCAGCCTCTATTGTATAATCTCAAGATATGAGTTTCCTTTGATAAGGAGGTAAACATGAAAAAGATAGGTTTGGTAGGCGGAACGGGCCCTGAGTCCACGCTTATGTACTATAAGGAACTTAATTCAAGGATCGATAAGATGACATCCGGCAGGGCAATGCCTGATGTCGTCATTGACAGCGTTGATTTCCGCAGGGCATGGAGCTATGTCGTTGATGAGCGCTACGAACTTCTTGCGGATTATCTTTCGGAGAAGGTCCTGAACCTGAAGAAGAGCGGGGCAGAGGTCATTTCGCTGACCGCTGTAACAATGCATGTTGTCGCTGATGAGATCTGCGAAAAGACCGGTGTCAGCATGATCAGCATCCCTCAGGCCGTCTGCCGCGAGGCTTTGGCCAGAGGCTATAAGACGATCGGCCTTCTCGGAACGATCTTTACGATGGAAAAAGACTACATGAAAAAGGCTTTCAGAGATTGCGGGATCGATGTCGTCATTCCTGAAAAAGATGACAGGGAGCTGGTCGCAAAGAGGATTTACGAGGAACTCGAAGTCGGCATAGTCAAGGAATCTACGCTTAAAGAATTCCAGACCCTGATAACCAAGATGAAGGAAAAGGACGGGATCGAGGCCGTAATTCTGGGCTGTACTGAGCTTCCGCTGCTCTTAAATGCGGAAAACTGTCCGGTTCCGTGCCTGGACAGTGTTGAGATACACATTAATGAATTGATAAGAGAGGTAAATATCAATGGATAAGACATGGATTGAAATGTATAATGCCGCAAAAGCGGTAATTGGCGAAAAGGTGATCTCCGATTATGTGACTGCCGGTGGGGTTTCCGCGGCAGTGCTTTCAAAAACCGGAAAGATCTATACAGGTGTCTGCATCGATACCGCATCAACGCTTGGTATCTGTGCTGAAAGAAACGCGATCTTCAACATGATCACCAACGGTGAATACGAGATAGCGAGGGTGCTCTGCATTCCTCCGAACGAAGGAAAGGGCGCACCCTGCGGCGCCTGCAGGGAACTGATGACCCAGCTTATGCCCGGAAAATACAAGGACATCGAGATCATGATCGATTACGCAAGTGACCGTGTCATGAAGCTCGGTGAGCTCACTCCCGAATGGTGGATCGATTAAGGATAAGCGTATATGTGGAATAAAAAGGTCAGAGGCCAGAGAAGGAAACTCAAGGCTCTTATTAAAGCGATTGAAGATCACCATGATTTCTTTGACTTCGAAGGTAAGTTTAATTGCCTTGAGGTTCCGTCCGATCCTTGGATTGAAAAGCCCAAGACTTACGGCAAGGTTAAGACTGCCTTCTGCCGTAAGTGGATCGAAGAAACAGAACGCCTGATCAGCCAAACGCCTGAAGATTATGGCTTCTGCAAGGTCGTAGGAGCCATTGTCTATCCGGAACTGTGGAATTCTCAGATCATTGTTTTCAAGGATAAGGAATACTACGATTCTTTCTTTGAACGCAAAGGTCCGTATCAGACGTGGACCCGAATCACTGACAGGTCATTCGAAACGGAAAGAAACATCACTACCGAACTTCAGGAAGTAGGGTATATCGAAGACTTAGTGGATGAGGATTTCGCGCGCAGGTCTTTCATATGGTTCTATATGGAGAAATAATGCTAAAATATCTTTTAGCAATTTTGATTTGAAGAGGTATTTTTATGATTCCTGAACTTGAACAGAAGGTAAATCTGTTTGTTGAAAACAGGCTTGCAGCCAGTAAGCTTTTCAAGGTCGAATACGAACTTAACTATGTTGTGTCCAGTCTTGTCATGACTGGTGCGAACAAAAGAATAGATTCCGATAAGATAAAGGAGTGCAAAAAGATCCTTTCTTCAAAGGCTGGAATCTTCTCGACATTCAGATCAACCTGTGAGATTGATGTTGTAACCAAGATGTCGCTGCAAAACGATCCTGAGCGCTATATCGATGACGTTCTTGAAGTCTATAAGACCGTCAGGGGAAAGAGGATCATGGAATATGCAGGCCTGGTGCTCGCTTCCATGGTGATAGTCGATCTCGGAAAGAAGAATGAAGCAGAAAAGATCACTTCCAGATATGAAGAGATCCTGAAGAAGATGAGCAAGAAGCATCCGATCCTGACTGACGAGAACGATATTGTATTTGCGGTCCTTCTTGCCATGATGGACAAAGACACCGATACAATCATCGACGAGATGGAAGAGTGCTACACATATCTTAAGAACACGCTTAAGGTTAAGGCTGATGCCAATGCTCTTCAGGGGTTAAGCGAGCTGCTTATATTGAGCAGCGGCTCAATTACCGAGAAATGCGATAAGGCTGCAGTGCTGTTTGATACATTCAGGGAGCATGGTGCCAAGTACGGAAATTACTATGAGTTTGCTTCTCTGGCAGCGCTCATCGGACTTGATATGCATAAAGACGAACTCGTTGATACGATCATTGAGGTTGAAGCAATGCTCAAGGCAAACAAGGGGTTCGGAAACTGGTCGATGGACATGAAGGAACGCCTTATGTTTGCTGCCATTCTCGTGGCCGACGTGCTCTCCGGTGAACATGACCAGCTTTATGATTACGCTGTAGGAAGCGCTGTCATCAATAACACCATTGCGGCCATTATCGCTGAGGAAGTTGCAATCATGATGTGCATTGTGATCTGCTTAAATTCCTCTTCCAGCACTGCCTGTACATGACATTAGAAAACCCGGATGTATATCCGGGTGTCAAACAGGTAAGGAGTTATGAAATGGGTTTATCAACTTGATTTCAGTATGCACCCTCAACTTGAAATGAACTTTAATTGAACTGTGTGAAATTTGAGTGAACTCGGGTTTTGCGTCTTAGTTCCGGTGATATAATTCGCAGTATGGATGGAAAGAAGAGAAGGCAGAAGCTTACGGCAGTAAGCATGATCCATTATTTCAGACTGATATACAGGTCAGTCCTGTTTATTTTGCTTGCCGTCGAATATGTCTTATACCGCGTTCAGTCACGCGTCTTTCCGGAACCCGGCATCGGCAGGCAGACCGCGGTATCCCTGATAATATGGTCCGTTTTCGCTGTGGAAATGGTATTCAGGTTCTTCCCGTCAAAATATGAGAGCCCCGGATGCCAGAAGCAGTTCAAGAGGAACTATATCAAATCAGGGAAGACCGAGATAAAGATAGCTGACAACAATGCCACTATGCTCGTAGCGCTCGTCTGGGCCGTATTAAACTGCATTTTCGGAGCCCTCTACATGCTCGATATCTTTGATAAGGGCATTATGTTCCTGCTCTGTCTTGCGTATTCGGTCTGCGACATGATCTGCATACTCTTTTACTGTCCGTTCCAGTCGATACTGCTTAAGAACAAGTGCTGCGGTTCGTGCAGGATCTATAACTGGGACTACGCAATGATGTTTACGCCGCTGTTCTTCATCAGAGGAGTCTTTACATGGAGCCTTCTGACCCTGGCGGTTGCACTCCTTGTTAGATGGGAGATTACATTCTATAAGTATCCTGAGCGTTTCTCTGAAAACACGAACAGATATCTCGAGTGCAGCAACTGCACCGAAAAGCTGTGCGTTCACAAGAAGCAGCTCAAAGGTCTTTGGAGTCAGATAGAAGAATATACCGCCAAGAAGATCGGCCGTCTGAAAAAAGACTGACCTTAAGGTTAGCTCCCCATCTTATAGGCGGTGTGAGATCCTGAATACACGTATTTCGCAGGATCAGCCGTAGTGAACATCCTCTTGTAATGCTTGCCGCTCAAAAGCCTGGTGACGTCTACGGTGTAGAAGATGATCAGGGAAGTGCCTGGTTCAGGCACGTTTCCGTCCTTGTAAAAAATCCCGTTGAAAGCCTCGTCTGTGAATGTGATTGCCTTGCCTTCGTCCGAGGTCTCTATTTGAGCCACTACGGCGGTCTCAACATACCATGTCTGATCAGACCCCAGTTTTTCCTTGTACATTGTCTGGATCATCTCATCGGTTATCTTGGTAAGGCTGCTCTCAGTTTCACCGTTGATCTTTTCGATGGCAGGATGCCATTTTGTCTCAAGCTTCATGTTCTTTGCATTGCCGGTCAGGATATAGAAGCCAAGACCTGCCGCGATCACTGTGAAAGCAACACCCATCAAGATCTCAAAAGTGACAGTGAACGGATGAGTTGTGGCTGGTGATTTTATGTTTTCAGGACGTCTCGGGTCGACCTTGATTGGAACTGTCTGCCCGACGGAGATATCAACATCCTTTTTATAAACAAATTCGTCCCATATGGCCTCGTATTGTACTCCGTCAACGGAATAGCAAAACAGCGGGGAAACGCAGACGTAAGTGAATCTGCGGTTGCTATCTGATGTTTCCCTTTGAACGGTACGCACATAGCCGGTGCAGGTTGCATTGACTTCTCTGGTATAGATGAACTTGCCGGAAGAAGTCCTGAAAATCGCCGCGAAAAGAAGAGCAAGTCCTGCAAGACCGAAAGTAATCACGAACAGCAGAAGGAAGACCTCTGAATCAGAAAAATGCTTTCTGAAGAATATCAGAAGGATCAATAATGCTGAACCTAGAGATATGGCGGTGCCGATACCTCTGTTGAGGATCATCTTGCTGGTGGATTCAACGACCTCGCCTCTGCCGGTGAGCATCATTGAAATGCCTGCTATCAAGAACAAAGAACAACCGATATAACCGAACAGCACAAGCTGCTTAAAGATGAGAGAAAGGATCATGCCGGCGAAGATGACAATGCCGAAAACAGCTCCGATCAGCTGCTTTTTGCGGTTGGCTTCGCGATCCTCAGGGTCGGCCGTTTCCTTTATTCCGTAGAACTTCCGGTTGATGTCACGGATATCGGTCTTAAGCATGTTCCTGCAGAGCTGATCGTATTCATTAACGATACGGTCAGACTCTTCTGCGCTGATAAACTGTTCTTCGCTGAAAAACCACTGGGGGTTGTCTTTGTTGTAAAGCATTGCCTGATCTCCCTTATCCAAGGGAATTATATCATAAATATTTAACAACTCTTCAGGTTAGGACCGTCCAAGTTGTAGAATTTGCCACTATGCCTGCATTTGCAGTAAATGGTATCCTTTTTTCAGTTTATTGAATGAGGAATGGATTATGAAGAAAAAAGACAACACAGAGCGCCGCGGTGAAGTTGAGAAGATCCTTCTCGAATTTAGCGGCCTTGAACAAAAAGCCCTTTTTGAAAAGTATCAGACGGATGAGGACGGCCTCGATCCCGTTCAGGCCTCTGACCGTCTTGAGGAATACGGTAAGAACATCATTGATTTCGGCAAGGAGAAGAATCTTGCACAGAGGATCAGTGATGCCATTATCAACCCATTTAACATCGTCTTGCTTGTAGTTGCGGCGATCACTTTCGTAACGGACGTTATTCTGGCTGACGAGCCTTCGTTTGCCACGTTTATCATGCTCGTTGCGGTAATCATAATTTCTGCGGTGATCTCTTTCGTTCAGGAAGAGAAGTCAAACAATGCGGCCAAAAAGCTCCAGGGCATGATCACCAATAAGCTTGATGTTATCAGAAACGGCGTTGAGACTGAGGTTGAGATAGAAGAAATCGTTCCCGGTGATATCGTAAAGCTCGCTTCAGGCGACATGATCCCCGGCGACGTGCGTTTCATCGAGACAAAGGACCTGTTCATCGACCAGTCCCAGCTCACTGGTGAGAGCAACCCCGTAGAGAAGTTCACGACTGCGGAAACAGGCGTGGGTGTTACTGACCTTGCCAATATCGGCTTCATGGGAAGCAATATCGTCTCGGGTTCTGCCAGGGCAATAATCCTTACAACTGGCGGAGATACGTATTTTGGAAGCATGGCAAAGAGCCTCAACTCCTATGAGGAGAAGAGCGCTTTTGAGAAGAATCTTGATTCAGTAAGCAAGCTTCTCATCCGTTTCATGCTCGTAACAGTACCTGTTATCTTTATCGCAAACTTCCTTACAAAGGGCTCATGGCTCCAGTCTCTCATGTTCGGTATCACCATTGCGGTCGGTATCATGCCTGAGATGCTGCCGGTTATCATGAACTCATCTCTTGCAAGGGGCGCTATCAACATGTCCCGCAAGAAGACCATCGTTAAGCGTTTGGGCGCTATCCAGACATTCGGCGAGATGGACGTATTCTGCACCGATAAGACCGGTACGCTCACACAGGATGAGATCATCCTCGAGAAGTACATGGACGTATTGGGCCGTGAGGACAAGCGTATCTTAAGGCACGCATTCCTCAACAGCTATTTCCAGACGGGTCTTAAGAACCTGATGGACGTTGCCATCATCAACCGTGCAGAAAAAGAGGACCTTTCGTTTCTTAAGGAAGCATACGTCAGGGAAGATGAGATTCCTTTCGACTTTTCGCGCCGCCGCATGAGCGTCGTTCTTAAGGATAAGAACGGCAAGCGTCAGCTCATCACAAAGGGCGCCGTTGAAGAGATCCTTTCTATCTGTTCGTTCATCGAGATCGACGGCGAGGTTAAGGAAATATCGGACGACCTCATCGCAAATGCAAAGAAGATCGCTGAAGAGAACAACCTTGAAGGTATCCGTGTCATTGCGGTTGCCCAGAAGAACAACGTTCACGGCGTGGATGTTTTCGGCGTGCAGGATGAGAGCGACATGGTCCTCATCGGATTCGTCGGCTTCCTCGATCCGCCGAAGGAATCCGCAGGCACGGCCATCAATGCATTGAGAAAGAACGGCGTCCGTACGGTTGTTCTTACCGGTGACAGCGAGGGCGTTGCCATCAACATCTGCGGCAGGCTTGGTTTCAGAACTGAAATGACACTTACCGGTGCAAAGATCGATGCGATGTCTGATGAGCAGCTTGCAGAAGCATGCGAGAACTGCGATATCTTCTCCAAGCTTTCTCCTTATCAGAAGCAGCGCGTTGTTAAGATGTTCCAGTCAAAAGGACACATAGTCGGTTACATGGGTGACGGTATCAACGACAGCTTGCCGCTCAAACAGGCTGATATCGGTATCTCAGTTGATAACGCCGTCGACATTGCAAAAGAAGTCGCAGACATCATTCTTCTCGAAAAGGACCTCAACGTGCTCGATGAGGGCGTTGTGGAGGGCAGAAGCACTTTCGCAAACATGTCCAAGTATCTCAAGATGTCTGTTTCCGGTAACTTCGGAAACATGTTCTC